>Ga0326597_10000434_pt1 | contig 75371 bp, 65 predicted proteins | sample RVTome_12_FD_203789 | JGI IMG/M metagenome (GOLD analysis project Ga0326597, IMG submission 203789) | Soil microbial communities from uranium-contaminated site in the Upper Colorado River Basin, Wyoming, United States - RVT100D185 | ecosystem: Environmental > Terrestrial > Soil > Contaminated >...
CGACTTCGAGCGTCACATCCGCTTCGTCGTCGCCTTTATCCGCCTCGCCATGATCCGCATCATGCTGCGACGCCTGACCGTAACCCCTTCAACGTAGATTCAAACTTTCCGGAACGGCTATAAGAGAACCGCGGTTCCCTTGGGGGGCCATCACCAAGGAAATGCGCCCAAGGGTTCGTGGTTTCGCCCTCCGCCGCTACGCGGCGAGCCTCCGGCCGAGAGCGCGGAGCAGCGCCGCGCCGTCGCCACGCCAGGCCGAGCCGTGCATGCACGCGAGAAGCTCGGGCTTGAACGCCGCGAGCTTGTCCATGAGCGCCGCGCAATTCTCCGTGTGCGAATAGTAATCGAGGGCGGCCCGGGCCTGTTCACTCGGCTCCAGGATGTCGTCCTCGGTCACGGCCGGATGGTCGGCCCCGAATCGGGTGAAGAGATCGCCGCAGAACAGCGTCCCGGTCTCGCGCTCGAAGAGGTGGCCGCATTCCCAGGCGTGGGGCAGGTGCGGCGTTCCCGTCCAGGTCACGGTGTGGCGCCCGAGGGAGACGCTCTCGCCGTCGGCCAAGGCGCGCGGCGGTCGGTCGGCCATGTCCTCGATGGAGACCATGGCGGCGATGTCGCCGCAAAGCGGCACGGCCTCGGAGGCGGCGTCCAGGAAGCCGTTGAGGGCCCCGCATTCGTCGGCCTCGACGTGGGAGAACGCGACATAGCGAAGCCTGTCCACCGGCATGACGGTGGCGATGGCGTCCCGGGTGAGGGGGAACATCTGGCGCAGACCCGTGTGGTAGAGGAGCGGCGCATCGTCGACGACGAGGTACTGGTTGAAGGTGAAGCCCGGCGGGAACGCCTCGTTCGGCGGCACGGGCGTCGATATCCTGTAGATGCCGTCGGCGATTTCATCGATTGTGGTGCCGCTGTCCGGATTGACGATGGGCATGACCTGGTCCTCCGACTGGGTTTCAAAGACTCGCTGCAGGGTGTGCCGGCGGCATCGGCTGGCGTGCCTGAATTCGGGGAGACGTCCTCCGGCCCCGATACGACATCCTGTCCGGCGTCGCGACGCAAGCGAATCCTGCCGGCGCTTTGCCTGCAAAAGGAACGCCCCCGGCCGGGTCGGGGGCGTTCGGCGCCGAAGGGATGTCGATTGCCGGTCAGTTCTTGCAGTCGACGCGCTTGGCCTCCTGGCCGGGGCCGGGATAGGTGAAGGTGCAGGTCATTCCCACCTTGATGTTCTTGCGCTTGGTCTTATTGCCGTCGACGGTGACCGTGGTGCGGGATCCCGATACCTTGGCCTTCACTTCCCTGCCCTCGTGGTTGATGACGATGCGCCGCCCGCCCTTCCTCGTGGCGGTGACCTTGCCGGTATGCTTGGCGAGCGTGATCGCCGCCGTCCTGACCGGGCCCTTGTATTTGATCAGGTCGTCCACCTGCTTGATGGTGGCCTCCGGGGCCGAGGCCAGATCCGCGACCATCTGCTGCACCTCCTCGCCGCTGAGCGGGCTCACGTCACGGCCCTGCTTGGTGGCGTCGGCGACGAATGCGGGGTCCCGGGTCGTGTTGATGAAGGCCTTGCGCAGCGCCGTGACCTTGTCCGCCGCGACGCCGGGGCCGAAGGCATAAGGCCGCCCCATGGCCTTGGCGGTGAGCATCAGCTTCCACCAGGTCTTGGCATCCTCGATCCCGTACTTGGCGAGCACGTGTTTGCGGTCGATGATGTCCATGATCAGAGGCACCCCCATCTTGGTGAGCTCGGGATGGGGCTTCAACGACATCTGCGCGACGACGTTGATGTTCTCCTTGAGGAACTTTTCGCCGATGCCCAGCTTGAAAGACGACCACGACTGGCACACGCCCTCGACCTCGCCGCGTTTCATCGCGAGCTGGATCAGGGTGGCCGAGGGGTAGCCGCCGATCAGCTCGAACTTCGCACCGAGCGTGTTGTTCATCAGCGCGGGATAGATCTCGGTGTCCGTCGGACCGGTCTTTCCCAGGATGGCTTTGACTTTGAAGACGTCCTCCAGTGTCTTGACCTTGGCGGACTTGACCACGGCGAGGACGCCGGCCTCGTTGGTCACGCTGCCGAGCCACTGGAACTTGACGGGATCGTACTTGGGCCCGCTGTGGCCCATGATCTCCGTCATCGGCACGCTGCGCTGCAGCCCGGCGACGATGCTGCCGTCCTGGGGCGCGACGTTGTAGACGAAATTGGCGGCGACCACGCCCCCGGCGCCGGGCATGTTCTGGACGATGACGCTGGGTTTGCCGGGGATGTGCTTGGGCAGATGCCGGGCGAGCGTCCGCGCGTAGGTGTCGTACCCGCCGCCCGCGGCGGAACTCTGGATGATCCTGACCCGGGTCTGTTTGTAGAACTCCGCCACCGGATCGGCGCTGGCGGCATTGTCGAGCGCCCCGGCCAGTGTGAAAGTTCCGACAAGCCCGAGGACAAGTAACGATCGAGATGAATACATCGTGAATTCTCCCTGTGGAAAATTGATTTTCACTTCTTGGGAGTTTCCAGCCGCAAGGATAGCACCTTTAGACTTGTGCGCAACCCCGGCCGGCCCGCACGGCGGGATGCCGTGCGCCGGTGCCGTGGGGACGCTTGCCCTAGCGGGAGAGCAGCATGAGGCCGACGATGAACAGCACCACCGAAACGGTGCCCAGCACGAAACCCGTGAGGAACCCGGCCCGTCCCAGCTTCTTTTCCCGGATGGAGGTGAAGAACAGGATGGCCGCGCCGATGATCAGCAGGATGCCGACGGCCTTGTGGTCCATGGCGTCATTCCTTCCCGTGCGCGCGGTCGAGGCCGCGCGTCGTCGCACCAACCCGAACATAGCGCACCGGCAAGGCGCCCGAACACCGCCTCTTGACCGGGGACGGCCGTTGCCCCGTCATCCCGGTAGGGGGCGCCCGGGTCTTGGACTATAGTGTTGCGAATTGCGTCCCCCGTCCCGGGCGGCCTTTCGCGACGGCGAGGGCAGGGTCGGCCTGGTGGGGGAGCCGCCCCTCTTTCACGACCCCGATCACGCGCTCAGGCGGGAGACAGGAACATGACGGAAGCCGCCCAAGACAACGACATCGCCGTGCTGGAGGCGGATCTGCGAATCGCTTCACAGATTCTGGAGTGGGAGACCGGGGACATCTTCGGCCATGTGGGCGTCCGGCTGCCCGGAGGCGCAGGCGTCGCCTGCAAGGCCTTCCGGCCCGCTTCCGCCGAGGAGGCGGACTGGCTGGTGCATTTCGATTTCGAGGCCAACAAGATCGGCGGCAACGGCGGGCGCCCCCGGGAATGGGCGATCTACACCGAGATCATGGGCCTCAGGCCCGATGTCCAGGCTATCGCCCACGCCCATGCGCCGGCCTGCATCGCGATGAGCCTCGCCGACCGGCCGATCATGCCGGTCCACCTACAGTCGGCCAAGTTCCGCGAGCCGGTGCCGGTCTATCCCCGGCCGATCCACATCAAGGACCGGGACGAGGGCCGGGCCCTCGCCGAGGCGCTGGGGGACGCCGAGGCCGTCGTCATCAAGGGCCACGGCATCGTCACCGTGGGCCGCGACATCGACGGGGCCTGCATGACCGCGCTCTATCTGGAGCGGACCGCCAAGATCCAGGGGCTCGCCCACGCCCTCGGCTTCATGGGCCATGACGGGGAGTTCCTCGATGACATGCTCGAAAGCGGCCGCCGCCTCAACGCCCAGCCCGGCTCTCGCGAGCATCGCGCTGCCCGCGGCGGGCACTCCAACGAGTGGGCCTATTACAGGCACAAGATCCTGAAGGGCGAACGCTGGACCCGAGGGTGGAGCTGAGGGACCAAACACAGCTTTTTCTCGTCTGCAGAAGAATTCACTCCCAAACTAGGGCCCTAGATGCTAGAGATTTGCATAATTTATTTGCCCGTTCCCAGACCAAGGGGGGAACGACGAGTCGTTGGTCGTAGGTAGCGTTGCCATGAAGCTGCGGTCACTCATCCTTTGCGTGGGCCTGCTCCTGGTCTCGGGCAGCTCCTCATCCTTCGCTTACGTCCTAGGCCCCACGGTGCCGGGCAAATGGGGCGATCCGACTCCCGGCACAGGCGCAACCGTGACCTACAGCTACATGCCGAGCGGTGTCGCCACGGACGACGGCGTCTCCTCGGCGTTGAGCTCCTTCATGCCGTCGGGCTTCGAGGCCGCGATCCAGGCCGCCTTCAACGCATGGTCGGCGGTCGCCAACATCACCTTCTCGCTGGTCGCCGACTGCGGCGCGGCGTGGAACGCCGGTTGCGGGGGCGGGGACATCCGAATCGGCGGTCATGCCTTCGACGGTGCGGGCGGCGTGCTGGCCCACGGCTATTTCGCCCCCGTCAACGGCACTTCAGCCGCAGGGGACATCCATTTCGACATTGCCGAGAACTGGAATGACGGGTTCGGGCCCGGTGTGTTCGATATCTTCCTGGTGATGGCGCATGAGATCGGGCACGCGATCGGGCTCGATCACAGTTTCGTCGCCGGAGCGCTGCTGAACCCTCTTTACCCCAGCGCATTCATCGATGGTCCCCAGGCCGACGATATCGCGGGGGCGCAGTTTCTTTACGGCGCGCCGGTCGTCGTGCCGATCCCCGCCGCCCTTCCGTTGTTCGGCTCGGCGGTCCTCCTGATGGGACTGATCGGCTGGCGGTCACGCCGCAAGGCCGCGGCCTGAGGATGGGGCGTAGGCCCGGGCGGCTTCCGGCTTCGCCCCTTGGCGCGTGACGCAAATCCGAAGTCAGCGCCGGTGCGGCATTCCTTCGAGGCAATCGCGATGAGCGGCAAACCCGTCTCCGTTTTCAAGGCAATGGCGTTCGGGCTCGCCTTGGTCGTCGCGTCGCCCGGGGCGCATGCCATGTGGGCGGCGTATACGATGGAGGAGCTGATCTTCTCCTCTGGCTTGATCGCCCTCGGCACCCTGACCAAGATCACGGACGACGTGCGCACGGCCGACGGAGGCGTGCGGGCGATCGGCACGATCGAGATCGAAACCCTCTTCAAAGGGCCACCGGGGACCAAGTCCGCCCGGCTCGACCTGCCGCGGCCGGGCGCGCCGGCGAAGAGCACCGACATCCGCTACCGGGTGGGGCAAAAAGGCCTTTGGTACCTTCGCCAGCCGGCGGCGGTTGGGGACGGGATCTATGCCGCGGATCACCCGCAGCGCTTCGTTCCCTATGACCGTGCGGGACCGCAGATCGAGGACCTGCGCAAACGTCTCGAACCTTAGGTTCCGCCGCGCCCGTATCGGGCGTCCGCCTCGTCCGCCTCCGGCAAGGCATGATGCCTAAGGAGTGAAGGCGCTGTCGGTCGCCTAACGGCTCACCACAAGGCAGCCCTGGTTGCGGGCCGAGAGCTTCCGGCACAGCGAGGCCGCTGCGGCGCGGTCGGGCAACGGCCCGGCGCGGAGCCTGTAGAACACCCCGCGCGCTCCCAGGTCCGCGCGCATCGGAATGACCTTGAGCGCGCCGAGCACCGGCTTGTGGATGCTGGTGAGACGCCCCGCCTCCGCCGTCGCGCGGGCCTTGGTCTTGACGGAACTGAGCTGGACGCGGAAGACGCCTTGGGCCACCGCGTCGTCTTCGGCGTCCTTCGGGGTGGCCTTTTTCGGCGCGGCGGGGCTTGCAGGCGGTGCGTCGATGGCCGCGCTTTTCGCTTCCGCGGCGGGCTTATCTGCCGCGCCGGCTTTCGCCTGCGCGGGGAGAGGCTTCTTCACTTCGGCCTTCGCCGGCGCCGTCGGCACCGCAACCGCCGGCGCGACCGCGGCGGCCTTCACCGCGGCGGGGGGCGCTCCTTCGCGGGCCTCGGCCGGTGCCGCCGCCGCGGCACCCGGCTCGCGGGTTTCGGCAGCCACCGACGTGGCCGTCGTATCCTGCGCGGGGGCGGGCGGCGGCCTCAGGACCACGGTCCGGGCCGTCGCCGCGGGGGCTTGGCGCGGTCTGGTAAGGTATTCCACCGCTTCCATGGCCTTGGCCTGCCCCCGGCCCGCGGCCCGGCGGTACCACTGCAAGGCCAGTTCGGGGTTCCGGGGCACGCCCCGGCCCTGGCTGTACATCACTCCGAGATTGTACTGGGCGTCGGCATCGCCCTGCATCGCGGCCCGGCGCAGCCACATCACGGCCTCGGCGTGGTTCTGCGCCACGCCCCGGCCCGTGCCGTACATGAAGCCCAGGTTGTTCTGGGCATCCACGTGACCCTGCTCTGCGGCGCGGCGGTACCAGCGGACGGCCTCGGCGTCGTCCCGCGGCACGCCCCGGCCCTTGGCGTACATCAGGCCGAGATTGAACTGAGAGACCGCATGTCCGTCCTCGGCCAGCGTCCGCCACTCCCGGAGCGCGGTCGCGTAATCGCCCTTCCTGAAGGCGGCCCAGCCCTTCTGGTAGTCCTGGGCGGAAACCGGGAAAGCCGCCAGAAGCATGGCGGCCAGGACAATGGCCAATGCGCTACGCATGAACGTCGCCCCCGTTCACGCAACCCTTTGGATACTGCATGCTCGAGCCTACAACCGCTATGTGGACGGGAGGAACCCCGCCCCGGCCGGGGCTCGACGGACCGGCCGCCGAGCCCGCCGCCGCTTGTTGTCTTCAATCCTATTATATGTATTTTGCGCTCTCGCGCGACGATGATTTCGTCCCGAGCCAATCCTTAAACCCGTTGGCGTGCCATAACCCAATACCGGCTCCGTCCGCCGGGGCAGGGTGTTTAGCGATATTCCTGCGCCCATGGGTCTTTTGCTGCCCGTTACATGGGCAATAATTAACCTTATTGGCGGGATCACTTCCAGGTCGGCTGGTTCGGCCTAAGCCCCTAATCCGGCAAGCTCTTTAGTCTTAATTTCTTCTTGGCGGGCCGGTTGGGTCCATAACCGGGTCAACGGCGCCGTCGCCCCGCTTGGGTCGCGGCGGCCCGTGCCGGCCGGGGAGAGGGCGGAAATTTGGGGGAACCGGGCGGCAGAGGGCACGGCCCGGTTCCCGGAAGATGGAGGTCAGAGGACCCTTGCGGACTAAACGACCCACCAGGAGCCGTTGGGATTGCGGCAGGCCGTGCCGCGGTAGTGCCGCTCCAGGCCGTCGCTGCGCACCACGATCCTCGTGAAATCGCGGCAATCGCGCGAATATCCGCCGTAGCGCCGCCGGTACGTCCGGGTCGGGGTGAATTCGACATATCCCCAACCCGATTCCCACAGCGCGGCTTCGCCGGTCCTGTTGTATTCCAGCGCCTCCCAGATCGGGAAACTGTAGGACGATTCGTAGGAGACCACGGTGTGGGCGCTCCAAACCGTGAAGCCGAAGAGCAGGCCGATGCGGCAATTCACGCCGCACCACCACACGCGGCCGTAGTGACGGTTCCAGAGCTTCCTGTGGTGCGGTCTGTCGCGATAGGCCCAGCGGCGCGGGATGTGGATATCAGGCCGCACGTGGCGCCCTTCCCGGTGCCAGCTCCGCTCGGCGCGGCGCTCGAAACGCCTTTGGGGCTGCGGCGGCGCGGCCCGCCGCCGGTCCCTGCCGGGCCGAACCTGGCGCTGGGCGCGGGGCGGGGCGGCCTGAGGCCGCGGCGGCTGGCGATCTCCGGCGCGCCGTCCGTCGCCGGCGCCGCCTCGTTGGGGTGCGGCACGCCGTTCGGGCGCGGCACGCCGTTCGGGCGCGGCACGACCATCGCGCCCGCCGCGCCGGTCGGGCTCGCCGCGCCGTCCGTCGCGGCCGTCGCCGCGCCGGTCGCGCTCGCCGTCCTGCTGCCGCCCATCGTCTTCGACCGCGCCCTGAGGGCCACGGTCCCGGTCCCTGCCGCGCTGCTGTGCGCTTGCGGCCTGGACCAGCACCAAGGAGAGGGCGAGCGCCGCGGCGCCAAAGAGGAATACGTTCTTGTTTGCCATGTCCTGACACTCCCGAAAAACGGATGGCCCAAAAAACGGATGATAGGCGTACCGGTCTCCGTTCGTCGTTCCCGACTTCCATGTTAACCCATTTGGGCGAAAGGGAATGTGACCTTTCTGCGGCGCCTGGCGGCTGATCCGAGCCGACCGCCGGCGACGAGCAGCGTTGATTCGTGGCCGGGCAGGGCTAAAATCCCCAGGCGGGAGGAAGAAACCATGCTGAGCCAAGAAGAAAACGAACTCTTGACCCGGGTCGGGCGGGGCACGCCGATGGGCACCCTGATGCGCCGCTACTGGGTTCCGGTGGTGTTCAGCCACCAGATCGAGAAGCCGGATTCGCCGCCGCTGCGCGCGCGCCTTCTGGGCGAGGACCTCGTGGTGTTCCGCGACTCGCAAGGCCGGGTCGGGCTGATCGACGAGGCCTGCCCGCACCGCACGGCTTCGATGTTCTTCGGGCGCAACGAGGAGTGCGGGCTGCGCTGCGTCTATCACGGCATCAAGTTCGACGTCATGGGCAACTGCGTCGACGTTCCCTGCGTGCCGCCGGGGACGCCGGAGAACCAGATCCAGGCCATCAAGAAGAACATGGCGATCAAGGCCTATCCCTGCGAGGAAAAGGGCGGCGTGGTGTGGGCCTATATGGGGCCGCCCGAGCTCAAGCCCGGGCTTCCCGAGCTCGAATGGGCGGAGGTCCCCCCCGATCACCGCTTCGCCACGCGCCACGTCCAGGAATGCAACTGGCTGCAGGGGTTCGACGGCGGTTTCGATCAGACCCATCTCACCTTCCTGCACAGCGGCAACGTCGACCTGCGCCGGGGCAATACCGACCGGCACCGGCGCATCGTGCCCTCGACCTACGCCTACTGCCAGCTGCCCGCGGGGTTCGCCTTCGGCGGCGGGCGTGAGATCGGCGACGGCAACGTGTCCTGGCATGTCGAGCTGATGCTGATGCCGTTCCACAAGGTGATCCCGTCGCTGCCGCGCGCCGCCCATGTCTGGGCGCCGATGGACGACGAACACACCATGCTGTACTCGATCAATTTCAATACCGAGCGGCCCTTCACCGAGGAGGGCCTCGAGCGCGAGCTTGCCTGGCGGGGCATCCATACGGAAAACATCCCGGGGACCGACCGCGCCATCCAGACCAAGGCGAACGACTACATGATCGATCGGGCGCTGCAGGCGAGCGGCGACTCCTACACCGGGATCAAGAGCCTGGGCGCCCAGGACTGCGGCATGCAGGAATCCATGGGGCCGATCGCGGACAGGACCAAGGAACACCTTCTGGCGGGGGACAGCTCGATCGTCCGCGCCCGCCGTTACCTGCTGGATGCCCTCAAGGACATGGAAGCGGGCAAGTCTCCGCCGGGGACCTCCGATGGCTCCCAGTACCGCGCCCGCTCCCTCAGGCTCGAGGCGCCGGCGACGACGCCGTTCGCGGAGCTGGTGGAAAGCCGGGTCTGGGGCAACCGCCCGGCGGCGGCGGAGTAGGGCGCCGCTCCCCGCCGGAGGCGCCGGCTCTTTCTGATCGTGTGCGGCGATTTGACACCCCTTCCCCGGCGTTTGCCAGTGGGCGTCGTTGTCATCGTCCCGCAACCCGGTTAAGGTTTCCCTGGCTCCGGCCGCGGGGGAGGTTCCGCCGCCTCCGGCCCAAGTAACCGGGAACCGGAAAAACGCCCGGATCAAGACGTGAAACGCGACAATCTCGCCAGGGGAGGATGACATGATCGCATTGCCGCGCCTGACCGCCGGCCGTTGGCGGCCGGGCTCGATCGGTATTTTGGTGCTGGCCGCCGGCCTCGCGGGGCCCGCGTTCGGGGCCGATCTGCCGGAACCGACGCGCGCCATGCTGAAGGCGCTCAAGATGGACGCAAGCGTCCTGAGCGGCCTGGACCGGGAACTCGAGGTGCCCGCCGACTGGGTCGCCAAGGCCAGGACGGAAGGCAAGGTCCGCTACCTCGGGCTCTTCTCGCGGGACGAGTGGCCGGTGTTCATCGCGCCCTTCAAGGCGCGCTATCCCTTCATCGACATCCAGCATACGCGGACCGGCCGCGTCGGCCGCGTGGACAAGGTGCTGATCGCCTTCAAGGAAGGGCGCGTGATCGCCGATGTGCTCGAGGCCGTCGGCGCAGCCATGAAGTCGTTCAGGGAGGCCGGTGCGCTCACGGACCTCGGCGACCTTCCCAATTTCACCAGGATCCTACCCGGAATGCGGGCCAAGGACGGGGTATGGGTCGGGGAAAGGGTCAAGTACTGGTGCATCGCCTACAACACGAAGCTCCTGAAGAAGCAGGACCTGCCCAAGCGCTGGGAGGACATCCTGACCATCAAGGCGCTGCACAACGGCAATATCGGACTGACCAACCGGCCCCACAACTGGGTCCTCAACCTGTGGCTGGCCCACGGCGAGGCCTGGACGCGGGACTATCTGGACAAGCTGTTCACCACCGTGCGCCCGCAGCTCCGCAAGGAAGGGGCTCGGGCCCTCGTCGCGCTGACCATCGCGGGCGAGTTTCATGCCGGAATCCCTTCGACGGACTACGGCGTCCACGACTATTCGGCGAAGGGCGCGCCCATCGGCTGGCATTGCCCCGAGCCGGTCCCGGTGGCGATATCGGAACTGGTGATCGTCAAGGGGTCGAAAACCCTCAATTCGGCGAGGATCTTCCTCAACTGGTTCCTCAGCAAGGAGGGACAGCTGAGCCAGTTTCACGCCGCCAAGGCCTCTCCGGTGCACAAGGATCTCCAGGACAAGGGCCTCGTGAAGTTCGGAAACGAGATCAAGGGCAAGAGCACCGCGCTGCGTCCGCCGGAAAGCCTCGTCGCGGAATTCCCCAAGATCCAGAGGGTCTGGAACGAGGCCTGGTCGCGCGCCGGGGGGCCGATGGCGGCGACCAAGGTCTTCAATGTCAAGACGGTGCTGACCGCGATCAAGCGCGGCGGACGGGTGCTCAGGTTCAAGGTCAAGGCCGGCGAGCACGAGGTCAAGATGAGCAAGTCGCGCAGCGAGGTGCTGATCGGCGGCAAGGCATCGGCCCGGGGCAAGCTGAAGGCCGGCATGGCCTGCGAGATCGCTTATCTCGGCAACGGCAACGAGGCCCGTAAGGTCTCCTGCCAATAGCGGGCCGCGCCGCGACGCCGGCCGCGGCGGCGGGCCGCGACGTTGGAGACATCGCCCCTTGAGGAAGGCCCCTTGAACCGGGCCCGGGGCACGACGGGAGGAGGCAAGCCATGATCAAGCACATCACGTCTTTGGCGGCCGCGGCGACGGCCTGCGCCGCGGCGGCGGCCTGGGCGCAACCCGCGGCGGCGGGCGTCGGCGATTTCTATTCGGGCAAGAGGATCTCGATCTATGTCGGGTTCTATCCCGGCGGCGGCTACGACACCTATGCCCGGGCGCTCGGCCAGCACATGGGCAAGCTCATTCCTGGCAAGCCCGACATTATGGTCCGCAACCTGCCCGGCGCTTCCAGCATGCGCGCGGCGAACTTCATCTACAACTCGGCGCCCAAGGACGGCACCGCCATGGGCGTCTTCAACGCCGGCACCGTGTTCGGGCCGCTGCTCGGCAACAAGAAGGCCAAGTTCGCACCCGACAAGTTTTCCTGGATCGGCAATATCGATCAGATCATCGGCAATTGCGCCGTCTGGCACACATCGGGCGTCAGGACCTTCGACGACGTTCTCAAGCAGCCCGTGATCTTCGGCGCCGCGGGGCCGAGTGGCAGCCAGAGCGAGTATCCGCGGGGGATCAACGCCCTCCTCGGCGCACGCATCCAGGTGATCCACGGCTATGCCGGGGGGACCGGGGCGCTGCTCGCCATGAAGCGCGGCGAGGTCCAGGGCGGCTGCGCGTTCGCCCTGAGCACGCTGAACTCCGTGCGCCGTCAGGACTGGAAGGAGGGCCGGCTGATCGTCGTCGCCAATCTCAGCCTCAAGAAGCCGCCCGAACTGAAAGGCATCCCCAATATCTACGACTACGCCAAGACCGAGAGCGACCGCCAGACCATGGAACTGATCTTCGGCCGCCAGGCCCTCGGCCGTCCGTTCGCGGGCCCGCCGGGCCAGCCCGGGGAGCGGACCGAGGCGCTCCGCGCTGCCTTCATGAAGACCATGACCGATCCCGGGTTCAAGAGAGACGCGGCGCGGCGCAACATCATCATCGATCCCCTGTCGGGCGAGGAGGTGGAGAAGCTGATCGCCCGCTACCTGGGCTTCCCCAAGGACGTGGTGATGCGTGCGCGGGCCGCCCTGAAGGTGGGCGACATCAAGAAGGTGAAGCTCAAGAAGCTCGCCGGCACCATCGAGAAGCTCTCGAAGATGCGGATCACGGTCAAGGGCGCGGACGGCAAGAGCCACGTCTTCAAGATCCACGACCGGCGCTCGCGCGTGAAGATCGGCGGCAAGAAGGCCAAGACCAATGCGCTCGAGGCGGGCATGGCCTGCACCTTCCGCCATTACGGCGAAAAGGATCTCGCCAGGAACATCGACTGTAAATAGCCGCGCCCGAGCGGCGGAAACGCCGGTCCGGCCTCTATTCGTCGGTGACGTCGATCCAGATCCCGTCGATGTCGCACATCTGGTACTTGCCGGTGGCCCAGCGCGCGAACATCGCCTTGCGGGTATCGGCCTCGGGGCTTCCGCCCAGCTCGAAGGGGGCGAGGTACTGGTTCGCGCCCTTGGCGGTGGCGACGTCCTTCTTCAGCTGCTCGATGCTTTCCACCTTGAAGCCGAAGTACTCCGGTCCCGGGCGGCGCACGCCCATGCCCGCATAGACGTCGATCGACCAGGGCAGGAGCGAGAGCGTCACCCGTCCGTCGGAGAGGTGTTTGCAGCCCGCTTCCGATTCGATGTTCACCGGGGTGAGCTCGAACACCTCCATGTAGAAATCGGCCAGCCTGTCCACGTTGACGGCGCGCATCGCGAACTTGTTGAGGTAGCGGTCCTGGGCCCAACCCTCGGCCGCGGCCTCGGCATAGATATTCTTGCGCGCGTCGTCGCTCTTTTGCGCGAGGTCGAAGATGTTGAATTCGGGGTCGTTGGCGCTGTAGGCCGCGAACGGCCTGGTCGAGGGCCGTTTGACCAGGTTCGAATCCGGCCATTTCTTCTCCATGCGGATGCGCACCTCGTCGGCGTCGTCGACGACGAAGCCGAAATGATCCACCCCCGCCGGCGCGCCGTCGCGCCTCGGATTGATGTTGAGGCCGCAGTAGCCGTCGGAATAGACGACGGCGTTGAACGGGCGGTGGGTCGAGCATTTCAGGCCGAACACCGCCTCGTAGAAGCGGCCCGCCATGGGCCAGTTGGAACTGATCGTGGCCATGTGATTGATCTGAGCGAACATGTCCTTCCTCCCCTCGGGCGGCGTCGAGCCGCGAGGCCCTTGATGCGTTTTGGCGTTTCTTGTGCGGGGCACGCTAGCACAGGGGCGGGACCGCTGAAAGCCGGAGCGCGCGGGTGCTGCGCGCGCTCATCCCCGTCGGCCCTCGAAATCCCTGAAGCGTCGTATATACTTTGACGCTCCGCACTCGAGGCGGCGGCTCTCGCAAGGCCGATGACGGAAAGGAAGCGCCCATGGCCATGGTCCAGTTCAAGTCCTCGTCCTTCCTGATCCGCTGGGTCATCGCGCTGGTCATGGTGTTCGCGACATTCAACCCGACGGACTATTCCTATTACCAGTGGGTCGTCGCAGGCGGGAACCAGCAGATGGCGATCAAGGCCCTGGTGGGGATCGCGATGGCGATCCTCTTCGTCATATACCTCCGCGCCACCTTCCGCTCGATCGGCCCCATCGGCGTCGTCCTGGCCGCCGCCCTGATGGGCGCCTTGATCTGGGTGACCATCGATTTCGGCTGGCTCGACCTCATGAAGCCCAACGTCGCGACCTGGGTCCTGCTGTTCGTTTTCGCGACCATCCTGGCGATCGGCATTTCCTGGTCCCATATCCGCCGGCGCATCACCGGCCAGGCCGATATCGACGATGTCGACGACTGACGGGGCGGAAGCGGTGGGCGTCTCATCGGGGGGCCGGAGGCGGGGGCGGCGCAAAGGGCTCCGAAGGGCCGCGGCATGGGTTATACTTTCACCACGACACCCGGCGGCGGGGCGCTGGTCCGCCCGCGGCGCCGGGGGCATTCCGGGATTCACGGGGGGGCTGCGATCAATGGATAACGTGCGGGGCATGCTGCTGCCGATTCCGACGGTGTTCCTCGAGGACGGAAGCGTCGACGACGCGCTGATGCGCGAGTTGACGCGCTATTACATCGAGGCGGGCGTTCAGGCGCTGTTCGTCGCGGGCTCCTTCGGCCAGGGTCCGGCGATGAACGGCACGGAACGCATGCACGTGGCGGAGCTCGTCATCGCGGAGGCCAGGAAACAGGTTCCCGTGATCGTCCACGTCGGCACGGCCGATCCCTATACCACCATCGAGCTCGGCAGGCATGCGCTCGCCACGGGGGCGGACGGCCTCGGCCTGGTCGGGCCGTATTACTATTCGGACCGGACCGCCAAGGACCTCAGGCTGCATTACAAGATGGTCGCGGGCACCCTCGGCGCGCCGATCCTGCTCTACAACAACCCGCCCTATTCGGGCTATCCCATCGGGCCCGAACTGATGGCCCGGCTGGTCGAGGACTCGCCCAACATTTTCGGCGCCAAGCTCGCCATGGGCTCCGTGGACGAGGCGCGGACGTACCTCGAATATCTCGGCGAGGGCTTCAAGCTCTTCTCCCTCGCAAGCGCCCTGTTCCCGGGCATGAGGACGGGGATCGCCGGCACCGTGAGCCCGCCGCTCGCGACCTTCCCCGAGATCGGGGTCGAGCTGGTCCGCGCCATCGACGAGAACGACACTGCCCGCGCATCCGAGGTCCAGGAGGCGGTCATCCGCTTCCACGGCGCCTTCCTGTCGCGCGCCGTGCGCGAGGAATGCGGCCGGGCGATCTACGGCGCGGCCCTCATGGCGCAGGGCTTCGCGGTCAAGATGTACCCGCGCTGGCCGACCGGCGCGGTCACCGAGGAGAGGCGCGCCTGGCTCGCCGACCTGTTCCGCGGCGCGCGCCGCGTGCTCGAGCGCAAGGCGGCCTGACCAAGAACGGAACAATCGACAAGGAGGACATCATGAACAGGTTGCAGACAATCGGACTGGCCGCGGCCGGTGCCGCTCTGGCGCTGGCGGGCTCGCCCCGGCAAGCGGGCGCGGCGCCGGAGGATTTCTTCAAGGGCAAGACGGTGACGGTCTATGTCGGCTACAGCCCGGGCGGCGGCTACGACACTTACGCGCGCCTCGCGGCCAGGCACATCGGCAGGCACATCCCCGGCGCCCCCAACGTCATCGTCAAGAACAAGCCGGGCGCGGGCAGCCTGCGGCTCGCCAACGAGCTCTATACCAGCCTGCCCAAGGACGGGACGGCGATCGGCACGATCGGCAACAACCTCCACCTGAATGAGCTGGTGGGCCGCCCCAACATCCATTTCACCGCGGTCAAGTTCAACTGGCTGGGACGGATGACCGACGCCGACACGATCTTCGTCCTCCGTCCCGATGCCGGCATCGAGTCCTTCGGCGACCTCAAGAAGAAGCAGGTGCTGATCGGCGTTCCCGGCGCCGGATCGGCGACGACCCTGTTCCTGACCGTGGTCAGCAATGTGCTCGGCGCCAAGTTCAAGCTGATCTCCGGCTACAAGGGCAGCTCAGGCATCCGTCTCGCCGTGGAGCGCGGCGAGGTCCAGGGCCTGCAAAGCATCCTGTGGTCGGTCCACAAGAACTGGATCCAGCGCAACAAGTTCAAGGTCGTCTACCAGCTTCAGCCCGAAAGGCTGCCGAGCCTCAAGAACTTTCCCAGCATCATGGAATTCGCCGAGACGCCGGAGCAGAAAAGCCTGATCAAGTTCTTCTCCTCCTATGTGTCGGTCGGACGGTCGCTGCTCGCCCCGCCGGACCTCCCGAAGGACCGCGTCGCGGCCTTGCGCGCGGCCTTCATGGCGGCGATGAAGGACAAGGCGCTGCTCGCGGAAGTGGAGAAAAAGAAGATGCGCCTCAACCCGCTTCCCGGCGACCAGCTCCAGGCGCTGGTCGCCTCGTCCTTCGACCTTTCCGACAGCCTGAGGGCGCGCGCGAAAGCGGTCGCCAAGGTCAAGGTGGAGAAGCGCAAGAAGAAGAAATAAGCGGGGCCGATGCCGGGCCGGCCTAGCCTTCCAGGATGATGCGGGTCAGTTCGTCGGGCATGCTCAACATCGGGTAATGGCCGGTATCGAGCTCGTGCCAGCGGGCGTCGAGGCCTTCGGCCGTGCGCCGCTGGTGCGCCTCGCCCGGCTTGCCCGCGCGGTGGCAGAAGACGACGGCGGCGTCCCAGTCCTGGTCCCAGAACCTCTCGATCACCACCGGCTGTTCCGAAACGCCGAGCGGGTGCAGGGTGGAGCGGTCGGCCGCCCAGGCGGCGAGCTCGGGGTCCATGTCGAGGAGGAAACGTTCGAGCCTGGCCTCGCGGGTGGGGCCGGCCGCGTATTCGGTCGCCGCCTGCCCGGTGCCGGTGACGATGTCGCGGATGCGCTCGCCGTGCTTGAGCGCGAGCGCATCGGCGAAGACCAGCCGGGAGACGCGCTCGCGGGCGAGCTCCGCCGTTTTCGCCATGATCATGCCGCCCGAGGATGCACCCACCAGGACGACGCCGGTAAGGTCCTCGGACCACAGGAACCCCGCGAGCTCCCCGGCCTGGGTCTCGGTGGTGATGCCGGGCCCGCACCAGGGCGCCCGCTCGCCGCAGCCCTGAAGCGACGGCGCGAAGACCAGGTGGCCCGACGCGCGCAGCCGCGTCGTCACCGGCTTCCAGATCCATCCGCCCTGATACGACCCGTGGATCAAAAGGAACGTGCCCATGATGTGCCTCCCCGTCTCGTTTTCCCGCGCGCGGGCCCCCTATTCGGCGCGTCGCCTGTGATCATACATGGAACCCGAGGGTGCGGGAGGCGGGGATCGATACCGGCCGCGAAGCCCGGGGGGTCAACCTGGATCGCCCTTGAACCGGGCCCACTGCTGAACTTGTCCGCCTTTCGGCCCGGGGATAGACTTTCGGGCCTTGATCCAGAGGGGAGCGCCGCGCGGGCGGCTGGCTTGCATGAGCGACAACCGAACGGGGGGTGAGGCGCCCGGAAATACCATCGCCACCTCGCTCCTCGACGGCGGGCGCGTCGCCAACCGGTTCGAGGATGCGCTCAGTGGCATGTGGCGGAAGGCCTGCGCATGAAGATCCCGGGCGGATTCGAGTCGCTCAGGCTCTGTCTGCGGATCAGGGATTTCCGACTTTATATCATCGGCAATATCGCCCATGGGCTCGGCGTCTGGGTGCTCCGGGTGACCATGGGCTGGCTCGCCTGGGAGCTCACCGAATCCACCGCCTGGCTCGGCGGCATCGCCATGGCCGAGACGGCGCCGACCCTGGCGCTGGCGCTGATCGCGGGCACCATCGTCGACCGGGTCAATTACTTCAAGATGATGCGCATCACCCAGGGGCTCTCGATGCTGTTCGCCGCGACCCTTTCGGTCCTCACCCATGCCGGCCTGATGACCATCGGCCTGCTGTTCGGCCTGACGCTCCTGCGCGGCTGCCTGATGGCCTTCAATCGGCCCTCGCGGATGGCGCTGATCTACCCCCTCGTAGGCCGCGACCTGATGGCCTCGGCGCTGGCCATCGGCTCGATCATCTTCAACGGCGCGCGGTTCATCGGCCCGGCGCTGGGCGGCCTGATCATCGTCTCTTTCGGCATCGGCTGGGCCTTCGCGGCGACGGCGGGCCTGCTCGCGGTCTATACGGTGGTGCTGTCCCTGATGCGGGTCACCATCGAGCCGCGGAAGCGCGAGGGCCGCTCCATGCTGGCGGAGACGAAAGAGGGCCTCGCCTATGTGATGACCCATCCCGGCATCCGCATGCAGCTCGCCCTGCTGGTCGTGGTCGGGATGGTGGCCAAGCCGGTGACCGACCTGCTGCCGGGGTTCGCGGGCCAGGTGTTCGCGACCGGCGCCGACGGGCTCGCCATGCTCTTGAGCTCCCACGGCATGGGCGCGACGATCGGCGCGGTATGGCTGGCCGCGCGGCCGTCGGGCATCACCGGCATGACGCGGATCACCATCTTCAGCCTGCTGTTCCTGTCCTTCACCCTGATGCTGTTCGCGGCGACCGATATCCTGTGGATCGCGCTGATCTTCTCCGGCCTCCTGGGATTGAGCTTCATCGTCATCAACGTCTCCAACCAGACCCTGATCCAATCGGCGGTCGATCCCAGCCTGCGCGGCCGGGTGATCAGCGTCTACGGGCTGATCCTCCAGGGCATCCCGGCGCTCGGGGCGCTCTTTCTCGGCGGCGTGGCGGAGCATATCGGCCTGCGCATCCCGGTCTTCGTGGGCGGCCTGATCTGCCTCGGCGTGTGGGTGATCGCCTGGCGCCAGCGCGTCGCGTTGACGGCGAGCCTGGAAACCGAGCCCGCCTCCTAGGCGGAAATCACGCCGGCATGTGCTCGGCGCGGAACACCGAATAGGACACCGGGGTCTCCTCGGCGCCCGCGTCGACCCAGAGATCGAAGACGACCTCGCCGTCCGGCGTGACCTCGAGGAGGCGCGCGCGGCCGAAGCCGCCGTCGTTGTCGCCCGAGGGCACGCCGTCCACCGTCGCCACCCCGCCATAGGTGATGAAGGTGTTGCCCGTCTCGGGCAGGCGCCGGGCGCCGCCCTGGAAGCAGGCGAAGAGACTCTCCCCCGGGCCATCGCCGTAGGACCAGACCTGTTCCACGGTGCCGGCCCCTTCATCGACCGCGAATTCGACGGCGCGGCTATAGCATTCGGCGTTGGGCATCGGCGGGTCGAAAGGCGCCGCGCGGTGGTTCCCATTGTCGAAGCAGAGCACCGTGCCGGCCGGCGTGACCGAGCAGTCATGCTGGTGGTATTGCCATTCGAGGGCCCCCTCGGGCCTGAGCAGCTTTTCCGACCACGGCGCGTTCCAGTTCGCGGGCGTCCCCAGGATCCATTTGAGCTCGCCCGTGGCTCGCGCGATCTTGACGATGCAGTCCTGGGTGCGGAGCGACACGAGGATCGAATCGTCGCGGGGATCGAAGCTCGCGCAGTTGGCATGGGCCCAGTCGTTGCTGTCCGGCCATTCCCGGTTGACCGTGGTGGTGCGCCGGCTGCCGTAGCAGATGCGGTAGGGATCGAGGATATCCAGCATGCGCCATTCCCGGAGGACGCTTCCGTCGAGCGCCACCTCGGCCACGATATCGCCGATCACCTCCGCCGTCTCGGGAGGGGCCGCGGGATCGGTGTCGCTGCCCGGCCATCCCACGAAGCGCCGGGGCTCGTTGCTGAGCACCAGCAGGTTGCCGTCCGGCAGGATGTCGATGGTGTGGTGGATGCGGGCCACGGCGATGGGGATGCTGCCCTCGGGCGGGGTCCGGCCCTGCCACTTGCCGGCGGCGTGCCAGCGGCGCAGGACGCGGCCCGCCCGGTCGATCTCCATGATCGACCCGGCACCCGGCTGGGTGAAGAAGATATGGCCGTTGGGATGCAGGCGGACATCCTGGACGGGTGCGTCGAGGGCGAAGCTGAGCGCCGTCTCCCCGGCTCGGTCGATGCCGATGATCCATCCCGCCTTCAGGGCGTCGCGCTCGCGCCCCCCGGGGCGGATGTTGAACAGCGTGATGCCGGGCTCCCGGCGTGCGGCGTCACAGGCGATCGGGCGCATCGGCGGGAGGGGGATGTTGCTCAAGGGATGGCTCCGGGGTTGTTTTTCTGAGGCTAGGCGATTGTGGCCGAAGAGGGAACCCGGGATCAATGGCGCTGCGCCGCCGGCCAGGCGTGATGCAAATCCTACAATAACAACTGAGATCAGAATCACGTGATATTTACCAAAATGCACCTCCATCTGATAATTGTAATTTTATGAACAAAATTTTAACTAAGTACCGGGATAAATTATCTCAAATTTGATTTGAAATAATTTGTCATTGTCTGTGTAGACCCCATATACAACCCGTAAAATTAATCGGGTTTTTTTGATGTTGGAGTTTGGGGAGCAGTCGAGATGCTTAGAAACGTCCGGCACTGGATCAAGTCCTTCCTGACGAACAAGGACGGAATCGGCGCGATGGAATATGCCTTGGCCGGGGCCCTTCTGGGGGTTGCGGTCATCGGGTCGATGTCCGCCCTCGGGCCGACCATCAGCGATCACCTCGGCAATTCGATGAAGCCGAACGCCGGCGTGCTGGCCTACGGAGGCGGGAATCCCGGCGACACCAGCGGTTCCGGGGGAAGCTCGGGAGTCTCTGGCGACGAGGATGCCGACGATGGCGGCCTCGGGGATGACGACGATTCCCAGAGCGCAGGCAATGATGACGGCGACCAGTCCGGCGGCGATAGCGGCGGGACCGACGACACTGCCTTGGCCGACAATGACGATGGCGACCAGGGTGACGACGACGATGACGACGACGGAAAGAAGAAAAAGAAAGAAAAAAAGAAGGATAAAAAGAAGAAGCACTAAACCGGAAATTACGATTTCGGCAAAGAGAGCGGCGGCGGTTGCAGGATTTCTCCCGTGTCCCATAATGGGGTCGAATGTCAGCATGCGAAAGCGGCAACGGCCGGGAGGGTCACATGGCGGAGCTCAACATCGATCCCTATTTCCTCAATCGGGCCAAGGGGCGGCGCGGCGGGCGCGTTAACGCGTATGAAACGCTCGACCCCGCGAAGACGGCGCTGATCGTCGTCGACATGCAGGATTATTTCGTGACCGAGGGCATGCCGTCCTATACCAGGGACGCGGCCGCGGTCGCGCCCAACATCAACCGCGTGGCCGAGGCAGTGCGGGCGGCCGGCGGGTCCGTCGTCTGGATCCAGACCGAGGCGCCGCCCGATCTTGACGACTGGGCCAACCGGCGGGAGGCGACCGACCCCGAGAAGTGGGAAAGCCGCCGCAGGCTTCTCGCCAGGGACGGCGCGGGCTTCCCCATCGCGCCGCAGTGCGACGTGCATGCGGATGACGCCGTCGCCATCAAGCTCCGCTATTCGGCCTTCATCCCCTATCCCTCGGAGCTGTCCGGACTGCTCGAGGCGCGCGGCATCGATACGCTCCTGATTGCCGGGGTCGCCACCTCCACCTGCTGCGAATCGACCGCCCGGGACGCCAGCATGTGGGGCTACCGGACGATCATGGTCGAGGACGGCAACGCCGATCAGACCGAGGCCCTGCACAGGCATACCCTCGGCAAGTTCCTGATCGCCTTCGGCGACGTGCAGACCACGGACCAGCTGGTGGCGAAGCTGGGCGCGGCGGCCAAGCCCGCCACGGCGGCGGAGTAGGGCGCTCTAGATCGGATCATGATTTGTCGGAAACACGTCAGGTTTCCGACAAATCATGTCAATCCGATCACCTTCAAATGAGTAGAGCAGATTCACATGGTTGTCGGAACGCCTTCGGCGATTCCGACAATCCATGATCTGCTCTAGCGGCATCGGCGCCCGAAGCGGGAGTGTGCGCGTGCGTGGGATGGAGGATCTTCTCGCCGGATACCGGCGATTCAGGCGCGAGATCTATCCCGCCCACGGCGAAACCTACCGGACGCTGGCTTGCGAGGGGCAGTCGCCCAAGATCATGGTCATCGGCTGTTGCGATTCCCGCGTCGATCCCGCCGCCATCTTCGATGCGGGGCCGGGCGCCCTGTTCGTGCTGCGCAACGTCGCCAACCTGGTCCCGCCCTATGCCGCCGACGGCGGGCATCACGGCACCAGCGCGGCGATCGAGTTCGCGGTCGGCGCCCTCGGCGTGGACCACATCCTGGTGCTGGGTCACGCCTCCTGCGGCGGCATCCGGGCGCTGGTGAGCGGAACCGGAAGCGCGGGCGACGATGAGAGCCATATCGGAAGGTGGATGTCGATCGCGCGGCCGGCGCTGGAAGCCGCCCATACGGACCCCGGCGCGCCGGAGGGCGATGAACTCGCGCATCTCCTGGAAAAGGCGGCGATCGGCCATTCGCTCGCCAACCTCGAGGGCTTTCCCGTTGTTCGAAAGGCCATCGCCGGGCGCGGATTGCAGTTGCATGGCGCGTGGTTCGATATCGAGACGGGGTCGCTCCACCTTCTGGACCGGAGTGGGGGCGTCTTCCGCCCGGTCGCGGCGGGATCGCCCTGATCCGCCCGCGCCCTTGCTTTAGAGCGGGCTCGCGCCGAGCCAGACACCGGGATCGGGGCGCAGCGTCATCAGCATCGTCGGCACCGGCAGGGGGCACCCTGCGAGCTCGAAACGGAAGCGCGCGAGCAGGGTGGAGAGGATGATCTGCGCCTGCATCATCGCGAAATTGGCGCCGACGCAGACGCGCGGGCCCGCGCCGAACGGCAGGTAGAGGAAGCGGTCCCGCGACCGGATGGCCTCCTCGGAAAAGCGCGATGGATCGAAGGCGTCCGGGTCATCCCACCACATCCGGTGGCGGTGCAGGGCGTAGATCGGGATGAACACCGTGTCCCTGGGCCGCACCTCGCGCCCGGCGAGGCTATCGGCGTCACGCGCGGTGCGGGCGATCAGGCCCACCGGCGGGTAGAGCCGCATCGCCTCCTCGATCGCCTGGCGGACGGCGGGCATGGCCCCGAGGTCCGCGGCTCCCGCCGCCCGCGATCCCAGCGCCGCTTGCGCTTCCCCCCGGGCGCGGGCCTGGGCCTCGGGATGCATGGCGAGCAGCAGCAGCGACCAGGACAGCGCCAGCGCCGTCGTCTCGTGGCCGGCGACGATGAAGAACTGCATGTTGTGCAGCAACTCGGTCGCCGACATGCGCCGGCCGGTCTCCGGGTCCTCGGCCTTGAGCATGTGATCCAGCAGGTCGTCGACGCCGCCGGGTCCGTCCCGGCGCCGCGCCTCGATCGCGCGCGCGACCATGGCATGCATGGTCCTGACCGCGCCGCGGCCGAGCAGGGCGCCCGGACGCGGCACCCAGTCCGGCACCTGAAGGAAATCGAGCAGCGAGGCCCTGCCGACGGTCTCGAAATAGCGGACGATCGCGGCGCTGTAGGCCGCGGCGTCGAAATGCTCGCGCCCAGACAGCGCGACCTCGCAGATCACGTCGAAGGTGGCGGACAGCATCTCGCCGACCATCTCCCGATCCCCCTCCGTCCGGGCGAGGCGGGCCGAGGCGCGCTCGGCGGTCGCCGTCATCAGGGGGCTCAATGCCGTCACGTTGCGCTGGGCGAAGACCGGGGCCACGGTGCGCCGCTGCCAGCGCCAGGATTCGCCGTCGGAGGTGAACAGGCTGTCGCCGACGGCGGGACGCAGCATGCGGATCATCACCTCGGCCTTGGGGTAGTTGTTCACGTTGTCGAGGAAGACCCGCGCCAGGGCGCCCGGGTCCTGGACCATGTGCCAGCGCGCGCCGAGGCGGCCCGAGACCATGGGCTGGTGGTAGGCGAGCCGGGGGATGATCTCGAGCACGTTGCGCCGCGAGGCCCGGATGGTCTGGAAAAGCGAAAGCGGCTTGGCCGGCGGCGCCACCGAGGGCGGCCTGAGGCCGGATCGGGTATCGGGCGGGCTGGTGCTCGGCATGGGGGACCTGGCTGGCGCCTCGGCTTGCTCCTCGCCGCGCTCGGCGGACGCCCCATTAGAGCCCGGACGAGCCGGCGATGGTAGGGGCTTGTCGCGGTCCGATGGGCGCCGGCAGACCTAGCGCGGCGGCTCCTCGGAGGCCCTTGCGGGCGGGCGGAAGATCGCCCACAGGCCGCAACTCACCGCGAGCAGGATGCCGCCGACCAGCCAGAAGCTCCCTTCGAGCCCCACCAGTCCGACCACGCCGCCCATCACCGGCGGCAGGACGGTCTGGACGAAGCGGTTGAGGGTGATGCGCAACCCCACCGCGGCCCCTTGAAATCCGGGCGGAACCGCCTTGGCCGGGATCACGATCATCAGCGGCTGGCCGATGCCGTGGACGAAGCCCCGGAGGATGGAGACGGCCAGCAGCAGGACGAAGACGCCGAGCAGCGGCGTGATGGTGATGGCGGCGATCGCGGCGACGACGGTGGCGTTCAAGAGCCGCACGTCGCCGAACCAGCGGCCCAGCGGCGCCACCGAGGCGGTGCCGATGAGGCCGAAGAAGTTCGCCGCAGCGAAGACGATACCGATCAGGGTGCCGGTGAGGCCGACCTCCTTCATGTAGGCGACGAAGAAGGAGCCCTGGATCGCGCCGGTGGCGATGTTGAGCGCCGATCCCGTGACGACCACGGCGACCAACGGAATGCCGAACAGCCTGAAGGCCCTCTTGTAGCTCTCGAGCCGCGGCAGCAGGTCGCGCAGCGTGAGACCCGTGCGCTCGGGGAGATCGGCCGCGCCGGAGCCGGCGACGCCGCGGGGCAGCATGAGTGCCGAGGCCATGAACAGCACCGCCACGACGAAGGTCACGCCGAACCCGCCCCAGGGGCCGAAGGCATCCCACATGCCGCCGGCGAGGACCGGGGAGGCGAAATGGCCGAGCCGGTTGCAGAAAGTCATTTGCCAACTGAGGGAGGCGTCGTCGCGCACCATCTGGCCCACCACGGTCTGGGCGCCGACCCAGTTCATCGTCGAGCTCAGGCCGATCACGAGGTTGAGGATCCCCGCCATCCAGATCCAGGGCAGCAGCGGGAACAGCACCGGCACCACGAGGCCGATGGCGGCGAAGAACAGCATGACCTGGCGCGCGCCCAGGCGGTCCATCAGCGCGCCGCCGTGGATGGCGAGAAGGAAGGGCAGCAGCGAGCGCGCGCCCATCACGATGCCGAAGGCCAGGGGGGAGGGCTCGAGATGGAGCGCCCAGAGCGGGACGACCACCATGATCGCGCCGTCGGCGAACAAGCCCGAGCCGTAGATGCCAAGGCGGGTCCTCAGGGGAGTCTTTCTCGTCGCGGTTTCGCTCACGGCTCGGCCCTTTTGCATTGTCGGGCGGTTCCCTCTCCGCTGACGGCCGGCGTGCCGGCGCGTCGCGGAAAGACCCGGCCCGGCGCGAGAATCGTCTCCGAACCAGGGGTTCATTCGGCTTTGCCCCAGGATGAAGTGATGATAAGTTCCGCGCAAACCAATAACGCGGGATGCCCCGGCCTCAGAGCCGGGCTGCACCTGGTTCACACACACTCTGGAGGTTGTCATGTCCCGAATCATCGGCGTCCGATGGGGCGCGTTCGCAACGATTGCACTGCTGTGCATCTCGGCGCTTGGCTCCGCCCCGGCCAAGGCCGATGTCGCCGGGTTCTACAAGGGCAAGAAGGTCCGCATGGTCGTCGGCTTTTCACCGGGTGGCGGTTTCGACGCCTACGGCCGCCTCGTCGCCCGCCACATGGGCCGCCACATTCCCGGCAGCCCGGGCTTCGTGGTCAACAACCTGCCCGGCGCGTCCGGCCTCAAGGCGGTGCAGTCGCTCAAGGCGCAGCCCAAGGACGGCACGGTCATAGTCATCTTCAATCCCGGGTTGGTGCTGAGATCCCTGACCGACCCGAAAAAGGTCAATCTGAAATTCACCGAGTTCGCGTTCCTCGGCAGCGTCACCTCGGACATGCGGGTGTGCTACGCGTGGCACGCCACCGGCATAAAGACCTGGGACGACCTGGTCAAGCGCCCGCAGGTCACCCTCGGCGCGACCTCCAAGTCCTCCGGCTCCTACCTCGACGGCGCGCTTCTGCGCAACCTGTTCGGGATCAAGGTCAAGCAGATCATCGGCTATCCCGGCTCCGCCGAGCAGCGCCTCGCCATCGAGCGCGGCGAGCTCGACGGCGACTGCGGCTCCTTCGAATCGATCCCGGCGGCCTGGGTCACCGGCAACAAGATCAACATCACCCACCGGAATTCAAAGCTGGCGCCCGAAGGCAAGACCGCGCCCTACATCCTGGACCTCGCCAAGACGGATGAGCAGAAGCAGATCCTCAGGCTGGTCCTGTCGATCAACGACATCTTCCGGCCCTTCGTGGTGGATCCGTCGGTGCCGGCGGATCGCCTGAAGGCGCTGCGTGCGGCGCTGTCGGCGACGGTCAAGGACAAGGCCTTCATCGCCGACGCGGAGAAGGCGAAGCGCACCATCGTCGGCGCCGTCACGGGCGAGGAGGCCCAGGCCATCGTCGCCGACATGTACAAGACGCCGCCGGCGCTCATCAAGAAGGCCGCCGAGGCCATCAAGTAGCCGCGGGGTTCGGCTCGCGACATATGCGGGGCGGCCCCGGGGCCGCCCCTTTCTTTTCATGGGGGAGAGCCCCGGCCCGCGAGCGGTGGGGAAAAAAGGGCGGTCCTGCCGGACCGCCCTTCTCCTGATTCCGATCCGCGTCCGCTCAGGACTTGCAGTCGACGGCCTGCGCTTCCAGCTCGCCCTCGCGCTTGGCGGCGGTGACGCTGCAGGTCATCCCGGCCTTGAGCGCGTCCCGCTTGCCCTTGGCGCCGTTGATCTTGATCTGGCTGCGCGACTTGGAGATCCCGACCGACTTGCCGCCGATCTCGAGCACGCGGCCGCCCTTCTTGACCGAGACCAGCTTGCCCTTGAGAACGTCTTTCGGGACCGCTGACAGGCCCTTGAAGGAGGTCACGACGCTCTCGGGCGCGTTGAGGATCTGGGCATAGAGCTTCTCCATGGCCTCGCCGCTCACATATTCGACCGAACGCTTGGCCTTCTTGGCCTCGCGCAGCAGGTCCTTGTCCTCGAGCGCTTCGCGGAAGGCCGCGCGCATCGCCTTCAGCACCGGCGCCTTGAGGCCCGGCGGGCCGAAGAAGGGCCGTCCCGCGAGGTCCTGGGCGGCGGCGAAGGCCGCGAGCGCGGCGCCGTCCTTGGACATCACTTCGGTCGCCTGTTCCGCCCCCTTGGTGCCGGGGTGGTCGCCCATGCGGCCGATGACGGTGAGCTTCATGTCGTCGATCAGGCTGCGCAGGCTCTCGTAGCTGCCGCTGGTGGCCTCGACGTCGCCGCGGGCGATGGCCAGCGCCTTTTCCTCGTTGCCGTCGTAACCGGTGATGACGCGGACGGGATAGCCGTCCACCTCGAGGAGCTTGACCCGCTGGTAGGACGCGCTGCCCCTGCCGGTGCCGGCGAACTTGACGGTGCCCTTGAATTTCCTGAGGTCGGTCAGGGACTTGACCGGGTGCTTGCCGTTCATCACCCAGACCCAGGTCGAGGCGGTGGCCGAGCCGATCGGGTTCAGCTTGGCGACGTCGTACTTGATGCCGGGCTCGCGCATCTTCTGGGCGAGCGTCACCGCGCGGGTCAGGATGGCGATCTCGGTACCGTCGCGCTTGGCCCGGTTCATCAGGTAGTTGCCGGCGACGATGCCGCCGGCGCCGCTCATGTTGGTGGCGATGGAGTGGGGCTTGCCGGGAAGGTATTTGGGCATGTGCCGCGCGATCAGGCGCCCGTAGTAATCGTAGCCGCCGCCGGGGCCGGAGCGGATGATCACGTTGAAGGTCTTGCCTTTCCAACTCGCCTCGCCGTCGGCCGCGAGGGCGGGGGCGCCGATGCCGAGCCCCGCCACGCAGAGCGCGGTGCAGGCGAGAAGCTTCGGCGAAAGCCGGTGAAGATGGTCCATGGTGAGCCTCCAGTCGATTCCAGTGTTGGCTTTAATGCTATTGTCTGGTGTTTTTCGTTCCCCGAAACTTGCCAATCCGGGCGCAAGAGTCAAGGCTGGGGGGTGGGTAGGCTCAAAGGCCTTCCCGACAAGGCCGTCCACTGCCCGTGGGAGGCGGGCGACGCGGAACTCGGCGCGGCGCGGATCGCGCTCGGGGCGAATACCCCCGGCCCATCGTCGAGCACGCCGTCGCCCGCGCCCGGGCCCTGGAATGGCGCGATGCGATCAAATAGGCGCCCGCGGGCGCGGACTCCTAGCCGCCGTAGAAGACGTTGTCGCCGAGTTCGCGCATGTGCAGGATGGCGTCGTCCGCGCGGCCTTCCGGGGCCTTGGCGACATTCGCCTCGACCGCCTCGCCGACGACGATGTGATGGTCGCCGCGCTCGACGATCTCGGCGACCTTGAACTCGACGCTGGCGACGGCGTTGTCGAGGATCGGCGCGCCGGTGGCGCCGGCGTGGAAGGGCTCGCCGGAGACGGTGTCGCCGTCCTGCTGGGCGGGCTTGAAGAAGGTGAAGGCCTGGCCCTGCTGGCCCTTGCCCAGCATGTTGAGGGCGAAGTGGCCCGCCTCCTTGAGGGTCGCATAGGCCCCGGACTCGGTCTTCACGCCCACCACCACGAGCGGCGGATCGAAGGAGGTCTGGGTCACCCAATTGACCGTCGCCGCGGCGACGCCCTGGGATCCCTTCGCCGTCAGAACATAGATCCCGTAGGGGATCATCCTGAGCGCCGTCTTCTTCGCATCCGCATCCATGTCTGTCTCTCCCTTCCTGTCTCTTGATCCTCGATCCGTTCTTCCGGCGCCTTCGCATCGCTCCGCGTCATCCGCCGCGGCCCCTGTAATAGGGGGAAAAGGCGGGGCGGAAAACAGAAATCCTCGATCCGCCGCCCGCGCCGCGGCGCAGCGGCCGGTCGGACCCGGCGCGGGGCGCGGGGTGGGGACTAGGAGGCGGGCGCCGGCTCGTCCTCGTGGACCTGCCCGCCGCGCATGAGCTTCTCGGCGGTGCGGGCGGTCTGGGCGATGGAGCGCATGGTCGGCGCATGGGCGGCGAGGTAGCGGGTCACGCCGATCAGGATGTGCCGGCCCGGGGCGTCGCCTTGCCATTGCTCGAACTGCCGGACGCCCGCCTCGAGCGACTGGTAGGCATGGAAGCCCGCGTCCTCGCGCAGGAGCGCGCGCCCGAGCGTGGCGATCAGGGCGGCCGGCGGATGCCCGCAATCGAGGTAGCGGGCGACGATGCGCGCGGCAAAGTCGGCCTGGCGGGGGCTGTCGAAGGCGGAAAGCAGGGCGGCGAGCAGCGCATCGGCGTCGCTCGGCAGGTTGCCGAGGCCCGCGCCGCCCTCGCCCGGCAGCGGCGCCGGCGGGACGTTGAGGTAGCGGCAGAGATAGACCGCCATGGCCCCGTGGAAGACGCCGCGGACGGCCTCCACCATGCCGCCTTCGGCGGCAGGCCCGATGCGCTCGAGCGCGCGCTGCACGGCGTGGCAATAGGTGAAGGCGTGGTGCGCGGTCTCCCAGTCGGACTGCTCGTTGACGTCGCCGAAACGGGCAAGCCGCAGGCCCGCCGCGTAGACCAGCGCCCGGGCGAGGTCGACCGCATCCGCGCCCTCGCCGATCGCCCCCTTGAGCGCGCCGATCACCGCCTCCGCATCGTCGGCGAGGAGCGCATGGGCGAGCTCCGCATGCCCCTTCCAATCGCCCTGCCTCGCCGCGGCGAACAGCGCGGGGAGCTCGCCGGCGGCGTGCTCCAGCAGGGCGATCAGGTCGGCGGGCTGGCGCCAGGCCGTCCGTTCGGCGGCGCTGCGCGCATTGACGGTCTCGCCGACGATGGTGGGCAGGACCTTGTCCGCATGTTCCCAGCCGATCAGGTCGAGGCATTCGAACGCCTTGTTGATGAAATCGAGCGCATGCCCGCCGCCGGCATAGACCCGGTCGGTCTCCGCCGTGAACAGGAGATCGGCGAGCGCCCGGGGGTCCGCCCCCGCCGCGAGCGCGGTCAGGAGGGTGCGTTCGGCGGCCTCCCGGTGGCGCACCTCGGCCCAGCGGCGGAACCAGCGCTTCAAGGTGACGACGTCCGGCGTGCTCGCGAGCGGCGCCAGTTCCCGCCTCGGCGCCTCGCCCGCGCAGTCGTTGGCGACCCGCCGCGCCCCATGGAAGAGCGCGACATAGACCTCTTCGTCTTCGAGGTTCGGGACCAGGTTGCCGAGCGCGGTCAGGATGGTCATGCCCGAGCTCCAGCCGTCCTGGTTCGCCGCCCCGAACAGCGCCGCCTGGCGGACGATGTCGCGGGGCTCCGCCCCAGATGGAAGGAGGCCGTGGACCGATTTGGCGATGACCAGGCCGATGGCGTGCTCCAGCCCGTCGGTGAGGCGGTCTTCGAAATGCCCGCGCCGGTCGCCCTGCTCGAAGGTGGGGTTGACCCAGATCTCCTCGCCGCGGATGTCCACCGGGCAGGCCGGCACGTCGTCGGCCCAGAGGTCGAAGGTGCAGCCGCTCGCCGCGTCGAAGCGCGCGTGGTGCCAGTGGCAGGTCAGGATGCCATCCTCGATGGAGCCCTTGTCGAGCGGGAAGCCCATGTGGGGGCAGCGGTTGTCGAGCGCGTAGACCCGGCCCCGGTCCTCGACCACCAGCACCGGGCGGTGCTTGCCGTGCAGCACGAGCCGCCCCTTGGCCCTGAGCTCGTCCAGGGTTCCCGCGTATTCGAAGCCGTCGGCCGGTGCGTCCATGGCGAAACGTTGCGCCTTTCGATAGCGACAATCAAGGGCGTGGGCAAGGGCGTGGGCAACGGCGCGGGCAAGGGCGCGGGCGCTCAGTCCCCCTAGGTGATCTCCGTGCCCGCCATGTGCTCCATCCAGCGCACGATCTCGATCGAGTACTTTCCCTTGGTGTCGCCCATCCAGGTGGTGGCCGCCCGGTTGAGCTCGAACGCCATGCCGCAGAGCGGCACCGGGGTCGCCGTGCGGTGGGCGAGATCCATGGCGATGCCGAAATCCTTGAACTTGAGGTCCCAGGCGAAGCCGCCCTTGAACTTCCGGCTGATGACCTGCTGCTTCATGTTGCGCTGCATGGCCGAGTTCATGCCGGTCGATTCGTTGATGACGTCGACCATCGTCTCCGGATCCAGCCCGAAGCGCTTGCCGATCAGCAGGATCTCGGCGGCGGCCATGGTGTTCATGGCGCTCAGCATGTTGTTGAGCGTCTTGAGCGCGTGGCCGGAGCCGCTCTTGCCGGTGCGGAAGACGTGTCCCGCCATGGGCGTGAGCACCGGCATGCAGCGTTCGACCAGCTCGTCGTCGCCGCCGATCATCAGGGTGAGCGTCCCGGCTTCGGCGCCTTCGATGCCGCCGGAGACGGGCGAATCGATCATGCCGATGCCCAGCGCCTTCAGCTCCTCGGCAAGCTCGACCGTGAGCCAGGGCTGGGAGGAACTCATGTCGATCAGCACGTCGCCGGCGCTGAACCCTTCGGCGAGGCCGCCCGGCCCCAGCGTCGCGGTGCGGACGTCGGGACCGGCCGGCAGCATGGTGAGCACGACGTCCGCGGCCTCGGCGACCGCCTTGGCGGAGGCCTCGACGACGATGCCGTTATGGGCGCGCGCGACGGCTTGCGCCGCCTCGGGTCTCAGGTCGAATATGTGGACCGGAAGGCCCGAGCCCGCGATGCGCGGGACCATGCGGCTCCCCATCATGCCGATGCCGACGAAACCGGCGGCCTTGATCGTCATCTCGTTTCCCTCCCTCGATGTGTCACGCCGTCGCCGGCGGGGTTCCGGCGCGCCGGCGTGCCTCCGCGCGATCGCCCGCGTGCAGCCTCATGTTCTCCGGCAGCGGAGCCCAGCCCGGAATCGCCAGCCACAGCCTGAGCATCAACCGCCTGCGGCCGAGGCCCTCGTAATCCTCGAACGGCGTGCGGCCGTGCAGGACCGCGCGGTTGTTGAGGAGCTGCAGGTCGCCCGGTTCCAGCATCGTCTCATAGACCAGGTCCTCGCGCCGGGCCGTCGCCTTGAAGTGTTCGAAGGCTTCGAGCGCCCGGGCGTCGTCCTCCAGGCCGTCCTCGGCGAGCGAGCGGCCGATGGGCGCGGCGTTGAAATTGCAGACCAGGCGGTCGCCGCAAGCGCCGAAGACCGGGATGCGGTGCGCCGTGGTGGGCGGCCCGCCGAGGGAGCCCGCCTCGGAATGCCGGTAGTGGTAGCCGCGATAGAGCGCGGGCAGCAGGTCGGGCCGCTCGGCGAGGATCGCGTTGTGGACGGCGAGGCTGCTGGCGAGCAGGCTGGTGCCGCCGGTCTTGGCCCGGCGCAGGCAGAGGAGACCGACGACGTCGACGGGGTCGCAGTGAAGCGCGAGCGCACGCGGCGAGCGGTAGCTGCGGCGCGTGTCGCCGGTGTGCGACATGTCCATGACGTCGCCGATCATGTCGCCCCGGTAGCTTTGCGCGACGCCGCGTCCGATATGGGTGCCCACGCCCCAGAGGATGAGGGCGAGATCGTCGCGCGCATAGCGCTCGACCGGGATCCCCCGCACGAGGCAGAGGCCCGGCCCCTCGCCGAGGAGCCGCCCGATGGTCGCGAACGCCGGCGCCATCGACGGCAGCGGGAAGTCGCTCGCGGTGATGTCCTTAAGGGCGAGGCCGCGGCGCTTCACCCGGTCGAGCGCCGCCGCCATCTCGTCCCGGGCCGCGGCGCCCAGCGTGACGATCCACTCGCCCCGCGCGGTGATCTCGCCGGCGGTCCATACCCAAGGCGCCGCCACGGCGGCCGGTCCCGTGGTGCTCCGCATCGTTCCCTCGCTTCGCCGCGGTCTTCGGCGTGCCGTTCACGAACCCGTCTCCGGCATCATACAGCAAACGGGGGCGGCCGGTCAGCGGCGCCTTGCGTCGGGCCGGCCCAGTGGGGAAAGCGGACGGGAAGGACGGGGAGGGGCCTCGAGCCGCTACGAACCCGGAGGGGCGGCGCGCAGATAGGCGTAGACCAGCAGGCCGACGGTACTACCGATCAGGAAAAGCATGGTGATCAGGAACATGCGCGCGCGGACGGTGTTGCCGCGCCGCTCGGGGCCGGTCTCGTTTTCTTCTTCGCTCATGGTGCCATATTGGCCCGCCCCCCGGCGGCGGCGCAAGAGGCGGGTGCTGTTAACGGTGTGAATAGCCGCATGTCGTTCGGTCGCACCCTACCCGGTGCGTATCGCCGGTCCTCTCCGTGCCGGGTGGGGGTTCCTTTTTTTTGGGCGATGGTCACGCCACGGTTGCCGCGCTATTCTTCCCATGGTGTAAGACCACGCGATTAGCCACTCGATAGCAGGGAGGCTGCGATGGATATTGAGCGGATCAATCGGTTCAATCGCGCCAGGATTGACGATCGACAAATTGACGAACTGATCGGGATTTCACAGGGCCTTATTGCTGACGGGGTGATCACACAGGAAGAAGCCGAGTTCTTGCAAAAATGGCTTGTGAGAAACACAGCCGCTCACACAAACCCGGTGATCGGCGGATTGCTGCACCGGATCAATGACATTCTGTCTGACCAGCATCTTGATCCCGAAGAAGCGCGGGAACTGTTGGAAACCCTGAGCGGCATCGTCGGCGGGGATCACGAACTGGGCGAGTTGCAAAAGTCATCAAATCTTCCGTTGGATAACCCGGCTCCGCCCCTGATCTTTGAAGATCGGCGCTACTGCTTTACAGGCACCTTCCTATTCGGCAGCCGGAAACAATGCGAGGCGGCAGTTTGGGAACGCGGTGGGGACGCCGGCTCTCTCACCATGAGCACCGATTATCTGGTGATCGGCTCATACGCGACGGACAGTTGGGCGCATTCGTCCTTTGGGCGAAAGATCGAGAAGGCCGTAGGTTTCAGGCAGAAGGGGCATCCAATCTGCATCGTTTCAGAAAGCCATTGGATCGAGCATCTGTGAAGTTGCGCTTAGCCCCTTTTGATCGCAATAGGACCATTCAGGCGCCTATGGATAAAACCTTCTGGCGGTGATTTTGTGTTGTCTAGCTCGCATTCGTATTTTTCCTTGTCTTCGGCATCGCGAGCTTCGTCAACACTGTTGGCTAATAGGCGGCGAGCCTCGTCACCCGATGACGCCGCAACCCAATACGACTCATCATTGGCCTCATCTTTTGGCCAGAGGCAATAAGACCTCATAGCTTCCTCGCATGCAGCTTATGATGATAGGTGTTTGGTGAAAGCGATAGACATTCCTGTTGTGGGCGTCAAGGGCCGGCGCGTTGGTGGCTTTTCGGGTAATTGACGGGGGAAAGAAACTAGGAGGGAGATATGCTGGCTAAGGTGGTATTAGCGTGGACAGCGATGGCGTGGGTTGCTTATGGGATTTCTCGCATTGCTCTTGCCTACCTAGAGCAATTTGGATTCCCTCGGCTAGATGCGGTAGCACTCTCTTTCTTAGCTGGGCTGTCCATGTTTGTCGGTTTGGCTATGAGCACCTATGACACCATGCGGGAGCGAAATAGGTAAACGCCCTGCTATGTTCCACTCTTGTTCTATAAGATGAAATTTCGAAACGGATATGAAGCCATGCCTGATGTAGTCGCGAGAATTCGCCGCTTAGACGGTGGGATAGAACGAAGGCGATTTCCGCTTGGCGCTGGCGCTGGTGCGAAGGCCATGCAATGGGAATGGGACTATTGCCGGAAGCATGGGGGGCATCCTCTGCCGATGAAACTTGAGTACCCGAAGACAGGCGCCTGAGCATCGACACCCCAATGAATGTTTGGCGTGGCCTTTTCCGGGCTTGGATAGTCGCCGCCGCTGTTTGGGTCGCGGGCATGTTGGTTCTTTGGGTATCTGAGGGCTACCCGACCGGCGACCTCCTATTGGTGATCGGCATCCTTCTCGGCCCACCAATAGCCGCCTGTTCCTCGGTATAGGCATTCTTTGGGTTGTCGCCGGGTTCCGCGAGCCGCCAAGATCACGCTAGACCGTCCCGCCAAGGGAGTCGCCGGCTTTTTCATTGCTTGGTTACGATCTGCCTGACCGTAATTAATCGGGGTCTCGTTGAAAGGAGATTCAGCCGTGGCAGCATTCGACAACATCCTTTCGGCCCTTCGCGAGTGGCGCACCTGGAAACGCATCGAGGAAGCGCCAGACCGGATCGATTCGCTGGAAAGGCGTATCGGAGAGCTAGAAGGGAGGTTGGCCCGCGCGCCTGGGGAGGCGTGCCCCAAGTGTGGGGCGTTGGAATTTAGGGTCGAGAGAACGGAGCGCCACCCAGAGTTGGGCGAAGTCGGATGCCGAATCCACCATATGAAATGCGGCGAGTGCGGCTTTGCTGATGAGAAGCTTGTAGTGCCTCGCTAGCTTTTTTCCGCAAACACTGATTCGATGATCCCGCGAAGCTCGCGGTGCCCCTCACCTTGACCCCCCTCATTCAGGAAATCGGCTATCTCGATTTCCTCTGTGCCTTCCCGCGCCGCACCATTACCCTGAACATCGACGTGGTGCCATTCATGCTCGACATATAGGCGCCCTGTCTCGTCATCAAAAACGAGTCGCCACCAATCCTCATTGTTCATAACCGGCCCTTTGGCCCGGCTGTGAAGTCCACGTTTCAATACAGCCATCTTTGTCTCCATCCGGTCTCGTGCGCCTGCTCATTGGATGGCGCAGACGGAGGAAGTGTGCCGCCAGCGGGTTAACAAGCAATTTCCCAGACGGAATCGTATCTGTCGGCCTGGGTGACGCGCTAACTCATCCCCACCGATCGTTTTAGCAACACGGTAGCAACACAGAAAAAAGAAAAAGCCGGGAACCCGAAGGTTCCCGGCAAGTCAAACAGGGAGGCTTCACGTCTGGGAGACGTCGGATCCGTCCAATATGAGGGAGGACCCGTATTCCGGGTGTTGCGCCCGGAAACTCGTGCGGCCTAAAGGCAGGAGACCCGGCCTTCCGTCGGTGCGGGCGGTGGGGGAACGTCTCCGTTCCGAACCGCGCTGCACGTCACCGCGTGCCTTTAAGTTATTACGCTGAGCCGGAATTGCCACCGCCAAACCGTCAAGGGAGCCATGCGAAAAACGCATGGGTTAAGTCCATGATATGTCACAGTTCTGCCGGCAATCAGAACTCGGTTTCCGCGATCTTCCTGAGAAGAAAATCACGGAAGACGCCGACGCGCTTCGAATGCCGGAGCTCCTCGGGGTAGACGAAGAAGGAATCGAAGCTCGGCCCCGACATGCGCGGCAGGATGCGCACCAGGTTCGACACCTGCCGGACGATGTAATCGGGCAGCGCCGCGATGCCCACCCCCGACTGGACGGCCCGATAGATGCCGTAGATGCTGTTGACCTTGAGCAGGTTGGCGGGCTTCACCCCGGCCTTGGTCACCGCCTGCAGGAGCCAGTTGACATGGACCGTGGGCGGGCGGAAATCCTCGCCGTAGATGATCAGGTTGTGGTCGCCGAGGTCCTCGATGCTCTGCGGCATGGACCTCGATTTCAGGTATTCGGGCGAAGCGTAGACGTGGTTGTGCAGGGTCATCAGCCGGCGCTGGATGAGATCCGGCTGGCGCGGCGGGTTGAGCCGGATGGCGACGTCGGCCTCGCGCATGCCGAGGTCGATCTCCTCGTCGGACAACAGGATCGTCAGGGTGATCTCGGGATAGAGGTCGATGAACTCCTTGAGCCGGGGGGTCAGCCAGATCGATCCGAAGGCGACCGTGGTGGTGACCTTGAGCGGGCCGCTCGGGCGCTCCGTCGAATCCATCAGCATGGATTCGGCGTCGGCCAGCTTGCGGTAGACGTCCTTGGTGGTGGAATAGAGGAGCTCGCCCTGTTCGGTGCGCACCAGGCCGCGCGCATGCCTGTGGAACAGGATGACGCCGAGATCGTGCTCGAGCGCGGAGATCTGGCGCGAAACCGCGGACTGGCTCAGGTTGAGCGTCTCGCCGGCATGGGTGAAGCTGCCGGCGTCGGCAACCGCGTGAAAGACCCTGAGCTTGTCCCAGTCCATGCCCGTCCGCCGGCCCCGGCCCTATTCGGCCGCGGGCCGCTCTCCGGCGGCCTCGGCGCCTGAGAGGAACTTCTCCGCCTCGATCGCCGCCATGCAGCCGGTGCCCGCGGCCGTGACCGCCTGGCGGTAGACCTTGTCCTGGACGTCGCCGGCGGCGAAGACGCCGGGGATGTTGGTGGCGGTCGAATCCGGGCCGGTCACGAGGTAGCCCTCGGCGTCCCGGTCGAGCGTCCGCTCGAAGACCGCGGTGTTGGGCGTGTGGCCGATGGCGATGAAGACACCGTCGACGGCCAGCCGGGTCTCCGCGCCGGTCTTGACGTTGCGGATGCGCGCCGCCGTGACGCCGGGAGGGTCCCCCTCGCCGAGGACCTCCTCCAGCACCGAATCCCAGATCACGTCGATCTTGGCGTTGGCCATCAGGCGGTCCTGCATGATCTTCTCCGCGCGCAGCGCGTCACGGCGGTGGATCAGGGTCACCGATTCGGCGTGGTTGGTGAGGTAGATCGCCTCCTCCACCGCGGTGTTGCCGCCGCCGATGACGCAGACTTTCTTGCCCCGGTAGAAGAAACCGTCGCAGGTGGCGCAGGCGGACACGCCGAAGCCCTTGAACCTCTCCTCCGATTCGAGGCCGAGCCACCGCGCCGTGGCGCCGGTGGAAACGATCACCGCCTCGCCGGTGTAGGTGCGCCCGGAATCGCCCTTGCAGGTGAAGGGGCGCGCCTGGAAGTCGACGCCGACGATGACGTCGGAGACGAACTCCGTGCCGACGTTCTTGGCCTGCTCCTGCATCTGCTCCATCAGCCACGGGCCCTGGATCACCTCGGCGAAGCCCGGGTAGTTCTCGACATCCGTGGTGATCGTCATCTGTCCCCCGGGCTGCAGGCCGGAGACGACGACGGGCTTCAGGTTGGCGCGGGCGGTATAGATCGCCGCCGTCAGGCCCGCCGGGCCCGAACCGAGGATGAGGACCTTGGCGTGGGTTGTTTCGGTCATGGTCGCGTCGTGTTCTGGTGTTGGAGGAGAAGGTGCGCGGCGCCCGCCTAACATAGAAACCGCCGCCCCGGAGGGCAAGGCGCAAGCGGCGGCATGCGCCGGCCCCCGAGGCGTTTTGAAATAATATTATCCAAATCGAGGAATCGCGTTACACTTTTGCTCGCCGGGGGAGCGACCCCATCCGATGACCATCGACGGACCGGACCAATGGCGCGGCGCGTCAGACTGGACAAGATCGACAGGCGGATCCTCGCCGATCTTCAAGACGACGGGCGCATGACGAACGTGGATCTCGCGCGCCGGGCGGGCATCTCCGCGCCGCCCTGCCTGCGCCGGGTCCGGGCGCTCGAGGAATCGGGCTTCATCCGCGGCTACCATGCCGAGATCGATGCCGCGGCGCTCGGCTTCAACGAGATGTTCTTCGCCCTGGTGGGTCTCGATTCCCAGGCCCAGGACGTGCTGGCCGGCTTCGAGGCGGCGGTCAGGGACCGGCCGGAGATCCGCGAGTGCCACATGATCCGCGGCGGCGGCGATTTCCTTCTCAAGGTGGTCGCCAGGGACAAGCCGCACCGCGATGCGCTCACCATGCAGCTCACCTCCACCGCCCACGTCGCCCGGGTCCAGACGCTGGAGACCATCCGCACGTCGAAGGCCCTCTCCGGCGTGCCCGTCGCCAAGGACGGCGGCGAAGGCTGAGACGGCGCGGACCGGGCGTGCCGGCGATGGCACGCCGACGATCGCCCGCCCCGGGCCGGGTGGCCCGGCGGCGGCGCCGCGAGGCGCGCATGCGGAACTAGTTGTAGCTGACCTTGACCACCTCGTAGCCCTTGGCGCCGCTCGGGGTGGTGATGTCGACGGAGTCGCCGCTCTGGCGGCCGATCAGCGCCTTGGCCAGCGGTGAGGTCACCGAAAGGCGGCCGGCGGAGATGTCGGCCTCGTCCTCACCGACGATCTGGTAGGTGGATTCGGTATCGGTATCCTCGTCGGCCACTGTCACGGTGGCGCCGAAGCGGATGACCTTGCCCGAAAGCTGCGAAACGTCGATGACCTCCGCGCGGGCGAGCTTGTCCTCGAGCTCGGCGAGGCGCCCCTCGATGAAGCTCTGCTTTTCGCGGGCGGCATGATACTCGGCGTTCTCCGAGAGGTCGCCATGGGACCGCGCCTCCTCGATCGCCTTGACGATGGCGGGCCGCTCCACGGTCTTCAGCCGTTTCGCTTCTTCAAGGAGGTTCTGATAGCCCCCTTTGGTCATCGGAACTTTTTCCATCATTCGTTCCAGTCTCGTCCAAGTTCGCTAGTGATGGAGTAAAAACCTTACCTCCCCGGAGCCCGAAGCCCCAGGAGGTTCTGGCCGTTTCCTGGATGTCCTGCCGGTTTATGGGAACAGGGGCCAATCCAGTGGCCCGTGAGGCTGCCAATATATCCTAAAAATTTCCTGAAAAATAGGACTGCAGCGGATTGACTTCAAGCCCCTCGGACTTGAGCGCGGCGATCCCCTGGGTTGCGGCGCAGATGCCGGCGACCGTGGTGTAGTAGGGGATCTTGTCCAGCAGCGCCGTGCGCCGGAGGTCGAAACTGTCGCGAATCGCCTGGGCGCCTTCGGTGGTGTTGAAGACCAGCTGCACCTCGCCGCTCTTCATCGCGTCGACGATGTGAGGCCGCCCCTCCATCACCTTGTTGATGACGCCGCAGGGGACGCCGGCGGCGTTCAGGTACTCCGCCGTGCCGCGCGTCGCGATCAGCTTGAAGCCGAGTTCGACCAGCTTGCGCCCCGGCGCCACCATGGCGGGCTTGTCGCGGTCCTTGACCGAGATGAAGGCGGTGCCTTCCACTGGGACCTTGGTGCCGCCGCCGAGCTGGGACTTGGCGAAGGCGCTGTCGAAATCGGTGCTGATGCCCATCACCTCGCCGGTGGATTTCATCTCGGGCCCGAGGATGATGTCGACACCGGGGAAGCGGGCGAAGGGGAAGACCGATTCCTTGACGGCGACGTGGCGCCGCCTTCCCCGGCGCGAGGGGAAGGGCGTCATCTTGAGGCTCTTGAGGCTTTCCCCCGCCATCACCCGGGCGGCGATCTTGGCGATGGGGACGCCGGTCGCCTTGGCGACGAAGGGCACGGTGCGCGATGCCCGCGGGTTGACCTCGAGGATATAGACGGTTTCGTCCTTGACCGCGAACTGGACGTTCATCAGCCCCACCACCTTGAGCGCCAGGGCGAGTCTGGTGGTCTGTTCGTCGAGCGCGGCCATGACCTTGGGCGACAGCGAGCGCGGCGGCAGCGAGCACGCCGAGTCGCCGGAATGGACGCCCGCTTCCTCGATGTGCTCCATGACCCCCGCGACGGTGACGGTCTTGCCGTCGGCGAGCGCGTCCACGTCCACTTCCACCGCGTCCTGAAGGTAGCGGTCCACCAGCACCGGGTTGTCGCCGGACGCCTTGACGGCATGGACCATGTAGCGCTCGAGATCCGCCTCCTCGTGGACGATCTCCATGGCGCGCCCGCCCAGCACGTAGGACGGGCGGAGCAGCACGGGATAGCCGATGCGCCGGGCGATGCGCCGGGCGCCGGCGAGCGAGGTGGCGATGCCGTTCTCCGGCTGCTTGAGATCGAGCCGCTTGAGGAGCTTCTTGAAGCGGTCGCGGTCCTCGGCGATGTCGATGGCGTTCTGGGAGGTGCCGAGGATCGGCACATTGGCGGCCTGAAGCGCCTTGGCGAGCTTCAGGGGCGTCTGGCCGCCGAACTGCACGATGACGCCCAGGAGCTCCCCCTTGGCCTGTTCGGTGCGGATGATCTCGAGCACGTCCTCGGCCGTCAGCGGCTCGAAATAGAGCCGGTCGGAGGTGTCGTAATCGGTCGACACCGTCTCCGGATTGCAGTTGACCATGATCGATTCGTATCCGGCGTCGGCCATGGCGTAGGCGGCATGGACGCAGCAGTAGTCGAATTCGATCCCCTGGCCGATGCGGTTGGGCCCGCCGCCCAGGATCACCACCTTCTTGCGCTGGGACACGTCGGCTTCACAGGTCGCCGGCGCGAGGCCGGCGCCCTCGTAGGTGGAATACATGTAGGGGGTGAGAGAGGGGAATTCCGCGGCGCAGGTGTCGATGCGCTTGAACACCGGGTGCACCTTGGCGCGCGCCCGGGCGCGGGCGACCTGGTCCTCGGTGAGGCCGGCGAGCTCGGCGAGCCTGGCGTCGGAGAAACCCTGTGACTTGAGCGCCTGCAGCCCCACCGCGTCGCGCGGCAGGCCTTCCTCCCGCACCGTGTCCTCGGCGTCGACGATCTCCTGGATGCGGGCGAGGAACCAGGGTTCGAACCGGCAGGCGCGAGCGATGTCGTCCACCGTGAAACCCTCGCGGAAGGCCTGGGCGATGACCAGGATGCGGTCGGGGGACGGCGTCGCAAGGGCCTTGCGGACGGCGGCCTGGTGCCCTTCGCCTTCAGCCCCCGGGATCTCCACCTCGTTGAGGCCGGTCAGGCCGGTCTCCAGCGACCTGAGCGCCTTCTGCAGGGATTCCGCGAAGGTGCGGCCGATGGCCATGGCCTCGCCCACCGATTTCATCGAGGTGGTCAGGAGCGGCTCGGTGCCCGGGAACTTCTCGAAGGTGAAGCGCGGCACCTTGGTGACGACATAGTCGATGGTGGGCTCGAAGGAGGCGGGCGTCACGCCGGTGATGTCGTTGGCGAGCTCATCGAGCGTGTAGCCCACCGCCAGCTTGGCCGCCACCTTGGCGATGGGGAAGCCGGTCGCCTTGGAGGCCAGCGCCGAGGAGCGCGAGACCCTCGGGTTCATCTCGATCACCACCAGGCGGCCGTCGGCGGGATTGACGGCGAACTGCACGTTGGACCCGCCGGTATCCACCCCGATCTCGCGCAGCACCGCGATCGAGGCGTTGCGCATGATCTGGTATTCCTTGTCGGTCAAGGTCAGTGCCGGCGCGATGGTGATCGAATCGCCGGTGTGGATGCCCATGGGGTCCACGTTCTCGATGGAGCAGACGATGATGCAGTTGTCCGCCCGGTCGCGGACCACCTCCATCTCGAATTCCTTCCAGCCGAGCACCGATTCCTCGACCAGGACCTCGGAGGTGGGCGAGGCGTCCAGCCCGCCTGCGACGATGTCCTCGAACTCGTCGCGGTTGTAGGCGATGCCGCCGCCGGTGCCACCGAGCGTGAAGGACGGGCGGATGATGGCGGGCAGCCCGACGACCTCGAGTGCCTCGCGCGCCTCCTCCAGGTCGTGGGCGAGCCGGGCGTGCGGGCATTCCAGGCCGATCCGCGCCATCGCCTCCTTGAACAGCTCGCGGTCCTCGGCCTTGTCGATGGCGGCCTTCGTGGCGCCGATCAGCTCCACGTCGTACTTCTCGAGCACCCCGCGCGTCGCGAGCGTCAGCGCCGTGTTGAGCCCCGTCTGCCCGCCCATGGTGGGCAGCAGCGCGTCGGGCCTCTCCTTGGCGATGATCTTTTCCACCATGTCGGCGGTGATCGGCTCGACATAGGTCGCATCCGCCAGACCCGGATCGGTCATGATGGTCGCCGGGTTGGAATTGACGAGGATGACGCGGTAGCCCTCCTCCTTGAGCGCCTTGCAGGCCTGGGCGCCGGAATAGTCGAACTCGCAGGCCTGGCCGATGACGATGGGCCCCGCACCGATGATCAGGATCGAGGAGATGTCCGTCCGCTTGGGCATCAGGCCCGGCCCGTGTTTGTCAAATGGAACGAGGTCGTGAAATTCCCTCCCCCCTTGCGGAAGTGGGTCGGACGGACGTCCCCTCCCCCCTTGCGGGTGTATGGACCGGAGACAAGGGGGAGGGTCAGGGTGGGGGGTGGATTAGCGATTGTGAGGGGCAGACGGCCGATGCCGTTCTTCCTGTAACGCGACTGCGATCGCCGCCGCGACGCCGTCGGCATTTTCGAGCACCTCGTTGTTCCAGAATCTGAGCACCCGGTATCCTTGCGATTCAAGCCACGCCGAGCGGACATCGTCGCGCTCAGCTTCAATGGCGTGCTGCCCGCCGTCGACCTCCACCACCAGGCCGCGCTCGAAGCAGACGAAGTCCACGATATAGCGCCCGATGGGCGCCTGCCTGCGGAAACGGCATCCGGCGGTCTGCCTGTTGCGAAGCACGGTCCAGAGCTTGCGCTCGGCATCGGTCGGGTTCGCCCGGAGCGCCCGCGCCCTTTCATCGGCCATGGCCTCGAACTCCTTCCCTTCGGGGGCGGGAACCCATCGGCCCCCCCCACCCCGACACTCCCCCACGAGGGGGGAGGGAGTGTGCCGGCCGGCATTCCCGTTTCGCTATCCGTCCGCTTGGGCATCGGTCAGGCGTTCTTCTCCATCAGCTCGACGAAGCGGGTGAAGAGGTAATGGCTGTCCTGGGGGCCGGGGGAGGCTTCGGGGTGGTACTGCACGGAAAAGACCGGCCGGCCCCGGACGCGCAAGCCCTCGAGCGAGCCGTCGAACAGCGAGACGTGGGTCTTCACCACGCCCTTGGGCAGGCTGTCCTCGATGACGACGAAGCCGTGGTTCTGGGAGGTGATCTCGACCTTGCCGGTCCGCAGGTCCTTGACCGGGTGGTTGGCGCCGCGGTGGCCGATCTCCATCTTCCGCGTCTCGGCCCCGAGCGCGAGCGCGAGCAACTGGTGACCGAGGCAGATGCCGAACACCGGCAGCCCGGTCTCCAGCACGCCCTTGATGGCCGGCACGGCGTAGGTCCCGGTCGCCGCCGGGTCGCCCGGCCCGTTGGAGAGGAACACCCCGTCGGGCCGGTGGCGCAGGATGTCGGCGGCGCCCGCCGTCGCCGGCACCACGGTCACCCGGCAGCCGGCCTCGGCGAGGCAGCGCAGGATGTTGCGCTTGGCCCCGTAATCGACCGCCACCACGTGGAACCGCGGCTTGGCACCGGCGCCGTAACCGGAGCCGATCGACCAGGTGCCCCCCTCCCACCGGTAGGTCTTCGCGCAGGTCACCTCCTTGGCGAGGTCCATGCCGGCGAGCCCCGGCCATTGGGCGGCGCGCGCCTGCAGGGCCTCGATATCGATCCGGCCCCGGGGCGCGTGGCTGAGCGCCCCGGTGGGGGCGCCGCAGTCGCGGATGCGGGCGGTCAGGGCCCGGGTGTCGATGCCGGAGATCCCCGGCAGGCCGTTGGCGCGGAGCCAGTCGTCGAGATGGCACTCGGCGCGCCAGCTCGAGGGCGCCGTGACGCGGGCGCGGACGACAAGGCCGAGCGCAGCGGGCTCTGCGGTCTCCACGTCCTCGTCGTTGACGCCGACATTGCCGATATGGGGAAAGGTGAAGGTGATGATCTGCCCGGCATAGGACGGATCGGTCAGGATCTCCTGATAGCCGGTGATCGAGGTGTTGAAGCAGACCTCGCCGACGGTCTGGGCGGCGGCGCCGAAGCCCAGGCCCCAGAAGGTGGTGCCGTCGGCCAGCACCAGGGCCGCCGTCGCCCCCTCGGGGCGGGTCCGCTCGGCCGCCTTGAGATTGGCGGTGATGATCTTGGCGGTGGGGGCCTTGGCGGTGGGCGTCTCGCGCGCGGAAACCACTTTCCCCTTGCGCCTCGCACGCGCTTGGGAGAGCGGCTTTGCGGCTTTCGCCATGGGCGTCGGTCCCTGTCGGGGAATGGGACCGGCGCGTGGGGCGGCGCGGCGGTCCGGTGAATTTCCCGTGTGATAGGCCAAGCAACCCGCGTCGTCAAGGATTAAGGTCGATAAATTGTATATTATTTTCAATTGCTTATGAAATTTCTTGCCGTTGCCATTTCGGGCAAACTCCTGTAATGTCCCGGCTTTCCCACAAGAATCGGACAGGCGATGCTCCGTCAGGAGATCAGTGACGCGTTGAAGCTGGCCATGAAGGCTAAGGATCAGCGGGCGACGGCGACGTTGCGGCTGATCCTCGCCGCCTTGAAGGATCGCGATATCGCCGCCCGCAGCGAGGGCGGCGGGGCCAACGAGGACGGCGGCATCGGCGAGGGCGCGATCCTCGACATGCTGCAGAAGATGATCAAGCAGCGCCGCGAATCGATCGAGCAGTACGAGAAGGGCGGGAGGCCCGACCTCGTGCGGCAGGAATCGGAAGAGATCGAGATCATCGGCCGCTTCCTTCCCAAGCAGATGAGCGAGGGCGAAGCCGCCAAGGCCGTCGCCGCCGTGGTGGAGGAGATCGGCGCAGGCACCATCAAGGACATGGGCAAGGTCATGGCCGTGCTCAAGGAGCGCTACGCCGGGCGCATGGACTTCACCAAGGCCGCGCAGCTCGCCAAGGGGCGCCTCGGCGGATAACTCCCCGCACCCGGCCGCCCAGCCGCGCGGTCGGATTCTGTCCCCATGTTTCAGCTAATCCACATGTTGTTGTGGATTGCTTCGCGACTACAATAAAATGTATGCTCAATTGGCGTTTCCGGGAAAGTCTCGGCGCGGATGAACGGGAATTCAAGGCGCCGCCCGATGAGTTTTTCACAACGATTCCTCGACGATATCCGCGCCCGCGCCGGCTTGGCCGAGCGCATCTCCCGCAAGGTGAAGCTCGTCAAGCGGGGCCGCGAATACACCGGCCTCTGCCCCTTCCATAACGAAAAGACGCCCTCCTTCACGGTCAACGAGGACAAGGGATTCTTCCACTGCTTCGGCTGCGGCGCCCATGGCGACGTCATCGGCTTCGTCATGCGCACCGGGAACCTCTCCTTTCCCGAGGCGGTGGAGCGGCTCGCCGACGAGGTCGGGCTCGAGGTGCCGGCATCGAGCCCGGAGGAGCGCGTCCGCGCCGAGCAGGCGGTTTCGCTCTATGCGGTGACGGACAAGGCCGCGGCCTGGTTCGAGGCCGAGCTGCGCTCGCCCCGGGGTGCGCCGGCGAGGGACTATCTCGCCCAGAGAGGGCTCGATGAGGAAACCATCGCCCGCTTCCGCATCGGCTACGCCCCCGACACCCGCCACGGCCTCAAGACCGCGCTTCTCGGCGGCGGCGTGACGGAATCGCTCCTGGTCACGGCGGGACTCCTGATCGTGCCGGAGGACGGGCGCGCGAGCTACGACCGCTTCCGCGGCCGGGTGATGTTCCCGATCTTCGACCAGCGCGGGCGCCCGGTCGCCTTCGGCGGCCGCGTCCTCGGCGAAGGGACGCCGAAATATCTCAATTCGCCGGACACGCCGCTCTTCCAGAAGGGGCAGCTGCTCTACGGCTGGTCGCACGCGCTCAAAGACGCGCGGGAGACCGGCACCCTGGTGGTCACCGAGGGCTACATGGACGTGATCGCCCTGGTCCGCGCCGGCATCCCCGCGATGGCGCCGCTCGGCACGGCGCTCACCGAATCGCAGATGCTCGCGCTGTGGCGCGTCGTGGCGGAGCCGGTCCTGGCCTTCGACGGCGACCCGGCCGGTGCCCGGGCGGCGTCGCGCGCGGCGGAGCGGGCGCTTTCGTTTCTTACGCCGGGCAAGAGCTTCCGCTTCGTCACCCTGCCGCGCGGCGAGGACCCCGACAGCCTGGTGCGGGCGCGCGGCGCGCGCGGCATGGAATCGCTGATCCTGACGGCCCGGCCCATGGCCGACGTCATCTGGGACCTGGAGACCCGGGGGCGGCCGGTCGACACGCCCGAACGCCGGGCCGCGGTGGAGAAGGCGCTGATGGCCCGGGCCCGCGCCATCGCCGACAAGCAGGTCCAGGAATACTATGTCCGCGATTTCCGCCGCCGCCTGCGCGAGGCCTTCGCCGATTTCTCCCCGGTCTCCGGCAGCCGCCGGCGCATGGCGGGAGCGGGCGGGGCCGGGGCCCGGGGCCGCCTCGCCGCCGATCCCCTGATCGGCACCGAAGACGGCCGCGCCGATGCCCGGGAGTGGGTGCTGGTGGCGACGGTGCTGAACCATCCCGACCTGCTCGATGACGTCGCCGAGGAATTCGCCGCCGCCGACATCGGCAGCCACGAGCTCGACAGCCTGCGCCAGGCGATCGTCGAGGCCGCCGCCATGGGCGAGGCGGGGGATGGCGGGAAGCTTGCCGAGGCGCTGGCGGCGCGAGGCTTCGCGCGGCTGGTCGAGACATTTGTGGGCCCCCGGGCCCAGGTGCTCGACTGGTTCGTCCGGCCCGGCGCCGCCCGGGATGACGCGCTGACCGGCTTCCGCCACGCGCTCGACCTCCATCAGAGGGCGGGCGCCGGCCTCGCGGAGCTGCAGGCCAGCGAATCCGCCTTCGCCGAGGATCCGAGCGAGGAAAACTGGGCCCGGTTGGAGGCGGTGAAAAAGCTCCTCCTTGGAAAATCGGCCAATGAAGACCGCGTCGTCGACTTCGGAACCCGGTCCAAGGGGCCGGAGACTCCCTGAAATTCATTCTTTTTATAGGTTAAAGGTATTGAATTTCATGAATTTAGCCCTTACATGTGGCGGGCCGTAGCGAGCGGGCCCACAGAGGGGGTGGCCGTGGCGGGTGCCTATGCGCGAGTCGCACCACCCGGGATCATGGGGCCGGGATCATGGGAACGTTTGCCAAGCGGTACATCGGAGGATAGGGCCTAAGAGGAGCGGGTGATCAGCGTATGGCGACCAAGATGGCGACGACGAAGCAGCAGAAACCTGTAGAAGCCGAAGATTCCCAGGACGAAACCGCGTCCGAGGGACCGGTCATTGATTCGCTTGGGGCCACCATCAAGAAGATGTTGGCCAAGGGGAAGGAGCGGGGCTACGTCACCTATGACGAGCTCAATACCGCGCTACCCCAGGATCAGTTCACGTCCGAACAGATCGAGGACACCATGGCTCAGCTCAACGAGATGGGCATCAACGTCGTCGAGAACGAGGAAAGCGAGGACGCCACCGTCCGCGCGTCGGAAGACGACGGTCCGAGGCCCGAAAAGGGAAGCGAGAGCAACGCCGAGGAGGAATACGGGCGGACCGACGACCCCGTGCGCATGTACCTCCGGGAGATGGGCTCGGTGGAGCTGCTTTCCCGCGAGGGCGAGATCCGCATCGCCAAGAGGATCGAGGCGGGGCGCGATGAAATGATCGGCGGCATCTGCGAGAGCCCGCTGACGCTGGCCGCCGTCATCGAATGGCGCGATGCGCTGAAGGACGACGAGCTTCTGCTGCGCGACATCATCGATCTCGACGCCACCTACGGCGGCGGTCCCGATGGCGCCGGCAAGCAGTCGGCGTCGCCGGCCTCGGAGGGCGAGAAATCCGACGGCGGCGAGAAGGGGGCCGCCGCGGCCGAGGATCCCGACGGCGAAGCCGACGACGCGGACGACGAAGACGACGAGGACAAGGACGACGAGGAGGGCGAGGCCAACCTGTCGCTTGCGGCGCTCGAAGCCCGGCTCAAGCCCCAGGTGCTCGAGAACTTCGACCGGATCGCCAAGACCTACAAGAAGCTGATGACGCTGCAGAGCAAGCGCCTGGACGCGGCGCGCAAGGGCGAGAGCCTGACCGCGGCCTCCGACCGGCGCTACGAGAAGCTCACCGGCGAGCTGATCGTGCTGATGGAGAACGTCCATCTCAACAACGGCCGCATCGAGCAGCTGATGGACGAGCTTTACGGCCTCAACCGGCGGCTCGTGCAGAGGGAAGGCCAGCTCCTGCGCCTGGCGATGAAGTGCAGCATCAAGCGCGAGAATTTCATCGAGCGCTATTCGGGTTCGGAGATCGACCCCAACTGGCTCCGGCGCATCTCCCGGCTCAAGGACAAGAGCTGGAAGACCTTCGCCGCCAAGCACAGGGACGAGATCAAGGAGCTCCGGGGGGAGATCGCGGCGATCGCCGACAACGCGATGCTCGACATCGAGGAGTTCAAGCGCATCGTCAACCGCGTCCAGAAGGGCGAGCGCGAAGCCGCGCGGGCGAAGAAGGAGATGGTCGAGGCCAACCTGCGGCTCGTGATCTCCATCGCCAAGAAATACACCAACCGCGGCCTGCAGTTCCTGGATCTCATTCAGGAAGGCAATATCGGCCTGATGAAGGCGGTGGATAAGTTCGAATACCGGCGCGGCTACAAGTTCTCGACCTACGCCACCTGGTGGATCCGCCAGGCCATCACGCGCTCCATCGCCGACCAGGCGCGGACCATCCGCATCCCGGTCCACATGATCGAGACCATCAACAAGCTGGTCCGCACCTCGCGCCAGATGCTGCACGAGTTCGGCCGCGAGCCGACGCCCGAGGAGCTGGCCGAGCGCCTCGGCATGCCGCTCGAGAAGGTGCGCAAGGTCCTGAAGATCGCCAAGGAGCCGATCAGCCTCGAAACCCCCATCGGCGACGAGGAAGACAGCCATCTCGGCGACTTCATCGAGGACAAGAACGCGATCCTCCCGGTGGAGGCGGCGATCCAGTCCAACCTGCGCGAGACCACGACCCGGGTGCTCGCCTCCCTCACGCCCAGGGAGGAACGGGTGCTCCGCATGCGTTTCGGCATCGGCATGAACACCGACCACACGCTGGAGGAGGTCGGCCAGCAGTTCTCGGTCACCCGCGAGCGCATCCGCCAGATCGAGGCCAAGGCGCTCAGGAAGCTGAAGCATCCCTCGCGCTCCAGGCTGCTCCGGAGTTTCCTCGATACGTAACCGGATTGTGATGTAAGGGGTTTCAGACGGCGCCGCTCAAGCGGCGCCGTTTGTCGTTGGGTCCGCCGGGCCGGGCCTTGGGCCGGCGTGGCGGGGATTTTCCGCGACTTGACGGCGCCCGCCCCTCGGCTAGTGTGGGACGGCGCGGCCGCGGGCGCCCGCCGGCGGCCGCGGCGATCATGCTGCGGCGATCATGAGGGAGACCCTGCGGCCATGGATTTCCGTGGACTCCTGCGTTCGCCCCTTTCAAGGCTCTACCTGCGGCCGGCCTTCGACCGCCTGGCGGTGCCCGCCATCGCGCGCCTCTTTTTCCCGCTGTCCCGCGCCTGGGCGGCCGGGCTTGCGGCCCATGGGGATGCGGCGAAGCTCGCCGCGGCCCTGCCCGGCCTCGCGCGCCGCCCCGGGGCGGCGGACCGTGCGCTCGCGCGTCTCGCCCCGCGCGCGGCCGCCTACGGGGAGGCGGCCCGGCGCTGGGAGGCGGCGTTGTTCGGCGCGGCGGGGGCCGGGCTCGGCGAGCTTGCCGCTATCGAGAGACGGCGCGAGGCGGCGGCGCAGGCCCTGATGCTCGGCCGTCTCGATTTCCTGCGAGCCCACCTGCGGGCGCCGTTTCCGCCGATCTCCTGGCAGCTTGCCGGACCCGAGGCGGTCGCCCGCCGCCACGGCCGGCGCCTCGCCGATCCCGACCGTGCCTTCGCCCCGCCCGATCCGCCGCCGGCGCTTACGCTCTCCCGCGCGGTTCCCGGGCCGGGGATCGAGACCCGGTGGCTGCGCGGCCCGGCGGAGACGGGCGGCGTCCCCGATACCCTCTGGGCCCGGGTCGAGCGGCCGGCGGGCGCCGCGCCCTGTCCCGCCCTGGTCTTCACCCACGGCATCTCCATGGAAAACGAGTTCTGGCGGGAAGAGGATGGGCCCGCCCAGCTGCTCGCGGCCGAGGGGCTCGCCGTGGTGCGCCCGGAAGGCCCCTTCCACGGCCGCAGGCGGCGGGCGGGCTTCTTCGGCGGCGAGCCGGTCTTCGCCCTCGGCCCCTTGGGGCTGCTCGATTACTTCGAGGCCCATGTGCGCGAGCTGGGCCGGCTGATCGGTTGGGCGCGCGCCGAATTCGGCGGTCCCGTGGCGGTCGGCGGCGTGAGCCTCGGGGCGCTCGCCGCCCAGCTCGCCGTCAGCGCCGCCGCCCACTGGCCCGCCGCCATGCGCCCCGATGCGGCCTTCCTGGTGACCGGCGGCGCCTCTTTGATGGAGGTGGCGCTGTCGGGTAGCCTGCCCCGCGCGGTGGGCGCGCTCGAGGCGCTCGCGGCGGGCGGCTGGACACCCGGCGGGCTGGTTGCCTGGATGCCGCTGATGGAACCCGGCCGCGACCCCGGGATTCCCCCCGACAGGATCGTCGTGCTGCTCGGCCGGCGGGACACCGTCACCCCCTATGCCGAGGGCGTGCACCTCGCCCGTCGCTGGAAGGTGCCGGACGACAACCTCTTCGTGCTCGACCTCGGCCACTTCACGGCGTCGCTCAGCCTGTACCGCGATCTCGCCCCCTTCCGCCGCCTGCGCGCGGTGATGGGGACGGCCTGAAGGCGGCGCCCGGGAACGGCCGGGGGCCTGAGCTTGACCGCGGCCCCGAGAGGAGTAACTTGCCTCCGGGCCCGTAGTTCAGCGGTTAGAACCCACCGCTCATAACGGTGTTGTCGCAGGTTCGAATCCTGCCGGGCCCACCAGCCTTCGCTCGCTTCGCGAGCTACGGCTCGGCAAGCCAGCCTCGGACGGGTGGGACGAAGCGATCGGAGGCTGCCGCGCCGAAGCCTGCAAGGCGAAGGCGGGCGCGGCCCACGGGAGATGCTCGCGTGACCTACGTATACATTCTCCAAAGCATGGGACATCCCGGTCACTACTATGTCGGCGTCACTGCCGACTTGCGTGCCCGTCTGAATAAGCATAATTCCGGCGACGTTCCACACACGTCAAAATACGTCCCTTGGATAATCAAGACCTATATTGCGTTCTCGGACGAGCAGCAGGCGCTCGCTTTCGAAAAATACCTCAAGTCTCCCTCCGGTAGGGCCTTTGCGAAAAAGCGGCTTTGACGGCACTCCGCGATCAGACAAAAATGGGCACCAAGCTGGGCATCCATCAATCTTGGGTGATGTTCGCAGCCTCGACGCGGAGAATCTCGACTGCCTTGCGATATTTCCGCTGTTTCTTCTCAAGCCAGCAAGGCGACTTCTCCTCAATTCGTCGCCAGATGTCGCCGTCGTCCGGAGTGCGAATGCCGTGCTGAACGTTATTGAAGAAGTAGTTCTCATGCCCGCATTGATCCACCCATGCGTAGGGAACGACTTGCGACGACGGTCGGGCATCCCTCGAGCACGTCGCTGCGCGCGCGAGCGGGAATTGCCCTTTCCTGGGGACGGGCCATCGCCTATTTTCGGATGGGGGGCGATGGGGCCCCGCGGCCGGGCGGGTCCGCCGCTTCAGGCCCCATCCGCCCCATCCAGGCATTCGAGCGGAGGCGATGATGGATGGCAATGGAGAGGGAGCGCCCCGCAAGGCGCGGGTTCTCGGCATAAACCACGTGGTGCTGGAGGTCGGCGATCTCGATGCGGCGCTCGCGTTCTACGGGGCGATCTTCGATTTCACCCTGCGCGGCAGGAGCGATCACAACGCCTTCATCGGCATGGGCGATCAGTTCATCCAGCTCACCGTCAATGGGCGCGACGGCGGCCCCGACACCAAGCGCCATTTCGGCCTGGTGGTCGACGACCGCGACGGCGTCGCCGAGGCCCTGGCCGCGGCGGGGGCCGAGCGGGTCGGCGAACGGCTCAATTTCCGAGACCCCTGGGGCAACCGGATCGAGGTGGTGGCGTATGCCGGTATCCAGTTCACCAAGGCCGATCACGTTCTCAAGGGCATGGGGGTGGAGCCGATCGGCAAGACCGAAGAGGCGCTCAAGGAACTCGCGGACGCGGGCATGGCGCCGGCGGGGTCCTGAGCCTTGGCACCGGTTCCCGGCCGTACGGGCGACCGGGGAACCGGTGGTTCCCTTCGGCCGGGGAATCTTGCTCTAATCGAGCCCGAACCCTTCCAACGACGAGAATGAGGCCGACACATGTCCGATGCACCCCATGATCCGCCCTTCCGCGCCGAACTGATCGGCAGCCTGGTCCGCCCCGCCGCGATCAAGGCGGCCCGCGCCGACTTCGAGGCCGGCCGGATCGACGCCGCGGGTCTGCGCGCGGCGGAGGACGAGGAGATCCGGAAGGCCGTCGCCCTCCAGGAGGGGCTGGGTTTCCGGGTGGTGACGGACGGCGAGTACCGCCGCCATTCCTACTACGACAGCTTCACCACCCATGGCATCACCGGCCTGCGCGAGGGCCCCGACATCGGCGGCAAGTTCGCCTATCACGACGTCAGCGGCGACGAGATCGGCCAGCGTGTCCCCCAGATCCACGACAAGGTGGAATGGACCGGCCCGACCAACGTGGAGGACTTCAAATTCACCGCGAGCTGCGCCCGGACGGGCCTTCCCAAGGTGACCCTTCCGGGCCCCGCCTACATCCATTTCCGGGCGGGCCGCGCCAATATCTCCGAGGACGTCTATCCCGATCTCGACGATTTCTGGTCGGATCTGGCGGCCGCTTACCGGCACGAGATCGGCGCGCTGGCCGAGGCCGGCTGCCGCTACGTCCAGATCGACGAGACCTCGATCGCCAAGCTTGGCGACCCGGACATCCGCGACGGCCTTACCGCCCGCGGGGACGACTGGGAGGACCTCCTGGAGACCTACACCGACGCCATCAACGCCGTGGCCGACGGTGTGCCCGAAGGGGTGGCGCTCGGCATCCACCTCTGCCGCGGCAACAAGTCGGGCCATTGGCAGGCCGCCGGCGGCTACGATCTGGTGGCGGAGAAGCTGTTCAGGAAGCTGCGCCTCAACTTCTATTTCCTGGAATACGATTCCGAGCGCGCCGGGTCCTTCGAACCGCTCGCGGCGGTGCCCGAGGACAAGACCGTGGTAATCGGCGCCATGACGACCAAATCGGGCGAGCTCGAGCCCGCCGAAATGCTCAAGTCCCGCATCCGGGAAGCGAGCCGGTTCGTCGCCAGGGAACGGCTCGCGATTTCCCCGCAATGCGGCTTCTCGAGCAACGTCGAGGGGGTGATGAGCCTCGACCAGCAGCACGACAAGATGGTGCGGCTGATGGAGGTGGCAAGGGAGCTCTGGCCGGACGCCTGACCCGGCGGCGGGCCGGCCGGCTCAGGCTTCGGATTGACGGCCGTGGGCGAGCAGGGCCGCCTCGGTGCGATTGCTGACCTTGAGCAGCTTGAGGATGGTCGAGACGTGGATCTGCACCGTGCGGGGCGAAATGCCGAGCGTCCCCGCGATATCGACGTTGCGTTTGCCGGTGGCGATGAGCTCCAGGACCTGACGCTGGCGCGGCGTCAGCACCGCGAGCGATGGGCTCGCTTTCGGGACCGGGAATCCCGCGCGACCCTCGGCCATGCCGGGCGGCGGGCCCGGGGGCAGCTCGCGCAGGCCGGCGGGCAGCCAGATGTCGCCTTCGCTGACCCTTTGCAGGGCGCGGGCCAGTTCGTCGCGCGTCGACGAATTGAGCACGAAGCCGGACGCGCCCTGCTCGATGGCTTCCAAGGCGCGCCGCCGGGAGCCCGAGGAGGTCACGACCAGGATCGGGGTCTTGTCCGCGGCCTGCCGCACCTCGCGGAGGACGGTCATCGGATCGCCTTCCTCCATCTGATAGTCGAGCAGGCAGACATCGAACGGCTTTCCGCCGCCCAGCGATTTCCTGGCCTCCTCGAGGGTCGCGGCCTCCTCGCATTCGGTGGCCGGATCGAGAGATTTGAGAAAATGGGACAGGCCTAGCCGGGCAACCCACAGGTTGTTGACGATCAAGACTCGCAAGGTTCGACCCCCCGATCAACAGACATGTTGTCCCCCACCTGCGGTTGCGCCTGGCGCGACGCGGCGCATAATAACCAAGTGGGTATGAATATCTAGTAGTTTTCTATCGCATGGTATGCACTAAGACACATAGGAGGACCCATCATTAATAAACACCCCGGATTCCAAAATTGCGGCCCGTTTTCAATTGTGTCTGACATGCATTTTCACATTCACGTATACGCAGTTATGCGCCTCTGATTGGCGACGTGCCGGGCGCCGGGCAGGGCGTCGCCGGGCTCGCCGACCTCACGCCTGGGTGGAGCCTTGGGCGTCCGCCGAGGGAACCGGCATGCAGGTTTTCCAGTCGAGGATCCTTGCCCACAAGGCGGTGGTTGGCACCCGGAAGGCGAACCCACCGGCCGGGTTTTTTTGCCCGCCCCCATCGCTGACGACTTGACCCGCGGCCAGCATCGGGTAGTTTGCACCGCCCATTTTCCAGGAGTTCATCGAGCCCATGGCGTCGAACCAGTACATATTCGTGATGCGAGGCCTGACCAAGGTCTATCCCGGCCACCGGGAAATCGTCAAAGACGTGACGCTGGCCTTCCTGCCCGGCGCAAAGATCGGCGTGCTCGGTTACAACGGCGCCGGCAAATCGACCGTGCTGCGCATCATGGCGGGCATCGATACGGAGTTTTCGGGCGAGGCCTGGGCGGCCGAGGGGACGCGGGTCGGCTACCTCTCTCAGGAGCCCGAGCTGGATCCGTCCAAGGACGTGATGGGCAACGTGCTCGACGGGGTGGGGGAGCTGCGCGGTCTGCTCGAGCGGTTCGAGGCCGTGAGCGCCCGCTTCGCCGAGGAAATGACGGAGGAGGAGATTAACGCCCTGCTTGTCGAGCAGGGCGAGCTTCAGGAGCGTATCGAGGCGGTCGATGGCTGGGAGCTCGAGCGCAAGGTGGAGATCGCCATGGACGCGCTGCGCTGTCCTCCGGGGGAGGCCGATGTGAAGACGCTGTCGGGTGGCGAGCGCCGCCGGGTTGCGCTCTGTCGGCTGCTTCTGAGCGAGCCCGACCTTCTGCTCCTGGACGAGCCGACCAACCATCTCGACGCGGAATCGGTCGCCTGGCTCGAGCATTTCCTCGCCGACTACAAGGGCACGGTCGTGGCCGTCACCCATGACCGCTATTTCCTCGACAATGTCGCGGGCTGGATCCTGGAGCTCGACCGGGGCCGCGCGATCCCCTTCGAAGGCAATTATTCGGCCTGGCTCGAGGCAAAGGAAAAGCGCCTCGGCCAGGAGGAACGCGAGGCGGCGGCTCGGGCCAGGGTCATCGCCCGCGAGCTCGACTGGATCCGCGCGACGCCCGAGGCCCGGCGCACCAAGTCCCTGGCGCGGATCAACGCCTATGAACGGCTCGTCTCCGAGGCCGAGAACCTCGCGCCCGGCGCCGCCCAGATCGTCATCCCGCCGGGCCCGCGGCTCGGCAACGTGGTGGCGGAGGCCGAAGGCCTGACCAAGGGTTTCGGCGACAGGCTGCTGATCGAGAACCTGAGCTTCCGCCTTCCGGCGGGCGGGATCGTGGGCGTCATCGGGCCCAACGGCGCGGGCAAATCCACCCTGGTGCGTATGATCACGGGCGAGGAGACCCCCGATTCGGGGATCCTCCGCCTCGGCGAGACGGTGAAGCTGGGGTACGTCGACCAGTCCCGCGATGCCCTCGATCCCGACGCCACGGTATGGGAGGAGATATCCGGGGGGGAGGACGCGGTGGATCTCGGCAAGCGCAAGATGCCCTCGCGCGCCTATGTCGGGGCGTTCAATTTCCGGGGGCCGGACCAGCAGAAGAAGGTCGGCCAGCTGTCGGGCGGCGAACGCAACCGGGTGCATCTCGCCAAGATGCTGAAGTCCGGCGCCAACTTCCTGTTGCTGGACGAACCGACCAACGACCTCGACGTCGATACGCTCAGGGCGCTTGAGGAAGCGCTCGAGAACTTCGCGGGGTCGGCGCTGGTGGTCAGCCACGACCGCTGGTTCCTCGACCGCATCGCCACGCATATCCTGGCCTTCGAGGGCCTGAGCCATATCGAATGGTTCCAGGGGAATTACGCCGATTACGAGGCCGACCGCAGGCGGCGCTTCGGCGCCGACGCGGACCAGCCGCACCGCATCAGGTACAAGCCGCTGGTGCGCGGTTAGGGCGGGGCCGAGCGGACGTCCGGCGGCCGACCGCCGGTCCCGGCCGGCCTATTGCGACGGGGTTTCGGCCTCGAAGCGGTCGGTCGCCCGCTTGAGGGCATCCAGCAGGCCCTGGACGCCGTTGCTGCTGCGGGCGATCACCGAGGCGAACTGCTTGCGGTGGGTCAGCGGCATGCTCACCCCCTCGATCTTGAGGTCGAGCGCCTTGTAGGCGCCGTTCTTCTTGTGGACGCGCATATCCATGGCGACCGGCGGGCCCGATACCTGGTTGATGCGGGCGAAGACCAGCGTCGTGTCGTTGCCGCCGGGCTGCTCGCGCAGCACGTCGATGGTCTCGCCTTGGTACTTCTTGAACAGCCCCGAGTAGTTGTGGGCGACGTAGACCTCGTAGAGCTTGAGGAATTCCTTGAACTGGGCCTCGCTGGTGCGCCGAAAATAGACGCCCAGCACGAACTTGCCGACGACGGGGACGTCGAAATGTTCCACCAGCAGCTTGCGGAGCCGCTTGACGCGATCGGAATCGGAGATTTCCGTCCCCGTGAGCTGCTTGAGGACCGTCGAGCTGAGCTCCTTCACGAAGGCCATCGCGCTCGCCGGCTGCACGGCGGCGGCTTCGGTCGCGAGCGCAGTGCTCAGCACGAACGCCGCGGCGAGGGTGCGTAGTCTCGATGGAAAGGCCGCAAGAGGCGTCATTTCGAACCCGGGGTTATTGGGCTTGGGCGGAGGAGGGAGATGTCGACTTTTCCTGCTTCTCTGGTTCGTACGAGATGCCGGGGGCCGGCTGGTCGGAGGTGGGCTTGCCGTTGTTGATCTCATCGACCCGGCGCTGGCGGTAGAGGCTCCGGATGGCGACATAGTAATCGAGCGAGGTGCGCTCCAGCTCGTCGAGGGTCTCCAGGTTGCGGGAGCGGAAATCGACCCCGGTGACGAGGGATCGCACCAGGATCCATTCTTCCGCATCTTCGTTGCGGGCGATGATGTTGACCGGGTCCACGAACCATTCGGTGAGCAGGCCCAGCGTATCCCGCGGATTGGACGGCCCGAGGAAGGGCAGCACGATATAGAAGCCCTCGCCCGCGCCCCAGACCGCGAAGGTCTGGCCGAAATCCTCGGAATGGCCTTCGATGCCCATATGGGCGGCGGCGTCCCAGACGCCGAGCACGCCGACGGTGGTGTTGATGGCGAACCGGCTCGCGGTGTTGCCCGCGCGGTCCATCTCGCCCTGCAGGATGTCGTTGGCGAAGACCACGGGGGAGCGCAGGTTGGCGAGGAAGTTATGGACGCCGATCTGTATGGGTTCCGGCAGGGCCTCCTTGTAGATCACCGCGGCGGGCCTGAGGAACATGCCGTCCATCTGCTTGTTGAACGAGAACATCGCGCGGTTGAACGGTTCGATCGGGTCGTTGTCGTTCTCGAATTCGGCCTTGGCCGCCGCGTCCTTCGGCGTGCTCGCGCAGCCCGCCAAGCCGGCAAAGGCCAGCAGCAAAGCAGTCGCACAACCGAACCTGGTCAAGACAGAGAATTGAGACGTTCGTGTCATCTCTTGTTGCCGTCCACTGGAAATGGGATGAGACGGCCCTCCCGTCCATTCTCCCACCTGTTTAACTCCCGCCCCCTCTTGGCGGCTGGTGCGTCCGCGCACCCACGGGATCATCCCGCCGTTCCGTAAAATCTCTCTTAATTTGGGAGCCTCTAAGCCATTGCTGCCGACACTGAAACCGGTCCGTTTCACTACCACAGCCATGGAGGAATTACCATACGCCATATGGAGCCGAAGGTTCGCCGCGACAGGCACAAGATAGGGGGGTCATGGCCCGTCAAGACATAAAAATATATTTATGTTTTGATGACAATCGGATATGGTCGCGGTTCAGTCGCAACGGGCTGGAACGCCCGGCGGACAAGGCCCGGCGGACGAGGGATGAGAACCGGCATGGCGGAGCTGGATGAATTGCTGACCGTTTTGCGCACGGCCGCGGAGCCGACGCGTATCCGGCTGCTCGCGCTGTGCGCCGATAGCGAGCTCGCGGTGACGGAACTCACCCGCATCCTCGGCCAGAGCCAGCCCCGGGTGTCCCGCCACCTCAAGCTCATGGTGGACGCCGGGCTCCTGGAACGCTTCCGGGAGGGTACCTGGGCCTTCTACCGCCTGGCGCGCACCGGTCCCGCCGAGGCGGTCGCCGCCAAGATCCTCGACATGATTCCCGCCCAGGATCCCGCCATCGCGCGCGACAGGGAGCGGCTCGCAGACGTCAAGGCGGAGCGCGCCCGGCTCGCCGCGGGCTACTTCGGGAAGAACGCCGAAAGGTGGGACGAGATCCGGCGCCTCCATGTCGACGACGAGGTGGTCGAAAGCACGCTGCTGGAGCTTATCGGCAACGGGCCGGTCGAGGGCCTGCTCGATATCGGCACGGGCACGGGACGGATGCTCGAGATCCTCGGGCCCAGGGCGCGGCGGGCCGTGGGCATCGATCTGTCGCGGGAGATGCTGAACGTGGCGCGGGCCAACCTGGAACGGGCGGGCCTCGGCAATTGCGAGGTCCGCCTCGGGGACATGTACGGGTTGGCCGCCGATTCGGACCAGTTCGACCTGGTGACCATCCACCAGGTGCTGCACTACGCCGATCAGCCGGGCCTGGTGATCTCCGAGGCGGCCCGGGTGCTGGCGCCCGGCGGCCGCCTGGTGGTGGTGGATTTCGCGCCCCACGATCTGGAGGCGCTGCGCAGCGAACACGCCCACCGGCGGCTGGGTTTCGACGACGACGAGGTCTCGGGCTGGTGCCGGGCGGCGGAGCTCGTGCCCCGGCCGCCCGTGCCCCTGCCGGGCGATCCGCTGACGGTCAAGATCTGGCTCGCGGCGCGTCCCCCCGCCGTGGACCCGCGCAACACGGCGGAGGCGTAAGCCGATGTCGGTCAGCGCATTCCAGGAGCGGGCCGAGCCACAGGTCTCCTTCGAGTTCTTCCCGCCCAAGACGGAGAAGATGGAGGAGGATCTGTGGGTGGCGATCCGCCGTCTCGCGCCGCTCGGCCCCCGGTTCGTCTCGGTCACCTACGGCGCCGGCGGCAGCACCCGGCTTCGCACCCACGCAACGGTCGTCCGCATCTTGAGGGAGACCGCGCTCACGCCCGTCGCCCATCTCACCTGCGTCGGCGCCGCCCGCGAGGAGGTCCTCGCCGTCGCCCAGGACTACTGGGACGCGGGGGTGCGCCACATCGTCGCCCTGCGTGGCGATCCACCCGAGGGCGAGAAGGTGTACAGGCCCCATCCGCGGGGATTCGCCTATGCCTCGGACCTGGTGGCGGCGCTCAGGACGGTCGGAGACTTCGAGATCTCCGTCGCCGGCTATCCCGAGACCCATCCCGAGGCGAAGAGCCCGAAGGACGACCTCGACAACCTGAAGCGCAAGATCGATGCCGGCGCCTCGCGCGCCATCACCCAGTTCTTCTTCGATACCGGGCTCTATTTCCGGTTCCTGGACCGCGCCCGGGCGGCGGGCATCACCGTGCCCATCGTGCCCGGCATCCTGCCGGTGACCAACTTCCCCCAGGTGCGGCGGTTCGCGGGCCTCTGCGGCGCGACGGTGCCCAAGTGGCTCGCCGAGCTGTTCGACGGCCTGGAGGAGGACGCCGAGACACGCAAGTTGGTGGCCGCGTCGGTGGTGGCGGAGCAGTGCCGCAGGCTCACCGAGGGGGGTGTGAACGAGTTCCATTTCTATACGCTGAACCGCGCCGACCTGACCTATGCGATCTCCCACATCCTGGGGCTCAGGCCGGCCCCGGCGCAACCCACAGATAACGAATAGGGAGCAGGGCGTGACGGGGACGAGAGAACGGCTCGAGGCGCTTCTCGCCGAACGCATCCTGGTGCTGGACGGGGCGATGGGCACCATGATCCAGCGCCACGGCCTAACGGAGGCCGATTTCCGGGGCCCCCGCTTCGCCGACTGGGGCCGGGACCTCCAGGGCAACAACGATCTCCTGACCCTGACCCGGCCCGACATCATCACCGCCATCCACCGGGACTTCCTCGCCGCCGGCGCGGATATCGTGGAGACCAACACCTTCAATTCGACGGGAATCTCCCAGGCCGACTACGGCATGCAGGGCCTGGTGCGCGAGCTCAACGAGGAGGGTGCGCGCCTCGCCCGTTCCGCCGCCGACGACTGGTCGGCCCGCACCCCCGACAAGCCGCGATTCGTCGCGGGCGTCCTGGGGCCGACCAACCGCACCGCCACCATGTCGCCCGACGTCAACGACCCCGGCTTCCGCAACGTTACCTTCGACGACCTCGTCGCCGCCTATGGCGAGGCCGTCGACGGCCTGATGGCGGGCGGCGCCGACATCCTGATGGTCGAGACTTCCTTCGACACGCTCAACGCCAAGGCCGCCATCTACGCCATGCTCACCCGCTTCGAGACGAGCGGCCGGGCGCTGCCCATCATGGTGTCGGGCACCATCACCGACGCCTCGGGGCGCACCCTTTCCGGCCAGACGCCGGAGGCGTTCTGGGTCTCCATCGCTCATGCCCGGCCGATCGCGGCGGGCTTCAACTGCGCCTTCGGGGCCAAGGGACTGCGTCCCCATGTCCAGGACATCGCCCGGGTGGCGACCACCCACGTCTCGGTCCATCCGAATGCGGGCCTGCCCAACGCCTTCGGCGAATATGACGAGAGCCCGGAGGCAATGGCGGCCGAAATCGAGGAATTCGCGCGCGAGGGCATCGTCAACCTGGTGGGCGGCTGCTGCGGCACGACGCCCGCGCACGTCAAGGCGCTGGCCGAGGCGGTCCAGGGCGTCGCGCCGCGGACCATCCCCGAGACCAAGCCGGTCTGCCGCCTTGCCGGCCTGGAGCCGCTCGAGATCGGCGGTGAGGCCGGATTCGTCAATGTCGGCGAACGCACCAACGTCGCGGGCTCCGCCCTGTTCGCCAAGCTGATCCGCGAGGGGGATTTTGACGCTTCCCTCGACGTCGCCCGCCAGCAGGTGGCCAATGGCGCCCAGGTGATCGACGTCAACATGGACGACGCCATGCTCGACGGCAAGGCGGCGATGGTGCGCTTCCTGCGCCTTGCGGCGGGGGAGACCGACATCGCCCGGGTGCCGGTGATGGTGGATTCGTCCGACTGGTCGATCATCGAAGCGGGCCTCAAATGTATTCAAGGCAAGGGGGTGGTGAACTCGATCAGCCTCAAGGAAGGGGAGGAGAAGTTCATCGGGCAGGCCAAGGAGGTGCTCCGCTTCGGCGCCGCGGTCGTCGTCATGGCCTTCGACGAGGACGGCCAGGCCGACAGCTTCGAACGCAAGCTCGCGATCTGTACCCGCGCTTACCGTATCCTCACCGAGAAGGTGGGGGTTGCGCCCGAGGACATCATCTTCGACCCCAACGTCTTCGCGGTCGCCACCGGGATCTCCGAGCACTCGGGCTACGGCGTCGATTTCATCGAGGCGACGCGGGCCATCAAGGCCACCCTGCCGGGCGCCCACGTCTCGGGCGGGGTGTCGAACTTCTCCTTCTCCTTCCGGGGCTTCAACGCGGTGCGCGAGGCGATGCACGCGGTCTTCCTCTACCACGCGGTCAGGGCGGGGATGGACATGGGCATCGTCAACGCGGGCCAGTTGATGGTCTATGACGAGATTCCCGAAGAGCTCAAGGAACGGGTCGAGGACGTGACGCTGAACCGGCGCCCGGACGCCACCGAGCGGCTGCTCGAGATCGCCGAGCGCTATCGCGCCGGATCCGCCAAGGCCGCCATGGAGGACCTCTCCTGGCGCGAGGGCACGGTGGCCGAGCGGCTCGCCCACGCCCTGGTCAAGGGCATCACCGATTTCATCATCGAGGACGCCGAGGAGGCGCGTCTCGCCGCCGCACGCCCCATCGAGGTCATCGAAGGTCCGCTGATGGACGGCATGAACGTGGTCGGCGACCTGTTCGGATCGGGGCAGATGTTCCTGCCCCAGGTGGTCAAGTCGGCCCGGGTGATGAAGCGGGCGGTCGCCCATCTCATCCCCTTCATCGAGGAGGAGAAGGCGAACGGTGGAGGCGGCGGCCCCAAGGGACGGCTGGTGATAGCCACCGTCAAGGGCGACGTCCACGACATCGGCAAGAACATCGTCACCGTCGTCCTGCAGTGCAACAACTTCCAGGTCGTCGACCTCGGCGTCATGGTGCCGTACGAGCGCATCCTCGAGGCGGCGCGGGAGCACGAGGCCGACATGATCGGCCTCTCGGGCCTGATCACGCCGTCGCTTGCCGAGATGGCGTCGGTGGCGGCGGAGATGGAGCGCTCGGGCTTCACGATTCCGCTCCTGATCGGCGGCGCGACCACCTCGAAGGTGCATACGGCGGTCAAGATCGCGCCCAACTACTCCGGCCCCGTCGTCCATGTGCTGGACGCCTCCCGCGCCGTCGGCGTCGCCCAGAGCCTGGTCTCCGATACCCAGAAGGAGCCCTTCACCGAACGCATCGCGCGCGAGTACGGGAAGATCCACGCCGACTTCCAGGCGGGCGACGGCGAAGGGCGGCTGTTGACGCTGGCGGAGGCCCGGGCGAATGCCTACCCGGTCGACTGGCGGAGCTACGCGCCGAGGCGGCCCGCGATGACCGGCATCCGTGCCTTCAACGACTACGACCTCGGCGAACTGAGCCGCTTCATCGACTGGACGCCCTTCTTCCAGACCTGGGAGCTGAGGGGCCGGTATCCGGCCATCCTCGACGATCCCAGGCAGGGCGAGGCGGCGCGCGGGCTGTTCCGGGACGCCCAGGCGATGCTGGAGAGGATCATCGAGGATCGCTGGCTGCGGGCGCGTGGCGTCATCGGGCTGTGGCCCGCCAATGCGGTGGGCGACGATGTCGAGCTCTACGCCGAGGAGGACCGGACCAAGGTGATCGAGACCGTCCACTTCCTGCGCCAGCAGATGAACAAGACCCGGGGGCCCAACATGTGCCTCGCCGATTTCGTCGCCCCCAGGGACAGCGGCGTCCATGACTACATGGGGGCCTTCGCGGTGACCGCGGGTCACGGCACGGCCGAGCGGGCGGCGGCCTTCGAGCGCGCGCACGACGACTACCAGGCGATCCTCGTCAAGGCGCTCGCCGACCGGCTGGCGGAAGCCTTCGCCGAGTGCCTGCATATGCGGGTGCGCGAGGAGCTCTGGGGCTACGCCGCGGGCGAGGACCTTTCGAACGAGGAGCTGATCGCGGAGAAATACGCTGGAATCCGCCCGGCGCCGGGCTATCCCGCCTGCCCCGATCATTCAGAGAAGCCCGCCCTGTTCGAGTTGCTGGCGGTGCGCCAGAACGCCGGCATGACGCTGACCGACGGCTTCGCCATGCAGCCCGCGGCGAGCGTCTCGGGCTACTACATCGGCCACCCGGAGGCGCGGTATTTCGGCCTGGGCTCCATTGGCCGCGACCAGGTCGCCGACTACGCGGCGCGCAAGGGCATGACGGTGGCCGAGGCCGAGCGCGTGCTCGCCCAGAACCTCGCCTACAATCCGGTTCGCGAATCGGCCGCGGAATAGGCACTCAGGAGACGAGCCCGAACGCGTCCGGGTAACGCACCGTCGCGGTTTCCTCCGCCAGAACGCCGGGCTTCAGGGCTCGGGCCATGCGAGCCTGGAGCCTGAATCCCTCAGGCCGGTCCCCCGTCCTCCTGTTTCTCCACCGGCGGGATGTCGATCCGCCGGGGCAGCCATTCGGGCCTCGCGCGCCGGCGGTAGGTGATGTTCACGCGCCTGGAGAAGAGCGCATAGCACAGGATCGCGACGTTGAGCGCGAAGACCGCGAGCGCCACGGCCGAGGCGAAGACGATGATGACGATGGAAAAGCCCGCGTTGACCGCGAGCCAGGCGGGGAAGGCCGGCCGCAGGTAGAACAGGTGAAACAGGGTCAGCACGGCGATGATGATCGAGACGAGGGAGGCGACGGCCCCGGGCACGGCGGTTTCGGACGAGAACATGAAGTACCCGACCGCCCGGAAGAAATCGAGGATGATCTGGATCGCGAGCCACGCCCAGACGGCCGACAGCCATCCCGCGATGCCGTAAAGCGGATGCTTTTCGGCTTCCTCCGCGCTCAGGGCGACCCACTCGCCGCCGCCGCTCGCGCCCGTTCCCTCACTCATCGCTGGCCCCCGACCCCGGTCCGTCCTTCACGCCCGCGAGATTAAGGGACGCCGTTGCCGCGGTAAAGCGCAGGCACTTCGGACGGCGCGAATTTCCGGAACCCGGAAGAACGCAGGCGAAAGAAGGGGCGCGGAGGAAACCCTCCACGCCCCTGTAACCCTTCAGTCCGCGGGGCCGCCTATTCGGCGGCGGGCGGGACTGCCTTGGCCTTCTCCTCGAGCTTGTCCTTCTCCTGATAGATCTCGGCGCCGGATTCCTTGAAGGCCTGGCTCATCTCCGCCATGCCCTTCTCGGCATATTCCCGGACCTCCTGGGTGATCTTCATGGAGCAGAACTTGGGCCCGCACATGGAGCAGAAATGCGCCACTTTCGCGCCCTCGGCGGGCAGCGTCTCGTCGTGGTAGTCGAGCGCCGTGTCCGGGTCGAGGGACAGGTTGAACTGATCGCGCCAGCGGAACTCGAACCGGGCCTTCGACAGCGCGTCGTCGCGTTCCTGGGCGCCGGGCAGCCCCTTGGCGAGGTCGGCCGCGTGGGCCGCGATCTTGTAGGTCACGACGCCGACCTTGACGTCGTCGCGGTCGGGCAGGCCGAGATGCTCCTTGGGCGTGACGTAGCAGAGCATCGCCGTGCCGTACCAGCCGATCATGGCGGCGCCGATGCCCGAGGTGATGTGGTCGTAGCCCGGCGCGATGTCGGTGGTCAGCGGGCCGAGGGTATAGAACGGCGCCTCGTCGCAATGCTTGAGCTGCTCGTCCATGTTCTCCTTGATCTTGTGCATGGGCACGTGGCCCGGCCCCTCGATCATCACCTGCACGTCGTGCTTCCAGGCGATCTTGGTCAGCTCGCCCAGCGTCCTGAGCTCGGCGAACTGGGCCTCGTCGTTGGCATCGGCGATGGCCCCCGGCCGCAGCCCGTCGCCCAGCGAGAAGGAGACGTCATAGGCCTTGAGGATCACGCAGATGTCCTCGAAATGTTCATACAGGAAGCTTTCCTTGTGATGGGCGAGGCACCACTTGGCCATGATCGAGCCGCCGCGGGAGACGATCCCGGTCATGCGCTTGGCGGTCATCGGCACGAAGGGGAGGCGCACGCCGGCGTGCACCGTGAAGTAGTCGACGCCCTGCTCGCACTGCTCGATCAGGGTGTCGCGGTAGACCTCCCAGGTCAGGTCCTCGGCCACGCCGTCGACCTTCTCCAGCGCCTGGTAGATCGGTACCGTGCCGATCGGCACCGGAGAGTTGCGGATGATCCATTCGCGGATGTTGTGGATGTTGGTGCCGGTGGAGAGGTCCATCACCGTATCCGCGCCCCAGCGGATGGCCCAAATCATCTTGTCGACTTCCTCCGCGGCGGTGGAGGTGATCGCCGAGTTGCCGATATTGGCGTTGATCTTCACCAGGAAATTGCGGCCGATGATCATCGGCTCGGTTTCCGGGTGGTTGATGTTGGCCGGGATGATGGCGCGGCCGCGGGCGATCTCGTCGCGGACGAACTCGGCGGTCACCATCTCGGGAAGCTCGGCCCCGAAATGCTCCCCGCCCGATGGCGCAGAGGCGGCCTTTTCGCGGCCCAGGTTCTCGCGCACCGCGATGTATTCCATCTCCGGGGTGATGATCCCGGCCCGCGCATAGGCGAGCTGGGTCACCGCCTTGCCCCCCTTGGCCCGAAGCGGATGGCTGGGCTTCGAGGGGAATTCGACGAACGGGTCCTGCTTGGCGCTGCGGAAGCCGTTGTCCTCGGGCTTGACGCTGCGCCCTGCGTAGGATTCGACATCGCCGCGGTCGAGGACCCACTGGCGCCGAAGCGGCAGCAGGCCCCGGCGGATGTCGATGCTCTGGGCCGGGTCGCTGTAGGGGCCCGAGGGGTCGTAGACGCGGACCGGCGGATCCTCCTTCGAATCCAACCTGATCTCCCGCATGGCGACCGTCAGGCCGGGAAACCGCTTGCTCTCGACGTGGATCTTCTCCGACGCGGGCAGGGGTCCGGTGGTAACGGTGAAATCCTGAGGGGTGGTGCCGTCGGCCATTTGCGTCTCCTCGGTTCGCGGTCTCAATCTGACCCGGGAGGATGGCGGTGGGGCGGGGGCAGGCGGTCCTGCGGCATTCCTTTCCCTACGCCGGCATGGCCCGGATCAGGTTCGAAGGGTTCCGCTTCGCCCACCCCGCGCCCGCTTCCGCGGGACTTCTGCGGCGGGGTCGTCTTTCCGCCGGGAGGAGTAGGGCATGCGGTTCTCAGCTCCATGCGGAGCACCCCCAGGAACATCGTCATGGTGTGCGAAGCCGGAGCCCAGGTCAAGGACCCATATTGAGCCCGGCTGGGGGCCGCGGCCGGCACGGTGGAGACGGCCGCGAGCAGGGGATTCCTTAAGGCGTGTTAAAAAATTTTTTACCCCTCGCGGTGTATCCCTGACCGGGAATAAGGCGGCTCAAATACCTGGTCTCGAGGCAAGCCGCCCACCGGGCCCGTTCGCAGGAGGTGAGCGGGTTTGTGATCTGAGCATGCTTGGTTCCTGGGGGGTTTCATGGTCAACCCGGCGTCGATCTCTGAAGCCGAGGACATCGCCACCTAGGCATTGACGTTTCTGGGCGAACAGAAGCTTGCCCCGATTCCCAACAACTACGCGGTCGCCTACTGCCATTTTTCCGGCGGCCATCCCGAGCTCAGCGCCAAGATCGAACTGCTCCTGGCCGGCGGCGGCATCAGCGCCGAGGAGATGATCAGGCTCTATGACGTGTTCTTCGGCCTCGACGCCGAATCCCAAGCCATCCAGTCCGCCAGCATGATGATCGAGGGGATCCTCGCCAATGTCCGCCGGGCGGTGGGCGATGCCGGCGCGGAAGCGCAACGTTACGGCAGGGAGTTGAAGGATTTCTCCGCCCGGGTCGACAATGATCCGTCCACGGCGGACCTGGCCCGTGCGATGACCAGGATCCTCCAGGAAACCAAGAAGATGGAGATGCGGAATTCCGAGCTCGAGGAGCAGTTCGCGCAATCCAGTGAGGAAATGTCCGAGCTGAGGCGCAGCCTGAGCGAGATGCGGCTCGCGGCGCAGACCGATTCGCTGACCGGGATTTCCAACTGCAAGCACTTCGATTCCAGCATCAAGCGGATGATCGAGGACTGCGCGGTCAGCGGCGAGCCGCTCGCGCTTCTGATGGCGGACATCGACCATTTCAAGCAGTTCAACGACAATTTCGGGCATCAGGTCGGCGACCACGTGCTGCGCCTGGTCTCGGCGGCCCTGAGCCAGTGCGTGCGCGGCCGCGACCTCGTCGCCCGCTACGGCGGCGAGGAGTTCGCCGTCATCCTGCCCCAGACCGGTCTCGAGGGCGCCCTCGCGGTGGCGGAGAACATCCGCGCCACCATCGCCTCCAAGCGCCTGACCCGGAAACGGACCGGCGAAAGCCTCGGCATGATCACGCTCTCGCTCGGCGCCGCCCAGCACCGCAACGACGAAGCGCCGGAAAGCCTGGTCAGGCGCGCCGACGAGGGCCTCTACAAGGCCAAGAGAGAGGGCCGCAACCGGTGCGCCACGGTCGAGATCACGGGGCCGCGCCTCAGGACCGTGAGCCCGCTCGCCGGCTGACCCGGCGGCAGGGCCGCCCCCCGGCAAACAAGTCTTTGAGCCTTCGGGGTTTTTGGCCTTAAACTGGGTCAAAACCTTTTCCCGTTAGGATGGCCCAGCTTTCTCAGCACTTTCACGACGCGTGGCTCTTTGCGATCCGCGTCCTTCGCCACCGGCAACTGGTTCTGTTCGCCCTGGGCCTGTTCATCGGCGCCGCCGCCGCCGGGGCCGCCATCGGCTTCCGCGACCTGATCGGCCTGTTCCAGCTCGGCGCCTTCGGGTTCTCCTCGGAACGGGTGGTCACGCATCTCCAGGACCAGCCCTGGTGGCGGATCCTCGCCGCCCCGGCGCTGGGCGGGCTCGCTGTCGGCCTCTTCATCCATTTCCTGATGCCGGGCGGCCGGCCCCAGGCCGTCGCCCAGGTCATGGAGGCGGCGGCGCTGCGCGGCGGCAGGATGGACATCAAGGCGGGGCTTGGCGCGGCGCTGGCCTCGGCGGCGTCCATCGGCTGCGGCGCCTCGGTGGGGCGCGAGGGGCCGGTGGTGCATCTCGGGGCGAGTCTCTCGGCCTGGATCGCGGAGCGGTTGTATCTTTCGCGCCAGCTCGCGCTGACGCTATTGGGCTGCGGCGTGGCCTCCGCCATCGCCGCGTCCTTCAACGCGCCCATCGCCGGCGTCTTCTTCGCGCTCGAGGTGGTGGTCGGCCACTACGCGCTCTCGTCCTTCGCGCCCATCGTCATCGCCTCGGTCACGGGCACCATCGTCTCGCGCCTCTATTACGGGAATTTCCCGGCCTTCGTGATCGGGGAGCACCCCATCGTCTCGTTCTGGGAATTCCCCGCCTTCGCCCTGGTCGGCGTCGCCTCCGCCCTGCTCGCCGTCGCCTTCGTGAAGTCGACCCTCGCCGCGCAGGACCGCATCGGCGCCCTTCCCGGGCCGCCCTGGATCAAGCCGGCGCTGGCCGGGATCGTGCTCGGCGCCGTTGCCATCGCCTTCCCCCACATCCTCGGGGTCGGCTACGAGACCACGGACACCGCCATCGCCGGGAAGTTCTCGCTGTCCATGCTGGCGGCGCTGCTGGCGCTGAAGTTCGCGGCGACGGTGCTGTGCCTCGGCGCCGGCTTCGGCGGCGGCGTGTTCAGCCCGTCCTTGGTGATGGGGGCGCTCTCCGGCGGGCTGATCGGCGGGCTCGCGACCCTCGCGGTGCCCGATCTCTCCTCGGGCGCCAGCGCCTACGCCATCGTCGGCATGGGCGCGGTGGCGGGCGCCGTGCTGGGGGCGCCGATCTCCACCATTCTCATCATCTTCGAGCTGACCTCGAGCTTCTCGCTCACCCTCGCCGTGATGGTGGGGGTGGTGATCGCCTCGGTCATCACCCAAGCTGCGGTGGGAGGCTCCTTCTTCACGGCGCAGCTCGCCAAGCGCGGGATCCGCATCGACGGCGGGCGGGAGATCACGCTCCTGAAGGCGCGCAACGTGACCGAGATCATGGCCAAGGATTTCGAGAGCGTGCCGCTCGACCATCCCCTGCCGCGCATCCGCGACAAGCTGCGCCAGGTGCCGAACGGCGAGCTGTTCGTCACCGGCGAGGGCGGCAGGCTGGTCGGCACCATCACGCTGAGGGACCTCAGCGAGGCCGCGTTCGATACCTCCTACGACGACCTCCTGAACGCCTCCGACGTGCTCCGGGCCAACCCGCCCGCGCTTCCCAAGGAGGCCAACCTGGAGGATGCGCGCTGCCTGCTGGACGAGAGCCACGAGGACCGCCTGGCCGTCGTCGAGGACACCGAGTCCATGGCCATGGTGGGCTATGTCCGCGCCCAGGACATCATCCACGCCCACAACCGGGCGCTCACCCAGGCCCGCGCCGAGGAACGGGGCGAGGGGTAGGGGATGCTTCTTGCGGTGCCCGCCGCCGGGCGCTTCGATCAGGCGGCTTCGATCAGGCGGCTTCGCCCTTCCGCGACGGGCGGATCAGCACCTCCGCCGAGATGCCGAGAGTTTCGTGAAGACGCCGGATCATGCCGATCGACAGGTTGCGTTTTCGGTTCAGGACCTCCGCAACGCGCGTTCGTGTGCCGATGAGGGGCTCCAGGTCCTTCCGCGAGAGGCCTTGCTGCTCCATGCGGAACTTGATCGCCTCGATGGGATCGGGAGGATCCATGGGGTAGTGCTCGGCCTCATAAGCGTCGATCAACGTGGCGAGAATGTCGAGGCGGTCGCCCTCCACCGTGCCGGCCTTCGCGCCCCAAAGGCGCTCGATCTCGGCAAGCGCGCGCTCGTAGTCGGCCTTCGTGCGAATCGGCTTCAACTCACCGCTCATGCTCCACCTCCGTCACGTCGATCCCGTCGTAGTCCCCGTGTATGCCGATCCATTTGATCCAAACGATCCCCTTCTCGAAATCGACGGCGACGACCAGTCGATAGGCATTGCCCTTGATATTGAAGACCACGCGCTCCGCCGTCACGATGCTGGCGGTCGCATAGGATCGCCTGATGTCGGCCGTGCTCTTCCAGCGCGCTGTCTTCGCCTCATGGAACCAGGCATCCAGGGCCGCCTTCACCGCCGGTTGATCCTTGTGTCCCGCAAGCGAGTCCACGAACTCCCGCAACGTGCGCCGGGCGATGATCCGCATGTTGCAACATTACCATGCACCCATTTTGGGCGCAACACTTCTCCATCCGAGCCGAATGCCGGTGTCGGCTGGCGATTGTCCCGCATTCACCCTGATCCCCCCCGCGCGGCTGTGCTATAAAGGCCTCCCATGCCGCCGCCCACCGACCCCTTCGATCTGTCCCAGGCTGAGCCCGCGTCCGCGCCCGATTCCGGTGCCGCTTCAACGCCCGGAACGCCGCTCTCGGCCCAGGCGCTCGCCCGCCTCTCGGCGCCGTTCCTCGACCTGCTCAATCCGGAGCAGCGCGCGGCGGCGGAGAAGCTCGACGGCGCGGTCCTGGTGCTGGCCGGCGCCGGCACCGGCAAGACCCGCGTGCTGGTGAGCCGGCTCGCCCATATCCTCGCCTCTCGCCGCGCCTTCCCCAGCCAGATCCTCGCCGTCACCTTCACCAACAAGGCGGCGCGCGAGATGCTGGAGCGGGTCGAGAGCCTGATCGGCGGCGGCGCCGAGGGGCTCTGGCTCGGCACCTTCCACGCCATCTGCGTGCGCATCCTGCGCCGGCACGCGGAGCTCGTCGGCCTCAAGCCCAACTTCACCATCCTCGATACCGACGACCAGCTGCGCTTGCTGAAACAGGTGATGGAGGCGGAGAACATCGACGCCAAGCGCTGGCCGCCCCGGGGGTTGCTCGCCATCATCCAGCGCTGGAAGGACCGCGGGCTTGCGCCCGGCAAGGTCACGGCGGCGGAGGAGAGCGAGTTCGCCTCGGGCCGGGCGCTCGAGCTCTACCGGCTCTATCAGGCGCGGCTTTCGACGCTGAACGCCTGCGATTTCGGCGACCTGCTGCTCCATTGCCTGAGCTTGTTCACCGAGAACCCGGACGTGCTCGCCGACTACCAGCGGCGCTTCCGCTACATCCTGGTCGACGAATACCAGGACACCAACGTCGCCCAGTACCTGTGGCTCCGGCTCTTGGCCCAGGGCGGGGGCAATATCTGCTGCGTCGGCGACGACGACCAGTCGATCTACGGCTGGCGCGGGGCCGAGGTGGGCAACATCCTGCGCTTCGAGAAGGACTTCCCCGGCGCCGCCGTGATCCGGCTCGAGCGCAACTACCGCTCCACCCCGCAGATCCTCGCCGCCGCCTCGGGGCTGATCGCCCATAACGACGGGCGGCTCGGCAAGACGCTGTGGACCGAGGGCGAGGACGGCGACAAGGTCCGCGTCACCGGCGTTTGGGACGGCGAGGCCGAGGCCAGGGCCGTGGCCGAGGAGATCGAGGCCCTGCAGCAGGGCGGCATGTCGTTGAACGAGATCGCCGTGCTGGTGCGCGCGGGCTCCCAGACCCGCGCCTTCGAGGAACGTTTCATGACCCAGGCCATTCCCTACCGCGTGCTCGGCGGCCCGCGTTTTTACGAACGCCAGGAGATCCGCGACGCGGTCGCCTACCTCAGGGTGATCGATCAGGCCGATGACGACCTCGCCTTCGAGCGCATCGTCAACGTGCCGCGCCGGGGGCTGGGCGGCGCGACCATCCAGGCGGTCCACCGCCAGGCCCGGGCCGCGGGCACGGCGCTCACCACCGCGGCGAGCGAGCTGATCGGGACCGACGAGCTCCGCCCCCAGGCGCGCCGCGCGCTCGCCGGTCTCTTGGAGGATTTCCGCCGCTGGCGGACGCTCGCCCGGGACGTGAGCCCGGCCGAGCTCGCCGAGACCGTGATCGACGAATCGGGCTACGCCGCCATGTGGAAGGTGGAGAAGTCCGCCGACGCGCCGGGGCGGCTCGAGAACCTGAAGGAGCTGGTGCTGGCGCTGGAGGAGTTCGAATCCCTGGGTGCCTTCCTCGAGCACGTCGCCCTGGTGATGGAGCACGACGACGCCCAGGCGGGCGAGATGGTCAACGTCATGACGCTCCACGGCGCCAAGGGGCTCGAGTTCGACGCCGTCTTCCTGCCCGGCTGGGAGGAGGGGCTGTTCCCCCACCAGAGGGCGCTCGACGAGCAGGGCGGCGCGGGCCTGGAGGAGGAGCGGCGCCTCGCCTATGTCGGCCTTACGCGCGCGCGCAGGAAGGCCTTTGTCAGCTTCGCCGCCAACCGCCGGCTCTATAACCTGTGGCAGTCGGCGATCCCCTCGCGCTTCGTCGACGAGCTGCCGCCCGACCATGTCGAGGTCGAGGTCTCCCCGGGCCTGCACGGCGGCGCCCCGGCGGCGGCCGATTCGGGGTTCGCGGGCGTTTTCGCCGAACGCGGGATCCAGCCGACGCGCCGGGCGCGGAGCGGACCGGCAGCGGCCGCCCGGCGCCGGGCGGCGGAGGAGGACGACGGGGGGACGGCTGGCGGGGCCGGGGCGCTGGCCCGCGGCATCCGCGTGTTCCACCAGAAGTTCGGCTACGGCCGCGTGGTGTCGGCCGACGGCGACAAGCTCGAGATCGCCTTCGAGAAGGCGGGCCGCAAGAAAGTGATGGCCGGGTTCGTCGAGCCCGTCTGAGCCCATGGCGGGGCGTCGATTCTTGATCCTTGGGCTCGGCATGAGGCCTAAATCTGCGCCTCGTCCTGAGCCCGTCGAAGGACGGGGAGGCTCACCCTTCGACAAGCTCGGGGTGAGGCGTGAATTTGTTCCTCGTCCCGAGCCCGTCGAAGGACGGGGCATCGCGGCTGCCGGTCAAGGGGCATGATGCAGGCGCATTCCCGGCTCTGGCTCCTCCGCCTGACCGCGGACCGGGCGATGGGCCCGGCGATCGAGGACGCGCTTCTAGGGATCAGCGACTCCGTCTCCCGCTTCGAGGGGGAACCGCTTGCGCCGGAGCCTGGCGGGCGCTGGCGCATCGAGGCGATCATGAGGGAAACACCGGCGGCCGGCGAGCTCTCCCGGCTGCTTGCCGCCGTGGCGGAGGCCTTCGGCGCCGAGGCCCCGGAATTCGAGATTTCACCCCTCGAGGACGACGACTGGCTCGCGCTCAACCGGCGCCAGTTCCCGCCGGTCACGGCCGGGCGTTTCTTCATCCACGGGTCCCACTACGAAGGCGCGGTGCCCGACGGCATGACGCCGCTCCGGCTCGATGCCGGGCGCGCCTTCGGCTCCGGCACTCACGGCAGCACAAGAGGCGCATTGATGGCGATCGACCGCGTGCTGTCGGAGGGGCCGTTCGAGCGGGTCGCGGACATCGGCTGCGGGTCGGGGATCCTGGCGCTTGCGCTCGCGGCCGCCACGGATGCCAGGGTGCTGGCGAGCGACAACGACGAGGCGGCGGTGGAGACCCTCCTCTTCAACGCCGCGGTCAACGGGCTCGAGGGCCGGATCACTCCGGTCTGCGAGGAGGGCGTGGGCGCGGGCGTGCGCGCCCATGCCCCCTACGGGCTGGTTGCCGCCAATATCCTGGCGGAACCGTTGATCGCGATGGCGGTGGATCTGGGAGAGTTGATCGCGGCGGGGGGCATCCTGATCCTGTCGGGCCTGATCGGCCCGCAGGAGCAGGATGTCTTGGCCGCCTACCGGAAGGCCGGCTTCCGGCACCGGATGACGCTGGCGCTGGGGCCCTGGAGCACCCTGGTGGTCACCCGGCTGCCCCCGGCTTGACCGGACCCGCGGGGTCCGGCGCCGGGGAGGCTGTTAGTCTTCGACCAGGCCCGAGGTTTTCGCGGCGTAGGCGGCGATGCCCGTGCGGTCGATGCCGTAGGTGGCAAGCTGCGCGTCGCTCATCGCGTCCATCGCCTCGACGATGTTCCGCGCGGCGACGGCCTTGCCGATCGAGCTCGGCGAGAAGATGCCGAAGAACCGGATCACCCGGGTGATGAGCCGCGCTTCTTCCTGGAAGGGGAGGCTCGGGAGGCCTTGGTTGAGAATCGAATGGTCGGTCATGATAGCGTACTCCTTGAACATATCAGTTGGTCCTCACGAACGGGCAAACGGAGCGGTCCTCGCATCCGCCACCCCTGTTCTGTTGCCTGTTTTTTTTTGTTTCGAGCGGTGTCCGGGCCGGAGGTCGATGGTTCCGCCGATCTCGGCTGCACCGTGTTGGCCTCTATATGGCGCCATTCCGGCCGGATGACCCGCGCCAATTGGGGAAGATAGGCATGCAAAAAATACATGACTCCTGTCGTAATCCGTTAAGAATTCGACTGTAGGGTGCCCGTTCGCCTGACGAATCGCCCCTTTGCGCGCGCATGTCTCCCCGCCGCTGCCGGCGGGACGAGGTCTCGACAGGATGCCGGAAAGAAACCGAGGCGGCCCGACAGGACCGCCTCGTTCGTCAATTCTCCTGGAAATAGGGGAGGTTCCAGGGACCGGGTGGTCAAATCACCTATGCTCTGCGATCCGGCCAACGATCATTAGTTTGCATTCTAACTATATTTTGCGCCCTGTCAACAGCGAAATTTTGTGCGCTGTCATAGCCATGTAGCTGACACATATCTGCCATGGCAAATGCAGGCGGCCGGGCCCGGGGCGCCGCCCGGCGGCCGGACCGGGCCGTTCAGGAATTCCTGCGGTTGTTGGCGGCGACGAAAAGCCCCGAAGCGGCGGCCGCGACCTTGGACAGCTCGTCGCGGTGGATTCCCATGGAGGCCAGTTCCTCGTCGGTGCAGGCGGAGAGGTTCTCGAACAATTCCCTGCTCAGCGCGGCCTCGTCGATGTGTTCGACCGTATCCTCGACGGCGTGCGGCAGTTTCTCGGTGAAGAATGCGATGATATCGGTGAAGAGCTGCGCCTCCTCTTCGAAGGGAAGATTTTTTTGTTCGCTCATGGCGCTGTTCCTTTCGGGTTTGATAGCGAAATATTTTTGGCCTCGGCGGGCGTAAGAGCGGCGGTTCTCGCCCGCCGTCTTGTCCGCAATAAGTATATGGGTATGGCGCCGCGCCTTTAAAGCCTAGGGTGCCTTGCGCCTCGCCACCTCATTCCCCGGCTAAGGCTCAGCGGGGGAGAGGAAGCGGGGGTTTGTCTGCGCTGGTGAGGATGCCGCGAGGTTTCGCGGCGGTTTTTGGGGCGGGCCGGTGGTCGGGGTGCCGGTTG
>Ga0326597_10000435_pt1 | contig 75348 bp, 60 predicted proteins | sample RVTome_12_FD_203789 | JGI IMG/M metagenome (GOLD analysis project Ga0326597, IMG submission 203789) | Soil microbial communities from uranium-contaminated site in the Upper Colorado River Basin, Wyoming, United States - RVT100D185 | ecosystem: Environmental > Terrestrial > Soil > Contaminated >...
GGCCGAACCGGAACCCGAGCCGGAGCCGGTGGCCGAGGTCGTCGCGCCCGAACCGGAACCCGAGCCGGAGCCGGTGGCCGAGGTCGTCGCGCCCGAACCGGAGCCCGTGGCTGAGGTCGTCGCGCCCGAGCCGGAGCCCGAGCCGGAGCCCGTGGCTGAGATCGTCGCGCCCGAGCCGGAGCCCGAGCCGGAGCCCGTGGCTGAGATCGTCGCGCCCGAACCGGAACCCGAGCCGGAGCCGGTGGCCGAGATCGTCGCGCCCGAGCCGGAGCCCGAGCCGGAGCCCGTGGCTGAGGTCGTCGCGCCTGAGCCGGAGCGCGAGCCGGAGCCGGTGGCCGAAGTCGCCGCGCCCGAGCCGGAGGCTGTCGCCGAGGTCGTGGCACCGGAACCGGTGCCCGAGCCGGAACCCGTCGAAGCGGCGTCCGGGAAAAAGAAGTCCCGGCGGCGCCGAAAGCGGCGGCGCAGAGGGGAAGCGCCGGACGTGCCGGAGGTGGCGGCCCCGCCGCCGGTTCCACCGCGAGAGCCCGCGATCGCCGCCCAGCCCACGCCGGCCGCCGAGGCCGAGCCCGCGCCGGTCGCGCCCGCGGCCGAGTGGCCGGAGTTCGCGGTACCCCCGCAGGGCCAGCGCGAGGCCGAAGCCTCGCCCACCAGGCTCATTCCGGACGCCGATGTATCGAGCATCAGAGCGTGGATGGCGGAAACCGAGCCCGCGCCGCCGGCCGCGCCCGCACCTCCCGTCGCCGCCGCTCCGCCGCCAGCCGCCGCCGCTCCGTCGCCAGCCGCCGCCGCTCCGGGCCCGCCGACACCGGCGTTCCCGCCACCAGCGTCTCCCGCCGATTCGGGCGCCGAGGAGGAGCCGACCCCGGCCAACGAGGAGGCGCTCCAGGAGCGTGTCCGCTCGTACGTGAGCGCGGTGCTGAAGCACCGGCCCGAGACCGCCGAGTCGCCTTCGGACGAGCCGATCGATTTGCCCGAGGACGCGCCGCGCTCGCGCGTGACCTGGATCCGCGTCGCGGCCGCCGTGGTGATCCTGTCCGGCGCCGCGATCGCGGCCGGCACGCAGTGGCTCGGCGCGCGCGCCCGTCCGGGCACCGTGGTGATCGAGTCGACGCCCGCCGAGGCCACGGTGATCGTGGACGGCGACGAGGCCGGCACGACCCCCGTCACGCTGAAGCTCTCGCCCGGCGAGCACGCCGTCGAGCTGCAGCAGGGCGGACGCCGGCAGACGATCGAGTTCACGGTCGAGGCCGGCGCGCAGATGACCCGGCGCGTCGAGTGGGCGAAGGTCACCGCGACCGGATCGCTCGAGATCACGTCGGACCCGGTGGGGGCGCGCGTGCTTCTCGACGGCGAGGACGTCGGCGAGACGCCGCTCACCCTGTCGGACCTCGCGGTCGGCCGCCACACGGTCGTGCTGCAGGGCCCGGCGGGCTCGGTCGCGAACACCGTGCGCATCCGCGAGGCGCAGACGGCGAAGCTCGACGTGTCCATCTACTCGGGCTGGCTGGCCGTGTTCGCGCCGGTGGAGCTGCAGATCTTCGAACGGGGACGGCTGCTCGGCACCACGGCCGACTCGCGCCTCATGGTGTCGCCCGGCACGCACGAGATCGAGCTCGTCAACGATCGGTTCCAGTACCGGGCGACCGAGACCGTCGAGGTGAAACCCGGCGAGGTGAAGGCGCTCTCCTACGAGCCCAAGGGGACGGTCAACCTGAACGCGGTGCCGTGGGCCGAAGTCTTCGTGGACGGCGAGCGCATCGGCGAGACGCCGCTCGCCAACGTGCAAGTGACGATCGGCACGCGCGAGTTCGTGTTCCGCCACCCGGACTACGGGGAGAAGCGCGTGACGGCGACGGTGACGCTCGGTGAGGTCGTGCGGGTCAACGCGGACATGGCGAAGCAGCAGTGAGGAGCGTCGGAGGGATCCTGCGCCGAGCTCGATGGCCTCACTCAATAAGCCACGGTGATCCATGCGCCGCCGGCCGCGTGGCTCGCGAGAACGGCCTCGACGACGCACGCGGCGCGATGACCGTCGTCGAACGTCGAGAATGCCGGCGGCTTCGGGCTCGACGGTCCGTGACCGCCGGCGATGAATGTGTAGACGTCGCGCATGACGTTGGCGAGCGCGTCGGACCACCCTTGCTGATGTCCGGCGGGCAGGTGCGCGTACGGGCGCACGGTGGGCCCCATGAACGACGGTTCCTTGGTGAGCAGGGCGTCGGGCCGCCGACGCGACCCGAGCCACAGCTCGTTCTGCTCCTCCTGCCGCCAACGGAGGGAGCCGAGCCGGCCGTTGACCTCCAGCCACAGGTCGTTCTTGTGGCCGGCGCACACCTGGCCAATCGTCACGCAGCCACGGACGCCGCCTTCGAAGCGCAGCAGGACCGTCGCAAGGTCCTCGCTTTCGACGACGACTTCCTCACGAATCCCGTCGGCAGCGCCCTGCGAGAACGTCGAGGACGCGGCCGGCTTGAGGCGTCTGGTGACGACGGTGGCCAGATCCGCGAGCACCGACTCAATTCGGGCGCCCGCCACGTGCTGCGCGAGATCGCACCAGTGGGAACCGATGTCCGCAAAGGCAGAGCTCTGGCCACCTTTGTCAGGCTCGAGACGCCACGAGTAGTCGGTCGCCTCGAGGAGCCAGTCCTGCAGGTACGCGCCGTGGATGAAGTGCACGGGGCCGACCTCGCCGCCCGCGATCATCTCGCGCGCCTGCTGCACCATGGGGTTCCCGCGGTAGTTGAAGGTCACGGCGTGCACCACGCCTGCCGCCCGCGCCGCATCGCACAGTTCGCGCGCCTCGGCCGCCGACATGGCCAGGGGCTTCTCCGAAATCACGTGCTTGCCGCGGGCGATTGCGGCCCTGATCACCGGCGCGTGCAGGACGTTCGGTGTCGTGACGTGCACGACGTCGATCGCGGGATCGGCCACGAGCGCCGCAAAGTCGCCGTAGGCCTTTGGAACGCCGAGCTGCTCGGCACGTCTGGCGGCTGACTCCTCAGTACTGCAGTACTGCCCGCAAGAGCGACGACGTCCACGAAGCCGAGCCGGCGGACCGCGTCGATGTGATGGACGCCGACGAAGCCTGGACCGATGAGGCCCATGCCCAGACGTGTCCGCCGCGGCCGAGCCTCCAGGCCGATCTCTACGCCAGCGCCTTCCTCGCGTATTCCAGACATCGTGTGACCTCGTCGACGGGCGTGCCTATCTCCCTGGTTCTTCTTGCGGTCCTCGACATACACGTGAGTCCGCGGAGGGCCGGGCGGCGCCACAGCCGATGAAACAGGACCTCCGCTCGCCGCCCAAGGGGCTCTTCAGATCGATCCCCACCTCCTCTTCAGCCCGGTGTCCCGGGAAGCAGTGGCTCGAGCGGCGCGAGCCGCGCGCCGTTCTTGTCGCACACGGCGTACTCCGTCTCGCCCGCGGCGTACATCGACACGCCCGCGTATTCCCCCTTCCGGTTCAGCGCGAAGAACCGCACGTTGAACGCGGGCTCGCCGCGGTCGTTGAGCAGGCGCCGCTCGATCGTGTTCGCCTTGATGCGCCGCAGCGCCTCGAGGCCCGCGTCCTTCGGATGCTTCCCGCGCCGCATCTCCTCGACGACGAGGAACGACGACAGGTTGTAGAGATTGGCCTCGCCGCGGCCGGTCGAGCCGGCGGCGCCGACGTCGCCGTCCACGTAGAGCCCCGCCCCCAGGATCGGCGAATCGCCGGCGCGGCCGGGAATCTTCCACGCCAGGCCGCTGGTCGTGGTGACACCGGCGATCTCTCCCTTCGGCGTGATGGCGTCGCCGTTGATCGTCCCCCAAAGGCTCGCCTCGGGGATCAGCGCCTCGCGGACCATCTGCCGCGCGACCTCGTAGCCGCGGATGATCCGTTTCGCCGGATCCAGGTAGTGGTCCGGATCGACGCGCCGCTTCCACTCGAGCCAGAGCCGCCGCGACTCCGGCGTGTTGAGGTCGTCCTCGATCGTGAAGCCGATCTGCCGGGCGAACTCCTGCGCCCCCTGCCCTACCAGCAGGTGATGGTCGGTCAGCTCCATCACCGCCTTCGCGACGAGCGACGGCGTCCGCACGCCCTCGAGCGCGGCGACCGCGCCGGCGCGTTTCGTCGGCCCGTGCATGCACGAGGCGTCGAGCTGGACGACGCCCCGCTCGTTCGGGAGGCCGCCGTAGCCGATGCCGGTCTCGGCCGGGTCGAGCTCGGGGATGTTCACGCCGGCCACGAGCGCGTCCAGCACGTCGGCGCCGGCGACGACCATCGAGAAGGCCTTCTCGACGGCGCACATCGGCCCGCCGTTCTTGAACACGAAACCGCTCCGGTCCGAGATGACCACGGGCCGGACGCTCTGCGGCGTCATCATGGTCGGACCCGCCGCGGCGAGCCGCCCGGGCGCCACCGCCGCCAGCCCAGCCGCCGCGCCGGCCTTCACGAAGTCTCGTCGATTGAGGGTCGTCATGGGAAAACCTCAAGAGGCTTCAATTCAAGCCTCAGACCACCGCGTGTTTCGCACCAAGCACCAAGCACCAACCCCGCACCAGGCACCAGGCACCAGGCACCCAGCACCTAGCCCCGGGCTAGTCGTCCCACCACGGCGTCGCCGTCCCGTCCGGCGCGTGGCGCACGATGTGCTGCGCCATCTCCAGCAGGCGCACGTCGGACGACACCGGCCCGCTCCAGCAGTGCGGCTTCTCGACGCCGTACATGAAGAACCCCTCGTCGTGCGGGTTCTCGGTCGTCTTCATCCACTGCTCGAGTTCCCTGGTGGAGTTGTTTCGGCTCGCGGCGCCACTCGTATTCCTTGTAGAAGGCGTTCTTGTCCTCGTAGATGTTGATGCCCTCGACGTCGCTGAACGTGACCGGGTCCGGGCAGTAGATCCACGCGCCGCCGTAGAAATCGGGGTAGAAGATCTGGAGCGCGGCCGCTTCCCAGCCGCCGGTCGATCCGCCGGACAGCACGCGCGCCCACGGCTCGCGGATCGCCCGGAACCGCTTCTCGATCTCCGGGATCAGCTCCTGGTGAATCGCGTCGCCGTACGGCCCGACGTTCACCGAGTTCACGGCGTACGAATCGTCGAAGTAGGGGTTGGGGTGCTGCCACGTCACCGCGATCATGCGCGGGAAGCCGTCGCCGAGCCACGCCTGCGAGAATTCGTTCTGGCCGTCGAACCGGTACGGCGCGCCGAGCCCGAAGTGCCCCTGGACGTAGTTGACGGGATAGCTGATCGTGCCGGCCTCGTAGTCACGCGGCAGCAGCACCACGGCGCCGAGGTAGATCGGGCGCCCCCAGAACTTCGTCAGGATGGGGCTCTGAAACCTGAAGCGCTTCACGTACGGCGTGTCGGGCGGCACCTCCACCGGCGGGATCACCTGGTCCGCGGCCAGCCTGATCGCCCCGCCGGCCGCCGGGTCGATGCGCACCCGCTGAACCGTGCTGTGCAGGTTGCCCGGCGACCGGTTCCAGCGCTGGCCCTCCCACTGGTCGTCGTGCATCCACAACACATGGCCGTCGGCCCGCCGGAACTCGGAGTAGACGTTCACGAACCCCTGCACGAAGTAGTCGCCCGGCGGGATGTCGCGCAGGCTCTCGACCGGCGAACCGAGGTCGGTCTCGTCGATGATCGCCGCCTGGCCCGGCGCCAGCCGCTCGATGTCGCGGCCGAAGAAGGGCACGCCCGTCCGCCCGATCTGGAGCCGCGGCTCGCGCTCGCCGGTCCGCGAAATCATGACGTAGACCCGCCCCGTGATCGGCTCGGTCCTCACCGCGGCCGGCACCGAGATCTCGAACCGCAGCCTGGAGGCCGGGCGCTGCTCCGCCTCGGTCCCGGCTGCGCCGGCCGCGCCCGCGAGGAGCGCCGCGGCCAACGCGCCGCCCGAAAGCCGCTTCATCAGCACGCTCCACGTCATCGTCATGCTCCTTCGCTCCGCGGCCTTCGCCGCCGCGGCGATCATACCCCGACCCGGCGGCGGGCTCTGGGCGTTGGGCTCTGGGCTCTGAGCGTACGCATGACAGCGTGATCCGGCCAGAGCCCAAAGCCCGGAGCCGAAAGCCTGATCTCGCCGGCGCGAATGCTATGCTCTGCCCCATGGGCACGCGCCCGGACCCGACGACCCGCGCCGTCCTCTTCCTCACGCTGGCCGGCCTGACGGCGGGCGCGCTCGCGGCGCTGACCGGATCGCCGGCGCTGGCGAGCCGCGCCTGGGCCGCGACGACCGTCGTCGCGCTCGTGCCGCTGGCCTGGTCGATCACGCGCACGCTGGCGACGGGCAACGTCGGCGTGGATCTGATCGCGCTGCTGGCCATGGCGGGCGCGCTCGCGCTCGGCCAGTACCTGGCCGGCGCCGTGATCGCGCTGATGCTCTCGGGCGGCAACGCGCTCGAGGCGTACGCCGACGCGCGCGCACGGCGCGAGCTCGCCGCGCTCGTGGCCCGCGCGCCGCGGGCCGCGCACCGCCAGGACGGCGACCAGCTCGTCACGATCGAGGTGGGGGCGATCCGCGCCGGCGACCTGCTGGTGGTCAAGCCCGGCGAGATCGTGCCGGTGGACGGGCTCGTCGTCGGCGAGACCGCGGTGCTCGACGAGTCCGCGCTGACCGGCGAGGCGATCCCGCGCGAGCGCCCGGACGCCGACGAGGTTCACAGCGGCGCGCTCAACGCCGCGGCGTCGCCGTTCACCTTGCGCGCGCGCGCGACGGCCGCCGACAGCACGTACGCGGGCATCATCCGCCTGGTCGAACAGGCGCAGGCGTCGAAGGCGCCGCTCGTCCGGCTCGCCGACCGGTACTCGCTCGTCTTTCTGCCCGTGACGCTCGGGGTCGCGGGTCTCGCCTGGCTCCTGTCGGGCGACCCGGTCCGCGCGCTCGCCGTCCTCGTCGTCGCGACGCCCTGTCCGCTGATTCTCGCGGCGCCGGTCGCGATCGTCTCCGGCGTGTCGCGCGCCGCGCGCCACGGCATCATCGTGAAGGGCGGCGGCGCGCTCGAAACGCTCGCGCGCGCGTCACAGCTCGTCCTCGACAAGACCGGCACGGTCACGAGCGGCACGCCCCTGCTCACCGACGTCGAGACGTTCGACGGCGGGAGCCCCGCCGAGCTGCTCAGGCTGGCCGCGTCGCTCGACCAGGCCTCCGCGCACGTCATCGCGCTGCCGATCATCCGCGCCGCGCGCGAGCGCGGCCTCGCGCTCAGCTTCCCGGACGAGGTGACCGAGCGGCTCGGGTCGGGCATCGAGGGCACGGTGGAGGGCCGGCGCGTGCGTCTCGGCCGGCGCGACTGGGTGCTCGGCACCGGCCCCTTGCCGCCCCCGGTGCGCCGCATCCGGCGCCGGACGCTGCTCGAGGGGGCCGTCGCCGTCTTCGTCACCATCGACGGGCGCCCGGCCGGGGCCCTCATCCTCGAGGATCCCGTGCGCCCCGACGCCCCGCTGACCCTGCGCACGCTGCGTAACATCGGGTTCGAGCGCATCGTGATGCTCACCGGCGACCATGTCGATCTCGCGGAGACCGTCGGCGCCGCGATCGGGGTGGACCGCGTGCTCGCCGAGCGCTCGCCCGAGGAGAAGGTCGCAGCCGTCGAGCAGCTGCGGACCGAGGGCGTGACCGTGATGGTCGGCGACGGCATCAACGACGCCGCGGCGCTCGCCGCCGCCGACGTCGGCGTCGCGATGGGCGCGCGCGGCGCCACCGCCTCCTCCGACGCGGCCGACATCGTGCTGGTCGTCGACCGGCTCGATCGGCTGACCGAGGGCGTCCGGATCGCGCGCCGCTCGCGCGCGATCGCGCTCCAGAGCATCCTGGCCGGCATGGGGTTGTCCACGGCCGGCATGATCGCGGCCGCGTTCGGCTACCTGCCGCCCATTGCCGGCGCGATCCTCCAGGAAGTCATCGACGTCGCCGTCATCCTCAACGCTCTCCGCGCGCTGGCCGACCGACACGGGCGCCGGCGGAGCGACCCCGCCGCCGTCGAGCGGAGCCGGCAGTTCCGGGACGAGCACAAGAAGATGCTGGACGACGTGAGGAAGATCCGGCACGTGGCGGACCGACTGGACGAAATGGCGCCGGCCGACGCACGAGCCGAGCTCGCGCGGGTCCACGCGTTCCTCGTGCGCGACCTGCTGCCGCACAACCGCGAGGAGGACGCCAAGGTCTACCCCGTCGTCGCCGGCCTCATCGGCGGCGACGACCCGACGGCGACGATGAACCGCGCGCACCAGGAGATCGCGCACCTGGCGCGGCTCTTGGGCCGGCTGATCGAGGAGATGGCGCCCGACGGTCCCGACGCCGACGACCTGCGCGAGCTGCGCCGCGTACTCTACGGCCTGCACGCCACGCTCAAGCTCCACTTCGCGCAAGAGGACGAGTCCTACCTGGCGCTGATCGACGAGCGGTTCGAGTCCGCCGCAGGGCGGTGAGCACCGGCGGCTTCAGGCTCCGGGCTTCGGGCTGCGGGCCCGTCACGCCGCGACCGGTCGTGGCGGCTCCGACGAGCCGGTAGCCTGACGCCCGAAGCCTGCAATGGGTCGGGGCGTCTCAGGTCGGATCAGCGATATACTCCGCGACCAACGGCGGAGAATCCCGCTCGGCTCGGGCTCGCGCTCTGACGGATTTCCGGCGGGTGGCCGCGTCCGGCGTCAGAGAGTCGTTGGAATCGCCGGAATTCGCGACGGTTCCGCCGATCCAACCGGCCCTGCCGGATTTCCGCCGGTCTGGCCTGACGATTGCACGCTCGCCCCCGCAACTGCGAGGTCTCCCATGCGCACGCTGCCGCTCGCCTCGTCCACCGAGACGCTGAAGACGCTGCCCGACGATGCCGCACGCCAGATCATGTGGCGGTTCAGCGATCGCTTCGACCTGCAGATGGTCGTGCAGGCCGCGCGCGGCGTGGCGCGCGGGCCGGTCGCGCGGCTGGTCGCCGCCGGCGCGCGTAATACGCACGAGTGGACCGAGGAGAAGGCCGGCCTGCTCAAAGCATTCGACGAGGCGGGCATCACGACGCTGTTCGTCGACCCGGAGCTGGGCGGCTACCTCGAGGGACCGAAGAACCTGGCGCTGGCGCTGACCGCGTTCGAGCTGGCCTGGGTGGACGCGGGCGCGGCGACGTCGAGCCTGGCCGGCGTGCTGGCGCTCGAGCCGATCCACGAACGGGGCACGCCCGAGCAGCGCGCGCACTACCTGCGCGAGGTCGTCCCGCCGGCGCCCGGGGAGACGCGCACGCAGAAGCGCGGCGCCTTCTGCCTGACCGAGCCGATTCCCTACGTCGGCGTCGAGACCGGCCTGCTCGGCGGCAAGGTGCGTGTCGTCGAGTGGAAGGACGGCGGGACGCCGGTGCTGCAGGTCGACAAGCGCGGGCGCTTCATCACGAACATGGCGTTCGCCAACTTCGTGACCGCCGCCGTCGAGTCGGCCGACGACCGGATCAAGGGCACGTGCATGGTCATCCTCGAGGAGACCGACGCCGGCACGTTCGACCGCGGCGTCCCGACGCGCAAGCTGGTGCACCAGCTCTCGTCGACGCGCGACCCGGCGTTCAGCCTGCGCGTGCCGGCCGACCGCATCATCGGCGGCTACACGATCAAGGACGGCGTGATCGTCCCCAATTTCAGCCATGGCGAGATCATCGAGGCGGTGTTCCGGCGCACGCGCGTGACCGTCGGCGTGATGACCTCGTCGAAGCTGCTCTCGGCGGTCGAGCCGATCATCCGCTACCACCGCGGCCGCTTCCGCGGCGGCGACTCGGTCGCGCCGGGCTCGGTGCGTCACGAGCTGGGCCTGCAGCAGCGCGAAGACGCGCTGCACCGGCTCGTCGACATCTGGGCGACCGGCGAAGCGGGCGCCGCGCTCGGCTTCGCCGCCGCGCGGCTCTTCGACGAGCTGGACCCGCTCGAGCGGCGCAAGGACGAGCTGTTCCGGGCGAAAGGGCTCGCCGGCCGGGCGCAGATGAAAGCGCTCGCCGAGGTCAACCAGCGGGCGCTGGAGTACCTGCGCCTGGAACACAAACCGGCCCAGAAGCGCGACGCGGTGCGGATCGCCGAGCTGGAATCGGACGAGCTGGTGCGTTTCGTCCTCCTTGACTCGATCGCCAACGTGCTCTGCCCGGCCTGCAAGCTCTGGAACACCGGCTACGGCGCGACGATGCTGCGCGAGGCGGTGAGCCTGATGGGCGGCTACGGCATCACCGAGGACTGCCCCGGGTTCCTCGGCCACAAGTGGATGGACGCGCAGCTCGAGGCCACCTACGAGGGACCCGAGGCGGTGCAGCGTCGGCAGCTCTCGGTCACCATGACCCACGAGGTGTTCCTCGCGCAGTTCCGCCTCTGGATCGAGGAGATGCGGCGCATCGCCTCGGACCACCCGGGCACGGGCGCCTGCACGATCGCCTCCGCGATGCAGATGTGGCTCTGGACGCTGCTGTATCTCCAGAAGGCGACCGATGCCACCGGCGCGAAACTCTACCGGGGATCGCGCCAGGGCGTGACCTTCCCGCTCGCCGACGCGCTCTGCTGGCTGCTCGCGTCGCGCCAGCAGGTGCTCGACCTGCTCGAGCTGGGCGAGACCGGGCCGTCCGAGCCCGCGCTCGCCGACGGGCTCAGGGGCCTCGTCAACGTCCTCACCGATCTCTGTCACGTGCAGACGGCGCGCGCCGCCGGCGAGGTGGGCCGCGTCTCGGCGGAGCTGCTGTTCGGCTACCGCGCGCACCCGGCCTGGGACGAAGCGGGATGCGGCGGGTGCTACCAGGCAGACGAGCTGGACGCGCTCGAGGAGGTCATCCCCGGCATCTCCGTCACGGCGCCGGCCTACACCGACGTGATCGGGCCGGACGGCTCCCACGCCGCCAAGCGCGGCCCGTGCGCCCGCACCGATGGGCTCGAGCCGTTCATGCGCATGCGGACGAAGATGGACGGCTGCCTGACCGGGGCGCGGCTGGCGAAGGACCGCGTCGCCGACGGCCTCAAGAAGGTCATGATCCCCGAGGCGCTCGGCTACCCGGTGTGACCCGACGGAATGACCACGGAATGGTCTACGGAATGACCACGGAATGACCACGGAGTAAGGGCCGGAGGGCGCGAGGGAGTGTAGTGGGCGTCGGGGCCCCACTAGACGACGAGCCAAGCGGGGTGAAGCCGGCTTCGCGGCCCGACCGGAGGAAGGCCAGGCTCCGGCGAGCCTCGCCGAAGCTCAAAGAGCGAAGGCGGGGTGTGGGGCGGAGCCCCTCGCCAAGGCCGCGCACGGCGCGGCCCGCGAGGGAGCGGCGCGGGGCGATGGGGCCCCGCAAGCGACCGAGCCGGGGTGTGGGGCGGAGCCCCACGTGAAGATGAGCGACCAACGCCAGTTCCTCGACGTGGACATCGTCTGTGTCGGCTTCGGGCCGGCGACGGGCGGGTTTCTGACGACGCTCGCGCGCGGCCTGGCCGCGCGCGCGGGCACGCCCGCCGCCGAGAGCCGCGTCGCGCCGAGCCTGCCGTTCCAGGTCACCTGCTTCGAGCGCGCCGACGACATCGGCGCCGGCGTGTCGGGGGTCGTGACGCGCGCCCGCGGCATCCGCGCCTCGTTCCCGGATCTCGACCCGTCGCAGGTCCCCCTGGCGGCCGAGGTGCGACACGAGCGCGTCGCGTACCTGATCGATCCGATCGGGGCCAGCCGGCGATCGGCGGCCCTGCGCGCGGCCGACGCGATCATCCGCGCGGGCCGCGGCCTGCTGCCGTACGCGCACCACGCTGTCGAGCTGCCCTTCATCCCAGGTTTTCTCCGGAAGGACGGCGGCCTGATTCTCTCGCTGGGACAGTTTACGCAGTGGGTGGGATCGCAGGTGCTCGCCACCGGCGCCGTGCAGCTCTGGCCGGCGTCGCCCGTCGCGCAGGCGCTGATCGCGGATGACTGCGTCACCGGCGTCCGTCTCGTGGACCAGGGCACCACGAAGGACGGCGCGCCCGCCATGGGCTACATGCCCGGCATGGACGTCCGCGCCCCGCTCACCGTCGTCGGCGACGGGCCGGTCGGCGTGGTCGGGCGCCAGATCGACGACCACTTCGGCATGCCCGAGGGGCGACGGCGCCGCGACTGGGCGGTCGGCATGAAGCTGGTGGTGGACCTGCCCGAGACGTGCGCGCTCGAGGCGGGCACCGTGATTCACACGCTGGGCTATCCCGAGCCGGAGATCTTCGGGTTCCTCTACGTGAGCGCCGAGCGCACGGCGTCGCTCGGCATCTTCGTCCCGTCCTGGTTCGACAGCCCCGTGCGGACCGCCTACCGGTATCTGCAGCACTGGATGCTTCACCCGTATCTGTGGCGCCACCTGCAGGGGGGACGCATGCGGTCCTGGGGCGCGAAGTCGCTGCAGGAATCCGGCAAGCAAGGCGAGCCGCACCTGGTCGGGAACGGCTACGCGCGCATCGGCGAGGGATCGGGCAGCACGAACGTGCTCACCGGATCCGGCGTCGACGAGGCGTGGACGACCGGCATCCAGCTCGCCGAAGGCGTGCTGGAGCTGCTCGACGCCGAGGCGCCGCTGACGCGCGAGAACCTGGAGCGCGCCTACGTCGCGCGGCGCCGCGCGAGTTGGGTCGAGGCCGAGGCCCGTGTGGCGGAGCGGGCGCGCAACGGCTTCCACCGCGGCGTCGTGACCGGTCTCGTCGGGATGGCGCTCGCCGGCCTGACCCGCGGCCGGCTCGCGGCGCCCGGCACCGCGCCGCGGCCGCACGAGCGCGTGACGTCGCTCGAGGCGTACGCCGGCGGCCGGATTCCGGAGCGGGAGCTGGAGGCGATGCGACGGGACGCGGCGACGTTCGGCACCGGCCTGCACGACGCGGTGATGAGCCGGTGCGGCTGGCCGGAGATTCCGTACGACGGCCGGCTGCTCGTGTCGCACCAGGACGCGCTGCTCATGGGCGGCAAGGTGCAGGCGGCGCCCGGCTTCGCCGACCACGTCATCTTCCACGATCCGGCGCTCTGTCGCGACTGCCGGACGAAGCTGTGCGTCGAGATGTGCTCCGGCCAGGCGATCACGCTCGGCGAGGAGCAGGTGCCGGTGTTCGACCGCGAGAAGTGCATTCACTGCGGCGCCTGCCACTGGAACTGCACGCAGCCGGTCGAGGGGGACCCCGACCGGATGAACCTCGAGTTCCGGGCCGGCGCGGGGGGGCTGCACTCAACTGAGAATTGAGAAGTGGGAAGTGAGAAGTGAGAAGTGAGAATGTCCCACTACCACATCGTCGTCTGCGGCAGCCTCGTGCCGGATCCGCTGCAGACGCTGGAACCGATCGAGACGCCGCAGGGACCGGCGCTGAAGAACGAGATGATGCTGCCCGCGGTCCTCGATCCGTGGGCGGCGCACGCGCTCTACGAAGCCGCCCACCTGGCGAAAACGGTGCCGGGGAGCCGCGTCTGGCTCGTGAGCCTGGGCCCCAAGGCCAAGCTCCAGCAGGTCATGATGACCGTGGCGCAGAAGGCGCCCTTCGAGCTGATCGCGGTGGATGGTTCCGCGAGCGGGTTCACCGACGCGTCCGCGGTCGCCGAGGCGCTCGCCGGCGCGATCGAGGGAATCGCGGATCTCGACCGCACGCGGCTGCTGCTGTTCGGCGGGTGGGAGTCGGCGTCGCGCGGCGCGGGCGCCACGCTGCAGATGGTCGGCGAGCGGCTCGGCATCGTCGATCAGTTCCAGGGCGTGGACGAGCTGACCGTCGGCGCGAACGGCGAGCTGCGCGTGCTCGAGCGCATCGAGGGCGGACGCCACCAGGTGTCGAGGTGCGCGGGACCCCCGGCGCTCGTCGGCTGGGCGACGGGACATCGCGGCGAGCCGCCGAACAACCCGCAGATCGGCATGGCCAACATGCGGGCGATCATGCCGGCGCTGCAGAAAGCGAAGCCGGCGGCGCTGGCGGCGCCGGGCCTGACCTTCGTCCGCGTGAGCCTGCCGAAGCAGACCCGCGACACGCGCATCGTCAAGGACGCATCGACCGACGAGATCGCGAAGGAGATCGTCGAGTGGATCGCGCGGTGACGGTACTCGGGGCTCGGTACTCGGTACTCGGCTTTCCCCGGTTTCCGGCCTCTGATATGACCTATGCCTGAGACGATTCTCTTCCTCGCCCACACCGAAGACGACGGGTCGCTGTCGAAGGCGACCCGCGAAGCGCTCGGCGGCGCCGTCGCGCTCCGCGACGCGTCCGGGGCGCCGATGAGCGTCGGCCTCGTCGGCGCGGACACCCGCGCGGCGGCCGCGGCGATCGGCGGCTGCGGCGCGGCGCGCGTCCTCGCCGTCCAGGGACCGGGGTTCGCCGCGTCGCGGTACGCGAGCGACGCCGCCGCCGCCGAGGCGCTGGCGCGCGCGGCCGGCGCGACGATCGTGATCGCCGCCGGCACCTCGCGCTGGTCGCGGGTGCTGGCCGGCGTCGCGCAGCGCCTCGGCGGGCGCGTCGACACCCACGTGATCGCGCTCGCGGCGAGCGACGGGCGGGTCACGGCGACGCGCTGGTTCTACCGTCAGCGGATGGAGGCGGCGCTGGCGCGGGCGGAGCGGCCGTGGGTCGTCGGGCTCGATCCGGGCGACCATCCCGCCTGGTCGGGCGCGGGCAGCGCGCCGGCCGTCGAGACCGTGCACGTCGAGCTGCCGGCGGGCCGCCTGCGCACCGAGGTCGTCGGCGTCGAGTCGCCAACCGGCAACGCCCAGACCATCCGGCCGGACGCCAGTCTGCTGTTCGTCACCGGCGCCGGCTGGACGAAGAAACAGGCCGACGGCCAGACGCACATTCCGGAGGCCGAGTCGATCATCCTCGGGTTCCTCGAGCGCTCGCAGGCGTCGCTCGGCGGGAGCAAGTCGCTGGTGGATCAGAGCGGCGAGGGCCAGGCCGTGCTGCGCTTCATGACGCACCTGAACCAGGTCGGCCAGACCGGCGCGACGCCGCGCCACCCGAAGGGGCTCGCCACGTGCTGCCACGGCGAGGAGCCGCACGTCGTCGGCTGGCGCTTCATCAACGAGCGCCGCGCCGTGAACCTCGACCCCAACTGCGGCTGGGCCCGCGGCAAGGCGGACGTCGTCTACGTCGCCGACGCGTTCGAGGTGATGCGGAAGGTCAATGAGATGATGTGAGGCTTTGGGCTTTGGGCTTTGGGCTTCGGGCCCTGGCCGGCTCGTGCCAATGCCCAGAGCCGTACTCGTGACTTCTCACTTCTCACTTCTCACTTCAGTAGCTCTCCTTGTGGACGCCGCGGACGGCACGGCCCGAGGGGTCGGCCATCTCGGCGAACGCGGCGTCCCACGCGACGGCCGCCGGCGTGCTGCAGGCGACGCTCGGCCCGCCGGGCACGCACCGGGCCGGGCCGTCGCCCGGGAAGTGACGATCGAAGATCGTGCGGTAGAAGTACGCTTCCTTGGTTCCCGGTGGGTTGACCGGGAACCGGTAGTGGGCGCGCGCCAGCTCGTCGTCGGTCACCTCGCGCGCGGCGAGCGCCTTGAGGCTGTCGATCCAGGCATAGCCGACGCCGTCCGAGAACTGCTCCTTCTGCCGCCAGACGATCGCCTCGGGGAGCAGGTCCTCGAACGCTTTCCGCAGCACCCACTTTTCGATCGGCCGCTCCGCGGTCACCATCTTCTCGGCCGCGTCGAACCCCATCGCCACGTCGAGGAACTCGCGGTCGAGGAACGGCACCCGCGCCTCGATGCCCCAGGCCGCCATGGACTTGTTGGCGCGCAGGCAGTCGTACTTGTGGAGCTGGTCGAGCTTGCGGACGTTCTCGGCGTGGAACTCCGCCGCGTTCGGCGCCTTGTGGAAGTACAGATAGCCGCCGAAGATCTCGTCGGCTCCCTCGCCGGTGAACACCATCTTGATGCCGACGGACTTGATGCGCCGCGCCAGGAGGTACATCGGCGTCGAGGCCCGGATGGTCGTCACGTCGTAGCTTTCGATGTGGTAGATCACGTCCGAGAGCGCGTCGACCCCGTCCTGCACGGTGAAGTGCAGCTCGTGGTGGATGGTCCCGATGGCCCGGGCCGCGTCGCGCGCCGCGGCCAGATCGGGCGAGCCCTCGAGGCCGATGGCGAACGAGTGGAGCTGCGGCCACCAGGCCGGCGTCAGGCCGCCGTCCTCCACGCGGTTCTTGCTGTGGCGCTGCGCCAGCGCGGAGATGACCGACGAGTCGAGGCCGCCCGACAGCAGCACGGCGTAGGGCACGTCGCACATCAGCTGCCGCTCGACCGCACGTTCGAGCGCGTAGCGCAGCGCGCCCACGTCGCACGCGCGACCCCGCGCGGCCTCGTAGTCCCGCCACGCCGGCTCGTAATACCGCCGGATCTCGCCGACGTCGCTGTCGAGGTAGTGCCCGGGCGGGAAGTCCTCGACGGTCCGGCAGACGCCCGCCAGCGCCTTCATCTCCGACGCCACGTAGAAGTTGCCGTGCTCGTCGCGCCCGGTGTAGAGCGGCATCACGCCGATCGGGTCGCGCGCGATGAGGTACCGGTCTCGCGCGGAATCGTAGAGCACGAAGGCGAAGATCCCGCTGAGGTCATTGAGAAACGCCGTGTCCTTCTCGGCGTAGAGCGCCAGGATGACCTCGCAGTCCGATCGGGTCTGGAATGGATAGGGCCGACAAAGTGTCCGCTCGAGCTGCTGGTGGTTGTAGATCTCCCCGTTGACCGCGAGGACCGTCTGCCGATCCGGGCCGTACAACGGCTGCGCGCCGTGCTCGATGTCGACGATGGCCAGGCGCTCGTGGGCCAGGATGGCGCGGTCTGACGAGAAGATCCCGCTCCAGTCCGGGCCGCGGTGCCGCTGCCGCTTCGACAGCGCGAGCGCCGTCTCACGCAGCGCCGCCGGATCGGATTTCAGCTCGAGGATGCCGAGGACGGAGCACATAGGGTCTCACCTCGTCGCGCCGGGCTCACCGCCGGCCGCCTCCACCACACGCTGCCAGACCCGCATGAAGTTGCCGCCCATCACCTGACCGACCTCGTCGTCCGAATAGCCGCCCGCGAGCAGCCCGTCGGCGATCGCGCGGAAGTCGGCCTCTTCGCCGAACCCGGCGGTGTAGCGGCTCATGCCGCGCAGGTCGCTGCCGATGCCGACGTGGTCGACGCCCACCAGGCGTTTCACGTAGTCGATGTGCCGCACCATGTCGGCCATCTCCGGGTTGGTCTCGCCGTTCGGCCAGATCCCGACGACGCCCCCACGTGCCGCGATCGCGCGCATCTCATCGTCGGTGAGGCAGCGATCGCAGCCGTCGAGGTTCACGATGCCCGTGTGGCTGAAGAGCATCGGCGCGCGCGACACCGCCAGGGCCTCCATGATCGTCTCGGTGTTCGCGTGCGCCAGATCGACGATGACGCCGAGGCGGTTCGCCTCCAGCACGGCGTCGCGACCGAACGGCGTCAGGCCCCCGGGCGAGTACGGATAGGTCTGGATGTGGCCGAGCTCGTTCGCGCGGAAGTGCACCAGCTGCAGCAGGCGCAGCCCGCGCCGGTGCAGATCGCGCAGGTTGGCCACGCTGGCCTCGAGGCCGTCCGCGCCCTCGAGCGCAGGCAGGATGGCCACCTGGCCCGCGCGGCGCGCCTCCATCACGGCGGCCGGACTCGACGCCAGCGCCGCGTCGCCGTTCGCGATCGTCGCCAGGATCGTGTCGAACCGCTCAAGCGTGAACGCGAACGGCTCGCCCGGCTTGGGCCGGTACTGGACCGAGGGCACGTCCGTCCCGTCGGACTTCACGTACCGCCCGCTGTAGATCGCGTCGCTGCTGATGTTGGCCACCACGACGTCGATGAGACCGCGGCGGTACCGCGCGATCTCCTCCGCCTCGATCTGCGGGACGTTCGCGCGGTGGAACCGGCTCGGGTGGGCGTGCATGTCGGCGAACACGACACGCGCGTGGATGCGCGCGACGCGGTCCTGCGCTTCCCCCGTCAAGCCCAACGACACTGCGACCAGCATGCCGGCGACCACTCCGTGTCTCATGTCCAGCCCTCATCCCTCACATCTGACTCCTGACTTCTCACTTCTCACTTCTTCGTATACCCCGGCCCGTACAGCACCCGCCCCGGCCGTGCCGCGGTCACCGCGCCGCGCTCGAAGGCGACGTCGCCGTTGATGACGACGTACGAGACGCCGACGGCATACTGATGCGGCTGCTCGAAGGTCGCCATGTCCTTCACGGTGGCCGGATCGAACACCGCGATGTCGGCCTTCATGCCCGGCCGGAGCACGCCGCGGTCGGTCAGCCCGGTGCGCTGGGCCGGGAACGCCGCCATCTTGCGGACCGCCTCCTCGAGGGTGATGACGCCCTTCTCGCGAACGTAGAAGCCGAGCACGCGGGCGAACGTCCCGTAGCTGCGCGGGTGCGGCGAGGCCTGGCCGAAGATCGGCACCTCGCCGTCCGAGCCGACCATCGTGGCGGGATGGCGCAGGATCCGGACGAGATCTTCTTCCCCGATTGCGTGGAAGATGCCCGAGCAGCCCCCCTGCTCGACGATCCAGATCGCCGCGTCGGCGGCGCCGTCGAGCGTGGCGGGCAGCCCGCGCATGTCCCGGACGTCGGCGAGCGTCTTCCCGGCGAGCGACGCGTCCCAATCGCAGCTCGCGATCTGCACGTTCCGCGCGTCGCCGCCGCCGCGCTCGTCGCGGATGATGACCGCGCTCTCGGCGCTGATCGTCGCGCGCGTGGCCGGGTCCTTCAGCCGCGCGACGATCGCGTCGCGCCCGCCCTCCTGCGCCCACTTCGGCCAGAGCGCCGCCTGCACGCTCGTGCTCGAGGCCGTGTAGGGATACTGATCGATCGTGGCGTCCACGCCGCGGGCGCGCGCCTCGTCCACCAGCCGCAGGGTGTCGGCGCTCCGTCCCCAGTACGCCTTGCCGATGATCTTGTGGTGCGTGATCTGGGCCGGCAGGCCGCCTTCCTCGCCGATCCGGATCGTCTCGCGCACGCTGTCGACGACCTTCGACGCCTCGTCGCGCATGTGCGAGATGTAGATCCCGCCCATCCGGCCGGCCACGGCGGCCAGCTCGATGACCTCCTCGGTCGGCGCGAACGCGCCGGGCACGTAGAACAGCCCGCTGCTCAGACCGAACGCGCCGTCCCGCATCCCTTGCTCGACGAGCGCCTGCATCTTCTGGATCTCGTCGCGCGTCGCCGGGCGATCGATCTGCCCGACGACCTCGCTCCGAATCGACCCGTGGCCGACGAACATCGCGAAGTTCGGCGTGATGCGCGTCGCCGCCACCTTCGCCAGAAACGGCGCGAGCGGCACGGGCGACCCGCCGTCGGGCCCTTCGAAGATCGTCGTCACGCCCTGGCGCACGTAGTTCTCCGCCGTCGGCACCTCGAAGAGGCCCCGGCGCGCGTGGGTGTGGAGATCGATGAACCCCGGCGAGACGACCAGGCCGGTGGCGTCGATGACCCGGGCGGCCGCGCCGTCCACCATCGGCCCGACGGCCACGATGGTATCGCCGCGCACGGCGACATGGCCGCGGTACCAGGGACTGCCCGTCCCGTCCACGATGCGCGCGTTGCGGATCAGGAGGTCGTAGGGCAGCGCCTGCGCCGACGGGAGCGCGGCGGCGGCGGTGGCGAACGTGGCGAGCGCGAGCAGCAGACGTCGGGACATGCGGAGCCTCCAGGACGGAGGGCATTCTCGCACAGATCCCGGCTGGCGGCTCGCGACTGGCGACTGGCGCCGGCCCCGCTCACCGCAGGCCAACGCGCTCGTCGTCGAGGTGCAGAGCGACCTTGAGCCACCAGCGCGGCTGGAAGGTGATGAGGACCGGCACGCCAGCCAGGTCGCCCTCGACGCCGTACACCAGCTCGAAGTCGGTCTTGGCGCCGGTCGCGAGCGTCCGAATTTCGAACTTTGCCTTGACCACGTTGGTGTACCGGCGATCGCTGTCGCGGAACTCCGTGAGCCGCCGGCCGGACGTCAGGGTGACGTCGTACAGCTTGTCGCCGAAGACGTACGGGACGGCCGCGGTCCGCCGGCCGGCGGCGGCCACGCCCGTCCGATGCGCGGCCACGCTGTCGTCGACCATCTCGGCGACGGCCGCGAGGAATCCCGGACGCACGCCCGGCCGGAGATCGATCGTCGTGAGGTCGGCCCGCTCGAGCTCGGTCTGCGCGAGTGCCACCAGCGCGTCCACGTCGCCGATGGTCATGACGCCCGGCGTGCGAACACGCCTCACGCGGGCCTGGACGACGCCCCCGTCAACGTGAGCGCGGACGGCCTTGAACTCACCGCCGCCGGTCGCACCGCTGTCGGCGTTGGCGTTGACCTCGCGGATCGAGTCCTCCTCCTCGCTGGACATCAAGGCGAACACGCCCCCGCGATCGGCCTTCGCCTCCTCGGTGATGTAGCCCCATCGATTCAGGCGGCGCGGGGCCCGGGCCGGGTCGGTGCCGAGGACGAAGTCCCATCCGGCGGTGCCGTCCCCGCCCTTCCGCCACACGAGCCGGCCGTCGCCCACGTCGTCGCGCGAGATCCAGAACAGGAGCGGGCGGATGTGCCCCGACATGCGATAGCGATGGACCTTGACGATCGGCAGGAGATCGCCGGGGACGCTTGGCGGGGGCACCGGCGGCGCCGCGTCCGGTGCGGCGGGCCGGACGACGGCCATGGCGGCGACCGCCAGGAGGCCCCAGGAGCGTCGGGTGAGCATGCGGCCCTCTGTCTTAATTCATGAAGAACCCATCGCGCGCCGACGCGGGGCCCGCCGCCGATCCGGCCGGCGCCCCTGCCGCGCTACGCCGTCGGGATCTCCAGCTCCGGCATCGGCGCCGCCGCGAACAGTCGCCGGCACGGGATCGCGATCCAGCGCGCCCACCTCGTCGCGCTCTGCTGGCGCGCCGAGTCGGTCGAGATGCCGGTGTTCGCGTACATCTGCCGGTACAGCTTCGAGACCAGGACGAACGCCAGCCGCGCCTTGAGCGATCGGGCGACCTTCGATCGCGCCCACACGCTCGGCAGGCTGTAGAACTGGTCCCACACGGCCTGGGTCCGCCGCCGGATCTCCTCGGGCGACATGACGGGGTGCGGCACGTAGACCTTCGGCCGGCGCTCCTGGGGAATGAGCCAGTGCCGCGTGATCGGAATCCCGTCCACGTGCTGATCGGGACGATCGTTCTCCTTCTCCCACTTCGCGAAGTCGAGCGTGCCCGGAAACGGCGTGAGCATGACGAACTGCGCGAAGGTGACGTCGGCCTTGTCGGCGAGGGCCACCGTGGCGTCGAACGTGTCGGGCCGGTCGCTCGGCAGGCCAAAGATGAACGACCCGAGCACGTAGACGCCGTGCTTGCGGAACGTCTGGAGCCGCGTGACCAGATCCTCGCCGGCGGCGTTGAAGTCCTTGTAGATGTCCTTGAGCCCCTCGGGCGTCACCGACTCGACGCCGACGAGCGCGCCGCGGATGCGCGCGTGGTTCATCGCCTCGAGGAACTCGGGGTCCTCGGCCGCCTCCATGGTGATCTGCGTGAACAAGACCATGTCGGGCGGCAGCTTGGCGAGCCGCGCCATCAGCTCGAACCGCTCGGCGCGCAGCGCCTCCAGTTCCCGCAGGCGCGTCTTGTCCTCGCGCCGCGCGGCCATCCGCAGGTCCTCGAGCGTCACCGGGTAGAAGTTGTCGTCGGCGAGCGCGATGAACCGGAAGCCCAGGCGCCGCAGCTCGACGATCTCCTCCACGACGGCGTCCACGCCGCGCTGGCGCGGCTCCTGCCCGTCGGTGCGCCACACCGAGCAGAACGAGCAGTGCTTCGGGCAGCCGCGGACCGTCTGCACCGACGCCCACATGTACCGGTCGCGCTGCAGCAGATCCCATCGCGCGCGAAGGAAGACGTCGGCCGGCAGCCTGCCGGCCTCGTACACCCGCTCGGGCGCGCCCTTCACGCAGTCCTCGACGACGCTGCCCCAGACAAGGTCGCCGTCGCCCTTGACCACCGCGTGCGCGCCACCCAGCTCGTGCGCCTCGTCCGGGTACAGCGTGGCGTGGATGCCGCCGAAGACGACCCAGGCCCCGCGCTCGCGCACGGCGCGGCCGACCTCGTACCCGCGCAGCGCGTTTCCGGTATGGATGCCGATGCCGACCACGTCGCCCGGACCGACCGTGGAGGGATCGAGCACCTCCAGGGTCTCGTCCACGAGCACCGGATCGCCCCACTGTGCAGGCGTCGCGGCCGCGAGGACGTACAGCCACCGCGGCGTGATAACGGCGATCCCGAACGAAACGTGGCTGGGGTTCACGAGGTGCACCCGCACGCATACCCTCCTGACGTGACCGGACTGCCCGTGGCAGCTAAAAGGCTCCGGCGATGGACCGCCCGAGTCGTGTGAAGAACCCTGCCGTGGCGACGCCGGCCTTCTTGACGCCGGACCCGACGGAAGTTCCCGCGTCGGCGACCGCGAGCCACGGCCCGCGATCCCGACCCTCGCCCGCCGCCACCACCACCGCCGCGTCGGGCGGCGGCACGGCCGCGACGGACGCGACCCACGCGGTCGCGAGCGGCGTCGCGTCGAGCGTCGTGGCCGCTGGCGCCGGCGGGTCAGCCGCCGTTGGCAGCGGCTGACGCGGCGCCTCGAACGCCGCGCGCGCAAGGTCGAGCGCCGGCGGCGGCACGGCCGCCGGAGGCGCCGCCGCCGCGGCGACCCGCGTGAGCGCCTCGGGTACTTCCGGTACCGCCGGTACCGCGACCGGCGCGATGGCCGGCGGCGCAAGCGCCGACCGCGGCGCCGCCAGGACCGTCGAGGGCATCGTCACGGCCACCGGTGCCGCGAACACCACGAGCGGCCGCGACTGCGCCAGCGTCATCACGCCGGCGACGAGCGCTATACACCCACCGGCGAGCGCCGCCGCCGCCAGGCCGGCGCGCCGGCGTCGCGGGCGGCCGTCGAGCAACCGGCGGACGCGCGTCGACAGATCCGCGCGCGCCCCGGCCACGCCCGATGCGAGCGACCCGGCCGGTGCCCGCCAGGCGGCCGCCTCGGCGGCCCGGGCCAGACAGGCTGCGTAGCGGCGGGCGGCGCCGGTCTGCCGCACCACGAAGTCGTCGCACGCCGCCTCGCGCTCGACCTCGAGCCGGCGGTCGATCCACCAGACGGCCGGATGGATGCCCGCCACGGTGCGGACGAGCGCCTGGGCGAGCCGGCCCCAGTCGTCCCGCCGCTGCAGGTGCGCGTACTCGTGCAGCACGATCTGGTCGATCTCGTCGTCCGTGAACCGGTCGAGGAACCCGCGGGGCAGCACGACCGTTGCGCGACCGAAGCCGAGCGCCGCAGGCGCCGCGATCGCATCCGACTGCGCGAGGACCACGCGCCGGCCCCGGTCGCGAACCGAGAGCCAGCGCGGCAGCCGCCGCTCGCGGTCGGGCGGGATCGGCGTCGCGCCGCGCTTGAGCGCGGCCAGGTGTGCTGTGGCCCGCGCCAGGTTCAGAAGGCCGAGCAGGAGGAGGCCAAGCCACGCCCCCACCAGGATCGCGAGCATCCAGTCCGCGGGCTCGGGCAGCGCGAGCCCAATCAAGGGCTCGACCATCGCGGCCGCCGTCCCCGATCCAGCGGCCGCGCCGGCCGCGTGCCCCGTGGGCACCCACAGGGCGCCGGCGAACGGGAGCACGAGCACGCCCGCGAGCGCCGCCCACCAGAGCGCGTACCGCGCCCCGGCCGCGAGGGGCCGGATCGCGCCGAGCAGCAGCGTCACGCCGAGCGTGAGCGCCATTCCCTGCCAGAGCCACGCGAGCAGCGGCGCCATCATTATACGCTCTTACCTGCGCCAACGATGAGCGCCTTGACGCGCCGCAGCTCCCCCTCGTTGATCTGATCCTGCTCCAGCAGGTTGAGGACGAGCAGTTCCGGGGAATCGTCGAAAAACCGGTTGAGCAGGTGCGAGATCGCTCGCCGCCGGGCCTGGTTGCGATCGATGAGCGGCGTGTAGACGAACGCGCGGCCGGCCTTGTCGTGGCTCACGAAGCCCTTGTGCTCGAGGATGCGCAGCAGCGTCAGGACCGTATTGTACGCGGGTTTGCGCGGACCCTCGAGATCGTCCACGACCTCGCCGACCGTGGCGCGGCCGCGGTCCCAGAGCACCTGCATCAGCCGCAGTTCGCCGTCGGTCAGCGGAATGGTGCGCGTTCGGGCCACGCGGTGTGCGACTCCTTCCCGTTGCTCTTATCTCTTAATTTCTTAAGAGACGACCATAATCTACGCACTCCGGCAGGGTCTGTCAACTATAAAATTAGGAGTTCGCGCCGCGTCAGAAAAACACCAGCCGCTTGAGCAGCTGCACGCCGAGCAGCAGCACCAGCGGCGAGAAGTCGATCCCGCCCATCGGCGGCAGCACCCGGCGAATCGGCTTGAGCAGGGGCTCGGTCAGCCCGTAAACGATGCGCCCGATCGGGTTGGACGGCGGCAGCCGCACCCACGACGCGATCACCGCGACCAGGACGATGACGGAGTACAGGTTGAGGAGCTGGTAGAGGATCATGGGGGACATGGTAGCACTCGGTGCCGGTACTCGGGACTCGGGACTCGGGACTGGAAATCTCACGGGCGCGCCCGTTTCGCTGTACAACAGGACGCGATGTCCGTGTCCCTCGCCGACCTCCTCCCGGACGCGTCCTGGGACCCGTCGAGCGACGTGCTCCTCGACCGCTTCCTCGCGTACACCGCCGGCCGGGGCCTCACCCTCTACCCGGCCCAGGAAGAGGCGATCCTCGAGCTGCTCGACGGCAAGAACGTCGTCTTGAACACGCCGACCGGCTCCGGCAAGTCGCTCGTCGCGTCGGCGATGCTCTTCGCCTCGCTCGCGCGCGGGCAGCGGGCCGTCTACACGTGCCCCATCAAGGCGCTCGTCAACGAGAAGTGGATGGGGCTGTGCCGCGAGTTCGGCCCGGACCATGTGGGCCTCTCGACCGGCGACGCGACCGTCAACCGCGACGCGCCCATCCTCTGCTGCACCGCCGAGGTCCTCGCCAACATCGCGCTGCGCGAAGGCGCCGGCGCCGCCATCGGCGACGTGGTGATGGACGAGTTCCACTACTACGCCGACCGCGACCGTGGCGTCGCGTGGCAGCTGCCGTTGCTCGCGATGCCGCAGGCGCGATTCCTGCTGATGTCGGCGACGCTCGGCGACACGCGGTTCTTCGAGGACGCCATCACGCGCCTCAACGGGCGCGCGACGGTCACGGTGAAATCCGGCGATCGCCCCGTGCCCCTCGAGTACGCCTACTCGGAGGTCCCGCTGGCGCATGCGATCGAGACGCTCGTGGACGAGGGCAAGACGCCCGCCTACGTCGTCCACTTCACGCAGGCGGACGCGGCGGGCAGCGCGCAGGACCTCACCAGCCTCAGGATCTGCACCAGGGAGCAGAAGGCCGAGATCGCGGCGCGCATCGCCGACTTCGCGTTCAGCAGCCCGTACGGCGCCGACATCCGCAAGTGGCTCCGGCACGGGATCGGCCTGCACCACGCGGGGCTGCTCCCCAAGTACCGCGTGCTGGTCGAGCAGCTCGCGCAGGCGGGACTGCTGAAGGTGATCTGCGGGACGGACACGCTCGGCGCGGGCATCAACGTGCCCATCCGCACGGTCCTGTTCACGCGCCTGTGCAAGTTCGATGGCCGGAAGACGGCGCATTTGAGCGCCCGCGAGTTCCATCAGATCGCCGGGCGCGCCGGGCGCAAGGGATTCGACGACCGCGGCTTCGTCGTCGTCCAGGCGCCGGAGCACGTCATTGAGAACATCCGGCTGAGCGAGAAGGCCGCGCGCGACGGCAAGAAGGTCGTGAAGCGGAAGCCTCGCGAGCACAACTTCGTCAACTGGGACCTGAACACGTTCAAGCGGCTGATCAAGTCGCCGCCCGAGCAGCTGGTCTCGCGGTTCCAGGTGTCGCACGGGATGCTGCTCAACGTGCTGAGCCGGCGCGGCGACGGCTGCCGCGCGATGCAGCGGCTGCTGCGCGACTGCCACGAGCCGGAGGCCGCGAAGCGGCCGCTGCGGCGTCGCGCGTGGCAGCTGTTCCGGGCGCTCGTCGCGCGCCGCGTCGTGGAGTTCGTGCCGAGAACCGAGGATGGCGCCACGGTGCGTGTCAACGTCGATCTGCAGGACGACTTCTCGATGGACCAGACGTTGTCCCTGTACCTGCTCGAGACGCTCCCGCGGCTCGACCCCGAGTCGCCGGACTACGCGCTCGACGTGCTCACGCTGGTGGAGTCGATCCTCGAGAACCCCGAGCTGATCCTGAGGAAGCAGCTCGACCGCATCAAGGACCGCGCGGTCGCCGAGATGAAGGCGGACGGCGTCGAGTACGAGCAGCGCATGGAGGAGCTCGAGAAGCTCGAATACCCGAAGCCGCTGCGCGACTTCGTCTACGACACGTTCAACGCGTTCGCCGACCGGCACCCGTGGGTCGGCGAAGAGCACATCCGCCCCAAGTCGATCGCGCGCGAGATGTTCGAGAACTTCCGCTCGTTCGCCGAGTACGTGCTCGACTACGGGCTGCAGCGGTCCGAGGGCCTGCTGCTGCGGCACCTCAACAGCGTCTACAAGGTGCTCAGCCAGACCGTGCCCGACGGGGTGAAGACCGACGAGGTGGGCGACATGGAGCTGTACTTACGGACGCTCCTGCGCCAGGTCGACTCCAGCCTCGAGGATGAATGGGAGCGGATGCGCGACCCCGACTACCAGCCGCTCGCGCCCGCGGCCCGGTCTGGCGCGGAGCTGCGGCCCCCCGGCGCCGAGGCGGCCGCGCCGGACATCACGCGCGACGCGAAGGCGTTCACCGCCGCGATCCGCACGCGCCTCTTCACGTTCTTGCGCGCGTGGGCCATCGGCGACCACGCGGCTGCCCTCGACGCGCTCGACGACGCTCCGCCCGCCGAGACCGGCGCCGGCGCGTGGACGCCGGAGCGGCTCCGATCGGCGCTCGAGGACTACCGCGTCGACCACGAACGGGTCCGCCTCGATCCCGAGGCACGCAACGTCCGGCACACGCACGTCGATCCGTCCGACGACCGGCGCACGTGGCGCGTGCAGCACGTGCTGGTCGACCCCGCGGGGCACAACGACTGGATGGCGGAGTTGGCGGTGGACCTGGCCGCCTCGCGCGAGGCGAACCAGCCGGTGCTGTGGCTGCGGGGGCTCGGGCCGATCGGGTAGTCCCCACGCGCCGTCACGTCTCGCGCTCAGTGTTCAGCGGAATCCGCCCCTGCGAATCTGACAGAAGGTAGTGTTGGTGTCGGCCGCAGCGTGAGCGAGCGCCGAAAGCCAGCCGAGATACAGGGAGTTCGAAAACACGAGTTCAGCTGCGAGCGTCGCATGGGCCTGCCCGAGTAGCGCCAAGCGGCGACCGTTGCTTTATCGGACCATCAACCGACACTACGGCGTTGCTCGCGACTTATTCCTCTCAGGCGAGGCGCGTCCGATCGCAGCGAGTGCAGTCGACGACAAGTTGGAATAGCGCAGTGTTGGTCCGCCCGCTGCCGTTGAAGCAACCCATTCGACCCGTCCGGCTGCCCCACCTGCCCCCTCAGGACACCTTCCACGGGATGCCGATGTTCCCGGTCCTGCCGCCTGTCCCATCACGGGCCGGCCCGGCGATCCGGCGGAGGCCAGTCGTCTGCGGGTACTCCTTACCACTCCTCGGTCTCGAATCTGATCCGGTGGCGCTCCGCGGTCAGCTTGATGTCGGCCGTCGAGATCGGATTCCCGCAGGCGAGCAGGACCGTCCGCACGGGGTCGAAGCGATCGCGCAGCATTGAGGTCGACACGTGGCGGGGTAGCACCGGGCGGACAGTCTCGGCAGCCTGCGCCGCTTCGGCCTCTTTCGTTGGCAGGCCAAGCACGAGGCGCACGACGTTGTTGGCGCGTCCCTGTCCCAGGTGCGGATCGGCGAGATCGCGCCCAGTGGGGCGGCTGACCGTCGGGACATACACGAAATCGAGCCTGCCCGCCGCTTCGATCTCCAACAGCTCGTTGTGGTAGCCAAGCTCTTCGTACGTGCGGTTGGTATGGAAGAGCGTGTAGCGACGGCCGTCTCCGCGGGCGCCGGCGGCCTCGAAGTGCAGTTGCTTCACCATCGAGATGAATGGGGCGAGCCCTGTGCCTGTGGCGACCATCACGACATGCTCGAATCCGCCGGCGCGATTGTCGAGCGTGAACGCGCCGGTGATCCGATCGACGTACGTCACGACACCGCTCGTGGCGGGACCCATCGCGAAGAACGCCTCGCTCAGCCGGCCCGCGAGTCCATGAGCGCCCATGTCCCGAGTGATGTAGAGCTCGATGAACCCGTGCTCGAGCGTCTCCCACGGCGCCGAGGCGATCGAGTAGGGATGCGTGACCGATCCGATCTTCTGCCGGCCGGACTCGTCGAGGTCGGGTTCGAAGATCGGCCGGCCGTCCGCTCCAATACCAGCCTTCCTCGTGAGCCTGCAGTCGTCCCGGCGCAGAGCGATGTATTGTCCGGCCTTGTAGCTTGGAAACCCGCTGCCCGTGTCCGGCATCAGGCGAAAGCTCATCTGGATCGACGAGAGCTTCCGCTGATGGCAGACCGTGCCGATCTTCAGTCCGGCCACGAGCGTCCCTCCTCCGGGGTCATCAAGGCCGTCGGCGCGCGAGATGCTGATACGGTGGATGTGTCCGGAGGCGTCGATCGTCGACCGGCACGCCCATCGTGAAGTGGTAGAGCACCTGGAACGGTCCCCGGTAAGCCCGAAGACCCGCTGGGTGAGGTCGTCGATAAACCAGCCGATGCCGGTGCCGCGTAGTCCAACATCCACCGAAGGGACCGCCCGCCGTGTGTGTCCAGGAACGAGACCATTATGGCCGGGCAGGGCGGGAGACTCAAACGGTCTCCGCCATCCCACTGAGCGTGAGCAGAGCCGAGGGCTTCAGGACATCTGGTGGGACCGGTGAGATTTGGCCGGGAGGCAGGGCGTCTGTCAGAGAAGACCCAATGAAGACAGGCAGTCCCCGAGGGCACGGTCACGTCTCGTTTGTTCAGCGGCCGGGAGGCCTTTCGCTCGCTCTGGCCATGGGACATCAGGAAGAGCGCCGGCATGTGAACCATCAGCGCCACCGAAATCGGTGGCGCCCGTCAACCCTCAGGGTTGCACACGCGCGGCCGCCGCTCCGTCTGCGGCTAGGACGGCGTGGCGAGTCTGGTCCGGCCGTTCCTGGCTGCCGGCGCCGGGGCGGTGGTCGCCAACCTCTGGGCCGCGGACGACGCGTTTAGCCTCGCGCTCATGAGGGAGTTCTACCGCCATCTCGCCGGCGGGGCGGACATCGCCGACGCGCTGCGACGGGCGAAACTCCGGATGCTCGAAATGTTCGGCTCGCAGGCCGTGCCGAGGCTCTGGAGCGGGGTGCTCGCATACGGCGACGCCGCCGTCACGCTGACCGACGGCGCCGCTCGGCGATAGGAGGCCGTCACCGTGCCGCAACCCGACGAAGCGCAGCGCCGGTCGGTCCTCGACAAGGTGCTTCAAACCGTGGACGAGAAGTTCATGGGGCCGGACACCGACACCGCTCGCCTCCGGCAGGAGCACGAGGAAGCCATTCTGCGGAGTGAGACACCCGAGCAGTTCGAGGCCGAGATGAACGCCATGCTCCGTGCGCTCGCCACGAGCCACACGGGGTTCTTCCACGAGAGCCGGCCCCGGGCGGCCGGACGAATCGCCATCGCGGCGACGTTCATGAAGGCCGAAACCGGCGACGGTCCCCGCTGGGTGTTTCTGGACGTCCACCCCGGAGGCGCCGCCGCGCTGGCCGGCATCAGGCCGGGAGACATCCTGCTCACCGTGGACGACAAGGAGGTCGTGCCGCCCGACGGCATGCCCTTCCAGCTCGGCCAGTCCTACACGTTCACCATCCGGAGACCGAACGGCGCGACGGAGCGGCCGACCCTGACGATTCCCGGCCGAAGGAAAAGCAACGTCCGATCGTCGTGCCCGGCCAGGTCGTCACGTCCTCCAAGCTGGACGGCGGCATCGGGCTGATTCGCGTCAGCATGTTCCCAGGAATTCTCGGCATGGACGTCGCCAGGGACATGAGCCGCGCCGTCGCCGAACTGGCATGCGACCGCCTCATCATCGACCTGCGCGGCAACACGGGCGGCGGCATCGGCTGCCTCCGGTTGATGAGCCTCATGTGCCCGGACCGGCGCGGGGTCGGCTACAGCGTCGGCCGCGCGACGGCCCGAGCCGGCTACAAGAAGGAACGCCTGCCGGCCTTCGACCGAATCCCCTCATCGAAGCTCGGCGTCGTCCCGCTGATCTTCCGGTTCGCCCGGTCGAAGCGGTCCGTTGCCGTCTTCACCGAGGCCCTCGGCGCCCAACGGCATCACGGTCGCGTGGCGCTACTGGTCAACGAGCATTCCGCAAGCGCCGCGGAGATGGTCGCGGCGTTCGCTTCCGAGTATCGCCTCGCCACGCTCGTCGGCGTGAAGACGCCGGGCCGGCTCGTGGCCACCAGCGCGTTCAAGGTCGGGTTCGGCTACCGCGTCGTGCTGCCCGTCGCGGCGTACTGCACGTGGCAGGGCACGAATTTCGAGGGGCGAGGGGTGGCTCCGGACGTCGACGAGCCGGGGTCCTGTGAGGCGCTCTGGCGCGGCGAGGATAACCAGCTCAGGCGTGCCCAGAGAGAACTCACCGTTCCTTGACGCAGAGTGCCGTGCTGTGCCCGCGCCTCCGCGCCCCACCTTTCAAGAGGGCACCCGCTGTCTGGTCAACGCTGCGGCGTCACTCAGGACTAACGTCAGCAGGTGGCCGCGCCGCCGACGCCGCACTTTCGATCCGCCAGCCCCGGATTCATTGCTCGATTAGCCACTACTTGGCAACGGGGGTCGAGCCGATGATGCGCTGGAATGCTTGAGCATCGGCGAGATCCCTTGACAGCTTCTCCACCCAAGCCTCAGTGTAGAGATAATCCTTGTGCGCGGCATCATAGACGCAGAACTTCGAATCAGTCGCCTCGGGCTTCGCCGCGCCAGCCTGGGGGCGAACTGTGAAATGATGCCAGGCAGTCGTGTGCGAGCCAACCGTGAACTTGTGGGGGAGCCGTGCCTGAACCTTCGCAGCCACCTGCGTAGGTTTGTAGAGATCTAGATTCGCGATGGGTATGTGCTTCTCCTTGATCAACACGTTTAGCTTCTCGAGTCGTCCCAACTCGTCTTTGTTCGTCTCGTCCACCTTGATGAACTCGACAGCCGCGTCAGCAAGCTCCTTCCTATTGGCAACCTTTGGAACGAGAAAGACATTGAAGGAGTACTTCATGCTATTGAGAGTTGACGAAGGTAGTCCACCCCGGAACTTCTCAACGTAGTCCTTGACGCTCTTCGCGACACCACCCGCGAGCTCCTTCGCGGCCTTCTTCTTCTCCGACGGAATCAGCTGGGAAAACTGAAGGGAAACCGCGAGCTGTTCCGTGAGGGCGTAGCTGGCGCCGAACTCGGACGTGACCAATTCTTCCAGGTTGAGGAGGGCAGCCTGGCATTCGCCATACAGGCCGGCATCAAGGTCTGGGAGGTGTCTGTGCTCAATCTTATTTCGCAGACCTATGAGAAACTCGAGATTCCTACGCTCCGGAGGCTGGTTGCCGCCGAAGTGCTGCGCCAGACATTCGCTGAGCTCCCAATGCTTCGGTTCACCTTCGATGTGCACATACCGGTCGCCCTTCGGATTCTTTCCCTTCTTCTTGTACCAGGGTTTCCTCCTCTTGCGATAGAAGATCGCATGGAACAGGGCAGTCCAGGCGATGACGATCAGGATGATGTAGTGGGCAGTTCGAAACCTCGGCCCCGGACGGTTGTAAACATCCACGGCTGCGATGGCGGCGGCCCGGCACTTCTCGAGGTTGTCCTTGGCGGCGCGTGGCAGTCCTCTTGGCATACGTTCAAGGTCTCAGATTGCTAGACGATCGGCGATAAGCCGCGCCGCTTCAGTTCGCATCCGGCGTCGGCTTCATGGCCGTGTATCAGCCTTCACGCTTTCCGTCGCGGCCCGACTGGACTGTAGCGCTGCTGCAAGCCGCCCATCCTTAGCAGCCCGGCGCCGATTGTCTGTCCGTGAATGCGCTGCTCGCGACTGCCGTGTACACGAAAGCAGACAATCCCGATTGTCGACACGACGGTCACCCAGGTCGAGAGTAGTAAGGCGAGCCGCTTATCGCAGCGGACGCCGCAAGGCCTGCAGCATATCGCCAAACCGCGGTCCCAGGGAAGCGCCCCGCAAGTCGCTCTTGAGGAGATCACAGCTTGTCGTGACGGCTGATCACGCCGACCTGCACAAGACCTCGTCGGTCCGCCTCGGATTGGGGCGTAAATATGGTCGCCATGTTGGTCCTCATAAGTCGCCAAGGGCGGCTTCCGAAAATAGGAACCTGGAATTGGAAATCCCTGCGGCGTCGATCATTACCTAGGCCAGAAGTCGCTCATCTTCGGCTCTCGGCACGAGTCAGAGTTAACGCCGTTAACGCCGCCACGGGTTCGAATGCCCGCCGGGAAGGGCGCAACGTGTGACGGTATTCGATTACACGTTGGATGGAAGGGCGGCGCGTGCATCAGCTTCCCATTGACGCAACGTAGCTCGGAACGCGTCGAGTTCAGCGATGAGGGCGTCGCGATATGCGACCCCTTGCCGGGGTGCGTAGAAACTCGTGATGCTCACGCCAGAGGGCAGCGTGCTTCCCCTTCACCCACATGAGACGCGACACCGCATCCATCAACGATTGATACTTAGGCTGCGTCAGCGTTTCACGAACGCCCGGTCGGAACTCGGCAGCAAACTTCAAGACGTAGCGCGACATCAATTGCAGTCTGACGGGCTGCAGTGGATGGGTGTGCCAGTAGACTTTGTCATTATCGATGGGTTGCGGCTCACGCAGGAATGTAAAAGCTGCCTGAGCCACGACGAAGCACGCAACCGCCACATCGTCCTGCACTGATGCGGGGGCATCGCCGAGGTTCAAAAGCTGCAACAGCACTGGACGACCGCCCGACAGGAGCCAAAAAGCCAGCGTCAGATATGCCGCCCAACCGTCGGCGTCCGCCTCGCGACCCTGCCGCCACAGTCGCGCCACGACGTGGCGGCCGTCGTTGATGGTCATCCAGTGTCCATGCGTGTGATGCGCATATTCGTGAGACACGATGAAGCCGAATAGCATCCAGAACAACACACCATGCAATATGTCCGGGTCGGTCTCTTTGGGAAGCCCAATGCGAGAGACGATGTCCGGCTCGTGCGAAATCAACTGCGCAATGTCCCGCACATCGACGACGAGCGAAATCGTGACGCCGATGAACGAATGGTCCGCATCCTTGAACGCCAATGCCTGTGAGCGTGGCGAGTCGATGTAGTCGAGATAGAACGGTGCGTGCGGAGCGTCGCCGACGATATTCTGCCCCTCCACGAGAAGCGCTGCGTTCATGATGTCCCGAATCTCAATCAACTGCTCGACCACCGGACCTAGGGACGCATCCTGTTCGCGCAGTGCTTCAAGGTCGGCGATTCCACGAAAGTCGAAATTGCACTGCGCCTTCACGGCAGCGTCGAACGCGACTTGCTTGGGCGTGAGAACCGATGGCATGGTTAAATTCGGAGCGGCCTAGCCAACAGCCACGATGTCAGCCAACCAGACCGTCTCTCCGCGCTTGTTGAAGCCGGAGCCGTCATCCGAGTTGAAGTGCAGAATCAAACCCTCCGGCGTGGCTTCGAGGCACGCCGGCTCAAGCGCCTCATCGCTGCAAAAATTGTCCTTGAGCGGCGTGCCGCCAAATCTCGAGCCGTCTTTGCACTCGATGTAGGTGAAACTCTTGCCGTTCAGGGCATCGAACACTTGGACGTGAGTCATCGCAATATTCTACGACAGCGCGATTTCACCCGGGCGATGGACAAACAGACATTCGCTGACGAGAGCTTCAAGATCGACGACCCGCGAGGGCTCATCGTCCTCGGCCAACTGCCGCAGTGGGTGGAACTGCGGTGGCACGGTGACCTGGTTAAGAGGTGCGGACCCGATCTGAAGTGGGGCAAGGTTCGCCACCACTGGCCCGACCTAAGCCACGACCTACGAAGAGCTATCCTGCGGGACCTTCGAGATGCGCTCATCACAATCGTAGACGCGTCACTGTATCGTTTCGATTTGGAGCGGACCGTTTCCGATGCGGTCGGTAGGCGCGCCAGCGCATGGCCCGCGCGCTTCCGGGCGTGGTTCGATTCACAAGCGGAGAAGTACGAGCGGAAAAGCATCCTCCTCGATTCGCCGGTCCAGCGGATTCAGGATTTCTTGGAGGATGACGGGGAGACGCTCGGAGACATCGGCGGCATAGTGGGCAACACGGACGAGAGCCGCTCGATTCTGTCCGACCTCGAACAGACGTTGAGCAAGCCGCACACGATGCGCCTCTTCGGCGCACGCAGCGCGGCCGCGTTCTCGAGTCTGGTTGATCGTGAAGAGTTGGAACGCGCGCTGGCGGAGTTGTGGGACATGCGCTACGTGACTCCTCGCACACTGTTTGAGCATGTGCTTGCAGCTGGCGAGCGCACGCAACACGTCTTTGACGAGGGGAATCGCCCAAGCGTTTCGGCTATCGTCGGCCTTAGACACTCGATCCGGCGACGGCTGGCGACCCGCGGCCGAATTATGTTGACCGATGGCATGCCAGACGGAGCAATCGAACTCAGGTCAACCGACACTCCAATGTTGCAGGCCGCTGACCTTGCTGGAGGCTACGCGCGCAGTATCTATCTAGACCTAGGACTCAGGGTCGTCTGTGAGGAATTTAAGGGCGTCATCTTGAACGGCTCGATGGTCCGTGACTGGACGCAGGTTGAGCGGTCGAATTTGACAGAGTTGCGAGGCCGCAGCTAGAGGTCGAGGATTGGCGTGTGGACCAGCCCTCGACGACTTCGTCTACGCCGCCCGTTTCAGCAATACGCTCACAACTCGCGCCATTCTGGATGGGGACGCCACATCATGTAGAGGCGCCGTGGCTAGGTCTCCCACGATTTCCGTTCTGGAATCGAACCAGTGTCGGTGCCTTCGACTGATACGTCCTGCCTTGTCGCCAAGGGTTCACTGATGAGTGGGACTGCCGTCACGTCCTGTTTCGGGCTGAGTGACATGTTCGAGTGACATTTGCCGACATTCCGCGAGCGAGAGGAGCCGAGAGCGACGGCCGACAACAGCAAGGAACCTGGCAGCTTCGGGCGTTTTCGCCCGTTCGCCGCGATCTTGAGATCTTGCCGGCCCGATGTCACTCAGCATGTCAGTCGGCGAATGTGTCTTTGTGGCTGTGTCCGAAGTTCCCTTGTTTGGACGTCCGTTCTGGTGCCATCCAATCTTGCCCTCGAACCCTCCCGTCTACGCTGTGCGCGGGTAGAACGGCTGGTTCCCCGCCGCGTGGTCGGTCGCGTCGACGATGTCCACAATCTCCGGCACGACCCTGCGCACCATGACCTCGAACCCTTGCTTCAAGGTCACGTGAGAGGCCGCGCATCCCTGGCACCCGCCGCCCATCGCGATGAACAGCGCTCCGTTCCGGACGTCGACGATCGAGATTCGTCCCCCGTGGGCCGCGATGGAACGATTGACTTCCCGGTCCAGGAGTTCCTGAACGACCGCGCGAATCTCGGCGTCAGGCCGCGCTCGCGCGCTGGCGTTGCGAGGGTTCTCGAGGATGGCCGGTGCTCCCGTGAGCAGCTGCGTTCGGAGGACCGTTCCGATCGCCGATTTCAGTCCGGTCCACGGGGCGCCCGGCTCCTTCCCGACGGTCACCACGTTGTCGGCGACGAGCACGTGGGCCACGCCCGGAAGCGCGAACAACCGCTCGACGAGGGGCGACCCACCGGCCCGTTCCTCGGCGTCGAAGAAGAAGGGGCCGCCGGGATGTACCGTCCGGTTCACCGTGAACTTGCACGAGTCGGGGTCGGCCAGCGACGTCTCGGCGCGGATCGTGATCGTCGGATCGACAGGCAGAACATCAGACATCTTCCACGACCCTGGCTGCGCCGCGCTCACCAAGAGCCCGCAGGTGCTCAAAGGAGTAGATCCCGGTGCTGTGGCCGTCGTTCCAGCTAATGGTGATGGCGTAGTTGCCGACGCTGGAGATCACGCGTGGCGTGATGTCGGGTCGCACGCTCTTTGGATCCAGGAGCGCGCGCCCGCTCGTCTCCTCGACGCAGTGGGCACAGTGGCACGCCAGGCGAAGGTCCCGGACGTCGAAGTCGCCACGGCGCCCATCCTCCCAGAGCACGGACAGCGTCCGCGCATCGCGCCGGCGGAAGCCAATCGGGGTGGTGCGGGAGCCCGACGGCCGGCCGCCGCTTTCCACCCAGGCCGGCGCGCCCTCGCCCGTCTCCCACGTCCACGCGAAGGCGCTCAGCGTCGTCGTCGGGAGACCCTGGAGTTGGCCATCGAGTGCCGCGGCGATGGCCCGGTAGGCCAGGGCGGCAACCGAGTTCGGCTTGTCGACGACGATCGGACGCCCCTCGTCACCGCCTGTGACGATGTCGGCGTCAAGGGGTATCGCACCGAGGAACGGGACCGCGAGCTCCCGGCTCATTCGCTCGCCGCCGCCGCGGCGGAAGACATCCGTGTCCTTCCCGCAGTGCGGGCACGTGAAGGTGCTCATGTTCTCGATGAGGCCGAGGATGGGGACGTGCACCGTCTCGAACATCCGCAACCCGAGGCGGGCAATCCTGAGGCTCACGTCCTGCGGCGTGGTGACGATGACCGCGCCCGACAGTGGGAAGCTCTGAGCAAGCGTCAACTGTGTGTCGCCGGTCCCGGGGGGGAGGTCGACGATCAAGTAGTCCAGCCGTCCCCACTGCACGGCGCCGATGAAGAAGGTCAGGTACTTGCCCACCATCGGTCCGCGCAGGATCGCGGGCTTGTCGTCCGCCCTGAGCATGCCCATCGATATCGCCTTCAAGCCGAGCCGATCCACAGGGATGACCTTCTTGTCCGGTGTCGCTTCCAGCGCCAGCGGCTGGCCGGTGCGCAGTCCCAGCATGCCGGGGATACTCGGGCCGAAGACATCGGCGTCGACCAACCCGATCCGGCCCCCGGCCTGTTGGAGGGCGAGCGCAAGATTGACGCTCACGGTGGACTTGCCCACGCCGCCTTTTCCGCTGCCCACGGCGACAAGGTGGCGGATGCCCGGGAGCTGGTCAGGGCCGGCGGATGGCCGGGACGTAGAGCCGAGCGCGGGGTCACGGCCCCGGTGCGAGTCGGCATTCTGCATCGCTTTGGTTCATGGTAAACCCTTTGGTCGTTTTGTCAAGTATATGCTTTCTAAACTTGCTAAACTCCAATTGGTCGTGCACGATAGCCGCGTGAACTCGAACGCTCCCGGTTCCGGCCGAGCACGGGTCCTCTTGCTCCTCAAGACCAAGGGACCGCAGACTGCGGCGCGGATCGCCACCGAGCTCCGCGTCACCACGATGGCCGTTCGCCAGCACCTCTCCGTCCTGCAGGGAGAGGAGCTCGTCGACTTCACCGACGAACGACGCAAGGTGGGCCGTCCCGCCCGCCTCTGGCGGCTCACGCCCAAGGCGTCTGAGCGGTTCCCCGACTCCCATGCCGAGCTCGCGGTCGGAATGCTTCAGGCAATCCGAAGCGCCTTCGGTGATGAAGGCCTCGAACGTCTGATCGAAGAGAGGACGCGGCAGCAGGCCCAGAATTATCGCGCGCGAATGGCCGGTCAGGATGCGCCGCTCGAGGAACGCGTGGCCACCCTTGCCGGGTTCCGGCGCGAGGAAGGGTACATGCCCACGTGGAAACGCCGGCGCGATGGAACGATCGAGCTCGTCGAGAACCACTGTTCGATTTCAAAGGCCGCGCGCTTCTGCCCGAAGCTGTGCGCTGGCGAGTTATCGCTCTTTCGCCGTGTGCTGGGTCATGACGTCTCGGTCGATCGCGTCGAACACATCCTGTCGGGGGACAGGTGCTGCGCCTACCGCATCACCGGCCGGCCCGGGAGTCCATAAGCGCCCATGTCCCGCGCTTCCTCGTGAGCCGGCAATCGTCTCGGCGCAGGGCGATGTATTGTCCGGCCTGATAGCTCGGAAACGCGCTGCCCGTTTCCGGCATCAGGCGAAAGCTCATCTGGATGGACGAGAGTCTAAGCATGTGGCAGACCGTGCCGAGTCTTACTCTAGCGTGGGGCTCCGCCCCACACCCCGGCTCGGTCCCGTCTACGCCAAGGCTTCGGCGAGGCTCGCCGGAGCTCGAAGAGCGGAGGCGGCGCTCGCGGGGCCCCATCGCCCCGCGCCGCGCCCTCGCCCTTCGGCGTGGCTCAGGGCGTCCCGAGCGGAGTCGAGGGACGCGGGCCGCGCTGTGCGCGGCCTAGCCGCGGGCTAGCAGGATGACGAAGGCCGGGGGACCACGGTTCCGCCGCCGAACGGCGGGGATTCGCCGCCGAACGGTGGTCCGCTCGGCTATACTTGGCCGGTTCCGCGGCCGCGCCGTGCGGCGATCGCCCGGCGGCGGCGCTTCGTCCCCGACCAGACGCCCCATGATCCCCGCCTCCCGCCGCGAGCGACGCGAATACGCCGTGCTGCTCGGGCTGTTGGCGGTCGTGACCGTCTGGAGCGCGATCCGGCCGTACGACCTCGCCGACTACCTGCTGGAGCTGGCGACGCCGATCGCCGGCGCCATCCTGCTGGTCGCGACGGCCCGCTGGTTCCGGTTCACGCCGCTCGCCTACCGCCTGATGTTCTTCGAAGGCCTGGTGCTGCTGATCGGCGCGCACTACACACACGAGCGGGTGCCGCTGTTCGACTGGCTGAAGGCGCCCCTGGGGTGGGAGCGCAACCACTACGACCGCTTCGCGCACGTCGCGGTCGGCTTTCTGCTCGCCGTGCCGTTCCGGGAGCTGCTGCTGCTCGCGCGGGCGCACGACCGGGCGCTCGGGCGGTAGTCAGTTTTCAGTTGTCAGTCTCGAGTTCTCAGCATTCGGCATTCAGCATTCTTACTTCTTACTTCTCACTTCTCACTTCTCACTTTCTTCAAGAGGCCCCCATGCATCTCGCCCGTTTTCCCCGCCGCCGGTACACGCTGGGCTGGACGCCCCTCGAGAAGATCGAGCACCTGACGCGGCATCTCGGTGGCCCGGCCCTCTACATCAAGCGCGACGATCTGCTCGGCCTGGCGGGCGGCGGCAACAAGACGCGCAAGCTCGAGTTCCTCGTCGCCGACGCGCTGGCGCAGGGGTGTGACACGCTGATCACGTGCGGCGCCGTGCAGTCGAACCACTGCCGGCTGACGCTGGCGGCCGCCGTGAAGGAGGGGCTGAAGTGCCGCCTGCTGCTCGAGGAGCGGGTGCCCGGCAGTTTCGACCCCGAGGCGAGCGGCAACAACTTCCTGTTCAGGCTGCTCGGGGTGGAGGCGGTCAAGGTGGTCAAGCTCGGTGCCGACCTGACCGCCGAGATGGAAGAGATGGCGCAGGAGGTGGCCGCGCTCGGGCGCAAGGCCTACGTGATTCCGGGCGGCGGCTCGAACCCGATCGGCGCGCTGGGTTACGTCGCGTGCGCCGAGGAGATCCTGGCGCAGACCTTCGACCTCGGGCTGCGGCTCGACCACGTCGTGTGCGCGAGCGGCAGCGCCGGCACGCACGCCGGGCTCATCAACGGCCTCATCGGCAACCGCAGCCGACTGCCGCTGACCGGCATCAACGTGCGCCGGCCGCGCGACGAGCAGGAAGCCAACGTGCACACGCTGGCGCAGGAGACGGCGGCGCTCCTCGGCCTCGAGGGCGGCATTCCCCGCGAGGCGATCGTCGCGCTGGGCGACTGGGTCGGACCGGGCTACTCGCTGCCGACGCCCGAGATGGTCGAGGCGGTGCGGCTGCTGGCGCGCCTCGAGGGCATCCTGCTCGACCCGGTGTACACCGGGAAGGCGATGGCGGGGCTGATCGCGCTCGTCGAGCAGGGGCGTTTCCGGAAAGACGAGAACGTGCTCTTCGTCCACACCGGCGGCTCGCCCGGGCTCTACGCCTACCAGGACGTGCTCCTGGCCGGCGAGACGATGAACGTCCTGCGTTGACCGCGGACCTGGTGTTTCCGGATCACACGAACTGCCACAGCCACCACACCTGGAGGATATCGATTCCCCCGGCGATCGTCAGGTTGCCCAGGACGAACAACAGCCAGAACGCCCGTCCCTTCGGGAGGCCCACGTTGAACGCCAGCGTCAGGGGCAGGAGGACGCGCGCCGCCGCGCCGGGATGGCCTTCCCAGACCGCGCTCCCGAGAACGAGCATGAACCCGGCGTAGACGACGCCCACCCGCCACCACGGATCACGCCAGCGCGGGCGCGACACGAGCACCACCGCCTGGGTGGTGAGACTGATGAGCACGAGCAGCTTGAAGCGCGCGACGGACGCCCAGCCATCGGCGCGCAGGCTGGAGACCGTGTCGGCCCAAAACTCCAGGTAACCGAAGGGCGGCGCGGCGAAGTTCCGACCGCCCATGTCGAACGCGGGCCAGCCGGGATACGACACGTACGCGAGCCACAGGCCGAACGGCGCCACCAGCACAGCCGCTTGCACGACGAGCCGGCGGACTTCCGCCCGGCGGGGCCAACGGTTGCGCCATGTGACGAGGGCCGCCCCGTTCAGAAGGTTCGTTTCGCGGCCCAGCCCCGACACCCCCGCCACCGCCGCCGCCAGCCAGGGGCGGCCCGTCTCCAGGGCGAGCATCGTCAGCACGAGCAGCAGCAGGCTCGGACCCTCGAGCACCGCGAAGCGGACCGAGGTCATCAACCCCTGGCTGAAGAGGCAGCCGACCCACACCGCAAAATACCGGGGACTGCCCGGAGGCATCCAGCGCAGCAGCAGCCAGGCCAGCGCCAGCCAGCACAGGACGTTCTGCAGCGCGTAGGCTTCGACAACCCACTCGACCCGTCCCAATCCCAGCAGGAACGCCGTCCAGGAGAACAGGATCCGCCGAGCCCGATACAGCGGGACGTCGACGGCTCCGAGCGTCGCCGGATCGCGCAGAAGCGGATCGAGGGCCAGCTGGGCGTAGTACTGCCCGTCGTAGCCGGACGAGTCAGAGACGATGTGGTGCGGGAGGGCTCTCAGGGCGGGCACCGCCTGCTCATCGAGCTGCTCGCCGAACATGATCAGTCCCGTGAAGCCCGTCTGCGGATCGTAGAAGCCCGACAGCGAGACGAGGAAGATCGTCACGACCGCCAGATACGGGACGATCGGCAGGACCCGGACGACCGCGCGCCATGCGACGACGAGCAGGCGCACCAACGCGGCCAACAGGCGACGCAGGAACACGCCGGCGTCCGTCCAGCACGCGGGCATGTACAGACAGGCGAGACCGATCAGGAACGCCTTCGGGGAAAGCAGAACCGCGTAGGGAGATACCAGCGGAGCCACGAGCACGGAGAGGAAGAGCGCACCGACGATCACGCCGAGCCCGACGCCCGCTGCGCGTACAGCGCGTGGCACGCCCCGCCACAAGGATCGGCGCGACAGCCCGAAGAGAGCGGCGAAGACGAGGATGGATGCAAGGCTCGAGACCGAGGCGTCGCCGACCGCCCGGCGCGGCACGATCACCAGGCCGAACGGATCCTGCGAGTGGCCGTGGACGTTGCCGATTTCGAAGTAGGTCAGCGTCCAGCCGGCGCGGTCGCCTTCGAGCTCGAGCCGGCGCGGCGAGGCCGCGGCAGCGTCGGGCCCGGCGCTGACATCGACCCGAACCGGCGGCCCCGGCGCGACGGTCGCCGTGCCGATCATCTCTTCGTTCAGCGCGGCCGTGATCGCGACCGGATCGCGCTCCTCGGTGCGCAACCGGAGCACCAGCGCCAGCGGCTGCCCGGCGAGCGCGGAGAGATCGGGAAGCGGGACCTCGAGCGTCGTCCCGACGGCCGGCTGCTCCGTCGTGACGACTTTGATCCGCACCCGCTCGAACCCCCAGTACGCGCCCCGGTCCAGCACCATGGCGCAGCCGGCGGCGAGCAGCGCTGCCAGCACGACGCGTCGCGACGGTCGCCAGAGGCCACGGGGGGTCATCGAGGATGGACTCCCATCAGAGGGCGTCGACGAGCGCACGCGAGGGGCCAACGCCGGCGAGGGCGAGCGGCGCGGGGATCGCCAGGACGGCGGCGGGCAGGTGCGGAGGTCGCGTCATGGTGGCGGGGCTAGGATAGCACCCACCGCACAGGGGACCGGTCGCGGTTGGGGCTTACGGTAGAATGGCTCGCCGGTTCTCGAGTCCGCGAACCCACAACGCCGGAACCGGCGCGGAGTCGCCATGTCACGCGTCCTTCCACTCGCCCTCGTGCTGGCCGCCGGCTTCGGTTCGGCGGTCGCGTCCGCCCAGCCGTCCTATCCCTCGATGTTCACGCGCGCCGTGGCGGAGGACCCGAGGGTCAGGAACGCGCTCGCCTACCTCGACGAGAAGTTCGACGACCAGGTGGCCGAGTGGATCCGGATCACCGGGATCCCGGCCAAGTCCACGTTCGAACAGCAGCGGGCCGAGTACGTGCGCGCCGAGCTCGCGGCGCTGGGGCTCGAGGTCTCGGTGGACGCGGCGGGCAACGTCACGGCGCGCCGTCCCGGGACGGGCGGCGGCCCGACGGTCGTGTTCGCGGCGCACATGGACACCGTGCACCCGATGGATACCGACCTGTCGGTCACGCGCCGCGACGGGCGCCTGCTCGCGCCGGGCATCTTCGACAACAGCGCGTCGGTCGCCAACATGCTCCAGGCGGCGCGCGCGCTCGACGCCGCGAAGGTCGAGACCCGCGGCGACGTGTTCTTCGTCGGCACGGTGCAGGAGGAGCTGGGCCTCGAAGGCATGGACGCGTGGCTCGACGACCACAAGGGCGTGCCCGACATGGTCGTCGCGCTCGACGGCGGGCTCGGGCCGGTCAACTACGGCGCGCTGGGCATCTACTGGTCGCGCATGACGTTCACGGGCGAGGGCTCGCACACGCTGACGTCCAGCGGCAAACCCCATCCCGCGCGCGCCGCGGCGCGCTGCATCCAGGACATCTACACGATCCCCCTGCCCGACCCGAACGCGCCGGTAAGCGCCGTCTACAACGTGGGCATGCTGTCGGGCGGCAAGGTGGTCAACGCCATCCCGCAGGAAGTGACGCTCACCGTCGATCTCCGGACCGTCGATCCCGAGCTGCTCGCGACGCTCGACGCGGCGATCGAGACCGCGTGCGCGGCGGCCGCGAAGGCGGAAGGGGTGGAGTTCGTGCGGGAGTACGTCCAGAAGTCCGAGGCGGGCGGCCGCCCCGAGCAGCTCGCCGACCGGCGCGCGCATCCGCTGGTGCAGACCGCCGTGGACGTGCTTCGCCACCTCGGCGTGGACCTGCCGGAGGGGCGCGAGGCGTTGCCGACCGGGTCGACCGATTCGAACGCGGCGGTGATCCGGGGCATCCCGTCGATTTCGGTCGGCCGCGCCTACGGCGGCAATCAGCACACCCTCAGCGAGTGGGCCGACAGGGACAGCGCGAAGATCGGCACGAAACAGATCGTGCTGCTCGTCGCGTCGCTGGCTGAGCTGGCGCGGGGACGGTAGACAGCTGGCTCTGGGCTCTCTGGGCTTTGCCTGAGCCGCCTAGAGCCTAGAGCCGATCGCCGAGGCGTCCCGTCAGCGTCAGTCCCGCTCGGGCACGCGGTTGCCCGCGATCCACACCGACTCGAGCGAGTGCGTGTTGGCGATGTCGTCGAGCGGACTGCGTGCGAGCACGAGGAAGTCCGCGGCGAGGCCGGGCCGCAGCGTGCCGAGCCGGTCGCCGAGGCCCAGGCACCGGGCGGCGTCGCCCGTCGCCGCGACGATCGCCTGCATCGGCGAGAGGCCGGCGGCCACCATTTCGCCGAGCTCGAGGTGCTCGAAGTACCCCTGGAACCGCGCCGGCGGACCGGTGTCGGTCCCCATCGCGATCCGCACGCCGGCCTCCGCGAGCGCCTTCAGGTTGCGCCGGGCCGTCTCGAGCGAGCGTTTGTACTGTTGCGCCGCCCGGCTCGACCGCACGCCGGCCTGACGCTCCGGGTCCTCGAGCTGCCGCACCACGTCCGGGTCCGCCTCGCGCGTGAAGAACGGGTCGTCGAAGAACGCGGGGCGCGACTCGTAGACGAAGGTCGACACCTCCCGCATCAGCGTCGGGCTCACGCACACGTCGCGCGCCTTCAGGAGGTCGACGATCTCGGCGTCCACGGCCTTGTCGCGCACGCTGTGCGCGACGAGGTCCGCACCCGCCCGCAGCACCGCCTTCGCATCGTCGAGGTAGTACAGGTGGACGGCGACTCGCAGCTGCCGCCGGTGGGCCTGGTCGATCACGGCGCGGTACACCTCGGGCGCCATCTTCCGCCCCGTGCCCAGGTTGTCGTCCACGCGGATCTTGATGAAGTCGGGGTTGAGGTCCGCCACGACGTCCACGGCCGCGCGCGCCGCGTCCGGGGTGGCCGCGTCGATCGCCGGCCCCGCCACGTAGAGGCGGGCGCGATCGAGGTCCTCGCCACCCTGCGCGGCGCGCAGCTCGAAGCCCGCCTCGCGGTCGCCGCCCAGGCTGTTCACGGTCGTGACGCCATAGCGGGCGTAGCGCGCGAGCTGCCGCCGCACGTTGTCCTCGGTGTACAGCTCGGGCCCGCTCGCGAGCCCCAGCGTGTCGCCGACGTGGCCGTGCGCATTCACGAGGCCCGGCAGGATCGTCCGGCCCGTCACATCGACGCGCTCGGCGTCGGCCGGGACCGCCACGGCACCGGCCGGACCCACGGCTTCGATCTTCCCCCGCCGGACGATGAGGACGGCCTGCGCGATCGGTGCGGCGCCGGTGCCGTCGATCACCGTGGCACCGACGAAGGCCTTCACGCCGGTGGGCGCGGCCGGCGGCGCCGCTGCGCGCGTACAGTAGCAGGCGGCGGTTGCCACGATCGCAACAGCCGCTGCCTTGACCAAAGTCGTGCGCGTGTATCCCAACCCTGATCTCATGCCTTGTCTACACGTACGAGAACTCGTCTTCACCCACTCGAAGGAGGCGGGCAACGTGATCAGCGTGACAGCTCCTGTTCGGTGCCGTATTGCTGGCGCTCGCGGCCGTACAGACCGTTCGCTTGACACAGTTGCGGACACTACCGGTCCTGCTCGCGCACGAGCTCGTGGACAAGCGCGGGCGTCAGCGGCGCCGGCGCTCCCAGCGGGTCTTGTCTTCCCGGCGAATGCCCAGCTCGGCGCGTGTCATCCCATGCGCGATCGGCCCGACATCAGGCCGATCGCCGCCTCATCGTAACACGCGACCCGACGCGACGCCCCAGGGGTCGGGTGGAAACCCGAGCACCGCCAGGAACTCCGCGAGCACCATCGCGGTGGCGCCCCACACGCGCTCACTCGACACGTCGAACGCGGGCACGTCGTACTCGACGCCGTCGCGCACGCCCACGGTGCGACGAATCCGCGCGGGGTCGGCCAGCTCCGCGATCGGCACCTCGAGGATGCGCTCCACTTCGCCGTCCGACGGGCGCAGCGGCGGACACGCCTCGACGATCCCGACCACGGGGTGGAGGGTGAAGCCGCTGACGGGGATATGCAGCGGCGTGAGGGGGCCGACGATGCGCACGCGGCGGGGATCGAGACCGACCTCCTCGTGCGCCTCGCGTAGCGCCGCGGCGTCGATCGCCTCGCCGGGCTCGACCGCGCCGCCCGGCAGCGACACCTGCCCGGCGTGCAGGGGGAGCCCGCGGGATCGGACGGTCAGGACGAGCGTCGGGCCGGGCGCCGGGAACACGAGGATCAGCGCCGCCGCGCGGCGGGCGCCCGGCGGCCACGAGAGCGGCGGCCAGCCGGGCCGCGGCCGCGGCGCCATCCGGCGTTGGGCCTCGAGCCCGGGCAGCCCCGCGTCGGCCGCGGCGCGCAGGCGCGCCTCGACGTCCGCGAGCGTCAGCGCAAAAGGACCTGATGTCACATCGCCAGAATTCTAGCAGCCCACGGCGGTCGCCGGATCGTGCGCATCTTCGATAGAATGGCGCGCTGATGGCTTTCTTCCGAAAACCCCGGCCGACGCCGCCGCCGCGACCAGCCTGGGACGATGTTCCCACCGAAGAGGACATCTTCTACGCCTACCGCCTCATCCTGAAGCGGGACCCGGACGAGGCTGGACTCGAGCAGTACCGCCGGCACATCGCCAACGGCGTGTCACTCGACCGCGTGATCCGGAGCTTCTTCGACTCGGAAGAGTACCGCTTCCGGCTCTTGGACGAATGGCGGCCGACCCCGGTGGATTTCGGCGGCTACCGGGTCTGCATCCAGAAGCGGGACACCGACTTCGGGCAGGCGATCCTGGCGACGGCCGAGTACGAGCCGCAGGTCCGGGCCCTCGTCGCACAGTACCTCCGCGAGGGGGACGTCTTCGTGGATGTCGGCGCCAACGTCGGGTGCATCGCTTTCCTGGCAGCGACGATCGTCAAGGCGCACGGGCTGGTGGTCGCCGTCGAGCCCAACCCCGAGAACGTCCGCCTGCTGTACGCGGGCATCGTCCTGAACGGCTTCACGAACGTCCGGGTGCTGCCCTGGGCGGCGTCGAATCGCGACGGCATCTTCTCGCTGACCGGCGGCATCTCCAACACGCACGTCATCCCGGGGCGCGCGCCGGAGGCCAGCGGCGGGCTCTACGCGCAGGCGGCCGTGCTCGACGAGTGGCTGGCCTGGCTGCCGCGCCTCGATTTCGTGAAGATGGACATCGAGGGGCACGAGCCGCTGGCGCTCGACGGCCTGAGCAGGCTCGTCGCGCGCCACCGGCCGACGCTGCTCGTCGAGTTCAACCCGCGCTGCCTGGAGGACCTGCACCAGCGCAGCCCGCGGGCGTTCCTCGATGACCTGTTCGCGTTGTATCCGCGCTATCGCATCGTCAGCGCGTTCGGCGACGACGAGACCTTCGAGCGCGCGGCGGACCTGATGACCTTCTGGGAGCGGCGCAACCGGGAGGTCACCGAGCGGAAGCTGCTGCCGGACCGCCTGCTGCACTTCGACCTGATCGCCCCGCGCGCGGGATGACGCCGGCGGCGCGCCTCAGACCTCGAGCACGACCTTCCCGACGCTCTCACCGCTCTGCAGGTGGCCGAGCGCCGCCGGCGCGGCGTCGAACGGGAACCGCCGGCCGACGAGCGGCGGGTGCGTGATGATCCGCGCGATCGCGTCGTAGGCCGCCGACAGCCGGTCGAGGCGGGGGAACAGCCAGATCAGGTTGAACGCCAGGACGCTGCGGTTCTTGTCGATCAAGCCCAGCGGATCGAGCGTCGGCCGGCGCAGGTACCGCCAGGCGAGGCGCAGGTAACGGGGACGGGACCCGGTCGCCATGTACTCGGCCGCGCCATAGACCACGTGGCGCCCCTCCGGTCGCAGGCGCCGGAAGGCCGGCGTGAAGAACGGGCCGAGCACGGCGTCGAACACGAGGTCGAAGCCGCGCGCGCCCAGGTGTGCCAGCGCCGCGTCGAGCTGCCGACCGAACCGGCGGCGGTCGCGCACCAGCACCTGCGCCGGCGCGAGGCCGCACCGCTCGACCAGCAGATCCCGCTTCGACGAACGGCCCACGGTGGCCACGACGCGCGCGCCGTACGCCTGCAGGATCGCGAGCGCGTTCAGTCCGACGCCGCCCGCCGCGGAGTGGACCAGCGTCACCTCGCCACGCGACAGCCGGCCCAGCTCGACCAGACCATGCCAGGCGGTGAGCGCCTGCACCGGAAACGCCGCCGCCTCCACGGCGTGCCACGCGGCCGGCGATCGCCGCAGCAGCCGGATGTCCACGTTGAGCGCCGTCGCGTACGCGCCGAACCGCGTCATGCCGAACACGGCATCGCCGGGGGACAGGCCCGACGCCTCCCGCGTGGCGCCCCCGTCCCCAACCACCGGCGGCCCGAGCGCCTCGACGCGGCCGGCGAACTCGAGACCCGGCACGAACGGCCCGGCGGGCGTGGCGGAATAGAGCCCCTGGCAGGCGAAGATGTCGGCGAAGTTGAGGCCGATCGCCGAGACGGCGACGCGCGCCTCGCCCGGGCCGGGATCGGGAAGATCCTCGGCGCGACGGCGAAGCCGCGCGAGCGAGCCGGCCCGATCGATCCGCCAGACGTCACGTGTGACAGGCATCGCGGTGCGTCGATCTTACCCGACCTCCTCGTCTCGCGGCGTTTGACACCGCGCCGCGTGGGTCATAAGGTCAGACGATATGCGCACCCGGGGCGCGATCGTGACGCTCGCCGCGCTCGCCGCGCTCGCCACCTGTCAAGGCGCTGGCGGCGAGCGACCGGCCATCCGCTTTCTCGAAGCGCCCGACACCGGCGGTGGCTGGCACGAGATCGTGGCAGCCTTCGAAGCCGCCAACCCTGACGTGGACGTCGACCTGGTCGAGGGGCCGCCGAGCACCAACACCCGCGAAGAGATGTACGCCGCGGCATTCCTGGCGGGTGCCGCCTACGACGTGATCTACATGGACGTCCCGTGGGTGCCGAAGTTCGCCGCACGCGGCTGGCTGCGGCCGCTCGACGACCTGCTGCCGCCGGACGCGCGCGACGTGTTCCTGCCCGGCGACGTCGCGGGCTCGCTCTACCAGAGTCGGCTCTACCGGGTGCCGATGCAGGCCGACGCCGGCATGCTGTACTACCGCACCGACCTGGTCGATCACGCGCCCGACACGTTTGCCGATCTCGAGGCGCTCGCCCGCCGGGCGCAGCAGCCGCCCGATCGCTGGGGCTACGTGTTCCAGGGGCTTCAGTACGAAGGGCTCGTGGCGAACTTCCTCGAGGTGTTGTGGGGGCACGGCGGTGATGTGTTCGACGAGAGCGGGCGCGTGGTGCTCGACAGCCCCGCGAGCGTCGCGGCGCTGACCTGGATGGCCGGGCTCGTCGGCGCGATCGCGCCCCAGGGCGTGACCGCGTATCAGGAAGAAGAGGCGCGACAGGCGTTCCAGGAAGGGCGGGCGGTCTTCATGCGCAACTGGCCGTACGCCTGGACGCCCCTGCAGGCTGACGCGTCACCGGTTCGCGGCAGGGTCGGTCTCGCGCGCCTCCCGCACGCGCCGGGCGCGTCGAGCGCGGCGGCGCTCGGCGGCTGGGGCTTTGGCATCTCCGCGTCCACACCCCACTCGGACGAGGCCTGGCGGTTCGTCGCGTTCGCCACGGCGGCCGCGCAGCAGAAGACGCTCCATCTGCGCAACGGCCGCATCCCGACGCGGCGCGCGCTGTTCGACGATGCCGAGATTCTGGCGCGCAGTCCGCACTACCCGCGGCTGTTGGACGTACTGCTGACGGCGCGGCCGCGCCCCCTGCACCCGCGCTACGCCGAGATTTCCGACGCGCTGCAGCGACACGTGAGCGCCGCGCTCGTCGGCCGCGAGACGCCAGCCGACGCGGTCCGGTCAGCCGCCGAGGCCATTCGCCGGATCATCGAGCCGTGAGAAGCCTGGTCTTCCTGCTGCCGGCGCTGGCGCTGGTGGGCGGTCTCCTGGGGGTACCGCTCGCGCTCACGCTCGCCGGCGGCCTGGGCCACTACGGCGAGGCGCTGGCGGACTCGCAGCTGCGCGAGGCCGCCGTCGTCACCGCGACCTTCGCCGCGATCACGGTCGCGCTAGAAATGACGCTGGGGCTGCTGTTCGCCCTGGCGCTCGACGCGGCGTGGCGGCTCCGCGGGCCGTTGCGCGCGGTGGCGCTGCTCCCGTGGGCGCTGCCGTCGGCGGTCATGGCACTGTCGTGGCGCTGGATCTTCAACGACACGAACGGTGTCGCGACCCTCCTCGTGCAGACGATCGGCCTGACCGACGAGCCGGTGGCGTGGCTCGGCCGCCCCGGTTTCGCCTTCGCCGCGATCGTCGTCGCCGACGTCTGGAAGGCGACACCGTTCGTGACGATCATCCTGCTCGCCGGTCTGCAGACGATTCCGCGAGAGCTCCACGAGGCGATGAGCCTCGACGGCGGCGGGGCGGTCCGGCGGTTCTTCTGGATCACGCTGCCGCTGCTTCGTCCCGCGATCGCCCTCGCGCTGTCGTTTCGCCTGATCCAGGCCGTGGGCGTGTTCGACCTGGTCTGGGTGATGACAGGCGGCGGACCAGCGGACGCGACGAGAACCGTGGCGCTGTACATTTACGACGTCGTCTTCCGGTACATCCGGCCGGACTACGGCGCGGCCGTTACGGCGCTCGTGGCGGGCGGCCTGCTGGCGACCGCCGCGGTGGCCGGTGTGCTCGCGCGGGGACGGGCGTTCGAGGAGCGGCGCGCGTGACCGGTCGGCGTCATCTGGCGCTCGGCGCGGCGCTCGGACTGATGGTGGCGTTCAGCCTCGGACCGTTCCTGTGGTCCGTGGTGACGTCGGTGCGCCCGCCGTCGGAGCTGACCGGCGGGACGCTGCTGCCTCGCGCGCTGTCGATCGACAGCTACGCGGGCGTGTTCGGCCAGCGTCCGTTCGCCCTGTATCTCCGGAACAGCGTGGTCGTCGGTCTGCTCTCGACGGCAATCGCGCTCACCGCGGGCGCGCTCGCCGCCGCGGTGCTGGCGCGCCTCCGGCCGTCGCTCGGCCGCCTGGTCGAAGTCACGCTGCTGTTCTTCGCGCTGTGGCCGCCGGCCGTGCTGCTGGTGCCGCTGTTCACCGCGGGACGCGCGCTGGGGCTGGTCGACTCGCTGCCCGGTCTCGCGCTCGTGCACGCCGCGCTCAACGTGCCCTTCGTGACCTGGATGCTCGCGACGTTCTTCCGCCAGATTCCGGCCGACCTCGAAGACGCCGCCCGCGTCGACGGTTTCTCGCGGCTCCAGTTCCTGGTCCGGATCGCGCTGCCGCTCGCCGCGCCCGCGCTCGCCGCCACCGCGATCCTGGCGTTCATCTTCTCGTGGAACGAGTTCGTCATCGCGTTGACGTTTCTGTCGCGAGACGAACTGCGGACGGTGCCGGTGGGCATCGCGATGCTCGCCGGCGTCACGGTGTACGAGATTCCCTGGGGCCAGATCTCAGCCGCCGTGGTGATGACGACGCTGCCCGTCGTGGCGGCGGTGCTGGTCTTCCAGCGCTGGATCGTCAGCGGGCTCACCGCGGGAGCGGTCAAGGGATGATGGCCCAGCTCGAGCTGCGCGGGATCCGGAAGAGCTACGACGGACGAGCCGACGCGGTCGGCGGCGTGTCGATGTCGGTCGCGCCGGGCGAGATCCTCACCGTGCTCGGGCCGTCGGGGTGCGGCAAGTCGACGCTGCTTCGCCTGGTCGCCGGCCTCGAGCGGCCGGACGCGGGGGACGTGTTCATCGCCGGCGCGCGCGCGACCGATCGGGCACCGCGCGACCGCAACGTCGCGATGGTCTTTCAGAGTTACGCCCTGTATCCTCACATGACCGTCGAGGAGAACATCGGCGTCGCGCTGCAGCTCCAGCGTGTGGCTCGCGGTGACGTGGCGGCGCGCGTGCGGGACGCGGCGGATCGACTGGGCCTCGGCAACCTGCTCGGACGCTATCCGCGCGCGCTCTCGGGCGGCGAACGCCAGCGCGTGGCGCTCGCGCGCGCGCTGGTCCGGAAGCCGGCCCTGTTCCTGCTCGACGAGCCGCTGTCGAACCTCGACGCGACGTTGCGCGAGCGCGCCCGTGCGGACCTGAAAGCGCTCTTCGGCCAGCTCGGGGCGACGGTCGTCTACGTGACCCACGATCAGATCGAAGCCCTGACGCTCGCGTCCCGCGTCGCGGTCATGCGGACGGGTCGGATCGTGCAGGTCAGCAGCCCCGGGGACATCTACGACCGGCCCGCGACGGTGTTCGTGGCCGGGTTTGTCGGGAGCCCGCGAATGAACCTGCTCCCGGGTGCGCTCGTGGGATCGGACGCGCACACGGTGGGCGTCCGACCGGAGCACGTGCGCGTGGGCGGCGACGGGCCCCTGCGACTCGCCGTCGCGCTGCGCGAGCCGCTGGGTGCGCAGGTGCTGCTGAGGCTGCGGCGCGCCGCGCCAGCCGGTCCACCGCTCGAGATCACGGCGCTCGTGTCGAACGACGCGCCGCTGGCGCGCGAGGGCGACGTGGCCGCCGTCACGCTCGATCCGCTGCGGCTTCACCACTTCGACGCCGATGGACGCCGGCGCGATTGACCGCACCGATCGCCGCCGATCATCGGCGACGGCGTCACCCATGGCCGAGGGAGGGGTACCGACCGCTCCCGCCGGCGGTGCAGGTCGTCGGACGTGTGTCGTGGTACGATCGACGAGCCAGCACTCGAGAGGTTCGATCATGCGCGTTGCGCGCGTCGGACGGCGCGTGAGCCGCCTCACCACCATCGCCGCGCTCTGGATCCTGGCCGCGGCCGCGCTGCTGGCCCGGGCGGCTCCGACAGGCGGCGGCCGGCAGGATCCCCAGCCGCCGCCACAGCAGCCGGTCTTTCGCGTCGGCGTCGAGCTGGTCCGTGTGGACGTTTCCGTCATGGGTCGCGACGGCCGGCCGGTCGCCGACCTCCAGGCGTCCGACTTCCAGATCCTCGAAGACGACGTGCCGCAGAAGGTCGAGACGGTGCAGTTCCTCCGCCTCGACGGGCAGCCCGTGCCCGGCTCCGACATCTCGCTGCCCATCCGGTCGCGGGAGCACGCCGAGGCCGAAGCGGCGCGCGACGACGTCCGGATTTTCGCGATCTTCCTGGACGACTACCACGTCGACAAGCAGCCGTCCATCACGCTTCCGCTGCGCGACGCCCTCGCGCGCTTCGTCGACGCGCTGGGCCCGACCGACCTCGTCACGGTCATGGAGCCGCTCACGCCGCTGAGCGCGCTCGAGTTCACGCGCTCGCGCGACGAGCTGCGCGAGCGGATGCGATCGTTCGAGGGCCGTCGAGGCCAGCTGTTCCCCGTCAAGAGCCTCCTCGAGGAGTCGCAGCTCACCCAGCGCAACATCGGCGAGATCCGCGCCGAGGTGACGCTCACCGCGCTCACCGCGCTGGCGAGCTACCTCGGCGGCCTGCGCGAGGGCCGGAAGTCCATCCTGTTCGTCACCCAGGGCCCGCCGGTCAACCCGTACCGCGGCGACCAGAACCTCCGCGTCGAGGAGATCCTCGAGGCGGCCAACCGCGGCAACGTGACGATCAACGTCCTGGATCCCCGCCGCCTGGGCGCCGGACCCATGGGCGGGACCCACGCGCAGTCGCGGCTCACGCGCGAGACCGGCGGCCGGCTGATCGTCAACACGAACGACCCGACGAAGGGTCTGATGCAGATCGTCGAGGACGCGAGCGCGTACTATCTGGTCGGCTACTCGCCGGCGCGCGAGTACGCCGACGGCAAGTTCCATCGCATCGAAGTCCAGGTCGATCGCCCCGGCGTGCGCGTGCTCGCGCGGCGCGGCTACTGGGCGCCGACCCGCAAGGAGCGGACCGACGCGTCCGTTTCGGCGGCGCCGCCGGTGCCCGGCCTCCTCGATTCGCTCTCGGAGCTCGCCGAATCGAAGCGCGGGCGCAGCGTCGATACGTGGGTGGGGTTTTCGCGCGGCGACACGGATCGGACGCGGGTGATCGTGACGTGGGAACCGGCGGTGTCAACCGGCTCCGGCGCCGCGCCGGTGGCGCAGCTCGAGGTCGAGCCGCTCGAAACCGACGAGGGGCCGGCGATCGCGGAGCCCCGGTCGATCGCGAACGCGCACGCGCGTGAGCGCGGGCCGACCGTGGCGACGTTCGATCTGGTCCCGGGACGCGCGACGTTGCGGTTCACGGCGCGGGACGCCGGCGGCACGGTGCTCGACCGCTGGTCGGAGCCGGTGACGCTGCCGCCGCTGGCGGACGAGGCGCTGGCGCTCGCGACCCCGCGGTTCCTGCGCGCGCGATCGGCGTTCGAATACCGCGCGCTCACGTCCGCACCCGATTCGGCCCCGGAGGCCTCGCGCCGGTTCCGCCCCACCGATCGCGTGCTCGTGGAGATCGTCTGCTACCATGCCGGACCGGAGACCGCCGACGTCGCGGCCCAGCTCCTCAACGCGGGGGGGCAGACGGTGATCGCCCTCGCGATCCCCGCGCTGGTCGAGGGGCGCGCGCGCATCGAGATCCCCGTCGCGAGCCTGGCGCAGGGCACCTACGTGTTTCGCGTGCAGGCGCGCGCCGGCGAGCGCCGGGCCGAGCAACTCGCGGCGTTTCGCATCGTCCCGTGACGAACGGGCCGCCCGCCCCAGGAGGGCCGCATGAAGGCGTCCAGGTTTCCGAACGAGTCCGCCGCGTATCGTCAGGCCCGCCAGACGCTGCTCGAGGCGGAAGCCGCATTGAGGAAGCAGGTCGAGGAGGTCGCCGCGCGGCGACGCGCGCTGCCCCCCGGCGGCGCGATCAAGGAGGACTACGTCTTCGAGGAGCTGAGTCCCGAGGGTGCGGTCCGCCGGGTGCGGCTGTCGGAGCTGTTCGCGCCCGGCCAGGACAGCCTGCTCGTCTCTGGAACGTCCTCGACCTGACGCCCGAGGGCCGGGGGCGAGAAATGGTACCCGGCGCTCCGGTACGAAGACTGAGACGGCACGGGTCTTCGACGTCTTCTTACTCCGCGCGGAGGGCGACGGCCGGATCGACCCGCGCGGCGCGCGGGCAGCCAGCAGGCCGCGAGGCCCGCGACGGCCACGACGTCCGCCGCGGCGAACAGGACCGGATCGGCCGCGCCGACGCCGAACAGGGCGTGGCCCATCGTGCGCCCGAGCGCCCACGCGCGCCAGGCCCGCGAACCCCGCGAACACCAGGCTCTCGAACCGTGGGCGCGCCAGCAGTTCTCACTTCTCACTTCGCGTCCCTCGCCAGCCGAAATCCGAGACTGAACCCCGAATCCTGCGGCCGGTGGTCATAGCGGAGGCCGCAGCGGGCGCTGTTCGCGTCGAAGTACCAGCTGCCGCCGCGGATGACGCGCGTCTCCGCTGCACAGCGGCCGACCGGATCGGTCACCGGGCGGTCGGGATAGGGGCAGTGCTCATCCTCGGTCCACTCCCAGACGTTGCCGTGCATGTCGTAGAGCCCCCAGGCGTTGGGCGGGAAGCTGCCCACCGGCGTCGTCGTCTTCCTGTAGTCGCCCACCGGGGCGCCCGGGTTGGGGAACGTCCCGTTGAAGTTGGCCTGATCGGTCGTCAGAGGGTCGCCGGTCGCGTAGGGGGTGGCCGTCCCGGCGCGGCAGGCGTATGCCCATTCGGCCTCGGTCGGCAGGCGGAAGCGCGCACCGGTCTGCGTGGCGAGCCGTTCGATGAAGGCCTGGATGTCGAGCGAGCTGACGCGCTCGACGGGACAGCCCCCGCCACACGCCTGGAAGTGGCTGGGGTTCTCGCCCATCACCCCCGCCCACTGCCGCTGGGTCACCTCGAACTGCCCAAGATAGACGGTACGCGTCAGCGTCACCCGGTGCGGTACCTCTTCCGCCTCGCGGTCTTCGACGCCGAGGGGCGTCCCCATGGTGAACGAGCCAGCGGACACGCGCACGAAGCGCATGCCCGTGACCGGCTCGGTCCACACGTCGGGCGGCTGGCGTCGGGTCCCGCCACCGAGCGCGGCGGCGAAGCCGAGCGCCACTCGGAACCTCCAGCGGCGGCGTCGGGAGCGACCGTGGCGCAGGCGCCGTGCACACGACAGCCGCGTGCTCGCGTGTCCTACGTCCAAGGTCCCGGCGAGATCGGGACGGTGGGTAGGGTCCCTGATTGAACGGATCGGAGATGGCGAGGCCCGCTAGCCGTGCTTGCACGGCCTGAATGTGTACGAATGTGTCACTTTCCGCGCAAGCCCGGCTTAGGCGCAGCCGCGGTCGCGGCTGCGCGGCCTAGTAACGAAGCTTCGCGGTCGTTCTCGGCGCCCTTCACTGGTCGGTTTGAGGCGAAGCTTCGTTACGTACGGACCGTATCGTAGCGTGCCGTCATGGAAGGGGTCAATGCCCGGGGAATGCCCACGGAGTGGCCGCGGAATCGACTATGCTCGGTCCATGCAGCTCGAGACGCTCTTTCTGGACGCCGGCGGCGTCCTGCTCTTCCCGAATTTCGAGCGCATCAGCGCGGCGCTCGGCCGGCACGGCGTGACGATCGCCACGGGCGCCCTGGCGAAGGCCGAGCTGGCGGCCAAGCGCCAGCTCGACGAGGAGCAGACGTTCCAGGCGATGAGCGATCAGGAGCGCGGCCGGCTGTACTTCAGCCTGATGCTCGAGCGGGCCGGTCTCTCCCGCACCCCGTCCGCGGAGGCCGCGATCGCCGAGCTGCACGACTACCATCGCCAGCACAACCTGTGGGACCACGTGCCCGGCGACGCCCGTCCGGCGCTCGCCGCCTTTCGCGCACGGGGTCTTCGCCTCGTGGTCGTGTCCAACGCCAACGGCACGCTGAAGCGGCTCTTCGACCGCATCGGCCTCACGCCAACGGTCGACCTGGTGCTCGACTCCCACGAGGAAGGGGTGGAGAAGCCGGACCCGCGCTTCTTCCAGATCGCCCTCGAGCGGTCGGGCGCGCGCCAGGAGACCACCGTCCACGTCGGCGACCTCTACCACGTCGACGTGGTCGGCGCGCGCGCCGCGGGCATCCGGCCGGTGCTGCTGGACGTGGGCGATCTGTACGCGGGCGTGGATTGCCCGCGCGTCCGCTCGCTGACCGCCCTCGCCGACGCGATGCTCGCCGGCACGTTCGGCACGACGCCGAACCAGTAGCCTCCGCGGTGAGGTGACCGGCCTCCGTGACCTCCGCGCCCTCCGCGGTGAGACCGTCAGCGGCGTCCGCGCCCTTCGCGGTGACCTCTCCGCGCGCTCCTCACATTCCTCCCCGCGCGGCCCGGGCCGCGCTGATTGACCGACCGGCTGGTCCGACCTAAGATCTTGCCAGCGGACGCCGCCATGCCCAGCGAAAAACCGCCGCCACCCCCCGCCGCGAACCCGTTCGAATTCCGCAAGGCGGTCGTGCTGGTCGAGGCGACGACGATGCGGGCGGCGTCGATCAGCCAGCTGCTGATTGGCGTCACGCTGGCGTCGGAGCTGTCGATCTTCTACCACCTGCACCAGCATTTCCTCGTCGATCCGAACATCCTGCCGGAGTACCCGAACGATTTCGCCCGCTGGGTGGCCCAGCATCTCAACAACGGCGTGGTGGCCGAGCGGCTGGCCAACTTGAATCTGTTCCGCGCCGCCAACCTGCAGGAGGTCCGGCACGAGATCACGATCATTCTCGCCGAGTACCTGGCGCACACCTCCGACCGGCGGCAGGTGCAGCCCGCGCAGGCGTTCATCTTCTGCCAGCCGCGGCTGATCGTCCTACCCTGCCGGCAGAAGGCGTCGACGCCCGAGGAGTTCCTCGAGATCCTCCGGTCGATCGACATCCAGTCGATCTCGTATCACCTGTTCGAATCGAAGGTCGTGCCCGCCGGGGCGCGCAACGACTTCACGCGCTGGTTCGAGGCGCTGGGCTACTCCGGCCTCGCGGATCGGCTCGACACGTTCGACCCGTATCTGAACAGCCTCGAAGACAACCGCAATTACCTGGTGAAGCTGATCGCGGACGGGCTCCGGAGGCGCGAGAACCATGCTTGACGCCTACCGTGACATCGCGCCGACCGACACGCTCGACGACATCCACCATCTGGCCGAGGTGCTGCAGGGCCGGACGATTCAGCACGTCAGCTCGACCCGCAGCGGCGGGGGCGTCGCCGAGATCCTCCGGCGGTTCGTGCCGCTGACCGAGTCGCTCGGCATCCGCGCCCACTGGGACGTCATCACCGGCCCGCCCGAGTTCTTCGAGGTCACCAAGGCTTTCCACAACGCGCTGCAAGGGGAAGAGACGGACCTCTCGCACCACGACTTCGATGTCTACCTCGACTGCGTGCGCGACAACGCGACCCGTCTGACCCTCGCGGGCGATGTCATCGTCGTGCACGATCCGCAGCCCGCCTACCTGCTCGAGTTCGGCAGGCCCGACGGGGCCCACGCGGTCTGGCGTTGCCACATCGACGTGTCACACCCGAACGAGCGCGTCTGGCGGTTCCTGCGCCGGGCCGTCTCGAAGTACCAGGCGGCGATCTTCCACGTCCCGCAATTCGCCCAGGACCTGCCGATTCCGCAGCTGCTCATCGCCCCATCGATCGATCCGCTCAGCGACAAGAACCGGGAGCTGACCGAGGCGGAGATCTCGGCCGTCACCGACCGGTTCGGCATCGATCGGCGGCGCCCGATCCTGGTCCAGGTGTCGCGGTTCGACCGCTTCAAGGACCCGCTCGGCGTCATCGCCGCGTACCGGATCGTGCGCCAGACGTTCGACTGCCAGCTCGTGCTGGCGGGCGGCGGCGCCGACGACGACCCGGAGGCCGCCGAAGTGCTCGCCGAGGTGCGGGAGGCAGCGGCCGGCGATCCGGACATCTTCGTCCTGGAGCTCGCGGCCGACAGCCACGTCGAGATCAACGCCCTCCAGCGTGCCGCCACCGTCGTCCTGCAGAAGTCGCTGCGCGAGGGCTTCGGCCTGACGGTCTCCGAGGCGCTCTGGAAGGGGAAGCCGGTGATCGCGGGCGCGGTCGGCGGGATCCCGACCCAGGTCTTCAACGGCGCGAACGGCTTCCTCGTCCACTCGCCCGAGGGTGCCGCGTTCCGCCTGCGCTATCTGCTGTCGCACCCGAAGCAGGCGCGACGGATGGGCAATCGCGGGCGCGAGCACGTGCGGCGCAACTTCCTCATCACCCGTCACCTGCGCGACTACCTGCTGCTGATGCTCACGTGCCTCCACGGCACGAAGAGCAACAGCCCGCTCCTGCTCGTTAACAAAGGCGTCGTCGCCGTCGCGCGCTGACCATCCGTTCGCGCCGACGCGTCGCGCTCGATCTTCGCCGTTGCTTGTGTTGCGGTGCGGTCACGGGTACGATCGAGCTCCAGCTCGTCCGGCGAGCAATCCGGCGCCGTCGTGCGCCATCGCGGGAGATGCCCTCATGCCGACCCTCGACGTCCTCTGGAACCAGTTCGAGCTCATCTGGACCGCGCTCGTGGCGGGGCTGCCCCGCGTCGCGGGCGCGATCCTGCTGCTCGTCGCCGGCTGGCTCGCCGCCAAGATCGTCCGCCGCCTCGCGATCCGCCTGCTGCGGTTCCTGCGCGTGGACGTGCTCGCCGAACAGGCGGGCATGGAAGACGTGCTGATGCGGGGTGAGGTCCGGTACACGACGGTCACGATCCTGGCCAACCTGCTCTACTGGTTCGTCCTGTTCGCCAGCACGGTCGCCGCCCTCAACGTGCTGGGCCTGCGCGCCGCCGACGACCTCTTCCATCGCATCGTCCTGTACGTCCCCAACGTGTTCGTCGCGCTCGTGGTCCTGATCTTCGGCAGCGTGTTCGCCCGGTTCGTCAAGGTGGCGTCGTTCACCTACCTGAGCAACATCGGCGTCGACGGCGCCGAGCTGATCAGCGCCATCGCGCAGGTGGCCGTGGTGATCTTCGTGATCTCGGTGGCCCTCGAGCAGCTGTCGATCGGCGGGCAGGTGCTCGTGGCCGCGTTCCAGATCGTCTTCGGCGCCGTCTGCCTCGCCTTCGCGCTCGCCTTCGGCCTCGGCGGGCGGGACTGGGCGGCGCAGGTGATCGAGCGGCTCAGGAAGCGATAACGCAGAGGAACCCGACCGATGATCATCGACTGCCACACCCACGTCAACAACTACCACGACGAGAAGGTGGACTCGCTGCAGCAGTGCCTCGACGAGCTGCAGCGCACGATGCGGAAGAACCGGGTGGACATCGCGCTCGTGCTCACGTCGTACAAGGTCACGCCGGGGCGCCCGTCGACGCGCGCGTCCGTCGACGCCACGCGCGCCCTCCCCAACCTCTTCGTCGTCGCCGGCATCAGCTACCTGAACTTCACGACCGACGACCTCGTCGAGCTCGAGGAGTTTCTCGCCGAGGGCTCGGTGCACGGACTGAAGCTGTATCCGGGTTACGAGCCCTTCTACCCGGCCGACCCCAAGCTCGACCCGGTGTACGCGCTGGCCGAGACGTTCCAGGTGCCGGTGATGATCCACTCGGGTGACACCTACACCCCGAAGGGCAAGGTCAAGTACTCCCACCCCCTGCACGTGGACGACGTCGCCGTCGACCATCCGAAGGTGAAGTTCGTGATCTGCCACGTGGGCAACCCGTGGATCCGCGACACGATGGAGGTGGTCTACAAGAACGAGAACGTCTACACCGACATCTCCGGCCTCGTGCTCGGCAACTTCAGCGACCGTTTCGAGTCCTACATGCGGAAGCAGTTCCAGGAGATGCTCATCTACGGCGTGCAGCCGGCCAAGGTGCTCTTCGGCACGGACTGGCCGATCTCGTCGATGGAGAGCTACCTCGAGTTCATGGACGAGCTGCCCATCCCGCCCGCCGACCGGCAGAAGATCATGTGCGACAACGCCGCAGCCCTGTTCCGGCTGCCGGTGGACAGCGCAAAGAAGCCCGCGGAGGCGACGCGCGGCTGGTTCCGGTGAGAGCTTCGCTGAGGAGGACGCGGAGCCTCTCACCACGGAGGGCGCGGAGGAATGCTCCTGACTCCTGACTCCTGACTCCTGACTCCTGACTTCTCACTTCTCACTTCTCACTTCTCACCTGATACACCTCTTTCCCCTCCATCACGGTCCACACCACCTTCGCCGTGTGGATCGCGTTCGCCGGCAGGCCGAAGATGTCCCGGTCCAGCATCACGAAGTCCGCGAGCTTTCCCGTCTCGATCGATCCGCTGTCGCGCTCTTCGACGCTCAGGTAGGCGCCGGCGATCGTGTACGCGGCGACGATCTCGGGCAGATCGACCTGCTCCTCGGGAATCCAGCCGGGGCCGATCGGCGCGCCCGGCTCCCGCCGCGTCACGGCCACCTCCATCGCGCGCAGCGGATCGGGCGACGAGACGGACCAGTCGCTCCCGGCGGCCACCACCGCTCCACTCGCCACGAGCGAGCGGATCGGGTACAGCCAGCGCGATCGCTCGGGACCGAGCACGGGTTCGGTCAGGTCGCGGATGTACGAGTCCGCGTAGGCCCACAGCGGCTGGAAGTTCGCGACGACGCCCAGGCCGGCGAAGCGGGGGATGTCGGCCGGATCGAAGAGCTGGATGTGCGCCATGTGGTGCCGCGCGTCGCGCGGCCCGTTCGTCGCGCGCGCCCGCTCGACGGCGTCGAGCCCCATGCGGATCGCGCGGTCGCCGATCGCGTGCATGTGCACCTGGAAGCCCTCGCGATCGAGCGCGGCCACGAGCCGGTCGAGCCGGGCCTGATCGTAGTTGGCGTCGCCGCGGCGCGGCGGCGCGCCCGGCCCCTCGACGTACGGCGCCAGCAGCGCCGCGGTTTTCGCCTCGATCACCCCGTCGAGGAACAGCTTCGCCGTGCCGGCGTTCAGCCGGCGCCCCGTGTAGGCGCGGCGCAGCTCCACCAGATCCGGGATCTGATCGGTGTCCCGCCCGGGGTCCACGCGGAGCGACGCGCGAACGCGGACCGTCAGGCGGCCTTCCCGATCCGCCGCGAGGTAGGCGTCGAGCATCTCCCGGCCGGCGCTCGCCTCCTGCACGCCGACGATCCCGACTTCGGCGAAGCGCGCCAGCGCGTGGTCGAGACCGGCCCGGTAATCGGCGGCGCTCGCCGGCGGCACGTGGCGCCCGACGAGGTCGACCGCCGACTCGCGCAGGGTGCCGGCCGGCTCGCCGGTCGCCGGATCCCGCTCGATTCGGCCGCGTTCAGGGTCGGGCGTCTCGCGCGTGATCCCGGCGATCGCGAGCGCCCGCGAGTTGACCCACGCCGAGTGTCCGTCGGCCGCGGTGAGAAATACCGGCCGCGCCGGCTCGATTGCGTCGAGCAGCGCCTTCGACGGGCTGGCGTCCGGGAACAGCGTCAGGTCCCAGCCGCCGCCGGCGATCCACGCGGCCGCCGGGTCCCGCGCGGCGCAGGCCCTGACCGCCGCCAGCACCGCCTCGCGCGATCCCGCCTCGTTCAGATCGCACTGCCGCGCTTCCATGCCGGCGCTGATCGGGTGCACGTGCGCGTCGTGGAAGCCGGGCAGGATGAGTCGCCCGCCGGCGTCCACGGTCTGCGTGGCCGGTCCGATGTGCGCCTCGGCGCCGGCCTCGTCGCCCACGTAGACGAACCGCCCGCCGCGCACGGCCAGCGTCGTGGCCCAGGAGCGCACCGCGTCCACGGTGTAGACCCGCGCGTGGCGCACCACGAGGTCCGCAGGAGCGGGCGGCGCGGCCGCCGGTCCGCACACCGCGAGACCGATCGTCGAGGCCAGCGCGACGCCGGCCACCGCGAGGCGCCGCGTGTCGAGGCTCATCGCTCCTCTCCGTCCAGCGCCCGCCGGGCGACCGTCGCCGGGCTCTCGCCGCGCTCGTCCACGGCGAGGTTCATCCGGCGCATCCGGTCCGCGTCGATCGTCCCGGCGAGCCGCGCCAGCGCGGCGATGGCCTCCGGGTGTCGCGCGGCGAGCGTCCGGCTGGCGAGAATCACGGCGTCGTAGGGCGGGATGGCGCCCCGGTCGTCCTCGAGCACGCGCAGGTCGAGCGCGGCGATGCGCCCGTCGGTCGAGAACGCGGTGATCACGTCGACGCCGCCTCGGCCGCGTGCACGAGGCCGTCGAGCACGAGCGCGAGGCCGGCCGCGGCGAAGCAGCCGACGAGCACGGCCGCGAAGTTGCGGGTCTGCAGGCCGCTGAAGATGTAGTTGCCGAGGCTCGGCGCGCCCACGGGCGTGGACAGCGTCGCCATGCCCACGACCCACACGGTCGACGTGCGCAGGCCGGCGACCATCACCGGCATCGCGAGCGGCAGCTCGACGCGCCGGAGCTGCTGCCACGGCGTCATCCCCACACCGCGCGCCGCCTCGCGGAGCGCCGGGTCGACGCCGGCGAGGCCCGTCACGGTGTTGCGCAGCACCGGCAGCACGCCGTAGAGCGTCAGGGCGATGAACGCCGGCAGCAGACCGATGCTCGGCAGGCTCAGCGCCGCGAGCAGCGGGACCATCACGGCCAGCAGCGCCTCGGCGATGTCGTGCGTCACGAAGACGGCGGTCAGCCGCAGGTCGCGGCGGATGCGCGCGAACGACTCCTGGAGGCGGCCGCGCGTCAGCGGATCCAGCGCGCCGAACGGCTCGTCGAGCAGCATGACGCGCGGCTCGGCCGCGAGCGCGCGCGCCACGCCCACGCGCTGCTGCTGGCCCCCCGACAGCTCCGCCGGCCAGCGGGCGCGCATCACGGCCGGGTCGAGCTCGACCAGATGCAGCAGCGCGTCCACCCGCCGGGTGATGCGCGCCTGATCCCAGCCGAGCAGCGTGAGCGTGATGCCCACGTTCTCGGGGACCGTCATGTGCGGGAACAAGCCGATCTTCTGGAAGACGTAGCCGATCCGGCGGCGGAGCGCGTGCGGCTCGATCGAGTCGACCTCGACCCCCTCCACCAGCACGCGACCGGCCGTCGGGTCGATCAGCCGGTTGATCATCTTGACCGTCGTCGTCTTGCCGCACCCCGATTCGCCGAGCAGCACGAGAAGCTCGCCTGCCCCGACCTCGAGCGACAGATCCTCGACGGCGACGGCCGCGCCGTAGCGCTTCGTGAGGTGCTGGAGCTGGATCATGGCCGGCTCGGAGTATATATGCCGGTGGGAGCGGAATCGAGCGAGCGGCGGGCCCGGCGCAGCTTGCCGTCACCAGCCGCGAAACGCTACCTTGTGTGCCGCCCCCGCCGGGCCGGTGCCCGGTTCCCCGACACACGCCAGGAGGTCCTCATGATCAAGCGCGCACTGCTGTTCGTCGCTCTGGCCGCCGTCGCGGCACCCCCGGCTGCCGCGCAGGTCACCGCGATCCGCGCCGGCCGGCTCGTCGATCCCGACGCCGGTACCCTGCTCGCCAACCAGGTGATCCTCGTCGAGCAGGGCCGAATCACCGCCGTCGGCGAAAACCTGACGATCCCGGTTGGCGCCGAGATCATCGACCTGTCGGCGCAGACGGTGCTCCCCGGCCTGGTCGACACGCACAATCACCTCGCGCTCACCTACAAGGAGGAGCCCGAGAGCAACGTCTACTACTTCACCTACGTGGCGGACTCGACGCCGCTGCGCGCGATCCAGGCGGCGTCGAACGGCATCCAGATGCTGTCGTCGGGCTTCACCGTCGTGCGCGACATGGGCAACAACGGCAACTACGCCGACACCGCGCTCCGCGTCGCGATCGAGCAGGGGTGGATTCCCGGCCCGACGATCGTCAACTCCGGGATCATCATCGGCGGCATGGGCGGCCAGTTCTGGCCGACGCCCGAGATGGCGAAGGACCACTCGATCGTCTATCCCGAGTACCTCGACGCCGACACGCCCGATGACCTCGTCAAGGCCGTCAGGCAGAACATGCTGTTCGGCGCGACGGTGATCAAGATCTGCGTGGACTGCAAGCCGTGGGGCTACACGGTCGACGAGATGAAGCTGGTGATCTCCGAGGCGGCGAAGGCGGGGCTGAAGGTGGAGGGACACATCCAGACGCGCCCGGGCGCGCGGCGGGCCATCGAGGCCGGCCTGTGGTCGCTCGCGCACGACGGCCCGCTGGACGATGAGCTGCACAAGCTGATGGCGGCCAAAGGCATCTGGCGGGCCGGCACCGAGACGCCGCTCGTGCTGACCGGTCATACGACGCCGCAGCGCTACGAGCGCACGGTGGCCGGCCTGCGGAACGCCTGGGAGAACAAGGTGCCGCTGACCTTCTCGACCGACGCCGACTACTACGTGCCGGGCAAGACGCGCGGCGAGGTCGCCATCGAGTTCATCGAGACCTGGAAGGCCGCCGGCATCCCGCCCGCCGACATCCTGCGGGCGATGACGATCAACGGCTTCACGTGCGCCGAGGTGGACGGCGTCCGGGGTCCGATCAAGCCCGGGCTCATGGCGGACCTGATCGCGGTCACCGGGAACCCGCTCGAGAACATCGACGCGCTGCGCGACGTGCGTTTCGTGATGAAAGACGGCGTCGTCTTCAAGCGTGACGGCGTGATGACGCCGGCGGCGTTCTTCCACGGCGGACCGGTGAACGGCTGGAGGATTCGATGAGCGCGGGCGACCCCGGGAAGCCGGCGGTCGCCGGGCCGCCCGCCGGCCTGCTCATCGGCGGCGAGTGGACGTCCCGGTCGCGCACCCGTGACGTGCGCAATCCCATGACGGGCGAGCTCGTCGGAACGATCGCGCTGGGGAGCGCGGCCGACGTCGAGGCCGCGGTGGCCGCGGCGGGGGCGGCGCAGGCGGAGCCGTTCCCGCTGATCGCGCGCCGCGAGCTCCTGGCGCGGGCGGCGGCGCTGGTCGAGTCGCGCCAGGACGACTACGCCTGGACGATCGCGCGCGAAGGCAGCAAGACGATTCGCGAGGCGCGACGCGAACCGCCGCGCGCGGCGACGATCCTCCGGCTGTGCGCCGAGGAGGCGGCGCGCGTGGCCGGCGAAACGCTGCCGTTCGACCTGCGCCCGGGATCGGAGAACCGGACGGGCTACTACTTCCGCGTTCCCGCCGGCCTCGTCGGCGCGATCACGCCGTTCAACGACCCGCTCGCGATTGCGGCGCACAAGATCGGTCCGGCGCTGGCCGCCGGCAACTCCATCGTCCTCAAACCGGCCACCGCGACGCCGTTCTCGGCGTTGCGCCTGGCCGGCGACCTCATCGAGGCGGGGCTGCCCGCCGGTCGCCTCAACGTGGTGACCGGCCCCGGCGAGGAGATCGGCGAGGCGATCGCGCGCCACCCCCGTATCCGCCTGCTGTCGTTCACCGGCGGCGTCGAGACCGGCGAGCGCCTGACGCGGATCGCCGGCATGAAGAAGCTGTCGATGGAGCTGGGCTCGAACTCGCCGGTGATCGTGATGGCCGATGCCGACCTGGCGCGCGCGGTCCCGGCGATCGCGGCCGGGGCGTTCGCGCAGGCGGGCCAGAACTGCCTCGGCGTGCAGCGCGTGCTCGTGCAGGCGGAGGTGTACGACGAGTTTGCCGACCGATTCGTCGCCCTCGCCCGGAGCCTGAAGGCGGGCGCGTCGACCGACGAACGCGTCGACGTGTGCGCGATGATCGACGAGCGACAGGCCGCCCGCGTCGACGAGTGGGTCGGCGAGGCGCTGGCCCGCGGCGCCCGACGGCTGTGCGGCGGCGCCCGAACCGGCGCGCTCGTCCCGCCCACGGTGCTGGACCGGGTCCCCGACGGCGTGCGCGTGGACTGCGAGGAGGTCTACGGGCCGGTCGTGTCGCTGTACCGGGTGGCGTCGCTCGACGAGGCGATCGCCAGGGCCAACGGCGTGAGGTACGGCCTGCACGCGGCGATCTTCACCGAGCGCCTGCGCGACGCGCTCGACGCCGCCGCGCGTCTCGACGTCGGCGCGGTCATCGTGAACGACTCGACCGACTACCGCCTCGACGTGATGCCGTTCGGCGGCACGAAACTGAGCGGTCTCGGCCGCGAGGGCGTCCGCTTCGCGACGCTGGAGATGACCGAGACGCGGGTGGTCTGCTTCAATCTGTGACCGGGTGCGCGGGTTCATGGGCGCGCACCGAAGAACCGGCGAACTCGTGCACCCGCGCACCCCGAACTCATGCCCTACGACTACGACGCGCGCGTGCGCTCTGCGCTGCTGGACCACGGTCTGCGCGCCACGCCCGGCACGCCGCCGGCGCTCGCGCGCGCCTTCGTCAACGACCTCTACCGTTATCAGCTGCGGCGTCTCCGCGAGGCGCTCCTGGCGAAGCGCATCGCCCGGCGCGACTACGCCGGCCATGTCGTCGCGCTGCGGAGGCGCTACTGGCTGCTCTCGGTCCCCCTGGGCCAGTGGACGACGGGGACGAGGGGATGAAAGCCGGTACTCGGTACTCGGGGCTCGGTACTCGAGGGGCGCTGTCCTGCTCCTTGACGATCCCGATCTTCGTCGCAGTACACTGACTCGCCGTGCTCAGTCCCCTGCCGCCGGTCACCCTCGACCCCACGGCGCCGCCGCGCCTCGGGATCGATCCGGGTGAGGTCCACGTCTGGCTGGCGTGCGTCGATGGCTTCGCCGACCCCGCGCTCGAGGCGCGACTTGCCGGGATCGTGACGGCCGACGAGCGCGCGCGGCAGCAGCGTTTCGTGCGGCCGGCCGATCGGCACGTGCAGCTGCTGGCGCGGGCGCTCGTGCGCGTCCTGCTCTCCTCCTACACTGGCGTCCCGGCCGCCGACTGGCGGTTCGACGCGGGGCCTCACGGCAAGCCGTTCCTCGTCGGCCCGACCGCGGGGCTCCCGGTCGCCTTCAACCTATCGCACACACCCGGCCTCGTGGCCGCGGCCTTCACCCTGGGCGCGGAGGTCGGCGTGGACGTCGAACATCTCGACCGCCGCACCGCGACGATGGACGTCGCGCGACGCTTCTTCGCGCCCGCCGAGGTCGCCGCGCTCGAGCGCGCGCCGGCCGGCGAGCGCCAGGAGACGTTCTTCGGCTTCTGGACGCTGAAGGAAGCCTACCTCAAGGCGCGCGGGCTCGGCCTCTCGGTGCCGCTCGCGAGCTTCGCGTTCGACCTGTCCGCCGATCCGCCGGCCGTCGCCTTCGCGCCGCCGATCGACGACGACCCGGCGCGGTGGCAGTTCACGCGGCACACGCCGGGCCCCCATCACCGGCTCGCGGTGGCCGTCGAGCGGCCACCGGACGGCGCGCGGACGATCCGTGTCGGCACGGTCTCGCCTCCCTCGGGACCCGCGTGATGCGGCTGCTCGCCATCGCAGACCTGCACCTGGGCTACCTGGCCAACCGGCGCGCGCTCGACGCGCTGGCGGAGCACCCCGACGACTGGCTGATCGTCGCGGGCGATACGGGCGAGACCTTCGGCCGTCTCGACATGGCGCTCGACGCGCTCCGCGGCGAGGCGAGGTACGCCGAGATGGTCGATCGCTGCCGCGCGCGCGGCGTCGTCACGCCCGAGGACCCGTACCTACGGTGGCCGCCCGCCGGCGGTGCCCGTCGACGGCGTGCCGCTGCCTTGACGTTCTGCTACCATGCGGCCTTGGCTTGGACGGAAGCCGTGCGCCTCGCACGTGCGACTCGGGAGGATTCATGGTGCGACGACTGTCTGTGACCGTGTTGGGCCTGGCGCTGGTGCTGACGGCGGCCCCGTCGGCGCAGGAACGGATCGACCACGCGATGAACGGCCGCATCATCCGGGAGGGACACGATAACTCCCAGGTAATGCGCACGCTCCACTTCCTGACCGACGTCTACGGACCGAGGCTGACCGGATCGCCGAACCACAAGGCGGCCGCCGAATGGACCATCGAGCAGATGCAGGCCTGGGGCGCGAAGAACGCCCACCTCGAGCCGTGGGACTTCGGGCACCCGGGCTGGATGACCGAGCGCCACTCGGCGTTCCTCGTCTCACCGGTCACCGACACCCTCGTGGCCGAAGTGCTGGCCTGGACGCCGAGCACGAACGGCACCGTGAAGGCCCAGGCCGTTCAGCTGACTCCGCCCGCGGGACCGGTGCGCACGGCGGCCGGCCCAGGCCAGGGCCAGCCGATGGGTCCGACCCGGGAGGAGCTGACGGCGTACCTCGACACCATGAAGGCGAAGGTCCAGGGCACGGTCGTGCTGGCCGGCGAGCCCACGGTCGTGCCCGTGGACTTCAGCCCGCCTGACAAGCGGCGCGACTACGACCAGGTCGTCCAGCAGTACGATCCCAACCGGCCGGGGCCGCAGCGCGGCGGCGGGCCGTTCGGGCCGCAGGGCCCGGCCCCGCAGCCCGAGGGGCCGCCGCGCCTCAGCGCGCGCGAGGTCGGCGAGCAGATCGACGCGTTCCTCGTGGCGAGCGGCGCGGCGGTCCGGTTCAACGACGGGGGGCGCGCGCACGGGCAGATCCGCGCGTTCAACAACCGGACGTTTGACACGGCGAAAACCGTTCCGACGCTGGTCGTGCGCAACGAGGACTACGGCCGCATCTGGCGCATCCTGGACGATGGCACACCGGTCGAAGTGGAGGTGACGATCGTCAACCGCGACTACCCGGAGGGCACGACGTCCTACAACGCCGTGGCCGAGATCCCGGGCACCGACAAGGCGGACGAGGTCATCATGCTCGGCGGCCACCTGGACTCGTGGCACGCGGCCACGGGCACCACCGACAACGCCACGGGCTGCTCGATCATGCTCGAGGCGGCGCGCATCCTCGTGGCGCTCGGCGCCATGCCGCGCCGCACGATCCGCGTCGCGCTGTGGGGGGGCGAGGAGCAGGGGCTGCTCGGCTCCCAGGCGTACGTGAAGGAGCACTTCGGAACGTTCGAGGAGCAGAAGCCCGGCTACGCGACGTTCGGCGGGTACGTCAACGTCGACTCGGGAACCGGACGCATCCGGGGTGGCAGCGTGTTCGGCCCGCCCGAGGCCGCGACCGTTCTGCGGGAGGTCTTTCAGCCGTTCGCCGACTTCGGCGTGGTGGGCGCGATCGCGACCGAGAGCCGCCGCACGGGCGGGACCGACAGCACGTCGTTCAACGCGGCGGGGCTGCCGGGCGTCGGCCTGGGCCAGGATCCGATCGAGTACGGCACGCACACCTGGCACACCAACCTGGACACTTACGAGCGCGTGGTGGCGGAGGATCTGCAGAAGGCGGCGATCGTGGTCGCCTCGGCGGTCTACCACCTGGCGATGCGTGACGAGATGCTGCCGCGGTTCAGCAAGGAGAAGATGCCGGCGCCGCCGCGCGCCGAGCGATGAGGCGGGCCGCTCGCCGCGATCCGGGATCGCAGTTGATTCATATTTGCCAACTCGTGCGCGCGTTACCGTGTGTTACCGAACGCAGTGACAAGGTCGCGGGTGGCGCGCCGGATCCATTCGTTTGTCAGCCTGCTGTCCTATGCCGCACCATGGACTCGGCGAACGGGATCATCCGGGTAGCCCGTCCACCGCGTGCTATCAAGTCGCACCGAGCGCGGCTTTGATCAAAGCGGCGTTGGTGAGGATCGTCGTCTCTTGTTCCTCGTTGAACCCGCGGTCGCGCAGACCGCCGCTGCCTGGACAGTCGACGAGGGCACCCGCCGCGTTGACGTAGTCGTTCCCCGTCGCCATGATGTTCGTGGATGACGTTGCCGTCGCCGTGGGGTCGCAGACGTGTCCCAAGCCGAAGGCATGACCCATTTCGTGCTCCTCGGGACTCTGGGTCGTGTGATTGAGCCGTTCCCAGTCGATGAGCACGTACGGATGGTAGGAATTCAGACGGCCACGGCTTGTAACATCTGCGTAGCTCCCAGCCGCGCAACTATCGTAGACGAAGAAGTTGATCGCCCTCGGATCGACCACCTCGTCGCGGGTGCACGCGTTGACCGCGTCTTCCCACTCGTCGGAGGTGTGCTCCGAGGAATCGTTGGACATCGCGACCAGGTCGCAGCCGAGCTCATCAATCTCATCGTAGAACGTTGCCGACTTGAAGACGAACCCGACGATCTTCTCCCTGCTCGCGGTGACAAAATACTCGTAGAGGATTCGAACTTCCTCCCGCAGTTGCTCTTCGGTCGCTACCGCGATGGCGGCCGGATTCGACGTGATCACCGTGAAGTGCACGTCGAAGATGTACCCTCCGCGATCGGCCAGCTGCTGAAGGTCCTGCGCAATCTCGGCCGGCGGGATGGCGCAGCCAGGGCTTATTCACACTGGGAAGCCACAGGCTACGAGGCCAGCGAGTCGAATCAGGCGTTGCATGGTTTGCTCCCTCCACTGTCCTCCGGATGCGGTGCGTCGCCGTATGGGCTGCGGCGGTTGCCTGGATGCTCAGCTCCCGCTTCATTGGAGCGGTCGCATCTTCGCCGGAAGCTAGCCGCATAACGTCCGCGCTTCAGCCGCGAAGGCGCCTGGTGGTGCCTCGCTTCACCGCACGGCTGGGGCGCGCCTTCGTCGGCTGCAAGCGCCTGTTAGGCGACCGTCGTTCGGCAAACGCAGCCTTCATCTCCGCCAGTGAGATCGTCCGACCACGGCGAAACTCAGCTCGAGAACGCCGGATGATCTTCAGGAATTCCGGATGCCCGCTCAGCAGGACCGACTCGCGGTCGGCTCCTCTGAGCGGCACCAGGGCAGCAACTGGTCTGTCACGGTCCGTCAGCACGACGATCTCGTCAGTCAGATTCCCGGCGTACTCAGCGAGAGTCCGCGAAGCGGTTGAGAGCTTGATAGTCTTCACAGCGTGATCTCCTCGCCCCCGATCCGAAGCGTCGCGCGCTCCTTGACACCAACGGCCAAGACCCGCACGACCGCTGGTGGTCCGGTGCTCACTTCGTAGAATACACGCAACGCGCCCACCCGCAGCTCCCAGGGCGCGACGGGATTCGGCCTGAGTGGCTTCCGATGTCGCGTTTCCTTCGACGGTTCAGTCGCAAGCTGCCGTTCGATGGCGTCGAGAACCGTTGACCGCTGCCGCGCCGTCAGGACCTCCAGGTGTGCTTTGACCGACTCTGCGAAATCGATCTTGTATGCCACGCGCGATTCTCAGGTCGGTTCTCTTCTGGATCGTCAGGATTCCCGAGTTCGCCTGACGTTCTTTCAGCTTCAAGGACCAATTCCGGTTGACAGGGCCGGAACGGTCGTTCCCCTCCAGGAGAGAATTGTCGCCGACGACTCGCATTCTTGCCCGCTCACGCGCTCCGGTCAAGTGCCCGTTGCGCAGCAGGTTACAGCACGCCGGCACGGGGCCATCCGTCTATGGGCACTGGCCCCCGAAGCCGCGTATTCCGGCCTTCCTCGCCTCTCTCGCCGAGCGCCAGGGTGCGCCCCAGCCCCGCGTCGACTCGGATGGCATCCGTGACTATCTGACGCATCTCGCCGTGCGACAGCACGTCTCGGCCAGTACCCAGAATCAGGCGACCAGGGCCTCGTCTTCGTGCGCGGCGGCAAGGGGCGCAACGACCGGTCGACGCTTCTGGCCGAAGTCGGACGCCAAGAGTTGCGGGCGCACCTGCGCGAGGTGGAGGCTCTCTGACCTGCGCAACCCAGCGCGGAACCCTCTCGATATGCTACAGGGGCGCCCCGATTCCTGAGGTCATCACCGGTGGCCATTCCGGGGCATTGCGTGGGCATTCCGTCAGAGAAGCTTCCGTGGCCTGGCCAGCACGACCGCCTTCACGCGGGCCATCCACCCGTCTCGTCCGCCGAGGGGCAGCCGTTCGTGGGGCAGGTCTTTTTCCTCGAGCAGCGCGTCCACGAGGTCGTCGATCGCGTGCACGAACCTGGCGTCGGTGTCGCGCACGCCGTCGGACGGCGCGGTGCCGGACACCGGCACTTTGAACAACAGATCGTAGGTCTGCATCCAGTAGTCGACGAGCTGTTCGATCGGCGGCTGGCGGCCGCACGCCAGCGCGAGGTAGGCGTAGTTGTCGAGCGCGCTCCGGTCGCAGACGCTCACCTGGTGACTGTTCGTCGAGCGAATCTCCTCGGCGATCTGGGTCGTGAGGATCCAGGTCTGCGCATCGAGCGACGTCTGGCGGTTGATCGGCAGCGGCGAGAGGCGGGCGACCTCCTTCACGATGTCGACGTCGATCCCCTCGTGCTTGAGCGTCGCGGCAAGTTCGTAGCAGAGCGTGGTCTTCCCGACGCCGTGCGTGCCGATGAAGGCGATTTTCACGGAGGATCCAGACCCTGGGCTTTGGACTCTGGGCTCTGGGCCGCAGCGTGGCGGCGTGACACGCCGACAGCCAAGAGCCCAGAGCCTAGAGCCTGGCAGCCCGGAGCCGCTGGTGACGTCCTACCGCCCGCCCCCCTGCTCGGTCATCGGCGCCGAAGCGCCCGCCGAGGCGCCCCAGTAGATGCCGTTGAAGACGAGCGTGTAAGTGCCGTGCGGCTGCGAGCGGAAGAGCACCTCGGGGCCGAACAGGTAGAGCTTGCCCTTGCCGACCGTGGCGTCAATCACCGCGACACCCCCCTCGAGGTAGTGCTGTCCCCACGCCCAGCCGCTTCTGAGCGGCGTGCGGTTCGGGAACCACGCGACGGGTCGGACGCCCTCGAGCACCGCGTTGGGCTCGAGGCGAAAGACGTCGCTGTTATTGAAGAACAGGTCCACCTCATCGCCCAGGCCGTGCGCCAGCGGGTTGGTGTTGTCCACCGCCGCGCGCAGGACCGAGCCGGGCACGTAGTACTTCTCGCGCGGCAGCGGACGCTCGGTGCCGTTTTCCAGCTGCTCGACCAGGTGGTCCTTGACCGGCAGGCCGAGGTGGTAGGCGAGGCTGGTGGAGCTGCCGATCGTCAGGACCGTTCCGCCCTGCTCGAGGAACTCGCGCAGGCGCGGGACGGTCTTCGACACCGTCACGCTGCCCAGCGTCGGCTGGTACTCCGCCGGGACGTTCGACGGCTCGCCGCCGAACCCGCCGCCGGACCCGCCGCCGCCGTCGCTCGCCGGGATGGCGCCGTCGACGAACACCAGCACGTCGAACTTCGCGCGCAGGTTGCCCGCGTCGAGCGTCTGCGGATACACCACCTCGAACGGGAACTCGAACTGCTCGAAGATCCACCGCGTCCAGCCCGACGGCATCGAACCGCCGTAACGGTCCCAGAGCCCGATGCGCACCTTCTTCAGCTTCACGTCGCTCGCCGACGGCCGCGTGCCGGTGGCCGTGAACGTCAGGCCGACCTCTCTGGCCATCGCCTGCAGTCGCGGGAGGGTCGACGGGTTCGCAGTGACGAAGAACGTGCCGGCCGTCGCCGGGTCGTCGCCCGTCGGCTTCCGCAGCCAGTAGACCTCCTCGTCGGCGGCCAGCAGCCGGTTCACCGCCAGAAACGCGTCGTTCACGCGGTGGCTCAGCAGGTAGCCCGCGGCCGACGCCGTCTCGGTCACCGTGCCGGCCGGCACCGGCGCGAACCCCACGATCTTCTCGAACGGGCCGTCGAACCCGTCGAGGACGCGGTCGAACTCGACGCCCATCTGGTAGGCGAGCGTCCACCCCGCGCTGTCGTACGGCGGCCGCGGCGGTCCGCCCGGGTACGGGATGTCGTCGGGATGGTCCTGGGGCTCGAACATGTCCATGACGTGCGGGCGGAAGGGCTGCGCCGCCTTGACGACGTAGGATCCCGCCGGGTAGCTCTTGCCCGCCACCGTGAACGGCGCCGTCGCCCGGTGGATGGTGATCCCGGTCTTGATCAACGCGTTCACGAACTTGGTGGCGGTCAGGAAGTCCGGCTGGTCCGCGGGGAGAATGAACCCGCGCGCGTCACGCCAGGTCTGGTTCCTCAGCATCTCGTAGTACTGCATCGGCGCGCCGCCACGACCGCCGCCGCCGCCGCGTCCCTCGCCCTGCGTGCGCTGCTCGCTCGCGATGGCCGCCTCGATCGCCGCCAGGCGGCGGGGCGTCGGCGTCCACGTGTCGGTGTTCCCCCTCGCGATCGAGTTCCGGCCCATCTGGTAGATGTTGTAGAGCCATTGCCCGCGGTGCCGCGACGCCACGTCGAGCACCGCGCGGTTCGCCGTCACCGAGTAGTCGATCGACTGCCGGAAGTGCCACTCCTGCGGCGCGATGGGGTAATAGAGGTTCGAGTCCGGCAGCACCCGGTTGGGGAGGAACGGAATCGAGATCGGCGTGGGGTTGCCGATGGTTTCGGTCAGCAGCCCGATCATGTTGTGGAAGTAGACCGTGGTGCGCAGCCCGCCGTTCCACCAGGTCGAGTAGCTCGCGCCCTGGCGCGAGGTCACGCCGGGCTTGCCCTCAGCCACGAACCGGTTGTGCATCGCGGCGCCGACCAGGTCGATCCCGAGCGGCACCAGCGGGTCGAAGTTGAAGTTGAACGGATCGCGGAAGGGCGGCGCGAACATCACCGTGCCGGCCGGGCCGGTCTGGTGATGGTTGTACATGATCTGCGGGAACCACTCGTGGTAGAGGATCCGGTTCATGTTGGTGGATTCCGGCTGGGCCGACATGTAGAAGTCGCGGTTGTTGTCGTGCCCCACGTACTTCTGGTACAGCCGGGGAATCCCGCTGGTCGACCGCTTCTGCGGATCCGGCTCGCGCATGTACCAGTTCGACACCAGCTCCATGCCGTCCGGGTTCGCGTGCACCGCCAGCAGGATCACGTCGTCGAGAAATCGCAGCGTCTCGGCGTCGGTCTGGCTGACCATCTGGTAGACGGTCTCGATCAGCTGATGCGCGCCGAGCACTTCGGTGGCGTGCAGGCCCCCGTCGATCCAGACGACCGCCTTCCCCTCGCGGGCGAGCGCCTGCGCCTGCTCGTCGGTGAGCCCTTCGGCGAGCGCCAGCCGGCGCGCGATCTCCTTGTAGCGATCGAGCCGCTTGTGGTTCGCCGGCGACGTGATGATCGCCATCAGCTGCGGCCGCCCCTCGGCCGTCTTGCCGATCTCGACCAGCGCCATCCGGTCGGACTCCATGGCCAGCTTCGTCCAGTACGCCACGAACTGCGTGTAGGTGGCCAGGTGGTAGTCGTCGCCGATGTTGAATCCGAAGTGCTGCGTCGGCGTCGTGACGCGCGTCTGCGCCTGCGGCGCCGGCATCGCCAGCGCGAACATCAGGGCGACGAG
>Ga0326597_10000436_pt1 | contig 74823 bp, 54 predicted proteins | sample RVTome_12_FD_203789 | JGI IMG/M metagenome (GOLD analysis project Ga0326597, IMG submission 203789) | Soil microbial communities from uranium-contaminated site in the Upper Colorado River Basin, Wyoming, United States - RVT100D185 | ecosystem: Environmental > Terrestrial > Soil > Contaminated >...
TCCTCGCGGTCGGCGAGCGCCAGCGGCGCCGTGGACAGGCCGCTGCCGCGGATGAGCACCGGCTTGCCGGTGTACTTCCGCGCCTGGTCGAGCGGGCACAGGAGCACCGCCGCAGCGCCGTCGCTCACCGGCGAGCAGTGCAGGAGCCGCAGCGGGTCGGCCACCATCGTCGCCGCCATGACCTCCTCCAGCGCGACCTCGCGCCGGAACTGGGCCTTGGGGTTCATGGCGCCGTGGCGGTGGTTCTTGACCGCGACCGCGGCCAGCTGCTCGAGGGTCGTGCCGTAGGCCTGCATGTGGGCGCGCGCGATCATCGCGTACAGCCCGGGGAAGGTGATCCCGTGGTAGCCCTCGGTCTCCTGGTCGGCGGCGGTCGCCAGGACGGCGGTCACGTCGCCGCCGTCGTTCATCTTCTCGACGCCCGCCGCCAAGACCAGATCACTGGCGCCCGAGGCGACCTCGAAGAAGGCCGTCCGCAGCGCGACGCCACCCGAGGCGCAGGCCGACTCGACGCGCGTCGCCGCGACCCCCGCCAGTCCGAGGTGATCGGCGAAGAGCGGGCCGAGGTGCTCCTGGCCCACGAACTGCCCGGCCGACATGTTGCCCACGTAGATCGAGTCCACGCGGCCCACGCCGGCGTTCTTCAGGGCCTCGCCGGCCGCGTCCCGGAACAGGTCGCGCAGGCTCGATTGCCACAGCTCGCCGAAGCGGGTCATCCCGGCCGCGACGATCGCCACTTTGCGCATGTCTCGATCCCCTTTCTTGTCCGAGCCGCGTTCTGGCCGCAAACCCGCCGGGTCAGTCGTTCAGGATGATCTTCTCGCGGTACTTCGCGTACTCGCCGTACGTCAGGTAGCGGCGCGGCCCGTCGAGCATCGAGCGCACCGTGGCGGCGCGCTCGCGGCGCTGCGGCAGCAGCTCGGTGGCCTCGAGCACGAAGGAGTCGCTGCCGGCCCCCGAGCCGAAGGACGTGATCAGGATCCGGTCGCCGGGAGCGGCCACGTCGAGCACCGCCGCCAGGCCGGTCGGGGACGAGCCGGAGTAGGTGTTGCCCATGGTGTTGACCACCCAGCCGGTCTCGAGCTGCTCCTTCTCGAATCCGAGCTGCGCACCGGCCGCCAGCGGGAACTTGCCGTTGGGCATGTGGAAGACGACGTAGCGGAAGTCGCTCGGCTTGAAGCCCGTGCGCTCGAGGATCATGCGCGTGGCCGACAAGACGTGCTTGAAGTAGGCCGGCTCGCCCGTGAAGCGCCCGCCGTGGCGCGGGTAGAACTGGCCCTCGCGGCGCCAGAAGTCGGGCGTGTCGGTGGTGTAGCTGCAGGCATCGATCACGTTCACCAGGAGCTCGTCCACACCGAACAGGTAGGCGCTGCCGCCGGCCGAGGCGGAGAACTCCAGCGCGTCGTTCGGCGCGCCCTGGGACGTGTCCGCGCCGATCCCCATCGCGTACTCGACGCGGCCGGAGTCGACCAGGGAGAGCGCCACGAACATGGCTTCGGTGCCCGCCTTGCAGGCGAACTCGAAGTCGGCCACGTGCACCTCGGGCCCGATCCCCAGCGCCTCGCAGACGACCGTCCCGCTCGGCTTGACGGCGTAGGGGTGGGACTCCGACCCGATGTACAGCGCGCCGACGCGCTGCGGATCGATGCCCGCCCGCGCCAGGGCGGCCCGGCCGGCGGCGACCGAGATCGTGATCGTGTCCTCGTCCAGGCCGGGGACCGACTTCTCCTCGAGCAGCAGCCCGCGCCGGATCGACTGCGGGTCCTTGCCCCACTGGCGAGAGATCTCTTCCGACGTGATCCTGTTGCGCGGGACGTACGCCCCGTAGCCGACGATTCCGGACATGCTCACCTCCTCGCGGGTGCCCGGGAAGATACCCGCCTTCCGGCTCACGATCATGCATCCGATGGTGGAGATCGCGCCGGAGAAGTGCGTAGGTCCGACCGCGGGCGTCCAGTCGAGCATCCGTGCGGGCAACGCCACGCCCAGGCCGCGACCTCCGCGCCGCGGTCGCGTTCGTGGGGGACGTTGTGGGCGGTGTCGTGGCGGCGTCGGATCTCGACGGAATCGGTGCTGCCTGGCCGGGCCAGGCGGCGCCGTTCCGTCCCCGGCTCAGCGCGGAGCGGGGGACGGCGGCGATGGAGATGGAGATGGAGTTGGCCCTCGACCCGGAGGCGCGCTCACGGGCAGAAGGTCACTTCCAGCGCGTCGGAGAGGTTGAAGCCCGCTCCGCCGAAGGCCGGATCGCGGTACCAGAACTGGAAGTTCCAGATCGAGCCGGGGACGATGTCGCCGCCCGGAGGCAGGTTGCCGAAGTCGAGCGCGTAGCTCGCGTCGCCCATCGAGTCGGTCGTCACCGCCGGGCGCAGCCGGAAGACGCCGCCGAAGACGCAGCGCACGCCGTCGCCGAACGGCACCGAGCCCTGGTTCGGGCCGTAGTAGAAGACGCCTGGCTGGTTGAAGGAGGCGCTGATCACGGACAGCTCGAACCCGTTGGCCGCGACGCTGGTCTGGCCGTTCGAGTCGATCAGCGCGCCCGACCCGGTCGAGTTGGGCGAGGTCGTGCAGTAGCGGCTCGGCGGCGGGCAGCCGACCGGCTCGAGGCTGACGAGCGAGAAGTCGTCCAGGTTCCAGCCGCCGAAGTTCAGGCTGGCGTCGGACATGAGCCGGTACTCGATCTGCACCGAGGGGTTGCCCGCGGCCAGCGCCGATACGTCGATGGTGTGCAGGGTCCAGGCGCTGTCGAGGTGGTGGTTGTCGTCGTCGCCCGGCGTGCCGGCGTAGTTCTGCCAGACGACGACCCCGTTGACGCGGACGCGCGCCTGGTCGTACAGGCCGTCCTCGACCGTCAACCAGCGCTGGTAGCGGATGTGCACGTTACCCGCCGCCGACAGGTTGAGGATGGGCGAGCGCAGCCAGTTGCTGACGTTGGGCTGGTACGCGCCGTTCCAGCCCGAAGCTCCGAGGTCGTTGCCCCACAGCCTGGTGCCCGAGTACGCGCTCGAGGGGTCGCCGGACTTGCCGTAGACGACGCCGTGCTGCCAGTCGTCCTGGGTCGCGTCCATGCCGTGGGTCCAGCCCTCGTCGCCGGCCGCCTCGAAGTCGTTGAAGTACAGCACGGTCATGACGCCGACGAAGAAGGAGAAGGGCGGAGCGCCCTGGTCGGCGCCGTCGGGCAGGGCCTCGCTGCCGCCCATGTCGTCCTGGGCGGTGATGTAGTAGTCGATCGTGACCGGCGAGCCGGCGCCCGGGATCTGGGCCGACCAGTCGTTGCCCTGCAGGGTCATCGGGACATCCGTCCACGCGCCGCCGTCCACGGCGTGGTGCAGGTCGACGTTGGTCACGTTGCCGCCGGTCAGGCTCGCGGCCTGACAGACGACGTCGTACGGGCCGAGGTCCTGAGTGTCGGTGAGCGGCGTGTGCGTGATCACAAGGTCGACCGGGTCCGCCAGCGTGGCGGCCGCGGCCACGATGCCCTTGACGAGCATCTCGGACAGCGCGAAGTCGTTGGTCGAGAGCGGGTTCGTGTCGTTCGCGGAGTGGATGTAGGGCGAGTACTGGTCGGCGTCCTCGAAGTAGAACACGGCCGGGAAGCCGTCCTGGTAGAAGCTCTGGTGGTCGGAGGTGCCGCCGCCCAGCGAGCCTTCCTTCGAGGCCCAGCTCGGGACGTACAGGGCGCCCATGTCGGCGCAGAACTGCCGCAGCGCGGGGGTGGTGTAGTTCGTCACGAAGTCCACGTCGCGCGTGTCGCCGGCGGCCCTGTAGGCCGACATGTCGGTGTTGATCATGGCGATGATGTCCTCGCCCGCGTTGACCGACTGCTGCGAGTTGTAGTTCGACCCGATCAGGCCGTACTCCTCGGCCGAGAAGAGGATGAAGCGCAGCGTGTGCTCCCAGGGACCGCCGTTGGCGAGCACCCGCGCCGCCTCCATCACGCCGCCGGTCCCGGTGGCGTTGTCGTCCGCCCCGGGAGACACCGAGGTGCAGCTACCCGCGATCGAGTCGTAGTGCCCGCCGATGACGATGATCTGCTCCGGCGCGGTCGTCCCCGGCAGCTCGGCGATCACGTTCTCGGAGTACGTGCCGGAGAAGCTCTGCAGCGTGGGCGAGTAGCCGTAGCTCTGGAGCTGGGCCACGATCATGTCGCGCGCGATGTCCGCTCCAGGCCCGGCGGCGCAGCGCGTGGTGATGGCCGACAGGTCGTTCACGCTCTGCTCGACGTTGGCGATGTCGACCTGATCGACGACGGCCTGGACGCGCGGGTCGGCCACGCCCAGGGCGAGATCGCCTGCGCCCGGCGGCGCGAAGGGGCGCGGCACGGCCATCGGAGCGCGCCGCACGAAGGCGATGCCGCCGTGGAAGCGGCGGCCCGTATCGAGGTCGCGCAGCAGGCCGGCGCGTCCGGCCGGCGCGGCGACCAGCGCCTGGGACGCGTGCCGGAACAGCACCCTCGCCCCGGCGGCTTCGATGCGCGCTATGGTCGCGTCTGCGCTGGCGGCGACGACGAAGAGCTGCTCCGAGTCGGTGATGGGGGGCAGGTCGACGACCGCGACCGCCGCGCGCTCCAGGCGCGCGCGCAGGGACGGCTCCGGCGCGGCCACGAGGAACTCGCCGGCGTCGTGCCAGAGCGCGCGGGCGGCGCGCAGCTCGTCGCGCAGCCGGTCGTCTCCGTCGTGCACGACCACCACCGGCGCGGGCCGCGCGCTCTCGACGTCCTGGTTGTCTCGAAGGGGGGTGGCGAAGGCGTGCGCCGGTCCCGAGGACCCCAGCGCAGCCACGGTGAGGAGGACGCTCAACATGACCCGGATCTCCTGTGCTGGGCTGGGAAATGGAGGGGATTGGTTCCATGCAGCATAGCCCGAGGAGCGCGAGTCCGGGGACGTCGACTTCCCCGCCGCGTGAGCCTTCTGTATCGGCGCGGCTCCGCGCGCCGTCCGGGGCGCCCCTCGGGAGCGCGGACAGGGGGCGCGCCGGCGCACCGCCCGGCGCTACACTCTCGGCCCGCACGCCCGTACCCCTGCTCGAGGCAAAGGAGATTCCATGAGGACCCCGGCGCTTTCCCCGACCTGCCTGGCTCTCGCCCTGGCGCTCGTCTCCTGCCGCAGCACGGCCGGCATCGACAAGGGCGAGGCGCTCGCCGCGCGCTCGGTCGAGATGCAGGTCGACTCGTCGGGCCGGCTGACCGAGATCGAGTACCACCTCGCGCCCGATCAGGTCCCCGAGAGCATCCGGCGCGCCATGGACGCCCTGCACCCGGGCGGGCCGTTCAGCGACGCCGAGCGCGAGTTCCAGGGCGGGCGACTCTACTACGAGCTGAATCGCGCCGTCGCCGGGCGCGAGGTCGAGGCGATGTTCACGGCCGACGGCCGCCTGCACTCCGAGGAGCTCCAGGTCGGCGCGGAGCAGGTCCCCGACGCCGTACGCGCGACGGTGCGCGCGCTCCATCCGAGCGGGACGGTCACCCAGTACGAGGAGATCCGCGACGGCGAGCGCGCGCTGGTCGAGTACCACGTGAAGCTGCGCGAGGGCGAGCGCAAGCTCAAGGTCCTGCTCTCTCCGGCCGGCCGCCACCTCGCGACCTACCGCGAGATCGAGGCCGAGATCGAGGTGCCGATCGACTGACGCGCGGCGCGAGACCTGGGGCGACCCCATGCCGGCCTGCGACCACATCGCCTTCCGCGTCCACGACCTCGAGAGGACGATCCGCTTCTACGAGACCGTGCTGCCGGGCCGCGTGATCGGCCGGCGGCACGGGCGCGACCGCTGGCGCACCGAGATGGCCTGGATCGAGCCGGAAGGGCAGCCCGGGTTCGCCCTGGTCGCCATCCAGCCGACGCGCGTGCGCTGGCTGCTGTGGCTCTTCCACAAGCTCGTGCCGCGCGCGCTGCGCAGCTTCGAGCACGTCGGCTTCGCCTGCGCGACGCGCGAGGAGGTCGACCAGCGGGCTCGCATCGCCCGCCAGAACGGCGCCCGCGTCCTGTTCCCGCCGACGTACGTCGACGAGCGCGTCGGCACCATCTGCGAGGTGGTCGACCCGGACGGCAATCCGGTGGAGTGGACGTTCGGGCAGAGCTTCGGATGACCCGACCGAGAGCGGACGCCCGCCGACGCCGGTATGGTCTAGACTGTTTCGCGCAGCCATCTTCCGAGCCCAGCCGCTCCCATGCTCCCCCCGCTCCCCCTGCGCCGCGCCCTCGTACGGGCCGGCTTCCTCTCGTTGCTCGCGTACGCCTGGTACGCGGGGCACGCCGCGAGCGGGGTCGGCGCGCCCGCAGGGAACGGGGACCCGTCCGGCCTGCGCTTCTCCGAGGTGGCGCGCGAGGTGGGCGTCGACTTCCTGCACAGACCGACGCGCGTGGATCCGGCCCTCGCGAACATCGCGCCGCACATCACGGCCGTCGGCGCCGCGGTCTCGGTCGCGGACGCCGACGGCGACCGGCTGCCGGACCTGTACGTCGTCACCAGCGCCGACGGAGCGCCCAACGCGCTCTACCGCAACCGCGGCGACGGGAGCTTCGAGGACGTCGCGCGCCGCGCCGGGCTGGCCGACCTCAACCGCGCCGGCGAGGGCGCCTGCATGGGCTCGGTCTGGGGCGACTTCGACGGCGACGGGCGCGAGGACGTGTTCGTCTACAAGTGGGGACGCTGCCAGCTCTTCCGCAACGAGGGCGGGCTGCGATTCCGCGACGTGAGCGCGGGCTCGGGCCTGGAAGGTTGGATCAACTCCAACGCCGCGACCTGGCTCGACTACGACCGCGACGGCGTGCTCGACCTGTACGTCGCCGGGTACTTCCACGAGCAGCACGACCTGTGGAAGCTGGGGACTACGCGCATCATGCACGACAGCTTCGAGTTCGCGACCAACGGCGGGAACAACCACCTGTACCGCGGCCGCGGCGACGGCACGTTCGAGGACGTCACCGAGCGCACGGGCGCCGGCAGCACGCGCTGGACGTACGCGGCCGTCGCGGCGGACTTCGATCGCGACGGCTGGCCGGATCTGTACGTCGCCAACGACTACGGGCCCGAGGAGCTGTTCCTCAACCGCGGCGGCGAGCGCTTCGAGCTGGCGCGCGGCATCGGCCTGGAGGCGGAATCGAAGAGCGGGATGTGCGTGGCGTTGGGCGACGTCTGGAACGAGGGGCGCCCGTCGGTCTACGTGACGAACATCTCGAAGGCCGGTTACCTGTTCCAGGGCAACAACCTGCGCGTCAGCCTGCTCGATCGCGACGGCCCGATGCTGCAACTGGCCGAGGGCGCGGCGGCCGACTGCGGCTGGGCCTGGGGCGCGCAGTTCGGCGACCTCGACGGCGACGGCCTGCAGGACCTGGTGGTCGTCAACGGCTTCATCTCGGCCAGTCGGGAGCGCGACTACTGGTACCAGATGTCGAAGATCGGGCTCGGCACCGGCGGCGTGATCGCCGACGCGGCGAAGTGGCCGGCGTTCGAGGACCGCAGCCTGTCGGGCTACGAGCGCACGCGCGTGCTGCTCAAGACCGGCGCGCGCGGCGCGCGCTTCCGCGAAGCCGGGGGCGCGGTCGGCATCGACGACGTCTACGACGGTCGCGCGGTCGCGCTGGCCGACCTGTCCGGCAGCGGCCGGCTCGACGTGATCGTCGCCAACCAGGGCGGCCCGCTCCTGATCTACCGCAACGAGGCCCGCAACGACAACCGCTGGGTCGCCTTCGACCTGATCGGGACGAAGAGCAACCGCAGCGCGATCGGGGCCGAGGTCGAGCTCGAGTTCGCCGGCCAGCGGCAGTTGCAGGTCGTGACCGCGGCCTGCGGCTTCGCGAGCCAGAACGACCACCGGCGGCACTTCGGCCTCGGGCGCGAGCCGGGCGCGGTGCGTGCGACCGTGCGCTGGCCCTCGGGCGTCGAGCAGACGCTCGAGCTGGCAGAGGCGGATCTCGGCCGCCTGCACGTCGTGAGGGAGCCCGAGTGAGCGCGCCGCCCTCCGCCGTCGCGAGCGTCGCCGCCGCGCGCCTGCGCTGGCTGCCGCGGCCGACGCCGAAGAACCTGATCACGGCGCTGATCACGCTGATCCTGGTGGTGGGGGAGTGGCGCTACGGCGTGGTCGGCGGCTACACGAAGCTGGCCCTGACCTTGGGAACGTGCGTGGGCACCGAGCTCGTTCTGTCGCTGCTGCTGCTCGGGCGGATGCCCCAGCTCCAGAGCGCCTACGTGACCGGGATCAGCCTGACGGTGCTGCTGCGCCCGCAGGCCGGCCTGGTCTGGCCCTTCGTCGTGGCGGCCGCGCTCGCGATCGGCGCGAAGTACGTGCTGCGCGCCCGCGGCCGGCACCTGTGGAACCCGAGCAACTTCGGCCTCTCGGTGCTGCTGCTGCTCGCTCCCGCGAAAGTCGCGCTGCTCAGTCACGAGCTTGGCAACGACGTGCTGGGCAACAGCGTGATCTGGTTCGTCGGTCTGCTGATCGTGTGGCAGGCGCGCATGGCGCACATCACGCTGGCCTACGCGGCGAGCTTCTCGCTCCTGGCCGTGCTGCGCAGCTTCGTCGTCGGCACGCCGGTGCTGGCGGAGCTGGCGCCGCTGACCGGGCCGATGTACCAGCTCCTGGTGTTCTTCATGCTGACCGACCCGCGCACGACCGCGGCCGGCCGGCGCGGCCAGATCGCGACGGTCGTCGTGATCGCCCTGCTCGAGGCCGCCATGCGCCTGGCGAACGACTTCGAGCTCCCGGGCGCGGCGGTCTTCGCCCCCGCCCCGCCGATCCTGGCGCTCTTCATCGTCGGCCCGATCGCCCTCGCGCTCGACCTGCGGCGCCGCGCGTGCGCGCAGTAGCCCGGCCCCGGTCGCATTGGCGGGACGGCGCCGCCGGGGGCTCACCAGCGGATCTCATAGCCGTTCGTGAGGTTGAAGCGCAAGCCGCACGGGGACAGCGTCGCCTCCCCCTCGACGTCGGCGGTCCAGTCGAACCATGTGTCGTTCTCGATGCCGCTCGTTCCGAAGGCGAAGCAGAGCGCCTCGTTCTGCCCCTCCGAGCCGGTCGTGCCGGTCGTGAAGGGGATGTCGGACACGTTCCCCACGCCAATGTCGACGTGCGGCTGGTTGCAGTCGTCCGTTCCGCCGAGCCACCCGCTCGCGGGCGGCGGCGCGACGAGGGGAGTCGGCTGCTGCTTCGCCCGCGGGATGTCCGAGTACTGCGCGCCTGCCGGCGCCGCGAAGGCCAGGGTGGTCGCGATCGACGCCGCGAATCCGTTCCGCTGCATGGCGAATCCTCCCCTCGTGTCGAGGCCTCGGGTCCGGAACGACGGTACCACTCCGTCCCGCTGCCGGCTACGGGATCCCATCGCTCGCGGACGGGCCCTTACTGCGGCGACGCGTGCGAGAGCTTGAGGGTCCAATCGCCGAGCACGCTCCAGAAGTAGGCGCGCTTGCGGCCGATGTCGCCGCCGACGTCGTTCCACGACGGGCCCTGCGACTCGAGCTCGAAGTAGCGCGCCCAGGCGGCGCCGAAGGTCAGGCCCTCGCCGAGCGCCTGCGCGAAGCCGCGCGGCTCGTCGTAGAACACCTTCGCGCGGCCGACCAGCGCCAGGCCGTTGGCGAGGAAGAGCAGCGACTCGGCGCCCTGCCGGCGGCCGTAGGCCGGGTCGCCGTAGGGCAGGCCCTGCGCGCCGGCGGGCGTGATGCCGTGGCAGCCCGTGTGGTGGTAGAAGGCCGGCTCGGGCGCGACGGCGCCGTTCGCCCACAGCGTGCGCAACAGGTACCAGTCGAGCTTGCCCCCGCCGCAGGCCGCCGCCAGCGACGGCTCGAGCCGCTCCCCGCGCGGCGTCCACGACCAGGCCGGACCGCCCAGCGCGCTGGCGAGCTGGGCGAGCTCGCCGCGGCCGAACACGCAGCCCCAGGGGTCGCTGTGGGCGCGCACGGTGCGCAGGACCGCCGGGTAGCGCAGCCACTCCGCGACGCGCGCCAGGGTCGGACCGCCGTGCACGTCGGCCAACGCGGGGTCGGACTCCTGCCAGTCGCCGGCGGCGCGCTGCATCACGCCGAAGCCCGAGCCGAGGCCGCAGGCGATCGAAGCCGAGCGCCAGGCGACCGGAGCGGAGCGCGTGCGGAAGGCGTGGTTGCGCTCGAGGTACTCGGCCAACAGGCGGCGCTCGAGAACCGGATCGTCCTCCCAGATCGCATCGCGCCAGTCGGGGACCTCGCTCTCGGAGGCGAAGCGCACGGCCTGCGGCTGCCCGTCCGCGTCGAGCAGACCGGCGCCGTCCGCACCCGCGATCGCGCGGCTCGGGCTCAGGGCGACGCCGCGCGCGTCGATGCGCGCGACGACGATGTCCGGTTGCGCCATCACGTTCGGCCGGGCGCGGTCCGCGTCGCTGCACTCGTGGTCGCCGCTCTCGTCGAAGAGTGCGAGCGACCAGCCGACGACCTCGTCGGCCGCGTCGAGGCGCTCGCTGACGTCGCACTTGCCGTCGGAGACGTGGAAGAAGTCCTCGAAGATGACCGAGCGGCGCTCGAGGTCCGCGCACGGCCCGCCGCGCGCGGGGATGCCGCCGGGGTACACGGCGTGGATCGCCTCGAGCCGGGTGCGCGGCTGGACGTAGACCTCCTCCCAGCGGCCGTCGAGGTCCGACAGCACGATCTCGGCGCGGTGGGCGATGTCCTCCGGCACGCGCCGCAGGTAGGGCGCATCGGGGTACTCCGCGCGCGTCTCCTGCCCGTCGCGCAGGACGACGGTCTCCTGCTTGCGCCAGTTGCACGTGCGCACCAGGAAGGCGTCGGGGAAGTGCCCGACGAAGAGCGCCCCGGCCAGCCCGCCCTCGCCGCCGCCCTCGCGGGCGACCGCGCGCAAGAGCTCGCGCAGGGCGAGCACGTAGCGGCCGTCCTGGTGCAGGGCGCTCGGCTCGAGCTCCACCGCCAGCGCTTCGGCGCGCAGGCCCTCGGCCGCCAGGTCGCGCGCCAGGCGCTCCAGGAGCGGCGCGAGCGGCGGCGCGCCGTCGAGCGGATCGAGCAAGCGGCGCTCGACCAGCACGAGCAGGCGCGCGCCCGTCTCGCCCGCGCGCACGATCGTCTCCAGCGCGCGGATCTCAGCCGCGCCGTCCCCGTCCTGATCGAAGCCGGCGAAACGCGCGCACAGCTCGGCCAGCGGGTCCTCACCTGAGGACGGCGCAGCGACGAGGAGAGACGCGAGGACGGGGGCGACGGCTCTGATCATGTGTGGGCTCGTGCTGGAGTGGACGGGGTCTCCGATGCTACCCCATCTGGCCGCTTCAGCCCTTGACGACTACGAACGGCCGCACGCGCGCCACCCTGCGCGCCAACCCGGCGCGCTGGACCACGTCGACGACCTCGGCCACGTCCTTGTAGGCGTCGCTCAGCTCCTCGTCGACCGTGCGCCGGCCGGCGGCCTGCAGCGAGATGCCGAGGCGCGCCAGCTCCTTGGGCACGTTGCGGTCGCGCGCCAGGCGCCGCGCGCGCGTGCGGCTGAGCAGGCGCCCGGCGCCGTGGCAGCACGAGCCGAAGGTGTCCTCCTCGGCCTTGCGCGCGCCGACCAGCACGAACGAGTAGCGCCCCATGTCGCCGGGCACGAGCACCGGCTGGCCGAGGTCGCGGTAGGCCGCCGGCACGAGCGGGTGGCCGGGTCCGAACGAGCGCGTGGCGCCCTTGCGGTGGACGAGCAGCTCGCGCTCGCGCCCATCCACTACGTGCCGCTCGAGCTTGGCGATGTTGTGGCAGACGTCGTACACGACGACGGCGTCGGCGTCCGGGCCGAACTGTTTCTCCAGCACCTCGCGCACGCGCTGCGTGACGACCTGGCGGTTGGCGAAGGCGAAGTTCATGGCCGCGCCCATCGCGCCGAAGTACTCGCGCCCGACGTCGGAGTCGAAGGGCGCCGAGCAGAGCTGGCGGTCGGGCAGGTCGATGCCGTGGTCGGCCGAGGCGCGCACCATGCGCGCCAGGAAGTCGTCGCAGACCTGGTGGCCGAAGCCGCGCGAGCCGGTGTGGATCAGCACGGTCAGCGCGCCGGCCTCGAGGCCCAGGCGCGCGGCGATCTTCTCGTCGTACACCTCGTCGACCGCCTGCACCTCCATGAAGTGGTTGCCCGAGCCGAGCGTCCCGAGCTGCGGCGCGCCGCGCACGCGCGCGTCGGCCGAGACGGCTCTCGGATCGGCCCAGGCGGCGCAGCCCTGCTCCTCGCAGTGCTCGAGGTCGCTCGGACGGCCGATCCCGCGCTCGACCGCCCAGCGCGCACCGCCGCGCGCGACCTGGTCGAGCTCGTGCGCCTTGAGCTTGAGCGGCCCGCCGCGACCGGCGCCGGCCGGCACGGCCTTCAAGAGCGCCACGGCCAGCTCGCCGCGGTGCTCGCGCGCCTTCTTCGGCTTGACTCCGCGCACGGCGAGCAGGCGCACGCCGCAGTTGATGTCGAAGCCGACTCCCCCGGGCGAGATGACGCCGCCTTGCGCCGGATCGAAGGCCGCCACGCCCCCGATCGGGAAGCCGTAGCCCCAGTGGATGTCGGGCATGCCGAGCGACCAGCGCACGATCCCCGGCAGGGTGGCGACGTTGCGGACCTGCTCGAGGCAGGGGTCGTCGCGGATCGACGCGATCAGCGCCTCGGAGGCGTAGACGCGGCCGGGAACGCGCATCGCGCCGGTCCGGGGCAGCTCCCACAGCACGTCCCCGATCCGTTCCATGGCGATACGGTGTCAGACACCGTATCACAAGTCGATGACCACGCGCCCGCGCCAGTCGCCTTCTGGAGCGCCGGGGAGGATCGGCGCCGCTTCGGCGCGGTGCCAGGTGACGGCCTTGGCGTCGACCAGCGCGCCCTCGGCGAGCGCCGCGGCCGGCACGCAGTCGATGCGCGCGCGGCTGAGCGCTGGCAACGCCCCCGGCTCGATCCGCGCCGCGACGGCGAGCCGCTCCTCCACGGTCCACAGCCGGTGCAGCGCGCGCCACCACGCGACCCAGGCCTCGACCGCGTCGCGACCCTCGACCGCGAGCGCGCGTTCCTCGCGCGGCGCCGCCGGTGCGAGATCCTCGCCCGCGCTCCACGCGCCGTATGCCGCCGCAGCCTCTTCGAGCAGCCCCGACCAACCGCGGCCCTCGACCACGAGACACACGTCCGCGGTGTGCTCCTCCAGCCGCCACATGCCGCGAATCTACCGCGCCGTCACCCCGTGCGGAGCACGAGGCTCGAGCAGGTCCCGACGAGGCATGCTACGATAGGGTCGGCAGGCTGCTGCGACCCCGCTCGCGGCCCCCCGCCGCCCTTCGGAGCCGGGTCCGCACCTCCGACCCGGGCCGCCCCCGATGAAGGTCACCTTCGCTCACATCCGCTACGAGAGCCTGAGCATCCAGAAGCTCTCGGCCGAGCTGAAGGCGGCGGGGCACGAGACGGCCCTCGTCTTCAACCCCATGATCTTCCTGGACCACTGGTTCAACATGCCCAGGCTGGGGGGCCTGTTCTACCGCCTCGAGCGCTTCGTCGAGGAGATCCTGAGCACCGAGCCGGACGTCGTCGGCTTCTCCTGCTTCACCGACGACTTCCACTGGGCCCTGCAGGTCGCGCGGGAGATCAAGAAGAAGAGCAGCGTGCCGATCATCGTGGGCGGCATCCACGCCACCCTGGTGCCGCAGCACGTCATGCAGCACGACTGCATCGACTTCGCCTGCGTCGGCGAGGGTGGCGAGGCGCTGTGCGAGCTCCTGCAGTGCCTGGCCGCCGGCGATCCGCGCCCGGACGTGCCCGGCATCTGGGCCCGGCGCGACGGCCAGCTCGTGAAGAACGGCGCGCGCCCGCTCGAGCGCGACCTCGACACGCTGCCCTTCCTGGACAAGGACCTGTTCTACGACCAGGCGCCGTACTTCAAGAAGGTGTACGTCACCATGACGACCCTCGGTTGTCCCTACCGCTGCACGTACTGCTGCCACGCGCCGCTGCGCGAGGTCTACCCGCGCGGGAAGTACGTCCGCCACCGCAGCCTGGACAACGTCATGGCCGAGCTGAAGTGGGCCAAGGAGAAGTACGAGCCCAAGCTGATCTACTTCTACGACGACATGTTCGTGACGACCAAGGCGCGCCTGAAGGACTTCGCCGCAAGATACAAGGAGCACATCGGCCTGCCGTTCACCTGCATCAACCACCCGCGCGTGCTCGACGAGGAGGCTGTCCAGATCCTGAAGGACTGCGGCTGCGTCTCGACCGACATCGGCATCCAGAGCCTGAACGAGGTCTCGCGCAAGGTCCTGATGCGCGCCGAGTCCGACGAGGACATCCGGCGCGCCGGCCGTTCCCTGCACGAGCACGGGATCCCCTTCAAGGTCGACATCATGGGCGGCATCCCGGGCGAGTCCGAGGAGGACCTGGCGCGGACCGCGATGGCGCTGAAGGAGCTCGATCCGGCGCGCATCTCGTTCTTCATGCTGCGCTACTACCCGCGCGTGCCCATCGCGCGGACGGCGCGCGAGATGGACCTGGTCAGCGACGACCTGCTGCGGCGCACGATGGAGGGCATGGGGGCCAGTCCCCACGACCCCGACTGCTACATCGACCCCGCGGAGTTCGCTCCCTTCCACGTGTTCTACAGCGTGCTGCCGAAGCTGCCGGCGCGGCTGGTGCGCTTCCTGGTCGAGAAGAAGCGCTACCGGACCGTCTTCAAGCAGCGCTTCAAGAGCATCGTCAGCGTGGCCCTGATCGCGGCCTACTTCCCCGACTACCTCCGCAAGCGCGAGGACCGCGGCATCACCATCCTCGGCGTCTACAAGTCGACCATCGCAGAGGCCCTGAGGCGCCGGTTCGGCAGGAAGACGGCCGCCGGCGCGCGCCTTCCCAGCCCCGCCGGCGCCGGCGCGCCCGGCGCGCAGTAGACCGGCCGGGCCGCTTCGAGCCCGGGTCCTTTCCCGACGCGGTTCCCGCTCCGCGCGCGCGGATCGCGGCGGGCCAGCGAGTATCCTCTGGCCCCACCCATCCCCGCCAGGCCCACCGTCTCTCCTTCAGGCATGACCCCGACCACCGTCCTGACCGGTGCCAATCGCGGCATCGGGCTCGAGCTCGCGCGCCAGCTCGCGGCCGCGGGCGAGCGCGTGATCGCCACCACCCGCGATCCGCGGGCCGCGCCGGAGCTCTGCGCGCTCGACGTGCGCGTCGAGGCTCTCGACGTCGCCGATGCGCGCAGCGTCGCGCGCTTCCGCGAGACTCTCGCCGGCGCGCTGGTCGACCTCCTGATCAACAACGCCGGCATCGGCGTGGGCGAGCGCGATCTGGAAGGCCTCGACGTCGAGAGCCTGGCGCGGTACTTCCAGGTCAACAGCATGGGCGCCCTGCGCGTGACGCAGGCGCTGCTCCCCAACCTGCGCGCCGGAACGCGCAAGCACGTCGCTCAGATCACGAGCCGCATGGGCAGCATCGCCGACAACACCAGCGGCGGCGCCTACGCCTACCGCGCCAGCAAGGCGGCGCTCAACATGCTCACGAAGAGCCTGGCGCTCGATCTCGCCGGCGAGGGCTTCGTGTGCGTCGTGCTGCACCCCGGCTGGGTGCGCACGCGCATGGGCGGCGACGGCGCGCCCACGACGGTCGAGGAGAGCGCGCGCGACCTGCTGGCGACCTTGCAGAGCCTCGCGCCCGAGGACAACGGCCGCTTCCTCGGTCCCGGCCGCGAGGAGATCCCCTGGTAGCGAGGGGCGGACCGCCTTGGACGGCTTCGAGCATGCTGCGGTGCTGGTGACGGGCTCGACGCGCGGGATCGGGCTGGCGATCGCGCGCGCGCTGGCCGCGCAGGGCGCCGTCGTCGGCGTCCATGGGCGCGACCTCGTGCGCGCGCGCGAGGTGTGCGCCGAGCTGCCGGCGACCGCCGGCGGCAGCGTGCCGCTCGCCGGCGACCTCGACGAGCCCGAGGTCGCGCGCGGCATCGTGCAGGACTTCGTCGAAGCCGCCGGGCGCATCGACGGCCTGGTCAACAACGCCGGCGGCGGCAAGGCACGGCCGTTCCGCGCGCTGACGCTGCAAGGGTGGCGGCGGACGTTCAGCGCCAACCTCGAGGCCGCCGTGATCGCCTCCCAGGAGGCCTACGCGACGATGCGCGCGCAGAAGAGCGGCAGCATCGTCAACGTGGCCTCGCTGGCCGCGCACGGGCCGGGCCGCTGGATGGGCGCCGACTACGCCGCCAGCAAGGCCGGGCTGGTCAGCCTGACGCGCAGCCTGGCCTTCGAGGGCGCGCGCTTCGGCGTGCGCGTCAACGCCGTCTCGCCGGGGCTCGTGCGGACCGACATGACCGCCGCGCTGACGGACGAGAACATCGCCGCGGCCGGGATCCCGCTGGGCCGCATCGGCACGACCGAGGACGTCGCGCGGGCGGTCCTGTACCTGCTCTCGCCCGGCGCGGCCTACGTGACCGGGCAGGTCCTGCACGTGGACGGCGGCGCGTGCATGCGCGCTTGAGGAGACCTGGAGCGGAGCGCCCATGACGGGAAGACGGCGAGTGGTGGTGACGGGCCTGGGGGTCGTCTCGGCCCTGGGCCTTGACGAACGCGCTCTCGGCCGCCGGCTCTTCGCCGGCGAGGGCGGCGTGCGGCGCATCCGCGCCTTCGACCTCGCGGGCTACCGCTGCACGAGCGGGGCCGAGGTCGACGACGGCGAGCTGCGCGCGGCGCTGGCCGATCGCGGCTGGCGCCGCGTCGACCGCACGCTCGACATGGCCATGCTGGCCTCGGCCCAGGCCCTCGAGCAGGCGGGCCTCGCCGCGCGCGGAGCGGAGCACGTCCCGCAGGCCGTCGGCACGCTGTTCGGGACCGGCTGGGGCCCGACCGAGAGCCTGGTCGCCAACTGGCAGTCGTACCAGGAGAAGGGGCTCAAGGGGCTGCGGCCGACGACCGTGCCGCGCTGCATGATGAACGCGATCTCGTCGCAGGTCTCGATGAGGTTCCGGCTGACGGGCCCGAACTACGTCGTCGTCTCGGCCTGCGCCTCGTCGACCGTCGCGATCGGCATGGGCTACCGCATGATCCGCGACGGCCACGCCGAGCGGGTGCTGTGCGGCGGCGCCGACGCGATGTTCGATCCGGCGGTCTACGGCAGTTGGAACAACCTCGGGGTGCTGTCGCGCAACGAGAACCCGGAGCGGGCCTGCCGGCCCTTCGACGCCGAGCGCGACGGGTTCGTGCTGGGCGAGGGCGCCGGTGCGCTCGTGCTGGAGTCGCTCGAGTCGGCCCATTCGCGCGGCGCGCGCGCGCGGGCCGAGATCCGCGGCTACGGCGAGTCCTCGGACGCCGAGCACGTCACGCGCCCGAGCGAGCAGGGCCAGACGCGCGCCATGAGCGCGGCCCTGGCCGATGCCGGGCTGGAGCCCTCCGGGCTCGGTTTCGTCAACGCCCACGGCACGGCCACGCAGGCCAACGACGAGTGCGAGTGCCGCTCGCTGCGCGCCGTCCTGGGCGCGGAGGTCGAGCGCGTCCCGGTCGTGTCGAGCAAGCCCTACTTCGGGCACCTGATCGGCGGCGCCGGGGCGGTCGAGACGATCGCCACGATCCTGTGCCTGGAGGCCGGGCGCGTGCACCGCAGCCTGAATCTTGATCGCCCCGACGAGTTGTGCGACGTTCACCTCGTCCGCGAGCGCGCGGTCGATCTCGAGATGCCGACGGCCATGATGAACAGCTTCGGGTTCGGCGGAAACAACGCCGTGCTGGTGCTGCGGGGAGGCGAGCTGGCGTGATTCGCACCGAGCTGGTGGAGAGGCTGCGCGACGTGATGGTGCGCTCGTGCCCGGAGTCGGTCGACTGGGACGAGGTCGATGAGACGCGCACGATCGAGTCGCTCGGGATCGACTCGCTGGCCATGCTCGACCTGACCTACGACCTGCAGCAGGCCTTCGAGCTCGAGTTCGAGCCGGAGGATCTGCTCGGCGTGAAGACGGTGGGCGACCTGCTGGCCTTCCTCGCGGCGCGCGTCGGTTCGTGATACGGCTCCGGCTCCTGGCGGAATACGCCCTGGCGCGCGTCTTCCTCGGCGCGGTCGAGCTGCTGCCCGCGCCGCTGGCGATGGGCGCCGCGCGGCGCATGGCGGACCTCGTCTTCCTGGTCCACCGCCGGCGGCGGCGCATCGCGACCGACAACGTCCTCGCGAGCGGCATCGTCGCCGACGCGCGCGCCGCGCGGCGCATCGCGCGCGAGTCCTTCCGCCACCTCGCGCTGATCGTGGTCGAATCCCTGCGGTCCGGGGTCGAGGGCAGCGTGAACGGCGGTGCGAGCGCCGCGCTGGTCGAGTGGGACGTGCCCGCCTCGGTCGAGGCCCTGCTGGACGACGAGCGGCAGGGGTTGATCCTGGCCTCGGGCCACCTGGGGAGCTGGGAGGCCGCGGCGCAGATCCTCTCCCTGCGCAAGCCCGTCATGGGCATCACCAGCCCGATGAACAACCCGCGCGTGGAGCGGCTGGTCCAGGAGCGCAAGCCGCGCGGGCGCTTCACGCTGACGTCCAAGCACGACCTCGACACGGGCCGCTTCTTCGCCTGCCTGAAGCGCGGCGACGTGCTGGCGCTGATGATCGACCAGCGCGCGCTGAAGCGCGGTATCGAGGTCGCCTTCTTCGGCCGGCCGGCTGCGACCCATACCTCGATCGCCCTCCTGCACCTGACGACCCGCGTCCCGATCGTCTTCGGCTGGTGCGAGCGGGTCGGCCCGGGTCACTACCGCTTCCACGCCGAAGAGCCCCTGCGCCACGCGCGCAGCGGCGACAAGGAGCGCGACGTGCGCGCCATCCTCGAGGCGCTCTACCACAAGCTCGAGTGCGCCATCCGCGCCCACCCCGAGCAGTACATGTGGGGCCACCGGCGCTGGCGCTGAGACCCGCGGGCCGGGCGATACGGTGTCTGACACCGTATCGCAATCATGACCCGTCCCCTTCAGTCTGGGAGAGTGCGGGTGGGGCTCACCTTAGCCGCGACTTGTGAGAGAACGCAGCTACTGAGGGAACAGGTTCTCAGCGTCACGAACGGTCCCGTCGTTCGCGATCCACTGAACCTCTCCAGTCCATGTCTGGCCAGCGGGCGGTACCAGCACCGGCAGCGTCGCGATCGACATCGTTCCGCGATCGACGATGCCACCGTTCGCTCTCGTTGCCGTGTAAACCGATTGACCGTTTACGTAGACCGTTGCGCTCGACAGGTCCGCTTGATCGTCGACAACCGTTACGCTCCAAGAGCGTTCGCCGGTTCCAGGCACGGCATACCCGTTGTCTATCACGCGAACCCCACCCTCGTTCGCTGTGAGCTGCCAGCCGCTTGGGAGAGGTTGGTTCTTGGCCAAGGCCTCGGAGAACGCGGCCACCTCGCTCACGCTGGGATTCGTGGGACCGGAAAACGCGACGCTCTTGATCGTTGCAACCGGTGCTGGGCTCGTCGGCCCATACCACGCGAATGCACCAAGGCCGAGCACCGCGATCGTCCCGATCGTTGTCGAGATCATCTTCATGATGATGGTGACTCCTCTTACTATGTATATCGCGGAAACCTGGCGTTCAGGTGGACTCCGTCGAGGCGCATTCGTGGGATTGCGCACTCAATACGTCTTGTGCGGGACATCAGATCGAGGGCGAAGGAACGCCCTCACGGCTCCTCGCCGCCGTCCAGGAACTCCACCGCGAAGCGCACCGCCTGCGGATTGCGGATCAGCGACGCGTGCAGCCCCTCCACCTGGCGGAACTCCGCCGCGCCCTCCAGCCGCGTCTCCTCCACCGTCAGGAGGCCGTCGTCATTGCCTTGCAGCAGCGGGTTCCAGCCCCGCTCCCCGTGTCCCGCGGCGACGATGGCGAAGGGGCAGGGCGGCGGCGGGATGGTCGCGGCCTCCTCCGCGACGTCCCGCAGCGAGGGGCCCAGCGCCACGCGGAACGGGAGCCAGTCCTTGAGCGAAGCGGCCAGGGCCGAGCCGTGGCTGGGTGGAGCGAGCATCACCATCCGCCCGATGCGGACGTGCTCGCGCCACGACCCGGGGAGGGCGAGAGCCTGCCGTGCCACGAGCCCCCCGAGGCTGTGGCTGACGAAGGAGACCTCCTCGACGCCCTCCAGCCCGTCCAGCACCCGGTGAACCTGCTCGGCGTGCTCGCGGATGCTCCGCCGCGTGCTCGGGTAGGCCAGGGCGGCGACGGCGAATCCGGCCTCCTCCAAGGCCTGAGCCATGGGCTCGCACGATGCGCGGGAGCGGGCCAGGCCGTGGAGCAGGATGACCAGGCGCGGGCCGCCGGCCGGCAAACCGTGCTCCAGCCGCTCCGCCTCCAGGGCCGTGCGGCAGGCCTCGAAGCTACCCCAGGCGCGGCGCACGTCCCCGGGATCCAGCAACCGGCACGCGCCCGTCAGCGCGTTCTCCTGGATCCGCCAGCCGCCGAGCCACAGCACATCGCCCCAGAACTGCACGCCTCCGAAGGTGGGCAACGCCAGGTTGGGCTTGCCGCGGCCATAGCGCGCCTCGAGGGCCGCCACCAGGGCCGACTCGCAGTCGGCGGCGCCCCCTTCCGCAACGATCCGCCCGCCGTCTACCTCTACCAAGCGAAAGCGCGTGCCGTCGCCCTCCAGCTCGAAGCCGAGAACGGGCGGGCGCACGGGCCGGAACGACGCCTCCACCGCGGGGGCCGGCCCCTGGGCCGCCGCCAGCCGCAGGAACAGGGCCAGCACGGTCAGGACCATGACACCAGCGTAGCTCAGGACGGCGAGGTCTCGGAGGCGAATAGGAGGAACAAGCGCCCTCACCGGCCGGCGACCCCTCTGCGCCCCGCCAGGGTGGCCGCTGGATGGCGGCCCGCCGGAGAGCGGGGGAGGGCCGCCTCGCCCGGGGGTGGCGGCCGGGGGCGCGCCGGCCGACGTGTTCTTCCGCGAGGACGTACCGAGTCACGCCAATCTCCGCCGATTTCGCGCAACTCGCGCGCGGCACGGCGGTCGAGAGGATGGACGCGCCCGATGGCCCGAAGAGCCCGTTGCGATCGCCCTGGCTCGTGGCATTCGCCGATCAGCGGCGGCCGTCTGGCCGTCCGTTGCGTCGGCGGGGGATGAGCCGCTCGGCCTGTTCATTCGCCGATCAGCGGCGGCCGTCTGGCCGTCCGCAGCATCGGCGGGGGATGGAACGCTCCGCCGGTTCATCACGTTTGCGACAGCTCGCCGGACTCAAGATCGAGCGCGTGGCGAACACGACGGCGTGACGACTTCGAAGGACCGGCGCCAGCTCGAGCTGCACGCACGGCGGGTGATCTCGGAGGGCGAGAGCGGGGTGCGGGTCGGGGCGGTCGCCGCGAGCGCCCTCGGCGCCTGCCAGGGCACCGGGCGGGCCGCAGGCGGGTGAGCGGATCGCGCCGTCGCTAGCCCAACTAGTGCAGAGCGGGAGAACGGCGGCGATCGGTGCGACTCGGCATCAGCGCTGCTTGCCGCACTGGCCGCAGAACCGTGCGTCGGCGGCGAGCGGGCTGCCGCAGCCGGCGCAGAAGGCGCTGCCGGTGGAGTCCTTGGCCTTGAGCTCGGCGCCGCACTTGTTGCAGAAGCTGCCGGGGGGGACGCTGGCGTTGCAGGCGGAGCAGACGATGCCGGCGGCGGCCGGCGCCAGCATCTCGCCGCCCTTGTGGTCCTTGACCAGCATCTGCGCCAGGCCGAAGCCGACGCCGAGGCCCGCGCCGCCGAGCAGGCTCCCGGCCCCGCCGCCGCCCTCGCCGCCGCCGCCCGCGCCTCCGGCGGCCATGCCCTCGCCGGCGCCCATCATGGCCTTGCCGGCCGCGAACTGCTGGTAGGCGCCGACGCCGCCGACGGTGCGCAGGTAGGCGGCATCCGTGTAGAGCTTCTTCAGGTTGGCCGCGTCCTCCTCGTCGATCGCGATCACGAAGTTGCCCAGGCGCACGATCTGGATGCCGTAGCTCGCGACGTGCGTGGAGATGCCGGCCAGGACGTCGCGCTCGATCTCCTCGGTGTAGGCGCCGGAAGTGACGTCCAGCATGGGCCACTTGTTCTTGACCAGGAGCTCGGCGATGCGGTCGCGCACGACCTTGAGCACCTGCTCCTTCATCCACGAGCCCACCAGGTGCGACTCGGCGCGGCCCATGCCGACCAGCCCGATGATCAACTGCTCGGGGTCGACGACCTTGAACGAGAACTCGCCGTGCACCATCGTCTCGGCCGGCACGCCGCTCTTGGGGTCCTCGACGTGGCCGATGCGGCCGCCGAACTTGACGCCCGCGTGCTCGCGCACGTTGACGAAGAAGACCTCGGCGATGAACACATTGCCGCCCGTGAAGCTGTCGATCAGGTTCGACAGGAAGGGCAGGTTCATCGTGTCGAGCGTGTGGCGGCCGGGATCGAGGACGGCCACGACCACACCGTCCCTGAAGAACACGGCGCGCTCGTCGGCCTCGACCGTGAGCTGCGACTTGAGGGGGATCGTGGGATCCGGGTGCTTCCAGACGACCTGCGCCTTGGCGTCGTCCGGGCGGGCGACCATCATCTCGCCCACGCCGCGCTTGAACCAGTCGATCATGCCCATGACGTTCCCCTTCTCGTTTCTTTTCTCGTCGATCGATGGACCACGGACCCACGAACCGGAGTTGAATGCGAGCGCGCCCGCTACGCATAGGATACGCGCGCATTCAGCCGATCTCCAGCCCGACGGAGGCGCCCCGTGACCGAGCCCGCCCGTTTCCCGGAGGCCCCGGCCGACCCCGTGTCGGAGGAGGAGCTCGTCGAGGAGGAGATCGAGGAGGAGCTCGAGGACCCCGCGCGCAGCGCGCGCGTCGCGTTCGCCTGCGAGACCTGCGGCGCGGACATGAAGTGGGACCCCGACGCGGACGCGCTCTCGTGCGAGTACTGCAACAGCGTCGTGCAGGTTCCGCGCGCCGAGGGCACGATCGTCGAGCGCGCGCTGGAGGACGCCGGCGCGGCGGCGCGCGGGCTGGGCCTCGAGCGGCGCGTCGCGCGCTGCGGGAGCTGCGGGGCGGGGGTGACGTTCGACGAGAAGGCGACCGCCGACGTGTGCGTCTACTGCGGCTCGGCGAACGTGCTGGCGCAGGAGGCCAATCGCAACGCCATCCGGCCCGAGTCGTTGATCCCGCTCGACGTCGACCGGGGGGACGTCGAGGCCGCCTTCCGGCGCTGGATCCGCGGCCTGTGGTTCCGGCCGGACGAGTTGAAGAAGACGAAGCGCTTGGACGCCGTAGGCGTTTACGTGCCCTTCTGGACCTTCGACTGCGGCGTGCACTCGGACTGGTCGGCGGACGCCGGCTACTACTACTGGGTCAACCAGTCGTACACGACGACGGTCAACGGCCGGCGCGTGCGGCGCACGCGCCGCGTGCGCAAGACCCGCTGGGTGCCGGCCTGGGGCGCGCGCGACGACCGTTACGACGACCTGCTGGTACACGCTTCGCAGGGGCAGCCGCGGAAGCTCGTCGAGCGCCTCGGGGACTTCGACACCGGGGCGCTCGTCCCGTACCGGCCCGAGTACCTCGCCGGCTGGCGCGCGGAGGAGTACCAGCTCGACCTGGAGGGCGGTTGGGCCGCGGGCCAGGCGCTGGTCGAGGCCACCCAGCGCACTCGCTGCGCGGGCGACGTGCCGGGCGACACGCAGCGCTTCCTGCGCGTGAAGAACGTCATCTCGGGCGTGCGCTGGAAGCACGTGCTGCTGCCGATCTGGAGCCTGCAGTACCGCTTCAAGGCGAAGACGTACACGGTGCTCGTGCACGGCCAGAGCGGGCGCGTCGTCGGCGACGCGCCGCTGTCGTGGGTGAAGATCCTGCTGCTCGTGCTCGGCCTGCTGGCCGGCTTCCTGGTCGCGGCGGCCGCGGTCGGCGGCGCCGGCCTTTTCGGGCTGCTCGCGAGCTGATCCGCGGCTGATCCGACGCAGATCGCGCGCTCGCGGCGGCGCGGCGAGCGGGTAGGATCTGCGCGGCCCCGGTCCGGATCCCAGCCCAAGAAACTCCCGTCGTGCAGCTCGGCTTCGTCATCGATCACTCGCGCTGCATCGGCTGCCACGCCTGCACCGTGGCCTGCAAGTCCGAGAACCACGTGCCGCTCGGGAGCTTCCGCACGTGGGTCAAGTACACCGAGGAAGGCGAGTTCCCGGCGGTTGAGCGCTCCTTTGCGGTGCTGCGCTGCAACCAGTGCAGCGACGCGCCGTGCGTCACGATCTGCCCCGTCAGCGCGCTCGAGAAGCGCTTCGACGGCGTCGTCGACGTCGACCCCAAGGCCTGCATCGGCTGCAAGGCCTGCATGCACGGCTGCCCCTACGACGCGCTGTACATCCACCCGGGCACTGGTACGGCGGAGAAGTGCCACTTCTGCGTCCACCGCACCGAGCTCGGCCTGGCGCCGGCCTGCGCCGTCGTCTGTCCGACGGAGGCGATCGTCCCCGGCGACTTCGACGATCCCGCAAGCCGCGTCTCGCGCATGCGCGCCGAGCTCGACCTGCGCGCGCGCAAGACCGAGGCCGGCACGCGGCCCAACGTCCTGTACCGGGAGGTGTCCGCGGCCGGCATCGACCCGGCCGTGGCCAACATGGCGGGCGGCTTCATCTGGACCGAGAGCCCGAGCGGACCGCGCATGGACGCGCAGATGTTCGAGGCGCTCGAGGGGGAGCTCGAGACCCGGGCGCGTGCGCGCACGACCTACGACGTGCCGCGCGGCGAGCTGTGGGGCGGCAGGATCACGGGCTATCTGTTCTTCAAGTCGCTCGCGGCCGGGCTGTTCCCCGCCGCCTGGCTCTCCTTCGACGCCGCGGCCGAGGTGCGCGAGGGCGTGAAGCCCGGCGTCGCCGCGCCGCTCTTCGCGCTCGTCTGCCTGACGCTGACCTGCGGCCTCCTGGTCGGCGACCTGAAGCGCCCGGAGCGCTTCTTCTTCATCCTGAAGCGTCCCAACTGGCGCTCGTGGCTCGCGCGCGGCACCTTCGCGATCGGCCTCTACGGCGCGCTGCTCGCGGTCTGGCTGCTGGCGGTCCTCGGGCGTCGGGACGACGGCGGTGCGGGCTGGGCGATCTTCGGCTGGCTCACGATCGCCACCGGCCTCCTCACCGCGGCCTACACCGGCTGGCTCTTCCGCCAGGCGCGCGGGCGCGTCCTGTGGATGAAGCGCGGCTACTGGTTCCACCTGGTCGTGCAGGCGCTGCTCGCCGGCAGCGCGCTCCTGTGCGCCTTGCAGCCGGTGCTGCTGTGGGGCGCAGACGCGGCGGCGAGGCTCGCCGACCTCCTGTCGGCGACGCTGGTCCTGCACCTCGTCCTGGTATGGATCGAGGAGCGCATGGCGCCGCGCGGGCGCGAGGCCGAGTACCGCCGCGCCGCGCGCCTCGTCACGCACGGCCCGTACTCGCGCCGGCATTGGGCGCTCGGCGTCGTGCTCGGGATCCTGCTGCCGATGCTCCTGATCCTGGTCTACGTGCCGCTGGGCGGCGTGTGGCTGCCGGCGCTGGCCGGCGTTCTCGCGCTCGCCGGCCTGTGGCACGAGAAGGACGTGTTCGTGCGCGCCGGCCAGGCGCTCCCCATCAGTTGAAGCCATGAGCGAAGCGCGCAAACCGCCCTGGGAGCTCGCCGTCGGGCCGCCCCCCGAGGCCTGGGACGACTGGATCGAGCTCGACTCCGCCGCCTGGCCCGAGCGCCGCGAGCGGCACTTCGAGTGCATCCCGACCATCTGCTTCAACTGCGAGTCGGCCTGCGGGCTGCTGGCCTTCGTCGACAAGGCGACGGGCCAGATCGAGAAGCTCGAGGGCAATCCCGTGCACCCCGGCAGCCGCGGGCGCATGTGCGCGAAGGGCCCGGCGACGATCAACCAGGTGCGCGACAAGGAGCGAATCCTCGCGCCCCTCAAGCGCAGCGGGCCGCGCGGCTCGGGCGAGTTCGTCGAGGTCGGCTGGGACGAGGTGCTCGATGACCTCGGCGGCCGCATCCGGAAAGCCCTCGACGAGGGCCGCCACGACGAGGTCATGTACCACGTCGGCCGCCCGGGCGACGACCACTTCATGCCGCGCTTGCTCCAGGCCTGGGGCGTCGACGGCCACAACAGCCACACGAACGTGTGCAGCGCCTCGGCGCGGCTTGGCTTCGCGACCTGGTTCGGGGCCGACCGCCCGTCGCCGGACTACTCGCGGACGAAGTTCATGCTGCTGATCTCCGCGCACCTGGAGACCGGGCACTACTTCAACCCGCACGCGCAGCGCATCATCGACGCGAAGTCGGGCGGCGCGCGCCTGGCCGTGATCGACACGCGGCTCAGCAACACGGCCTCGCACGCGCACCTGTGGATCGCGCCCTGGCCGGGGACCGAGTCGGCGCTGCTCTTGGGCGTGGCGCGCGAGCTGCTCGCGTCGGGCCGTTTCGACGCCGGGTTCGTGCGGCGCTGGACGAACTGGGAGGTCTTCCTGGCCGAGCGCGACGCCTGCGGGCCGGGCACCTTCGAGCGCTTCGTCGAGCTGCTGGGCGAGCTGTACGCCGAGTTCACGCCCGCGATGGTGGCCGAGGAGTGCCGCGTCCCCGGCGACACGGTGGCGAAGCTCGCGCAAGAGATCGCGGCCGCCGGCAGCCGCTTCTCGAGCCACCTGTGGCGCAACACGGCCAGCGGCCACCTCGGCGGCTGGCAGGCGGCGCGCTCGCTGCTGCTCCTGCACGTCCTGACCGGCAGCGTCGGCACGCCCGGCGGGCTGAACCCCGGCTCGTGGGACAAGCTCGCGCCGAAGCCGAGCGAGAATCCGCCGCCGTTCGCGCGCTGGAACGAGGCCATCTGGCCGCGCGAGTACCCGCTCGCGCATTACGAGATGAGCTTCCTGCTGCCGCACCTGCTGCGCGACCAGCGCAAGCGCATCGAGGTCTACTTCACGCGCGTCTACAACCCGGTCTGGACCAACCCCGACGGCTGCTCGTGGATCGAGATGCTCGAGGACGAGCGCAAGATCGGCTGCCACGTCGCGCTGACGCCGATCTGGTCCGAGACCGCGCAGTGGGCCGACTACGTGCTGCCGATGGGGCTGGCGCCCGAGCGGCACGACCTGATGAGCCAGGAGACGCACGCCGGGACCTGGATCGGCTTCCGCCAGCCGGTGCTGCGCGAGCACGCGCGGCGCAAGGGCGCGCCGGCCGGCTCCACGCTGGGCGCGAACCCCGGACAGGTCTGGGAGGAGGCCGAGTTCTGGATAGCGCTGACGCACCGCATCGACCCCGACGGCGCGCGCGGGATCCGCAAGTACTACGAGTCCAAGGAGCGCCCGGGAGAGCCGGTGACGCTCGACGAGTACTACGCCGACATCTTCGAGCACGGCGTGCCCGGCCTGCCGGAAGCCGCGCGCGCGAAGGGGCTCACGCCGCTCGGGTACATGCGCCGCTACGGCGCTTTCGACGTGCCGTACGAGGGCCAACAGCGCTACGAGCGCGACGGTTTCCCGACGCCGTCCGGGAAGCTCGAGTTCTACTCGCCGACGCTGGCCGAGTGGGGCTTCGCCGACCAGGCCGTGCCGGGCTACGTGCGCTCGCAGGTGCACTGGAGCGAGCTGGACTTCGAGGCCGGCGAGCGCGCGCTCCTGCCCACGTTCCGGCTGCCGACCTTGATCCACACGCGCTCGGGCAACGCGAAGTGGCTGCAGGAGCTCTCGCACACGAATCCGCTGTGGGTGCACCCCCAGGACGCCCGAGCGCTCGGGCTCGCGAACGGCGCACTGGCGCGCGTCGTCACGCGCATCGGCTGGTTCGTGCCGCGCGTCTGGGTGACCGAGGGCATCCACCCGGGCGTCGTCGCCTGCTCGCACCACGTCGGCCGCTGGCGGCTCTTCCGCCAGGTCGGCGGGCAGCGCATCGCCAGCTCGCAGGTCGAGCTCGAGCGCCGCGGTACGACCTTCCTCTTGCGCCAGAAGCAAGGCGTCGGGCCGTTCGAGAGCGCCGACCCGGACACGGCGCGCGTCTTCTGGAACGAGTCCGGCGTCAACCAGAACCTGGCTTTCCCGGTGCAGCCCGACCCCGCCAGCGGCATGCACTGCTGGCACCAGAAGGTGCGCGTCGAGCCGGCGCACGCGGGCGACCGTCACGGCGACGTGTTCGTCGACACGCGCAAGTCGATCGAGGTGTGGGAGGAGTGGCGCGCGCTGGCGCGCCCCGCGCCAGGCCCCGGCGGCCTGCGCCGGCCGCCGTGGCTCAACCGCCCGCTGAAGCCGACGGCGGAGGCCTACCGGCTGTAGCGCGCGGCGCCAGGGCGATCGCCACCCCGCCCAGCACGACCGCGCCGCCGGCCCATTCGCGCGGCAGGATCGTGAACGCGAACGTCGCCGGCAGCAACAGCGCCAGGGTCGCCTTCGAGACCGTCGTCAGCGGCGGATTGAGGAAGACCGCGAAGCCGACGGTCGAGGCCGGCAAGTGCTTCAGGAGCCAGGTCCACACGGCGAAGCCGAGCACCGTGCAGCCGAGCGACAGGAAGAGGAGCGCCGCCCAGCCGGGCGCGTCGAGCGCGAGCATCTGCGGCCCGCCGCGGAAGGGCAGCACGGCGAAGAGCGGCAGCGTGCCCGCGCCGATCGCGAGGAAGGTCCAGGTGACCGGGGAGCGCGCGACGACGGGCTTGCTGGCGGCCGAGTAGATCGACCACGAGAGCGGCGCGACGGCCGTGATCATCAAGAGCAGGGCGTACGGCCGCTCGTCACCGCGCTCCTTCGCGCCGGCGATTAACACCATGCCGGCCAGGGCCACCAGGAAGCCGAGCGCGCGCCGCGCCGTCAGCCGCTCGCCGAGGAAGACCGCGCCGAGGATCAGCAGGAAGAGCGGCGCCAGCGTCGTGGTGAGCGAGGCCACCGGAGCCGGCACGCCGTGCTGCTGGCCGTAGTAGAGCGCGAGGTTGTAGGCCGGCACGCCGCACAGGCCGCAGACGAGGAGCCGGAGCGGATGGGCGCGCACGAGCGCGAGCGCCTGCGCGCGTCGGCGCAGGAAGCAGTACGCCAGTGCGATCACCGCCGCCGGCGCGAAGCGCGCCGCGGTCAGCCCGACCCAGTCGAAGCGCGCCGGAGCCGCATCGCTCCCGAGCAGGTAGCCGATGGCCACGAAGCTGTTGCTCCAGACCAGGAACAGGAAGAGCGTCCAGGCCGCCAGCACTCCAGGCCGAGCTGCGCTCCGCGAGTCCAATCCCGAGGCGCTCCCGGTCGCGGGCGAGGGGGTCAATACGCCTTCGCGAACAGCACCCGCTGCGCGCTGGGGGCGCCGGTCTTGACGCACCTGCCCGGCTCGGGCTCGGGGCCCTCGCCGGGGTAGGGGATCGAGCGGATCGAGGCCTTCGTCTCGCTCTTGATCGCCAGCTCGGTCGCGAGCGTCCCGTCCCAGTGCGCGTGGCAGAACTTCGACTCCTGGTCGCGGAAGACCTCGAGGAACTCGTCCCAGGTGTCGACCTGGCAGGTGTTCTGCTCGCGCCGGCGCAGGGCGCGCTGGTAGAGCTCGGCCTGCAGCTCGTCGAGCGCGCGCCCGACCTGCAGCCCGATGTCCTGCATCGCCAGCTTCTCCTTCCGCGGGCGGCCCTTCTCGTCGAGCTCGGCCACGCGGCGCTTGGCCATCACCGCGCGCTCGGCGATGTCACGCGGGCCGATCTCGAGGCGCAGCGGCACGCCCTTGCGCTCCCACTCGTAGTACTTCGCGCCGGGCTTGATGCCCTCGCGCGCGTCGAGCTCGACCGTCAACCCGTCGTCGCGCAGCTCGGCCGCGATCCGGTGCGCGGCCTCCAGCACCGCGCCCTTCTCGTCGTCCTTGCGGTAGATCGGCACGATCACGACGTGGATCGGCGCCAGCTTGGGCGGCAGCACGAGCCCGTCGTCGTCGGAGTGCGACATGATCAGCGCCCCGATCTGGCGCGTGGACATGCCCCAGGACGTCTGCCAGACGTAGTCGCGCAGGCCCGACTGGTCCTGGAACATGACGTTGAAGGCCTTGCCGAAGTTCTGGCCCAGGTCGTGGCTCGTGCCCGACTGCAGGGCCTTGCCGTCCTGCATGTGCGACTCGACACAGCGCGTCTCGATCGCGCCGGCGAAGCGCTCGTTCTCGGTCTTGATGCCGCGGATGACCGGCATGGCCATCATCTCGTGGCAGAAGTCGCGGTAGACGTCGAGCATGCGCTCGACCTCCGAGCGCGCGTCCTCGTGCGTCGCGTGCGCCGTGTGGCCCTCCTGCCACAAGAACTCGCTCGTGCGCAGGAAGAGCCGCGTGCGCAGCTCCCAGCGCATGACGTTGCCCCACTGGTTGATGAGCAGCGGCAGGTCGCGCCACGAGTCGATCCACTTCGAGAAGAAGTGCCCGATGATCGTCTCCGATGTCGGGCGGATGGCGTAGGGCTCCTCGAGCTGCTTGCCGCCGGCGTGCGTGACGATCGCCAGCTCGGGCGCGAAGCCCTCGACGTGCTCGGCCTCCTTGTGGATGAAGCTCATCGGGATGAGCAGCGGGAAGCAGGCGTTCTTGTGCCCGGTCTCCTTGAAGCGCCGGTCGAGGTCGGCCTGCATCTTCTCCCAGATCGCGAAGCCGTGCGGCCGGATGACCATGCAGCCCTTGACCACCCCGGCCGGCTCGGCCAGCTCGGCCTGGGCGATCACGTCCTGGTACCACTGGGCGTAGTCCTCGGAGCGGGGGGTGATGCGGGCGTCGGACATGGCTCAGGTGCTGGGTTCGGGCGCCGGGGCGGCGGGGCCGCTCGCGCGGCGCGAGGCGGGTGAGGGTAGTGTCGCGGCCGGGGTGCGGCCAGGATGGCCGGCGTTCCAGGGGCGGGCCGTGCCCGGCGCGTCGGCCGCGGGGGAATCCACGCGGGCGGACAGGGCCGTTCGACGGGAATCCGGACGTGGCATGCGGGAGCGGGAAGGGCACGAGCGCGGAGCGAGGGTCAGGGCGGTCGGGGCGGCGAGGGGGCCGGAGGGGTGGACACCCTCGGGTGGCTGTTGCTACATTCACGGCACGTCGGTCGCAGTCCTGCCACCGCGGCCGGCGACCAGGTGTTGCCCGACACCTGGGAGCCCCGACTCCGGTCGGGGCGCTCCGAAGTCGTCCCTGCCAAAGGCTTCGGAGCCGCCGGGAGGGGGACCTGCCACCCCGACCGGCCGTCGTCTGGTGTCCTACATCAGAAACGACCCGCGCGGAGTCGTCTCTTCGGAGACGACTCCCTTCATTTGAAGAGCACCCTCAGGCTGGCCTCCGATCACCATGTAGCCCGGGTGGGCCTCATCCAGCGCGCGGCCGATCCACGCGAGCAGCTCCGAGAACAGGGAGGGAGCCTGCCCGGCTCGAGCCCGCTGCCTACCGCCCGTCGTCCTCCCACGGGCGCCGCAGGCCGTCGATCTCGACCTTGCCGGTGCCGCGCCGCACGCGCACGGTGCGCGTTTCGTCGCGGTAGGAGAGCTGGATGCGGGCGTGGCTGTGGCTGAAGCCGTCGCGCCCGAAGCGCACCTGCTGGCCGGGCTCGCTCCGGACCGCGCTGATGCGCACATTCTCGAACACGGCGTCGGCCGAGTAGCGGCGGTCGAAGTCCGCGCCGCCGGTGGGGCTCGGCATCGGCCGGCCGTCCTCGTCGACGATGCGGTAGCCGTCCCCGTCCGGATGGAAGAGGACCAGCATGTCCTTGCGCTCGACGACCGCGTGGTTCTGCGCCGCGCGCAGGTCGCGCGCGAGCAGGATCGCAGCGTTGTCGAGACTGACCTCGGGGCGCCCGAAGAAGGCCGGGATCGCGACCGTGGCCGCGCCCGCGATCAGGGCCAGGCCCACGGCCAGCCCCAGGATGCTCACGCCGGGGAAGCGCCAGCTCGGCGCGCGCGCACTCGAGCTCATGCGCCTAGCCCGGGTTATTCATGAGCCGCGAGACAGAACGCCTCGATTCGGTTCCTGCCGGTGCTTTGCGTGGGCCGGCCCCGCAGACGACCTTGAACAGGTCGTCGAGGACGCCGGCGCGCGCAAAGTGCCGGCAGGGGCCGAAAGGCCGGCGAAGCCGGCCGGTCGTGGTGTTCGGTCCGCGTGGTCATGAACAATCCGGGCTAGAGGTCGAAGTACCGGCGGCCGTCGAGCGCGCGGCCCACGGCGTTCGGACGCACCGCGCCGGTAGCGGGGTCGTAGATCCAGCCCGTGCTCCCGTCGGCGTGCGTCGGCATCGACTCTCCCTTCGCGAGCATCCTCAGCGTGGCGAGGTGGTTGACGGGGTTGCGCGGCAGCCCCCGGCTCAGGTACGGGCCGTGAGGGTGCGTCAGGAGCGACTGCGGGACGACGTGGCCCTCGCCGTCGCTGTGCATGCGCATCTGGCGCTCGAACCAGCGCGCGTCGAGCTCCTCGGGCGCGAAGCTGGCCCCTACCGGTGGCACGCGCCCGGGGAAGCAGCCGTGGTCGGCGTGGTAGTCGGCGATCGCCGAGCGCAGCGATTCGGCCTCGAGACGCAGCTCGATCGCTGCGCGCTCGGCCAAGAGCTCCTCGGGCGTCGGCGCGAGGTCGGGGATCGCCATCAGCAGCAACAGTCCGGCCACCGCCACGATCACCGTCAGGCCGGTCCACGGGATCGTCGGGGGCTCGCTGCGCGAGGGCGGGGCTGGCGGGATCGTCTGGCGCGCGGGGCTCATGGCGGCGGGGGCTACAACTCCCTTTCGGGTGCGCTCCCGGCGCGTCTTGAGGTCCGGGCGGGGTAGGATCCGGGGATGAGCGAGGGATCGCCGCGCGCGTCGGGTCGGGCGGCCGCGATCGCCCTGCTCGGGGTCCTGCCGGCCTGCGGCGGGGGCGGAGCCCAGGACGGCGGCGGGGGCGGCGGCCCCGCGCCGAGCGCAGCGGTCTGGTTCGAGGAGGTCGCGGCCGCGGCCGGCCTCGACTTCCGCCATGTGCGGGCGCACGAGCAGCGCTTCTGGATCCCCGAGACCGTCACCGGCGGGGCGGCCTGGCTCGACTACGATGGGGACGGATTGCTCGACGTCTACTGCGTGCAGGCCGGCGACCCGGTGCCCGGCGCGACGGACAACGAGCCGAACCGGCTGTACCGCAACCGTGGCGACGGCACCTTCGAGGACGTGACCGAGCGCGCGGGGGTGGGCGACACCGGCTACGGCTTCGGCTGCGCGGCGGGGGACTACGACGCCGACGGCGACGTCGACCTCTACGTCTGCAACCTCGAGTCGAACGTGCTCTACCGCAACGAGGGGGACGGCACCTTCAGCGACGTCACGGCCGCGGCGGGCGTGGCCGAGCCGACCTTCAGCTCGGCCAGCGCCTTCCTCGACTACGACGCGGACGGCGATCTGGATCTGTTCGTCGTCAACTATCTCAACTGGTCGCCCGAGCACGAGATCCCCTGCAAGACGAGCCGCGGCGAGCGCGATTACTGCAACCCGATCAACTACAACGCGCCCACGCGGGACAGGCTGTACCGCAACGAGGGCGACGGCACGTTCGGCGACGTGAGCGACGAGCTGGGTATCTCGGCCGGCACCGGCACCGGCCTGGGGCTGGCCTGCGCGGACTTCGACGGCGACGGGCGGCTCGACGTCTACGTCACGAACGACGGCATGCCGAACTTCCTGTGGATGCAGCAGCCCGACGGCACGTTCAAGGAACGCGCCGTGCTGGCCGGCTGCGCGGTCAACATGGCCGGCACGCCCGAGGCCGGCATGGGCGTGCAGGCGATCGACGTCGAGAACGACGGCGACTGGGACCTGCTCATGACGCACGTACGCGAGCAGGCCAACACGTTCTACGAGAACGAGGGCGGCGTCTTCTCCGACCGCACCTCGAAGGTCGGCCTGGCCGGCCCCAGCGTGGCGTTCACCGGTTTCGGCGTCGGCTTCCACGACTTCGACCTGGACGGCGCGCTCGATCTGTTCGTCGCGAACGGGCGCGTCGGGCTGTGGCCGCCGAGCTTGAGCCAGGACGACCCGTACGCCGAGCCGAACCAACTGTTCCGAGGCGACGGCCAGGGCGCCTTCGTCGAGCTGCGCGGCGCGGCGTCGAGCGGCGTGCCGATGGGCACCAGCCGCGCGGCGGCCTTCGCCGACTACGACGAGGACGGCGACGTGGACATCCTCTACGTCGACGCGCACGCGCCGGTGCGACTCCTGAGGAACGTCGCGCCGCGCGCCGGGAGCTGGCTCGGGCTGAGGGTGGAGGACGAGCGCGGCGTCGCGGCCCTCGGCGCCGTGGTGCGCATCGAGACCGCGGCCGGGCCGCAGTACCGCATCTGCCAGACGAGCTACTCGTACTGTTCCGCGAACGACCCGCGCGTGCACTTCGGTCTGGCCGCGGCGAAGAGCGTGGCGGAGGTGCGCGTGACCTGGCCCGGCGGCCAGGTCGAGCGCTTCGGCCCGCTCGACTCCGGCCGCTACCACACCCTCCACCGTGGCGCAGGGAGGTGAACATGGCGCCGAGGCAGCTCTTGCACGACTCGATCCATCGGGCGCGGGATCTCTCGGATCCGTGCGAGTCGCCGGTGAGCTCGCGCGCGATCGCGTTCTCCGCGCTCGCTCTCCTCGCGTGTGCCTGCGGCTCCGAGCAGGCCCGCGCGCGCCCCGTCGTCGAGCTCGTCGTGACCGAGAGCATCGACCCGGAGGTGGTTGACCTCGCGCGCCGTCGCGCGGCGCTGGCGCGCGGACGGCCCGGGGACGCCGACTTGCGCGCCGACCTGGCGATGGTGTACGAGGGCAACGAGCTGTGGGACGAGGGCGAGCGCGCCTGGGCCGACGCGTTGGCCCTCGCCCCGGACCGGCCCTTGTGGCGCTACCACCACGCGATCTGCAAGCGTCAGAGCGGCGACGCCGAGGGCGCCCTGGTCGAGCTGCGCGCGGTCGTCGAGCAGGACCCGGACCTGCCGGCCGCGCGCCACCGCCTGGGCGAGATGCTGCTCGAGGCCGACGACGTCGAGGGCGCCCAGGCCGAGTTCGAGGCCTCGATCCGGCTCGTGGACTTCGCGCCCCCCCCCTACGTCGGCCTGGCCGAGGTGATGCTGCGCAAGGGCGAGCACCGGCGCGCGGCCGAGCTGTGCGAGAAGGCCATCTCGCTCGACCCGACCTCGAAGCACGCACGCTACAACCTCGGACTCGCCTACCGTGGGCTCGGCCGCATGGCCGAGGCCGAGGCCGAGCTGAACAAGGGCCTCAACGCGACCAAGCAGAACCTGAGCGACCCGCTGACCGCCCGCATCGCCGGGTACCGCACCGGCTACACGGTACGACTGCTCGAGGCCGGCGCGCTCGAGCGACAGGGCAAGGCGCAGGATGCCGTCCCGATCCTCGAGCAGCTCCTGGGCAGGTACCCGGACGACGTCACGGTGCTCAACAATCTGGCGGCCGCGTACATCGAGACCCGGCGGATCGACGCGGCCCACGCACTCCTGATCAAGGCCAGGGAGATCGATCCGGGCGAGTTCGCGACGTACATCAACCTGGCGGCGGCCGAGCTCGTGCGTGGCAACATCGCGGCCGGGCTCGAGAGCGCCGAGAAGGCGGTCGAGCTCGCGCCCAAGGCCGGGCAGGCGCACTTCGTCCGCGCCCGCGCGTACCTGGCCCATCAGCGCCTGGGGGAGGCGTACACGGACTTGAAGGAGTCCGCCCGGCTCGACGCGACGTCCGGGCTGACGTTTGCGCTCCTGGGCGAGGTGGCGCTGAGGATGGGCGAGCAACTGGAGGCGATCGGGCACTACGAGACGGCGGCGCGCATGATGCCCGACTTCCTGCCGCCGCACGGCGAGCTGGCGAAGCTGTACTTCCGGATGGGCGAGCGCGACAAGGCCATCGCCTCCTACGAGCGCGCGCGCAGGCTGGCGCCCGACAACCACGCGCTGGACGTGATCGGGCGGCAGCTCGGCCTCGAGGTGCGCTGAAGCGATGACGGCGGGGCGGAGCTTCCCGGCGGCCGCGGCGACCTGCCTGACGCTGGGCTGCTCCGGGGAGGACGGCCCGCCGGTCCCGCCGGCCCCCCCGTCCGCCGTCTGGTTCGAGGAGGTCGCGCTCGAGTCCGGTCTGGACTTCGTCCACGTCCACGTCCACGAGCAGCGCTTCTGGATACCGGAGATCTCGCCCGGGGGCGTGGCCTTCCTCGACTACGACGGCGACGGCTGGCTCGACGTGTACTGCGTCCAGGCGGGTGATCCGGCCGCGGACGCGACCGACCTGGAGCGAAACCGGCTCTACCGCAACCGCGGCGACGGCACGTTCATCGACGTCACCGCCGCCGCGGGCGTGGCGGACGACGGGTACGGGCACGGCTGCGCCACCGGCGACTACGACGGTGACGGCGACGTCGACCTGTACGTGACGAATCTGCGCGCGAACGTGCTCTACCGCAACGACGGCGACGGCACGTTCAGCGACGTAAGCGCGGCTTCCGGCACGGGGGAGACGAAGTGGAGCACGGCCTGCTCGTTCACCGACTACGACGGCGACGGGGACCTCGACCTGTTCGTGGTCAACAACCTCAATTGGTCGCCCGAGGTCGAGCTCGAGTGCAGGTCGTCGCACGCCGAACGAGACTACTGCAACCCGAAGAACTACAACCTGCCGTCGCAGGATACGCTGTTTCGCAACGAGGGAAACGGCACGTTCACCGACGTGACCGAGCTCTCGGGCATCGCGACCGGGACCGGGATCGGGCTGGGCGTGGCGGTCGCCGACTACGACGGTGACGGGGACGTCGATCTGTACGTCGCCAACGACAGCGTGCCGAACCTGTTGTGGATCAATGACGGCGCGGGCCGTTTCAAGAACTGCGCGCTGATCCTGGGATGCGCCGTGAACGCGAGCGGGGCGTCGGAGGCGGGCATGGGCGTGCAGGCGATCGACGTCGAGAACGACGGCGACTGGGACTTGTTCATGACCCACGTGCGCGAGGAGACGAACACCTTCTACTTGAACACGGACGGCTTGTTCGCCGACACGACGGCGGCCACGGGACTCTCCGCACCGAGCCGGTCGCACACGGGTTTCGGCATGGGCTTCCACGACTTCGACCACGACGGCGCGCTCGACCTGTTCGTCGCCAACGGACGCGTCGACCTGTGGCGGCCCTACTTCCGCGACGACCTGCCCTACGCCGAGCCCAACCAGGTCTTTCGCGGCGCGGGCGGAGGTCGCTTCGAGGAGATCGATGCCGGCATCCGGAACCTCGTCGGCACGAGCCGCGGGGCCGCCTTCGGCGACTACGACAACGACGGCGACGTGGACGTCGTGTACGTCGACCTGCACGCGCCCGCCCGGCTCCTGCGCAACGTCGCGCCCAAGGTCGGCTGCTGGATCGGGTTCCGGCTCCTCGACCGGCGCGGCTCCGACGCCCTGGGCGCGGTCGTGCGGGTCGAGACCGAGGACGGGCCGCAGTACAGGCTGTGCCACACGGCCTACTCGTACTGTGCCGCGAACGACCCGCGCGTGCACTTCGGCCTCGGAGCGCGAGAAGGCGTGCAGCAGGTGCTCGTGACCTGGCCGGGCGGAGCGCGCGAGCATTTCGGTGCGCACCCTGCCGGGATCTACCACGCCCTGCGCGAGGGGACGGGAGCGTCCGCACCGAAGTAGGTGCGGAGTCGCACCGATCGCCGCCGCTTTCGGCAATCGAAAGCGGCGGCGATCGGTGCGACTCCGTACGCGGTACACTGCTCGGGAAAGGGGACCCGCCATGATGAACGCCGCAACCCTCCTGCTCGGATTGATCACGCAGACCGCCGCGCCGCAGCAACCGCCGCCGGGCACCCACGACCTGCTCGTGCTGCGCTGGGCCGGGCCCGAGGCGCTGCTCGTCCACCCCAAGGACCAGGGCCTGCTGGCCGCGCTCGGCCTGGTCGGCGAGCGGCTGGCGGAGCTTCCGGCCGAGCTCGGTGGGCCGCTCTTGCCGGACGAGGCGGGCGAGCTGCTCGCCCGAGTGCTCGGCGGGCCGCTCGACCTGCGCGTGGGCCTGTTCGGCCGGCCGACGATCGGCGCGCCGCCGCCCGTCTCCGTCCAGCTCGCGCTGCCCGAGTCCTCGGCCGAGGGCGCGCTGGCCGTCGCCGAGCGCGTACGGAGCCTGGCCGGCTTCGCGGGCCTGGCCTCCTCGCCCGCCGCCGGCGGGTTGCTCGAGCTGGCCGCGCCCGTGCCGATCCTCTTCGGCGCGCGCGGCGACGACTTCGTGCTGGCGCTCAACCGCGTCGACGACACGCCCATCGACCTGGGCGCCACACGGCTGCCCCCCGACGTCGAGGCGGCCGTGCACCTGCGCTTCGACTACGGCGCCCTGATGGAGCTCGTCACCGGCATGGCACCGCCGCAGGAGCTGGGACCGATGCGCGGCCTGCTCGAGGCCTTCGGAACCATGCGCATCGAATGGGAGATGGGTGTCGACGCGGAGCGCACCCACAGCGTCGTCACCGTGCCGGGCTACGTCGACACGATGAACGAGCTCGGCCTGATGCCCGCGGCGCCGATCTCCGAGCAGAGCCTGGCCGCCGTCCCGGCCGATGCCACCTGGGCCACGCTCGGGGCCGCGAGCTTCACAGGCGCGGCCGACCTGTTCCTCGGCATGCTGGAGGAGGCCGACCTGCCGCAGGACCCGCTCGAGATGCTCGCGCAGCAGACCGGCCTCCACCTGAAGGACGACGTCCTCGCGCACCTCGGTTCGACCTGGGGCGCGTACGCCTCCGACTCGACCGGCGGCGGCGGGCTGCTCTCGATGGTGCTCTTGCTCGAGCTGGCCGACCCGCAGGCCTTCGCGCGCACCAAGGAGCGCATCGAGGAGCTGATCGACTCCGCGGGCCTGGCGCAGGCCGAGGGCTACGTGCGCGTGCGCGGGTGGGAGAGCGACGGCGTGAGCTTCTCGTCGATCGTCTTCCCCGGCCTGCCGGTGCCGCTCGAGCCGACCTGCTCGGTCGCGGCCGGCCATCTCTTCATCGCGCTCACGCCCCAGGCTGCGCTCGGCGCCGTGCGCCAGGCGACGGCCGGGGCCAGCGACCTGCGCGACAATCCGCGCTTCCAGGAGCAGTTCTTCGGCTCCGGTGCGGATCTCTACGCGCTCGCCTTCCTGGACACGCCGCGCCTCATGCGCGACGGCTACGGACCGACGAGCCTCTTCTGCTCGGCGCTCACCAACGGCACGCGCTCGCGCCGCGACGGCGCGCGCGACGCCGGCCGCATCCTGCCGCCCTTCGCCGAGCTGGCGCGCGGCGCGAAGGGCGTGGTCTCCGCCGCGCGCCTGGAGGGCGGCGACCTGGTGCAGTTCGAGCACGCCGACGGCTCGATGCTCGTGAACGCCGCCGGCACGCTCGGCTTCCTGGGTTCGGGGCCGGTGCTGTTGTTCGCGGCGCCGGGCCTGCTCGCCACGTTCGTGGTGCCCAAGGTGGTGCAGGCGCGCTCGGCGACCCCCAAGGGGAAGGCTCGGGCCGACATCATGGCGATCAACAACGCGCTCAACGAGTACGCCGCGTTGAACCGGGGCCGCTATCCCGACACGCTCGAGGCTCTGGTGACCCCCGACGAGAACGGCTACACGTTCCTCGACCGGCGCAGCGTGCCGCGCGACCCGTGGGGCAACGAGTACCTCTACGAGCCGCCGTCGTACGACCAGGTGCAGCCGCGCGTCTACAGCCTCGGCGCGGATGGGCGGATCGACGGCCAGGGAGAGGACGCCGACATCGACAACTGGACGATCATCGACGGCGACGCGTAGAGCCGTCTCAACCGACACGCAGGCAGGTCTCCGCCAGCACCTCCTCCAGCGCCGCGCACAGCCGGCGCGCGTCGGCCTGGTCGAACACCAGCGGCGGCTTGATCTTGAGCACGTTGCGCAGCGGCCCGTCCGTGCTGAGCAGCACGCCCTTGTCCTTCATGCGCTCGACCACGTGGGCCGCGTGCTCGGGCGCCGGGGCGAGCGACTCGCGGTCCAGCACCAGCTCGACGCCGAGGAACAGCCCGCTCCCGCGCACGTCGCCGATCAGGGGGAAGCGCTCCATCAGCGAGCGCAGCCCGGACCGCAGCAGCGAGCCCGTGCGCTCGGCCCGCGCCTGCAGCCCGTGCGCCTCGATCTCCTCCAGCACCGCCAGCCCGATCGCGCACGACACCGGGTTGCCGCCGAAGGTGTTGAAGTACTCCATGCCGTTCGCGAACGACTCGGCGATCGCACGCGTCGTCACGACCGCGCCCAGCGGGTGCCCGTTCCCCATCGGCTTGCCGAGCGTCACCACGTCCGGCACGACGTTCTGGGCCTGGAAGGCCCAGAAGTGCGAGCCGACGCGCCCGAAGCCGGTCTGCACCTCGTCGGCGATGCACACCCCGCCGGCCGCGCGCACGTGCTCGAAGGCCGCCTTCAGCCAGCCCCTCGGCGGCACGATCTGGCCGCCGCAGCCGGGGAGCGGCTCGACCAGGAAGGCCGCCGGACGGATCCCCGCGACCGCGTCGCGCACGTGGGCCGCGTAGCGCGCGCCGCACTCGGGGTCGTCGCGCCGGTACGGCCCGCGGTACGGGTCGGGCAGCGGCACCTCGTGCACGTGCGCCGGCGGCGCGAAGCCGCCCGGACCGGCGAACTTGTACGAGCTGAGCTCGATCAGCGTGGCGGTGTTGCCGTGGTAGCCGCCCGCGACCACGACGACGTCGCGCGCGCCGGTGTGGGCGCGCGCCATGCGCAGCGCGAGCTCGTTGGCTTCCGACCCGCTGCACACGAAGAAGCACACCTCGAGCGGGTGCGGCAGCGTGTCCGCCAGCCGCCGCGCGAGCAGCACGAGGTTCTCGTGCAGGTAGCGCGTGTTCGTGTTGAGGACGGCCATCTGCTGCTGGCCGGCCGCGACCACGCGCGGGTTGCAGTGCCCGACGTGCGCGACGTTGTTGACGGCGTCGAGGTAGGCGCGGCCCTCGTGGTCGAACAGGAACTGAGCGCTCCCGCGCTCGATCGTGAGCGGCCGGCGGTAGGAGAGGCCGAGCGAGGGCCCGATGCGCTCGCGGCGCGCGCCGAGGATCTCCTCCGGCGCGAGCGGTCGCGGCCGGTCGCCGGCGAGGCCCAGCAGCAGGTGCGGGTCCGGCGACAGGCTGGTCCACACGCGCCGCCGGCTGGGCGCGGCGACGCCCGGGAAGTCGCCCTCGTTGCCGAGCACGTCGACGACGAGCTGCAGGTGCAGGTGCGGCGGCCAGCAGCCGTTCTCCTCCCTCGTGCCGATGCGCGCGAAGGCCTCGCCCTTGGCGACGCGCGCGCCGCTCGCCAGCCCCGCGAGCGACTCGCGGCCCAGGTGCCCGTACAGGCTGTAGAACGCGATCCCCTCGGCCGGCTCGTGGCGCAGGATGACCGTCGGCCCGTAGTCGAAGGGCCGCGCGTTGTCGGCCACGCCGTGCACGACGGCATCGAGCGGCGCGCGCACCTCCGTTCCCGGCGGCACGAACAGGTCGAGCCCCAGGTGCACCGTGCGCCGCTCCTCGGCGTCCTCGCCCGCCTCGGCGTAGGCCTCGCCCTCGTAGCACACGCGCGCCTCGTCGTAGCGGCCGACGAGCACGTGCCGCGTTTCCGGGAACTCCGGCCAGCGCGTGCCGGCCAGCGCGCTCGCGACAGAGAGGTCCACCGGGCGCAGGGTCTCGGCGCTCAGGCCGTCGAAGACGGGCGACAGCTCGCGCGCGTGCTCGCGCAGCCAGCCGACGACCGCCGCGCTGCGCGGCGCCGGCTCGAGCCCGCAGGCTGCGCGGAACACGGCTTGCGCCAGCTCGGGGTGGGTCGCCTCGAGCCGCTCGAGCAGCTCCCAGGCCGGCGCCTCGCTGACCGCGAGGTAGGCGTCGTCGGGCTCCGTGCGCCGGTTGCGGGCCGCGAGCGCCACGCTCGTGTAGAGCCGCGCGCGGATCAGTTCGTAGAGGAGCGCGAGCTCCGGCTCCTCCAGGGGAAACGCCTCGTTGTAGCCCGCGACGACCTGCGCCCCCGCGGCCAGCGGGTCGCGCTTTCCGAGCATGGCGTACGTCGCGGCGATGGCCACCTCGCCGAGCACGACCGTGCGCAGCATGTCGCCGAAATCGAGCAGGCCGCACACCTTCTGGCCCGCGAGCTCGTCGCGCACGAGCACGTTGTGGTCATTGGCGTCGTTGTGGATCAGTCCGCGCCGCAGGGCGCGGAGCCGATCGCGATCGAGGCCTTCGGCGAAGCGCAGCGCGCGCCCGCGCCGCCGCGGGTCGTCGATCGTCCGGGCGCAGCTCGCGATCACGTCGGAAGCGCGCGTCAGGTCCCACTCCAGCTCGCGCTCGGCCGCGGGGTGCTCGAGGCCCTCGAGCGCGCGGTCGACGCGCCCGAGCGCGCGACCCATGTCGCGCAACAGCGGCGGCGAGTGCGGCCGCACGTGCGCCAGCGGCGCACCCGGGATCCAGGTGAGGAGCCGCGCCCTGTGCTCGTGCCCTTCGTCGCCGTCGACGGTGCACCAGCGCTCGCCGCCGAGCGCCGGCACCACCTCGGGCACGAGCCCGGGCAGCGCGCGCCCGACGCGCTCCAGCGCCAGGCCTTGCAGCTCGAGCGCGCCCTCGTCCTCGCCCGCGCGCGCGATCTTCAGCACGAAGCCAAGGCCGCCCTCCACGTGCAGGCGGAAGTTCTGGTCGCGCTCGCTCGCCAGCTCCTCGGCCGCGCCGCGCACTCCGAAGCGCTCCGCGGCCAGCCGCCCGGCCGCCTCGGCCGAGAAGCGCGGCCTGCGCGCGTGCGGAGCATCCTTGCCGTCGGTCACCGCGCGAAGGTACCGAGCCCGCGCCATCCCCACCACTTCCGGACCCGGTGTCGCCGGAAGGCGGCACCCGCTCAGGAGGTGGTGGGGATCACGCGGGCTCGGAGCTTCCGGGCGACCAGGGCGACGTAGAAGAGCTTCTCGCCGGCGATGGACAGGCGGTGGACGTAGCGTCGCCGATGTTTCACGTCGATGCTCCCATCGACGATCATGCGGCGGACGAGCCGGCCGAATCCGCTGTCGTCCTGCTCCTCGAGGAAGCGGTCCTTGATGCACATGGCGAGCCATCCGCCCCCGGGCAGCAGGTTGAACGCCCGCGCGAAGGCCTCCGGGGGTACGTCGCCGAATCCCAGGGCCGCCACGGTCACCAGACAGTTCGGTGCGAACTCTCTCAGCCGCCTCTCGACGGCCGGCTCCGGGCTCGAGAGATCCGTGACGAGGTAGTCGTCGTAGACCATGGGCCGGTCGCGCCGGGCGGCTTCGGCTGCCTCGGGCAGGATGTCGACGCCGACGATCTCGCGCGCGCCGATCCGCCGCAGGAGCTCGCCGACGATGCCATTGCCGGCCCCCAGATCGAGGACGCGCAGGGAGCGCGGCGTCTCGGAGTCCGCCGCCAGAGCCTCTACGAGCGGGCGGACGACCCGCTGGGGAGATCGGCACCTCAGGGTCCGGTAGACGAGGGACTCGTAGAGCCCGGGAGTCTCGAAGAGCGCCGCGTAGTCGTGCAGGCGAAGTCGGCGGCGCTCGCCCCCGTGGGAGACTTCGACCCACTCCTCGTCCTGCTCGCCGCCCCGGGCCTGCGAGGGAATCGTGATGCGGTGGGGGCATCGCGGGAGGGTGATCTCGTCCAGGTCGGTCGTGCCGGGGGTCAACGGTGAGCTCCTGTGATGATGGGTGCTCGGTGGGCCTCAGGAAGGCCCATTGTGGTCTTGTAGCTCAAGAATGACGAACTGGTCATTTCGAGTCAAGGAGATTGCGCGAACGGCAGCCGGATGGGCGCCCGGGCCCGTGACAGGGCACAATGCGCCCGCATGGTGGATCCCGTGGAAAAGGCCGAAGAAGGAGCGCCGCAGCCGGGCCGACGCGCTCGCAAGGCCCTCGCCACGCGCAACGGCATGTTCGAGGCCGGTCTGGCGGCCTTCGAGAACCGCCCGCTGGGGGTCGTCTCCGTGCTCGACATCACGGAGGCGACGGACGTCGCCAAGGGGGTGTTCTACATCCACTTCCGGAGCAAGGAGGAGTACCTCATGGCGCTCTGGGAGTTCGTGCAGAGGAGATTCCTCGACGCCGTCCGGCAGAGGCTCGGCGCGTGCCGATCACGTCGGGCGCGGATCGAGGCTGCCGTCGCGCACTACCACCGGATGATCGTGCAATCGCCGCGCGAGTGCCGGTTCTGGCTTCGCATCTCCAGCTACTTCGGAGATGAGATCGGCCAACCCGGGAGGATGAGCCGGCTTCGACAGGAGTACCTCCAGCAGCTCGCCGCGCTGCTCTGGGGCGTGACGCTCGACGAGGTCGCCACGCGCGAGATCCTGATCTGCATGATCGTCGACGGAGCGTGTTGGGGCCTGATCTCGCAGGCGGTCCAGCTTGAAGCCACCGCGCTCGACGAAGAGACCTTCGTACGAACCGTCACCAGCGCCGTTCGACCTCTTCTCTGACGCCGTTCTCCTCGTCCTCCTCCTCATCCGACTCCTCGCCCGCTCCGGACTCCTCGCCCTCGACCGCCGGCCCCGCCATGGCCATCAGCCAGAACTCGCCCGCGCGCTCGACGGCGCGCGCCAGCAGCGTGCCCTCCGGGTACAGGCCCTCCTCGTCCGGCTCGCCCGCGTCGCAGCCCGTGAAGATCTCGAGCGCCTCGCCGATCGACTCGACCGCCCAGACGTGGAAGCGGTCCTCGGCGCAGGCCGCGACGACGTCCTCGCGCAGCATCAAGTCGACCAGGTTGGCGCGCGGGATGATGACGCCCTGCTCCCCGCTCAGGCCGGCGTCGGCGCAGACGTCGAAGAAGCCCTCGATCTTCTCGCTCGCGGCGCCGATCGGCTGCACGTGGCCGAGCTGGTCGATGGCGCCGGTCATGGCGATGCCCTGGCGCAGCGGAACGCCGGTCAGGGCCGACAGCAGGCAGCAGATCTCCGCGCCCGAGGCCGAGTCGCCGTCGATGCCGCCGTAGGTCTGCTCGAACGCGATCGAGGCCGAGAAGGCCAGCGGGTGGCCGGCGTCGCGCATCAGGTGCCGCAGCAGGCCGCCGAGGATGTAGAAGCCCTTCGTGTGGATCGAGCCCGAGAGCTGCGCCTCGCGCTCGATGTTGATCGTGCCCGCGTTGCCGGGGCCGATAGTGGCCGTGATGCGCGCCGGGAACCCGTAGGTGAGCGGCCCGGCGTGCGTCACCGCCAGCCCGTTGACCTGGCCGACCCGCTCGCCCGCGGTCTGGATGCGGATCGTCCCGGCCGCGATCTCCTCGCGGAAACGCCGCGCGGGCAAGTCGCCGCGGCGCCGGCTGCGGCGGATCGCGTCGCGGATCTCGGCGCGCCCGACGAGCGCGCCGCCGCCCTTGCGCGCCAGGAAGGCCGCCTCGCGCGCCAGGTCCGCCAGGCGGCCGAAGCGCGTCGTGAGCCGGTCGTTGCGCCCGGCGATGCGCGCGCCGTGCTCCGCCAGCGCCGCCACGGCGTCGGCGCCGAAGTGCGCCAGCCCCTCCTCGCGCACGATGCGCGCCAGCACGCCCGTGTAGTAGCGCAACCCCTCGCCGTCGCGCGGGATCGACGAGTCGAAGTCCGCCAGCACCTTGAACAGGTGCGGGAAGTCGGGGTCGTAGGCGTCGAGCGCGCCGTACAGTCCGGGGTCGCCGATCAGGATCACCTTCAGCTTGACCGGGATCGGCTCGGGCTTGAGCATCGTGCTCGAGCCGAACAGCAGCGACTCCTGCGGACTGATCTCGAGCTGGCCGGTGCGCAGCGTGCGCACGAGCACGCGCCAGGCGCCCGGCTCGGTCAGCACGTCGCGCGCCTCGAGCACGAGGTAGCCGCCGTCGGCTCGCAGCAGCGCCCCGCCGCGGATCATCAGATGGTCGGAGTACGCGCCGCCGCCCGGCAGCATCTGGCGCTCGATCGTGCCGACCAGGTTCTGCAGGTTGGGCTGCGTCTCGATCAGGATCGGGCAGGGGTCGTCCGATCCGTGTGCGAGGATCAGGTTGACGCGGTAGCGGCGCGTCATGTCCTTGCCCTCGCCCAGCGCCTGGAGCTGGTGCGAGACGACGTCCTCGACGATGCCCGCCAGGAAGCGCCTGACGGCCTCGGCCGGGAAGGCCGCCGCGATCTGCTCGACCGGGAAGGAGAGCAGCGAGCGCGCCTCACCCTCGAACAGCGCGCGCAGCGCCTTGGAGTGGTTCTGGCGCGCCGTGGCCATGCGCTCGCCGATCTCCGCGAAACGCAGGCCGAACTCGTCGCTCTTCGCGCCGAGCCCCTCGATTTCCTCCTCCGTGAGCCTGCCCTCGGCCACGAGCTGCTGGACGCGCTCGGGCGGCACGGCCTCGCCGTCGATCACCGGCAGGATGGCGGGCTGCACCGCGCCCGGCACGCCGACCATGGTCAACCCCAGCCCGCTCGCGGCCAGCTCGGCCTCGAACGGCCGCGCGATCGCCTGCAGCTCCTCCTGCAGGCCGCGCTCGAGCTTCGCGCGGCGCGCCTTGATCTCGTCCGAGCCGAGCGCCGGCAGGAGCTGCTCCTTGAGGTACGTGATCAACTCCTCGATGCGGTCGCGGAAGGCGCGCCCGCGGCCGCGCGGCAGCGTGACCAGTGCCGGGCGGTCGCTCTGCTCGAAGTCGTGCACGTAGCAGCGGTCGGAGGAGAGCGGGCAGGAGGGCTGCACCTCCTGCAGCAGCCGCCGCACGAGCGTGGCGCGCCCGGTGCCGGTCAGGCCGCGCACGTAGATGTTCTGGCCCTCGGCGTCGACCTCCAGCCCGAAGCGCAGCGCCTCGAGCGCGTCGTCCTGGCCGATCACGCCCTCGATCGGCTCGACCTCCGCGGTCGACGCGACGCCGACCTCCGTCATCGCGCAGCGCCAGCGCAGCGTCTCCACCGGCGCGCGCCGCGCCGCGCGCGTCGAGCGCGCGTGCTCGCAGGGGTGCTCTTCGCTCATGGCGCACAGGGTACGGTTCCGGATGCGGAGTCGCACACCCTGCCGCCATGTTCCGGCAGGGTCGAACCGCACGACTTCGGGGCGTCACTCAGGGGCAGGCGGCGGCATCGGCTTGCGCGTCGTCTTGCCGCCGGGAAAGCGCGACTGGGTGGGCGACTCCGTTCCCACGCGGTGCAACACTATCTGGATGAGCTTCGGGGCGCACCATGCCCGCAGGTGGAGATCGAGCATGAAGTGGAGACCCATCCTCCTCGTCGGACTCGTGCTGCTGGTGTATCTGCCGGCCCTGAAGTGCGGGTACATCTGGGACGATGACTTCTACGTCCAGAACAACCGGACCGTTCGCGAGCTGAGCGGCATCTGGTCCACCTGGTTCGACATCGGGGTGAACCAGCAGTACTACCCGCTGGTCCACTCGACGTTCTGGCTCGAGTATCGGATCTGGGGCGACGCGCCGATGGGGTTCCACGCCGTCAACGTGCTCCTGCACGCCCTCGGAGCGGTTCTCCTCCACCGGGTCCTGGTTCGCCTTCAGGTCCCGGGCGCGTGGATGGTGGCGGCGATCTTCGCGCTGCACCCCGTTCAGGTGGAATCGGTCGCGTGGATCACCGAGCGCAAGAACGTGCTCTCGGGAGTGTTCTACTTCGCTGCGGCGCTTCTCTACCTCAGGTGGAGCGGCGACGGCGCGAGCCAGCGCGGGCCGCGATCGTGCTACTACCTGGCCCTGGCGGCGTTCACCTGCGCTCTCCTGAGCAAGACCGTGGCGTGCTCCCTTCCCGCAGCCTTGCTCCTCGTCATCTGGTGGAAACGCGGGGTGGTTCGGGTCGGAGAGGTCGCGCGGCTCGTGCCCTTCTTCGCGATCGGAGCGGGACTCTCGCTGATCACGGTCTGGGCCGAGAAGCACAGCGTCGGGGCCGTCGGTGAGGCGTGGTCCTTCACGCCGGTCGAACGCATCCTCATGGCTGGCCGCGCTCCCTGGTTCTACGCATCGAAGCTCGTGATCCCCGCCGATCTGACGTTCATCTACCCACGCTGGCAGCTGGACGTCGGTGCGTGGTGGCAGTACCTCTTCCCGCTGATGACGGTGTGCAGCGTGGTGACGCTCTTCCTCCTGCGCCGTCGTCTGGGCCGGGGACCGCTGGTCGCGCTGCTCTGCTTTGGCGGCACGCTCTTCCCCGCCCTCGGCTTCGTGGACGTCTTCCCGTTCCTGTACTCCTTCGTGGCCGACCACTTCCAGTACCTCGCGAGCGTGGGGATGCTGGCTCTGCTCGTGGCGACCGCGCTCAAGGGAGTCGAGCGGCTCACTTCGTCCACCGGGCCCGTGCCGGTCGTGATCAGCGTCGCGGTGCTCGCTGTCCTGGGGACACTCTCCTGGCGGCAGCAGTCCGCCTACCGCGACCTCGAGTCGCTCTGGCGCGACACCATCGACAAGAACCCGGACGCCGGGATCGCGCACACGAACCTGGCGAACGTGCTCGCGCACCGGAACGAGTTCGAGGCGGCGTTCGCCGCCTACGAGCAGGCGCTGGCCCTGATGCCCGATCTGCCTGAGGCTCTCGTCAGCTACGGCGGGGTGCTGCTCACGGCGGGACGCCCGCGGGAGGCGATCGAGAAGCTCGAGCGTGCGCTGGCCGTGCTCCCGGATCCCGCCGACCGTTCGCCGGCCGGCAAGTCCGCTCTGCGTGGGATGGCCCACAGCCTCCTCGGCACCGCGCTCGCAGTCGAGGGGCATCTGGAGGAGGCCTGGGAGCACCTGAACGAGTCGCTCGCACGGGAGCCCGACACGGCGCGCGAGCACCACAGCATGGGCATGATCTACATGCGCTGGGGGCGGTTCGCGGAAGCGATCGAGCACATCGAGCGCGCTCTCAGCCTGGATCCTGATTCCGCCGAGGAGAAGAAGATGCTGGCCTGGCTGCTCGCGACGGCACCCGAACCCGCTCTGCGCAGCCCGGCTCGCGCCCTGGCCCTGGCGGAGGAGGCCTCGCGCTCCGCCCTGGCCGCCGAGGATCCGGAGTACTACCACGCGTTGGCGGCCGCGCACGCCGCCAACGGCAACTTCGATGCTGCGGTCGCGACGGCGCGGCGGGCGCTGCAGGTTGCAGACGAGCGCGGAGCCAGTGGGATCGCCGCGGACATCCGTCGCAGCATCGGACTGTACGAGCAGCGGCAGCCCTATCACTGATGCCGGGTCGCACACGCTGCCGCCACGTTCGGGCTGGGTCGTACCGCACCAGGTCGGGTCGTCGTCCGAAGGCAGGCGGCGGGTTCGGCTCGCGCGGCGCCTTGCTGCCGGGAAGGCGCGACCGCGTAGCGACTTCGTACTCCGCGCTCAGGTAGACTCGGGCTTCCAGGCGACCCTGCCGTGACCGTCCTCTCAGCGACCCTGCTGCTCATCCTGGTTCTCGACCCGTTCGGGAACATCCCCTTCTTCCTCGCGGCGCTCCAAGGCGTCGATCCAGCTCGTCAGAAGAGGATCATTGCACGCGAGTTGCTGATCGCCCTCGCGGCCCTGGTGGCTTTCCTGTTCACCGGCCAGTACGTGCTCCACTTCCTCGGCATCTCCGAGCCTTCACTCACGGTGGCCGGGGGGATCATCCTGTTTCTCATAGCCATCCGCATGATCTTTCCCCGCCCCCGGACCTGGCAGGAAGAGGGGCTCGAGGGCGAGCCGTTCATCGTCCCTTTGGCGATCCCCTACGTCGCCGGTCCCTCGGCCCTGGCCTCGGTCATGTTCATCATGAACCGGGAGCCCGTCCGCTGGCCGGAGTGGCTTCTCGCCACGACCCTGGCGTGGTCGGTGACCGCGGCCGTCGTGTTCCTCTCCAGCGGCCTCAGCCGGTTCCTAGGCAGGCGCGGTCTCATCGCCATCGAACGGCTGATGGGCATGGTGCTGATCACGATCGCGGTTCAGATGCTCATGACGGGGATCGACCAGTTCATCTCCGGGTAGGAAGCACATCCCGTCGCTGGAGGCAGGGTATCCGCTCCGGCCACCGCGGGCCGCGGCTGCGGGCTCGCGCAGATCGGCGGCATGCCCGGCCCCTCAGCGAGCCAGGATCCGGGCAGGTCTGGTCCGGGCGCCGTCGAAGGGTGCCCGGGGGCGGTCTACCGCTCAGCGCGGGCTGAACGCCCGCAACCCAAGGGAAGGACTCTGCCCGCGCTGATCCTGTTGGCGGGGGAGGCGGACCCTCCCCCGCATCGGCCGCGACACGCGGCCTCCCCCACCTCGCCGCCTGATGGGCGGCGCGGCGCCTCCGGCGCCGGTTGCACGCCCTTGCGAGCGAGTCGGTTCTTGAACGCCGGTCAACATCTCCGGCCCCAGAGGCTCAGGCTTCGGCCCGAAGCCCGGCACCGGGCTCTTGGTCGGTCGATCCTGGAGCGGTCGGCTCGATGCCCAACCGACTCTGGATGTCCATGAGCAGCAGCGCCGCACGGCGATCATGGTCGTCCGTCTGGAAGGTGCCGATGCGCACGCGAACGCGGCTGACGCCTTCGGGCAGCTTCTCCACTCGCACCCGGATGTCTCCGTCCTCGATCTCGCCCTCGGTCGGGCCGAGCCACCTTGTGGCCGGATTCGAGTGGCCCGCACCCTTCACGGCCTCGAGCGCCGCGTTCCACGCATTCTCCAGCGTGGCCGGAAAGTCGCGCACTACTTCGTTCTCCTCGTACTGGTGGTACCCGAAGCCCGCACCAGCGGCGGCAACGACGGCGAGGCAGCCGGAGAGCGGAACGGACAAGAGGGCGACGAGAATGGGAAGTGTGTGGCGCATGGCGATCGACTCTCCGTGACGGATGGGCGAATGCTCCAGCATCGGCCCTCGGGCATGCCTGCCTGAAGTCCCGTCCAAGGATTGGGTCCAAGCGGCCCCCCGCAAGGCCATCGTGACGCCGGGGCGGCCGGCGGGGCGAGGGCCGGTCCGGGTCGAGGCGGGCACGGAACGACCACCTCCGAAGGCGAGATCGCGCCATCTCGAGCCCAGGGGACTTCCTCAACGGGCTCCCGTTACAGGATGATCAGAACTCCCACGCCTCGCGCGGGGAGGGCAAGCTCGCCTTGTCCACGCCGAGCAGGAGGAACGGGTCCGTCCGATCCGTGCGCAGGAATGCCGGTGAGACCTCAGCGGTCATCCACGCCAGGGCGGTGACGGGATCCCTGGGATCGCCCTGATCCTCGGACCAGTGGTCGAGCAGGGTCTCGTCGAAGTGGAACTCCATGTCGGAGCTCATCTCGATACGCCGGGCGGCGACCGCGCCCCAGACCTCGTTGTTGCTCGTGAAGAGCACGGACGAGTCGGGCGCGTAGTACGCGCCGCGGATCATGGTGGTCGACGGGAAGGTGATGTCCTGGGGAGCGCTGATCATGAAGGCCAGGGCCATGGGGGAGCCGTCGGCCGGCACCGACTCGAAGCCCCGCTCGTGCGTGTAGCTGCTCGTGCAGTGGATCGTCACGGGCCCGTTGACCGCGTCGATCTCCAGGCGGGCGTCGCGCAGGCCGGCGAAGTCGGCCACCACCAGGATCGCCGGCCCGGTGACCTGCAAGGTCCCTCCCTTGAGGATGTCGACGCCGTCGAACCCGTACTGTCCCGCCGGAAGGGAGACGAGGCCGTTCTGAGGAACGGTCAGGTTCCCCTGCGAGGGGATGTCGGGCACCTCGATCGGCGGGAAGCTGAACTCCTCGTCCGCGGCGTCCGTCGAGCCCGATACGTACGCTCCCGTGTTGAACTCGACGCCGTAGCTCGGGCCGGGCGTGGCGTCGCCGAAGACGTGCGCATTCGCGTTGAGGACGATGTTCTGATTGCTCGCCACGTGGCCGCCCATGTCGGCGTGCCAGAAGCCGTCCGTGAAGTTCACGGCTTGACTCTCGTACGTTCCGACGGACGAATCGTAGCTGTCGCACATCACGCCCTCGTTGACCGTCAACGTCTCCCGGGAGTTCAGGGTCGCGCGGAAGAGAGGGTCCTGCTGGGGGAGGACGTGCAGGACCACGTCCATGGCCGCGCGGCCCTTGCCGACCAGGGCGGTCGCGAGCATGCGGTAGCGGTCCTGGCCCAGGTCCGTGGTCTGGACCCAGATGACCCCGTTGCCGAGGTAGGCCGGCGTAGCGATGCTGCCCACGTTGCCGGTGGCTCCCGCGCGCACGGCGGCCACAGCTTCGGACACCCCCGCGCGGGCCAGGAGCTCTGCGCGCTTGTCGTCGAAACGGGAGTCGGCCGTACTGCTGCCCGACAGCTCGACGCGGATGAATGTTGCGGTCAAGGTCGCCAGCACGAGCACCACCATCAGGACCGGAAGCAGGGCGTTTCCGGAGCTGCCGGGCCTCGTTCGAGTCGAATGCGATCTGGATGTCATGTCACTCCTCCTACAGGTCACTGGCATGTACGGTCACGGTGCGCGCGAGCGTGCACGTGAGGGGCACGCTCATCCGCGGAGCTCGTTGCTCGATGGTCAGCCGCACGACGATCCCCCGACTCGATGCGTCGGACTCCAGCAGGAAGCCCCCCTCGTCGACGAGCCCGTTGCCGTTGTCGTCGACCATGTTGCCCGGGATCTCGCCCTGGATGGCCTCGCGCACCCAGTTGCTGATCACGATCGTGCGCTCGGTCGGCAACCCCACGTCCTCGACCAGGACCAGCCGGCACTCGTCGATCAGCCCGTCACCATCGTTGTCGACTCCATCGTCGGGGTCGCCCGGGCTGGCCTGCATCTCGATCCGTTCGAGGTTCGAGAGCACGGCCGTGCCTGCGGCGAAGTCGACGACGCGGCGGTACTCGACCGTGGACGTCGCGCCCGGCGGCGGGGGAGTCAGCGTGTCGAACGAAGCGGCCGCCAGGCGGGCGGCGACCAGGTCCATCGCCTCGGTGGCCAGGGAATTCACGCGCGAGTCCGCCGTGCCGACCTTCACGGAGTTGGAGGCCGTGCCGACGGTCAGGACCACGCTGCCGCCGAGAATGGCCAGCAGCGTGACGTAGATCATGAGCTCGACCAGAGTCGTCCCTTTGGTGCTATTCGTCATGATCTAGGCTCCGGCCAGGGTCGTCACGAGCTCGACCGCGCGGTCGCCGTTCTTGCCGCGCCACTCGACCCGGATTCTCACCGGCAGCACCCTGTAGTCCGTGGCGTGGTCCAGCGAGTCGATCACGTCGTCACCGTTCAGGTCCCGCGGCATCCCCAGGTCGCGCTCGACGTCGTCCTCGAGCAGCACGAACCCGTCGCCCGGGAACTCGATCCGCCCCGGCAGACCGTCGGGGTCGCCCGCCTGCGGGTCCAATCCGGGCACCGCGAAGCCGAGTCCAGGCGACTCGCCCATCGGCGGGTCGTCGAGCGGATCCTCGTTGTAGCGCGCGAACACGTCGCCGAATGAGGCCGCCGAGAGGTCGTCGGCCACGCTCTGTGCGGCCATCACCGCCAGGGTCGTCTCCTCGCTCGAGTGCGACAGGGCGAAGCCTCCGAGCATCGCGATCATCGCGCTACCGATGGCCATGGCGAGCACCGTGATGGCCACGCTCAGCTCGAGCAGGGAGAAGCCACCCGCGGGTCCAGCAGCCCGGAAGTCCCGATCCCCCTGCGGGCCTCTCGACGCCGCAAGCGGCGCCGCCGGACCCCCCTCGAAAGGCCTATTCGACGTTGCGATCCGCCTGCGCGGACCGCAGCCCGCCCTCTCCCTCGTCCCCATGCCGAACCCGCTTCCCCGACCTCAGGCTCTCGGATCGGCACGCGTCCCTGGTGCGCGCGACCCTCGTGGCCCTCACCACGTCGCCTTAGTGCTGCGTTCTCCGAGGCACCCATCGGCCGCCCGGGTGCAGCGAGTTGAAGAAATCGGAGGCGGCCCCCGCCTCACCCCTCACCCGGATCTCACTCCGGCGCCCGGCGACCCGGGCTTCAGGTCAGGCCCACGTACGCGCCCGCGTGGCGCTCGGCCAGGTCGGCGAAGCGCTCGGGGTGAACGCAGGCGGCCAGGATCTCGAGGGAATCGGCGAGGCGCGGGCCCGGACGGTTGAAGTAGGCGTTGCCGTCGGCGACGAAGACTCTTTCCTGGCGCACCGCCGGCCAGTCGAGGCGGGCGAGAAGCGCGCGCAGGATGGCCTCCTCGCGGAAGGTGCGCTCGAGGTCGAAGCCGCAGGGCTTCACGAGAACGACCTCCGGGGCGGGATCGAGGGCGGCGAGCTCGTCCAGGTCGAGGGTCGGCGCGCGCTGGCCCGGGCGCGTGACGAGCGGCCGCCCGCCCGCGAGCTCGACCAGCTCCGGCATCCAGGTCCCGCCGATCATCACCGGATCGAGCCACTCGATGGTGAGCACGGCCGGGTGCTCGTCGATGTCCGCCGCCCGCTCGCGCAAGCGCTCCACGCGCTGCTCGAGCCCTCGCAGCGCGGCTTCGGCCTCGCGCTCGGCACCGAGCGCCCGTCCCACGCGCGAGATGTCCTGCCACACGTCGGCGAGGCGCGTCGGGCGCAGGCTCACGACCTCGACCGGGGCGTGAGCGATCTCGGCCACGGCACGGCGCACGTCGCCGAGCGAGACGGCGCAGACGTCGCACAAGTCCTGGGTCACGATCACGTCCGGCCGCGCCCGCTCGAGCGCCTCCACATCGATCTCGTACACGGCCAGGGCGCTCCGCACGAGCTCCCGCACGTTGCGGTCGATGGCTCCGCTGGACTCCGGAAGCCCGACGCGCGGCCGCGTCAGCACCGACCGGCCCACGACCTCCGGCGGGAAGTCGCACTCGTGCGACACGCCGACGAGATCCGCGCCCCGCCCGAGCAGGCACACGATCTCGGTCGCGGAGGGGAGCAGCGAGGCGACGCGCGGGCGCTTCTGGCTGGGGAGGGGCATGGCAGAACGATGCTACCGTTCCGGTCGCCTTGCGGACCACGGGTCACTACCTTCGCGGGGCGGCCTGGACTTCCCGTCCCCAGTCTCAGGATGATTTGCCCAGGACGGCGATCGCCCCGCGAGCCGGGTTTCCGCAGCGGAGATCCTCGCGCATTCCGCGCGCTCTGGCGGTCCGAAGCTCCCTGGGAAGGTCACCGCGACGTGCAACGAGAAACCGTCCAGATCGACGCACAGGGCTCCGCGCGAGCAGGGCCCTCGTGGGGTTGCGCCCGGGCGCCGGCCGGCGTCGGGGCCTGGCCGACGAACCCCTGGAACCAGGCGGCCCGGAGCATGGGCAGGAGCCCCTGCTGCTCCTGGATGCCGGGCGCGCGCACCTCGCCCTCGGAAGGGCCTCGCGCGCCGCACGAACGCCCCGAACGGCGCAGTGGACCGGAAATGACACTGCGGGCGCCAACGCCCGGCGCCCGCACTCGTACCGAATCTGTGGTCGCCGGAATCCCTCACGGGTTGACTCCCTGAGAGCCGAGACCTAGATTCGCCCGGGCTCCGGACCCCCATGGACATCCGCCGTATCCTGCTCTTGGTGGTGATGCTGCCGGCACTGCTGTCGCCGGGCGGATCGAGCATGTGCCTGTGTTGGTGCCCCGAAAGGAGCACTCCGGAGGCCGACCATTCTTGCTGCACGAAAGCGTCGGCGCCGGCCGAACAAGACGACCGCGATCAGCCGGTCGTCGGCGCGCTCTGCAGCCGATGCCACCCGCTTCCGATTCCGAACGAGACCGCGCGGCCGACCGACGCAAAGCGCGCGGACAGCGTGGCTGCGGCGCTGCATTTCATCCCGGCTTCGATCGTCGTCGACGTTCGGTACTTGGTCCGCGAGTACGCGCCGCGCTGGCCGGGTAGCCGCGCGCCGTCACCGCCGGGTCGGACCCGGACTCTGCCGCTGTTGATCTAGCTCCGACTCCACGTCGGTTCGGATCGGCGAGCTCGTTGCTCGCCGTGTTCCCGAGGCCTCGTTCCGTGGAGTCGAAATGTCGTTCTCGTTCGTTCGAGCGCCATCGCGCGGGCGGCGCTCATCGGCGAAGACCTCGCCGAGCACCCTCCGGCTCGCCGTCTATTCGCTTCTCTGCGCCGTGTCGACCGCCGGCTGCGTGCTGGCGCCGGCCGGGCTGAGCGACGAGCGCTCGTCCGCCGACGACGCCGGCGCGCCGTACGAGCGGGCGCCCGAGGAGCGCGCGCATCCGGAGCTCTCCGAGCGTCCGGATTGGCGCGAGTTGCTCGCGCGCGCATTCGCCGCAAACGGCGACATCGAAGCCGGCTACTTCGAGTGGCGCGCCGCGATCGAGCGCGTCTCGATCGCCGCAGGTTGGCCCGACACCAATCTGATGCCGTCGCTGAGCTACCTGTTCTCCGGCGGGAGCATGAAGGCCTGGGACCGGACGACGGTGGGTTTCGGCTTCGACCCGATGCAGAACCTGTCGCTCCCGAGCAAGGCCCGCAAGGCCGGCGAAGTCGCGCTGGCGGAGGCGCGCGAGGCGGGCCGGCGATTCGCCGCCGCGAAGTTCGCCTTGCAGCGACAGGTACTCGACAACTGGCTCGAGCTCGCGCTGCTGGAGGAGCGGACGCGCATCCAGGAGGAGCGTGTCGCACTCGCGACGCTCGCCGCCGGAAACGCCGAGCAGCGCGCGTCCGTGAATGGAGATCAACGGTACTTGCTGCGCGCGCAGGTCGAGCGACGGGAAGCGGAGGTCGATTTGGAGGGCGTGCGGGCCGCCGCCCGCGCTTCGCGCGCGACGCTCAACGCGATGCTGGCGCGCGATGGGGACGCGCCGCTCGAGCTCGAATCCGCGCTGCCCGAGCGGCGCGCTCCGTCCGTCGGCGATGCCGAGCTGATCTCGGCCGGCGTCGAGAACAACCCCGAGCTGCAGGCGCTCGCGCTCACCGCGTCCGCGCGGGAGCGCGCGCTGGAGCTGGCGAGGCTGCAATACCTTCCCGACTTCAACCCATTCATGGGCTTCACGGGCAGCGTTCAGCAGATGCTCGGCGTCGGAGTGAGCTTGCCCACGCGGCTGCCGCAGATCCGCGCCGGCATCCGGGAAGCGAAGGCGATGCTCGGCGGAGCCCGGGCCGAGCTGCGCCAGATGCGCCTCGATCGCCGCTCGAGCTTCGTCGCCGCGCTTTACATGCTGCGCTTCAGCGAGCTGCAGACCGAGGCCCTCACGCTCGAGATCGGGCCTGCGGCCGACCAGGTCGCCGGCAGCGCGGATCAGGCCTATGCGACGGGAATGGCGACCTTCCTCGAGCTGATCGAGGCACAGCGCGTCCTGCTCGACATCCGGCTCGCCATCGCCGAGGCGCGCATCGAACGCGAGCGAAGGTTGGCGGAAATCGAGCAGCTCGGCGGATTCGACGTCGAGACGTTGAGCGGCGGATCGCGCGTCCCTGCGAGCGAGACGGAGACCAACGGTCATGAATGAAGGCGATTGCAATCGACTCGTGATCGCGCGCACCACCAGTGCGCCGCCGCTGCGCCTGATCGTCGTGGGCGTCCTGCTCGTCGCCGCGGGAGCCGCAGCGATCATGCTGTGGCGAAGCGTCGGCGGACACGCGCACGGCACGGAGTCCGGCCAACAGGACGAAGCGGCGACGTACTATTGCCCGATGCATCCGACCTACACGTCGGACCGGCCCGGCGACTGCCCGATCTGCAACATGAAGCTCGTCCCGATGAAGAAGGGCCCGCCGGTCGGCGAGTCGGATGTCGAGGGTCATGCCGTGATCACGATCGACGAGCATCGGCGGCAGTTGATCGGCGTGCGAACGGGCGTGGTCGAGCGCGCGCGCGTCGAGCAGAGCGTGCGCGCCGTCGGACGGGTGGAGTACGACGAGAAGCGGCTGTCCTCGGTCAATCTGAGGGTCGGCGGCTGGGTCGAGGAGCTGTTCCTCAAGACGACGGGAGAGGAGGTCCGCCCCGGCGATCCGTTGTTCTCGCTGTACAGCCCCGAATTGATTGAAGCGCAGCGGAACTACCTGCTCGCGTTGCAGGGGACTTCCGAGCGCGCGCAGCCCGCGGGCGGCGGCGAGCTCGCCAGCTCGGCGGTTCGGGCCGCACGCGAGCGACTGTTCTTGCTCGACCAGAGCGAACAGCAGATCCGCGAGCTGGAAGCCGCGCGCGAGGTGCCGCGCGCGACGACGTTCTTCGCCAAGACCGGAGGTGTCGTCACCCGGCGCGACATCGTCCAAGGCACGCGAATCGAGCCTGGCGTCGATCTGTACGAGCTCGCGGACCTGTCCACGGTCTGGGTGCACGCGGACGTGTACGAGTACGAGCTCCCCCTGATCCGCGTCGGTCTGCCGGCATTCATCCAGCTCTCGTCGCAGCCCGGAGAGCCCGTTGCCGGCGAAGTCGTCTTCGTCTACCCGTACCTGAACGAAGGCACGCGTACGGCGCAAGTGCGCGTGGAAGTGCCGAACGACGACCGGCGCCTCAAGCCGGGGATGTACGCGACCCTGTTTGTGGCCGCCGACCTGGGCGAGCAGCTCGTGATCGACGATCAGGCGGTGCTCGACACGGGCACGCGACAGCTCGTGTTCGTCGATCTGGGCGAAGGACGCTTCGAGCCGCGCGAGGTGCAGACCGGCGAGCATGTCGACGGACGGGTGGTCGTGCTCGACGGGCTCGCGCAGGGCGAGCGTATCGTGGTCAGCGGCAACTTCCTGGTCGACTCGGAGAGCCGGCTCAAGGCGGCTCTCCTCGCCGGCACGAAGGCGCCGGCGTCGGGACACGAGGGGCACGAGAAATGACGCGCGCGCACGCACGGAACGCTGACGGAGTCCGCCCATGATCGAGCGCATCATCGAGTTCTGCGCACACAACAAGTTCCTCGTGCTGCTGGTGACGGCGGTCGCGGTCGCGGCCGGGGTCCACAGCGTGCGCAACATCCCGGTGGACGCGATTCCCGACCTGTCCGACACGCAGGTGATCGTCTATTCGCGCTGGGACCGTAGCCCGGACATCATCGAGGACCAGGTCACCTACCCGATCGTGTCGTCGTTGCTCGGCGCACCGAAGGTGAAGGCCATCCGCGGCTTCTCCGACTTCGGATTCTCGTACGTCTACATCATCTTCGAGGACGGCACCGACATCTATTGGGCGCGCAGCCGCACGCTCGAGTACTTGAGCAAGATCCTGCCGCAGCTCCCCGATGGGGTCCGTACCGAGCTCGGCCCGGACGCGACGGGCGTCGGGTGGGTGTATCAATACGCGCTCGTCGACGAATCCGGTCGCAACGATCTGGCGCAGTTGCGCACGTTCCAGGACTGGCGCATGCGCTATTGGCTCCAGGCCGTACCCGGCGTCGCCGAGGTCGCGTCGATCGGCGGGATCCAGAAGCAGTATCAGGTCAACCTGGATCCGACGGCGATGCTCGCCTACGGCGTGCCCATTCAGAGGGTCGTCGACGCGATCCGCGCGGGGAACAACGACGTCGGCGGCCGTTTGGTCGAGTTCAGCGGCGCCGAATACATGGTCCGCGGCCGCGGATACGCGCGCTCGGTCGCCGACATCGAGGAGATCGTTGTCGACACGGATAGGAACGGCGTTCCGATCCTGGTCAAGAACCTCGGCCGGGTAGCGCTGGGCGCCGAGATCCGGCGCGGGCTCTCGGACCTCGACGGTCGAGGCGACGCGGTGGGAGGCATCGTCGTCATGCGCCACGGGGAGAACGCGCTCAAGGTGATCGATCGCGTGCGCGCGAGGATCGACGAGATCCGCCCCTCGCTGCCGGAAGGCGTCGAGGTCATCACGACGTACGACCGCTCGGAGCTGATCGACGAGTCGATCGCGACGCTCACCGACGAGCTGATCCTCGCGCTGATCGTGGTCAGCGTGATGATCCTGATCTTCCTGTGGCACATCCCGTCGGCGATCGTGCCGATCATCACGATCCCGATCTCGATCCTGCTCGCGTTCATCCCCATGAAGCTCATGGGAGTGAGCTCGAACATCATGTCGATCTCTGGAATCACGATCTCGATCGGCGTCCTGGTCGACGGCGCGATCGTGGAGGTGGAGAACGCCTACAAGAAGCTGCAACTCTGGATAGAGGGCGGGCGCAAGGGAGACTTCCACGAAGTGCGTCTGTCCGCGCTCAAGGAGGTCGGCCCGTCGGTATTTTTTTCGCTGCTGGTGATCGCCGTCGGTTTTCTCCCGATCTTCGCACTCGAAGATCAGGAAGGCCGCCTGTTCAAGCCGCTGGCCTACACCAAGACGCTGACCATGGCGTTGGCCGCGCTGCTCGCGATCACCCTCGATCCGGCGATCCGCATGCTCTTCGCGCGTATGGACTTCGTGCACTTCCGGCCCAAGCCTCTGGCCTGGCTCTTCAATCAAGTCACGGTCGGCCGCTACTACGCCGAGGAGAAGCATCCGATCAGCCGGATCCTCTTCAGGCTCTATGAAGCGCCCTGCCGCTTCGTCCTGCGCCATCCACTGAAGGTGATCGGGGCGGCGTTCCTGCTCGTGGTCAGCACGGTCCCCGTGTTCCGCAAGCTGGGGTCGGAGTTCATGCCGCCCTTGTGGGAGGGCGACGTGCTCTACATGCCGACGACGTTTCCGGGACTGTCGGTGACCGAAGCCCAGAAGCTGATGCAGCGGATGGACGAGGTCCTGATGACCATCCCGGAGGTCGAGCGCGTGCAAGGCAAGACCGGTCGCGCGGCGACGTCCACGGATCCGGCGCCATTCTCGATGATGGAGACGACGGTCCTCCTCAAGCCGCCGTCGGAATGGCGTCACAAGGAGCGCTGGTACTCGGATTGGCCGCGTTGGATGCACTCGCCCCTGCGTCACATCTGGCCGGACCACATCAGCAAGGACGATCTGATCGCGGACATGGACGAGAAGCTCCAGTTCCCCGGCGTGACGAACGCGCTGACGATGCCAATCAAGACGCGCATCGACATGCTGACGACCGGCGTGCGCACGCCGGTCGGGATCAAGGTGCTCGGCGACGACCTGAAACAGATCGAGGCCGTCGGCACGGACATCGAAGCGATCCTGCAGGACGTGCCGGGCACTCGCAGCGCGTTCGCCGAGCGCACCGCCGGCGGGTATTTCCTCGATTTCAAGCTGCGCCGCGATCGGCTCGCCCGCTACGGACTGAGCGTGGACGAGGCGGAGATGGTGATCATGAGCGCCATCGGAGGCCAGTCGATCTCGACCACGATCGAGGGTCGGGAGCGATATTCGATCAACGTGCGCTACGGCCGCGAGCTGCGCGACGACCTGCCCGAGCTGCGCCGCGTGCTCGTGCCGACCATGGGCGGCGCCCAGATCCCGCTCGCGGAGCTGGCGGACATCGAGCTCGTCGACGGCCCCGCGATGATCCGGAACGAGAACGGACTGCTCGCGGGCTACGTATTCGTCGACACGACCGACAGCGACATTGGCGGCTACGTAGAACGCGCGAAGGCTGCCTTGAGCGAGCGGCTCGAGATCCCGACCGGCTACTCGCTGGTATGGAGCGGACAGTACGAGAACATGCTGCGCGTCGCGCAGCGCATGAAGGTGGTGCTGCCGATCACCTTCTTCCTCATCTTCGCGATCCTCTACGTCAACACGAAGTCGATGGCGAAGGCGTCGATCGTGATGCTGGCCGTGCCGTTCTCCGCCATCGGCGCAGTCTGGCTGCTCTATGTCCTCGGCTACAACATGTCGATCGCGGTGTGGGTCGGTCTCATCGCGCTGATGGGACTTGACGCCGAGACCGGCGTGTTCATGCTCGTGTTCCTGGACCTCTCGTACGCCGATGCGGTTCGCGCCGGGAAGATGAAGTCGTACGGAGATCTCGCCGAAGCGATCGTGCACGGCGCGGTGAAGCGCATTCGTCCGAAGTTGATGACGGTCGGCACGTCGTTCATCGGCCTGTTGCCGATCATGTGGTCCACCGGTACCGGCGCCGACATGATGAAACGCGTCGCAGCACCACTCGCAGGGGGGCTGTTCACGAGCTTCGCGCTCGAACTGCTCGTGTACCCCGCGGTCTACGCCATCTGGAAATGGCGTTTCGTCATGAAGCAGGGCGCCGTCGACGTGACGAATCTGGAGATCCCCGAATCGCGAGGCCACTGATGCGTCGCACCCTTCGTCCGCGCTCGCCGGCGCTCTCGCAACTGCCGTCCGCGGGCGCGCGTTCGACCTCGCTTCCGAGCGAGGAGCGCGCTCGTTCGTCCCAAACCAGTTAGAAGGAGTCACACGATGTTGTCCCGTCTTTTCACTCCCGCGTTGACAGCGGCCGTCGCTGTCGGCGCTCTCGTCTCGATCGCGCATTCGTCGGATTCCGTGCGGCTCTTGCAGGGCCACGGCGAACATGGCTCGGAAGCCGAGCAGAAGGCCAGCGGCGATCCCTACCTGCTTGACGTCGACCCGGTTACCGGCAAGAGCCTCGGTTCCGTGAGCAAGCAAGTCGTCGTCGTCCACGAGGGACGCGAGTTCCGCTTCGCCAGCGCCAGAAGCGCCGACACGTTCAAGGCGGCACCCGAGAAGTACGTCCCGGCCGTCGACGCCAAGCTCATCGAGCAGCAGATGGCTTTCTATCCGCTGACCACGTGCGTCGTCTCCGGCGCGGAGCTGGGCCAGGACGCGGTCGACTTCGTGTACATGAGCCGGCTGGTGCGCGTTTCGAGTAAGGACCACCAGGCGACCTTCCTGCTCAAGCCCACGAAGTACGTGGCGAAGCTCGATTCCGCCGTCGTCGACAAGCAAGTTGCTGCGTACGGGTTGACGACCTGCGTCGTGTCCGGCGAGGAGTTCGGGTCGATGGGCGACACGATCGACCACGTTGCCGGCAATCGGCTCGTGCGGTTCTGCTGCATGGCCTGCCTGGCCGATTTCAACAAGGACCCGCTCAAGTACCTCGCGAAGGTCGAGGCCGCCTCCAAGCGCAAGGCCAAGACGGCAGTCCGCTACACGTGTCCGATGCATTCGGATGTCGTCAAGGAGGAGCCCGGCCGTTGCTCGAAGTGCGGCATGGACCTGGTCAAGGAGAAGAAGAGGTGAGTCGGCGGCCTGCGCCCCGACTGTTGTTGTTGCCCAAGGAGCTACGTCATGTCGATCCGCAAGTTGTTCCTCGTTACGCCGATCCTCGTTCTCGCGGCCGCGTGCGGCTGCCTGGGAGGGATCGGCTGCGGGAGTTCGTCCCACGACCATTCGCAGCCGAGGAGCGGCGGGCAGGAATCGCGACCTGACCGGGCCGTCGCATACACGTGCCCGATGCACCCGGAAGTCGTCGCGCAGGGCTCGGGTGAGTGCCCCGAGTGCGGGATGGCGCTCGTGGAGACCAAGTAGGCGGCCCGCGCGGGGTGGGGGATAGCTGTCGAGCCCCGGGTGGGTGAGGATTCGCTCGATCACCGCGGGCGCCATGATCAGCGCGATCGGGCGGCGCTGACGGCCGCAGGCCGGACAGCGCCGCCCGCCGCGCGCCGCTTGGCCGCCAGAGCGGGGAGGCGAGCCTCGTTCCCGCGCAGCGGGATCGAAACGATCCGGTGGGTCGTTTCGGAGGGGATCCCCGGCGCAGCTCGCAAGGCACCTGGCCCCTGCGTGCGAGCGATGGACGACCGGCCGCGAAGGGCGGGCCGGAGAAGTACCTGCACGGACGCTCGAGCCTCTCGCGGGGTCGCGCCCGGGCGGCCGCCGGCGGCCAGCCGACCCGATCCTATCCGCTGCGGCCGGGGAAAAGAGCCCGCGAAGGGGGGCTCACTCGGCCGCGCGAGGCGGCAGAATGACCGCCGGGATGATCGACTCCAAGGTGCCCCGAGTGGGCGTGGGCGCGCGCGCCGCCTTCCTGCAGGAAGGCTGGGTCATCGCCAACCACGTCCTGGTCTCGTTCCACGTCGCCTTCATCTCGTCGGTGCTGGCGATCCCGCCCGACGCGGCGACGCGCGGCGAGGTGCTGCGCTTCATCTTCGTCAGCCCCGAGACGATCGTCTCGGCGCTGTTCACCTACGCCGTCTTCCACGCCGGCATCGCGCTGCACGAGCTCGGCCACTTCCTCGAGGCCGCGCGCCTGCGCGCGCTCAGCGACTCGATCCAGGAGCAGATCGGAGAGCGCCTCGCTCGACCGCTGCTGAGCCGCCTCGCGTACATGGCCCAGGTGTTCGCGCTCGCGCCCTACGGCCGCGCGGTCGGGATCAAGCGCGAGGGGCTGAACTTCTACCCCGACGCGCCCTACAACCTGGCCGTCGCCGCGGCCGGCCCGCGCGCCAGCCGCGACGTCGCGCGCCTGGCGCTGCCGCCGGCCGTGCTGCTGCTCGCGCTGGGCTTGACCATGGACGTGACGGCCGCGCTGTACGCCGGCCGGCTGCTGCTCGGGCTCGGCATCGTGACCGGGCTCGACTTCCTGATGGCCGACCGCGGCAAGTACCGCGAGTTCAAGCTGCGCGAGCGGCGCGCTGCCGAGGCGGCCGAGGCGCTGCCCGAGCCGACGAGCTGGGTCGAGACCGCGCCCCAGGTCAAGCGGCGCATCGTCGAGAAGCGCATGCAGGAGGCGATCCACCCGCGGCTCGGCGCCGTGACCGCGCCCTGGCAGTTCCGCAACTGCGGCATGGGCGGGCGCCACACCGAGAAGGAGTACCCCGAGTCCAACATCAGCATGCAGGAGGCCATGTTCCTGATCCTGGGCGCGGCCGACTCGCAGGACTCCCAGGAGATGACGATCCGCCTGCAGACGCGCCTGAAGGAGATCCTCGAGAAGGCCGAGGGCTGCCGCGTCATGGGCATCGGCCTGGAGGGCGGGATCGCGCCCTACGTCGACCGCGCCGAGCACGCGCTGCCCGAGGTGCGGCTGTGGGTCATGATGAAGCAGGCCATCGAGGAATGCGGCTACCAGCCGGGCGTCGACGTCGCGATCGCCCTCGACCCGGCGCTGAGCGAGCTCGAGATCGCCTACCGCCAGGAGTTCGACGTGCCCGACAGCGTCGGCATGTACCTCTGCTGGCGCGACCGTTCGAAGAAGGTGCTCGACCGCGACGGCGTGCTGGCGATCTACGAGCACGCCATCCGCGAGCTGCAGATCCCGATCCTGGCGATCGAGGACGGCTTCTCCGAGGACGACCACGAGGGCTGGCGGCTCTTGCTCGACAAGCTCGGCGACCGCATCCTCGTGATCGGCGACGACCTTGTCACGACCAACGACCGCACGATCGAGCTCTGCGCCGGCCGCGGGCTGATCAACGCTGTGCTGGTCAAGGCCAACCAGATCGGCACGCTGTACGAGACGCTGCTGGCGGTGCTCGTCACGCTCGGCAAGGGGCTGGAGGTCGTCGTCTCGCACCGCTCGAAGAGCCCCAACGACGACATGGAGGCGCACATCGCCCTGGCCGCCAACGCGCTCGGCCTGAAGGCCGGCGGCGGCGCGAACACCGAGCGGCTGGTGAAGTACCAGGCCGTCAGCTCGCAGATGGAGCGCGCGGGCGAGGCCTCGGCGCGCGAGCGGCAGGGGGCCGGCGCGGCGCGCGTCGAGCGCCTGCGCGCCTGCGAGGAGCCGACCAACGCCGGCATTCCGACCGTCGGCGTCGAGGTGGAGCTCTCGCTGCCCGGCGCGCGGCCCGACAGCCGCGTGCGGCTCGCCTTCCGCGGCGCGACGCCGCTGGGCACGTCGGCCGGCACGGGCGAGGCCGTGCACCTGATCGACGGGTTGATCGAGCGCGCCGAGCAGCGCGAGGTGGTCGAGGGCCACGCCGAGCTGTTCCGCGAGACCGAGCCGGGCGTCGTCGCCTTCCGCCCCGGCGTCGCGCGCGCGCAGGTCGAGGCCGCGGGGGACGAGGACCTGCTGGAGCTCTTCGCGCGCGCCGCGCGCTACGACGGCAAGGGCTGCCTCAACGCGGTCGACAACGTGCGCCGCATCATCGCGCCTTGCTTCGAGGGCGCGAGCGTGGGCGACTGGGGCCTGCTCGACGTCGACCGCGCGCTGCTCGGGCTCGAGATCACGACCGCTCGGCGGCGCGGCAAGCTCGCCGCGCACTCGCCCGGGGACGAGGACGAGGTCGTGCGCGTCGCGCAGCGCAAGCAGAACCTCGGCATGAACGCGATCCTGTCGGTCTCGCTGGCGATGGCGCGCGGCATCGCGCACGTCAGCGGCCGCGAGCTGTACGAGCTCCTGCGCGAGGAGATGCTGGCGATCGTCGAGCACCTGGCCGGCGAGCACGGCGTCACGATCCGCGGCAGCCGCTTCGCCGACTACGTCGCCGCCCTGCGCGAGGTCAACGCCATCCTCGCGCAGCGCGGCGAGCCGCTGTACGCGGCCCTGCGCCGGCAGACCGGGATCTACCGCGACCCCGACGCGCCGCGCGAGCCCGACCCCGAGCCGCCGCGGCCCGAGCGGTCGCGCGCCAGGCCGGCGGCCGCGGGCGCGGACCCGGCCCCCGCCGCGCCCGCCGGCGTGGCGCCCGCCCCGGCGGGGACCGCGGTCGAGGAGCCCTTCACCCGCGAGGAGCGCGCCCAGATCGCCGCCCTCGACCGCGCCCTGTACGCCGCCTACGGGCGCGAGGGCGGGGAGAGCGAGCACCGCGCCTCGCTGCGCAGCTACCTCTCGACGCGCACCAGCGTCGGGCGGCGGCTGGGGATGATGGAGATCGCCAACCACCGCATCTTCCGCGCCGACGGCACCTTGATCGTGCCCTACGACGCCCACGGCACGCTGGCCGTGCACGCCGTGAGCGAGGAAGGAGACGAGCTGCGCGCGGCGCGGCGCTTCCGGCACGGCTCGATCGTGACCGACGCCCTGGTCGCGCAGCTCGCCGGCGTGGCGGGCGAGCCGATCGACCTCGAGCACCAGATCTACGACCTCGACCTCGAGAGTCCGCCCGAGGTGCGCATCGCGCGCCTGCGCGACCTGGCGCTCTTGATGGAGCGCCTGAACGAGTGCGGCAGCCGCTACGAGGCGGTGCACCTCTTGCGCATCCTGGTCGTGCGCCTGTGCAGCGCGTCCTTCCAGGGCTTCCCCGGCGCGAAGAACCTGCAGCCCGAGGCGCTCAAGCTGCGCGCCGAGCTGGCGCGGCTCCTGAACGGCCCCTTCGCCCCGCGCCTGCGCCAGCCGCTGCGCATCCTGGTGCGCAACGTCTCGAGCTTGATCTCTCGCCCCAAGCTGATCGACGAGCTGTGGCAGGACTCGATCGACCTGGCCGAGGTGCACGTGCGCGGCAGCGCGCTCACGAACGAGATCCGCCGCAGCGCCCACCACGCCCTGGGCCGGCGCACGCTGAAGCTGGCGCGCGCGTACCTGGCGTGGCTCGAAACCGGCCAGGCGGAGTTCCCCGACTCGGTGCGCGAGCGGCCCGGGCTGAGCGACGAGGAGGCGCGCACGCGCGCCGAGCCGCGCGCTCTCGTGACGCGCATCGTCGCCACGCTCGAGCAGCTCCTGGGCAGCCCGCAGATCGCCGGGCGCCTGGCCGAGTGGCGCGCGTCGTACGCCGAGGAGCTCGTGCGCTGCGAGTCGAGCAACGCGCTCGCGGCCGAGCTCGAGGCCCTGGTCGAGGGCGGCATCCGCGCCCGCAACCGCTGGGTCTACAACCACCATCTTCGCAGCCTGGCGCGCAAGGCGCAGGACGGTTCCTGGTCGGCGGACGCGCGCGCGCCCTTCGAGGAGTGCCTGAAGGCGCTGCAGGAGGGCGATCCGCAGCGCGACGACTTCGACGCCGAGCACGCCGAGCGCGAGGCGCGCGCGGGCGTCGGCGCCTTCGTCGCGCGATTGCGCGCCGACCACCAGGAGCGGCTCTTCCGCGCCCTGGACGACGTGGTCGCGCCCTACGAGCGCGGCGACCACACCGGGGCCTTCGAGCGGGCCTGCGCCCTGCGCCGCGAGGTCGTCGACCTCGCCGGCGACGGCGTCTTCCCGCAACAGCGCTACCTGCTGCACCTGCTCGACTGCCTGCTCGAGGAGCTCGGTTTCTTCGCCTTGCGCCACGTCGCCTCGCGCTACGACGAGGAGGGCCTGGCGCTCGACGAGTGCCTGCGCATCGTGCACCGGTGCGCGGGCGCGATCGCGCACGACGGCCTCTTCTCGCGCGAGCTGTGGGACCTGTCGAAGATGCTCGTGACGCCCGGCCACGGCAGGCGCGAGCTGCTCGACGTGCTGGAGCAGGTCCAACGCATCTACCTGCGCGTCCTGCACCGCGTGAGCGTCGGCCCGGAGATGATGGCGGTGCGCCTGGGCTACGCCCCCGAGGAGGTGCGCGCGCTGATGGCAAACTTCCAGCGCACGCTGCACGACCTGAACAGCCTGGCGCACTTCGCGGACCGAGCGCGCGCGCACGTGCAGGAGCACGGGATCGAGCTGCAGCCGGGGCAGGCCGACGGCCGCGGCTGCGATCCGTGGGACTTCGTGCACCTCTCCCATGCCGAGGACATCGCCAGCCGCGTCGAGAGCTGGGACGCGCCGTGCCTGCAGGGCTGCTACGGCGGCAAGGGCGGCGGCCTTGTCTACGTCTCCTACCTGGGCATCCCGACGCGCGACGGCTTCGTGATCCCGACCACCCTGCCGCGCCGCGGCCTGCACGAGATCGAGCGCGCGCGCTTCGAGCGCGAGGTGCTCGAGCACGTGCGCGTGCTCGAGGCCGACGTGGCGCGCAGCGAGGGCGGCGCGCCCCGCCTGGGCGACGCCGGCGAGCCGTTGCTGCTGGCGGTGCGCGGCGGATCGGTCTTCTCGATGCCCGGTCAGCTCGCCACGGTGGTCTTCGTCGGCATGACGGACGCGATCGCCGAGAGCCTGGCGCGCGAGGACGAGTGGTACGCCTGGGACGCCTACCGGCGCTTCCTGGTGACGTACGCCGAGGCGGCCTGGGAGCTCGACCTGGAGGAGCTCGACCTGATCGAGCAGGCCAAGCGGCGCCACGGCGTGGGCCGCAAGACCGAGCTTCCCGGAGAGGAGATGCGGCGCGTGGTCGAGTCGACCAAGGCCGCCATCCGCGACGCGGGCCACGGCCAGGAGCTCCAGCAGTTGCTCGCCAGCCCCGAGCTGCAGCTCCACGGAGCCGTGCGCGCGGTGCTGGCCTCGTGGAACGGGGAGCGCGCGCGGCGCTACCGCGAGATCAAGGGGTTGAGCGACGACTGGCACACGGCGGTGGTCGTGCAGCAGATGGCTTCGGGCAACCACACGAACGCCGAGGTGCGCCCGGGCATGGACGAGGCGACGATCTCGTTGACGGGCGTGATCCCGTGCACGCGCATGCAGCCCTCGGGCTTCCGCACGTTCACGGGCGACGTCAAGTTCAGCGCCAGCGGCGACGACTTGGTGAGCGGCGTGACGGCGGCGGACTCGTTCCAGCCGGTGGCCGACCTGCGCTCGCTGGCGCCGATGCTGGAGCGCCGTCTGGGGCACGTCAACACGCGCCTGCGCCGCTTCCGCGGCACCGACCCGGAGGTCGAGTTCACGGTCGAGCGCGGCGTGCTGAGCGTGCTGCAGGTGCGCAGCGCCCAGATGCAGGTGCGCGTCGCGCCGACGGGCTTCGACGAGCCCGGCCCGCCCGCCGCGCGCGGCATCGGCATCTGCGGAGGCGCCTTCCGCGGCGTGGTCGCCTTCGATGAGGAGGACCTGCGCCGCCGCGCGGCCGAGATCGGCAGCGGAGACGACGCCGTGGACGGCGTGCTGCTCGTGCTGGAGAACCCCGCGCCGGACGAGATCCCGCTGATCCTCTCGGCCGGCGCGCTCTTGACCGAGCATGGCGGCACGACCTCGCACGCCGCGGTCGCCGTGCACGGGATCGAGGACCGACCGTACTGCGCGGTGCTCGGCGTCGCGGCCTTGCGCGTGGACGCGCAGCGCGGCGAGCTGACCCTGGTCGGCCCCGGCGGCGAGCCCGCGCACACGGTGCGCTCGGGCGAGGTGCTCTCGATCCACGGCCAGTCCGGCGAGGTCTTCGTCGGCTCGCGCCGCGTGCGCGGCGTGCAGCCCACCGCCGCCCACCCCGCCGGCGCCGCGTAGCCGGGCGATACGGTGTCAGACACCGTATCGCACCTGGTAGCGAGGCGGCGTCAGCGCAGCGCGTCGAGCTCGGCCAGCACCGCGTCGTCGAGCGGGGGGGCGGGGTCGCGCGCGAGCAGGCGCCCGACCTCGGCGTGGGCGCGCTCGGCGGCGGTCGTGCGGCCGTGAGTCATCCACAGGTCGCCGACCGTGCGGTCGACGACCGCGCCGGGGAAGTAGAGCTCCTCGCGGAACCAGCGGCGCGTGTGGTCGAGCTTCAGGAACTGCTCGGCGGCGATCCCTTCGCGGATCACGTCGAGCGCGATCACCTCGTCGCGCCGCGCGACGCCCGCCACGGCGCGCAGCGCCATCGCGCAGGCCTCGTGGTCGAGCACGAGCTTCTCCGGGCTCTGGCAGCTCTCGTAGTCCAGCATGCCGGGACCCGAGACCACGTCAATCCCCGCCAAGGCGGCCATCAGCGCGCCGAAGGCGGTCTCCATCCCGGCCTGGTAGTCGGGCGACTTCGAGTCGCTGATCGCCATGTAGGCGTGCGTCGGCAGGCCGAGGTGCTGACCGACCTGGGCGTACGAGGCGTCGATCATCATCGTCTCGATCGCGCCCATCGGCGTCGTGCCGTGGCGCATGTCGAAGGCCGCCGGCGAGCCGCCCCACACGATCGGCGCACCGGCGCGCGCGAGCTGGTGGATCGCCACGCCCGACAGGCACTCGGCCGCGTGCTGCGTCACCGCGCCGAGCAGCGTCACCGGCGCCGTCGCGCCCGTCATCGGCATCGACACCATCTCGGCCGGGATGCCCGCCTGCGCGCATTGGATCAGCGCCGAGCACGTCAGCTCGCTCCACTCCAGCGGCGGGGACGGGCAGCAGTCGAAGATCGCCAGCGGCTTCGCGCGCAGCGCCTCCTGCGAGCCGCGCACGCACACCAGCATGCGCCGCATGACGTCGAACGAGTCGCCCGCGAAGGTGCCCGTGATGACGCCCTTGCGCCCGTTGCGCAGCGCGATGTCCAGCCGCACCCGGTCGGCGCGCTCGCGCGGCACGTCGCACGGCACGACGCAGGTCGACTGCAGCGACATGGCCGGGAGCTGGTCGGTCAGGCGCGAGAACAGCGCGCAGTCCGCGCTGGTCGACGGGCGCAGCTCGCCAGTCCCGTGGTCGTGCACCTTGATCGCGGCCGAGCCCGGGTCGAAGTGCACGCGCTGGCCGCCGATCACGACCGGGTTCCCGCCGTCGCGGTCGTAGACGGTGAACTCGGCCGGCGCCGACGCCAGCGCCCGCTCGACGACGTCGGGCCCGATGAAGACGCGCCCCTCGCGCACGCGCGCGCCGGCGCCGGCCAGCAGGTCGACGGCCCGCTCGTGCTCGACGAACACGCCGACCTCGTCCAGGATGCGCTTGGCCTCGGCCACGACGTCGCGCACGGTCTCCTCGCTCAGGAAACGCACGGACGGTCTCACGGGCTGGGTCACGGTGCTCCTCCGTCCACGTCGTCCTCGCGGTAGGGGCAGTCCTCCAGGCCGCAGCGCGCGCAGCGCCGGGCCGGGCTCGAGCCCGCCGCGCCGGCCTCGAGCGGCACGATGAACGAGACGGATTTGCGCGGCGTCATCATGCAGCTCTCCGTCAGCTCGACTCCGATCTCGCCCGGCGCGACGAAAGCGAAGAGCGCCCGCTGCTCGCGAACGTCCCAGCGGCCGTAGCCGGGGCTGCGGCGCCGGCGCGGCGCGAGGCCGGCCGGCACCGCCATGCGGCAGGCGAGCGCGTTGCTCGACTCGGCCGCGCCCTCGGCCGCGGCCGAGCCGATGGCGTCGAGCACGAGCGCGCGCGCCGTCTCGCCCCGCGCGGCGAGTTCCGTCACGCGCTGCTCGAGCGCCGGCCCGATCGTGCAGACCGCCGCCACCAGCGGCAGGTCCGGGTCGACGTGCCGCGAGCCGGGCAACCCGCCCGCGCTCGCGCGCAGCACGGCCCGCGCCGCGACGAGCTCGAGGGCCGCGGCCTGCTCCTGCTCGAACAGCTCCATGGCGGAGGCGCGCAGCGGGCGGCCGCCCTTGCGCTGGCCCAGCATGCGCAGCGCGAAGGCGCGCGGGATGAGCGCGGGGAGCGCCTCGACCGCGCGCTCGCCCGGCATCAGACGTCCCCTCCGGCGGGTGAGGCCGGGTCGGGCGCCGAGAGCGCGTCCCGCAACGCGGCGATGAAACGCGCGTCGGTGCCGCAGCAGCCGCCGACGGCGCGCGCGCCCAGCGCGGCCATGCGCGCCAGGTCGGCGGCGAACTGGATCGGCTGTTGGCGATAAACGGTCCCGCCGTCGGCGACCTCGGGCAGGCCGGCGTTGGGCTTGACGATCACGGGCACGGTCGCGGCGGCGAGCAGCTCGGGCAGCAGATGTGCCATCGCCTCGCTGCCGACCGAGCAGTTCGCGCCCGCGGCCGCGGCGCCCGCGTCGGCCAGGGCCTTGACGGCGTCGCCGGGCGCGTCGCCCATGAGCGTGAAGAAGCCGCGCTTCTTCCGGTCGAAGGTCAGGCAGGCCGTGAGCGGCAGGTCGCAGGCCGCGCGCGCCCCGCGCAGGGCGCACAGCGCCTCGCGCAGGTCTATCATGGTCTCGATCGAGAGGTAGTCGGCGCCGCCCGCCGCCAGCGCCTGCGCCTGGCGCGCGAAGCCGTCCGCCAGCTCGTCGGGGTCGGCCGCGCCGACCGGCGGCAGGGACTCGCCGCTGGGGCCGATGTCGCCGGCCACGAGCCGCTGCGTCCCGGCGGCCGCGCGCGCGATCCTGGCCGCGGCCGTGTTGATCTCTCCGGCGCGCTGGCCGAGTCCGTGCCGGGCGAGCACGAAGGGGCTGGCGCCGAAGCTGTTGGTCTGCACGACGTCGCTGCCGGCCGCGACGTAGGCGGCGTGCACGGCGCGCACGTCGTCGGGCCGCTCCAGGTTCCAGAGCTCTGGCGGTCGTCCGAGCTCGAGGCCGCGCGCGATGAGCTCCGAGCCCACGCCGCCGTCGAGCAGCACGACGCGCTCGGCCAGGAGGCTCGCGATCGAGCGGGTCACGGCCCGCTCGCCGCCAGGCGGCGCGCTTCGAGCACGGCCTCGGGCGCGTTGGGGGCGAAGCCGTCGGCGCCGATCTCGCGCGCGAAGCCCTGGGTCACCGGCGCGCCGCCGACCAGCACTGACACGCCGCCGCGCAGCCCGCGCTGCTCGAGCAGCTCGATCACCTTGCCGTGGCCCGGCATGGTGGTGGTGAGCAGCGCCGAGAGCGCGACGATGCGCGCCTCCTCGCGCTCGGCCGCGTCGGCGAAGTGCGCCAGCGGGACGTCGCGGCCCAGGTCGACGACGGCGAAGCCCCCGGCCGCGAGCATCGTGGCCACGAGGGTCTTGCCGATGTCGTGGATGTCGCCCTGGACGGTGCCGATGACGACCTTGGGGCCGCTCGGCGCCGCGCCGCTCTGCTCCAGGAGCGCCGGCCGCACGACATCCATGGCGGCCTTCATGGCGTCGGCGCTCTGCATCAGCTCGGGCAGGAAGAAGTCGCCGTCCTCGAACAGCCGTCCCGCTTCCTGGATGCCGGCGGCGAAGCCCTGGTCGATGCAGGCCTGCAGGTCCAGGCCCGCGTCGATCGCCCTGCGCGCCAGCTCGCCCGCGGCGCGCGCGTCGCCGTCCAGGATCGCGCGCCGCTGTCCCGCGATCAGCTCGTCAGTGTCCACAGGCGCGTGACGATACGGTGTCGGACACCTTCCCACCACCGGCCGAGCGGGTGGTGGGAAAGCGCCCGACACCGTATCGTCAGGCCGCAGTCCTCTCGAGCGATGGCCGACGCGCTGGAGCTGGAGTTCGACCGCGGCACGCTCGTCTGCCGGAGCTGGCCGGCGGGCTGCGATCCGGCCGGGCTCGCGGGGATGCGCTGGGACGCGCGCGTGGGCTGCTTCCGGGCGCCGGCGCGCTGCCACGCGCGCATCCTGGAGCGGCTCGACGCCGAGCGCGTCCCCGTCGCCGACACCGCGCCGCGGCCCTTCCCGACCCTGCCGCGCGTCGAGGCGCCCGACCTGCGGCCCTACCAGGCCGCGGCGCTCGACGCCTGGCGGCTCGCCGGGCGGCGCGGGCTCGTGTCCCTGCCGACCGGCAGCGGCAAGACCCACGTCGCCCTCGCAGCGATCGCCGAGCTGCGCCGCGGCGCGCTGTGCCTCGTGCCGACGCGCATCCTCCTGGAGCAGTGGCGCCGCGTCCTGGCGGCGGCGCTGCGCATCGAGATCGGTTGCTACGGCGACGGGGTGCGCGAGCTGCGACCGGTCACCGTGGCGACGTTCGAGAGCGCCCGGCGGCACATGCACCACCTCGGCGACCGCTTCGAGCTGCTCGTCGTCGACGAAGCGCACCACTTCGGAAACGGCGCGCGCGACGAGGCGCTCGACATGAGCATGGCGCCCTGGCGCCTCGGCCTGAGCGCGACGCCTCCCGACGGACCGGCGGCGGCGGGCCTGGCCGAGCTCGTCGGGCCGCTGGTCTTCGAGCTCTCGATCGCGGACCTGGCCGGCGGCTACCTGGCGGACTTCGAGCTGGTCGAGCTGCGCCTCGACCTGACGCCGGACGAGCGGCGCGAGTACGAGGCTGCGCGGGCCGACTTCGCCGAGGTGTTCGAGCGCTTCCGCGAGCTGGCGCCGGCACCGCAGTGGATCGACTTCCTGCGCTGGGCCGCGCGCACGGCGCGCGGGCGGCAGGCCGCGGCCGCCTGGCGGCGCGCGCGCGAGCTGCTCGCGCTGACCCGCGCCAAGAACGAGATGGTCGGGCTGCTCCTGGCGCGGCAGCGCGAGTCGCGCGTGCTCGTCTTCACCTCGCACCAGGACGCCGCCTACGCGATCGCCCGCGAGCACCTGGTCATGCCGATCACGGCGGACATAGGGCGGCGCGAGCGCGGCGAGGTGCTGGCCATGTTCCGGGAGGGCCGCCTGCGCGCGCTGGTGTCGGCGCGCGTCCTGAACGAGGGCTTCGACCTGCCGGCGGCCGACGTCGGCATCGTCCTGGGCGGCGCGCTCGGCGAGCGCGAGCACGTGCAGCGCGTCGGCCGCCTGCTGCGGCCGGCGCCCGAGAAGCGCGCGATCGTCTACGAGCTGGTGACGCGCGACACGACCGAGGTCGCGCAGGCCAGGAGGAGGAGACGTGGGCTGCGCTCACGCGGCGCTCGCGCGCTGTAGCGTTCGCGCCGGTCGGGTGCGGGCGCACTGGCTCTGCGAGCGCGACCACCCCTGGCTCTCCGACCTGATCGAGCGCTGCGTGGCCTTCGTCGGCGAGCCCCGGCGGCGGCTGGCGGCCGAGATCGCCGGGCGCTCCGACGACCC
>Ga0326597_10000437_pt1 | contig 74757 bp, 73 predicted proteins | sample RVTome_12_FD_203789 | JGI IMG/M metagenome (GOLD analysis project Ga0326597, IMG submission 203789) | Soil microbial communities from uranium-contaminated site in the Upper Colorado River Basin, Wyoming, United States - RVT100D185 | ecosystem: Environmental > Terrestrial > Soil > Contaminated >...
CAGGGCAACGCGCAGGTACGCGTGAACATCATTCGCGCCGGCGTGGGCGGCATCACGGAGACGGACATCTCCCTGGCCACCACCGCGAATGCCGTCGTGATGGGCTTCAACGTGCGGGCCCAGACCAAGGCCGAGGATCTGTCACGGGCCGAGGGCGTGGAGATCAAGCGCTATACGGTCATCTACGATCTGATCAACGACGTGCATGCGGCCCTGGAAGGCATGCTCAAGCCCATCGAGCGCGAGGAGATCATCGGCCACTGCGAGGTGCGCCGGGTCTTCTCCACCGGCAAGGAAATCAAGATCGCCGGGGCCTACGTCAACGACGGGCACTTCGAACGCAACAGCCATGTGCGGCTGTATCGGGACGACGTGCTCATCCACACGGGCCAGATTCAGACCCTGCGCCGGTTCAAGGACGATGTGCAGAGCGTGCAGTCGGGTTACGAGTGCGGCGTGCGCATCGCGGACTTCAACGAGCTCAAGGAAGGCGACGTGCTGGAAGCCTTCATCACGGTGGAGGAAGCGCCGCGATTGGAACGGGCCGAATAATCCTTTGACGAGTCAAGCGTGGCCGGTCGCAAGCGCGAACACCTGAACGAGGTGATTCGCCAGAAACTGAGCACCATCCTGCTGCAGGAAGCAGGCGATCCACGCTTCGCCCAGGTGACGATCACGGGCGTGGAACTGGCCCGGGACCGCTCCTTTGCCAAGGTCAGCGTTTCCAGTTATGCACAGCAGGTGAACGAGGATGCGCTGATCGAGTCCCTCAATCAGGCCGCGGGCTTTTTCAGCCGGGCCATCGGGCGCACCCTCAAGACGCGACAGACCCCCCGCCTGGCATTTGTCTATGATCACGGCTTCGATCATGCGCAGTCGATCGATGCCCTCCTGAAACAGGTTGAACAGAAAGATTCGTCGTGAATTCGCTGGGTATCATCGTTCTCGACAAGCCTTCCGGCGTGGCCTCGAACAAGGCCATGTCCCACTTGAAGCGACAGTTCGGCATTCGGAAGATGGGTTTCCTGGGCACCCTGGACCCCCTGGCCACCGGTGTGCTGCCCGTATTCGTGGGCAAGGCCACCAAGCTCATCCCGGCCTTCGAGGGCAGCGACAAGACGTACCGCGTGGAGATCCGCCTGGGGGTGACCACGGACACCTTTGACGCGGAAGGCAAGGTGCTGGAGCGTCGGCCCATCAACGGGCTCACCAAGGAGGCGGTGCAACGCGTGGTCAAGGGCTTCGCGGGCACCATGCAGCAGACCGCCCCGGCCTTTTCGGCCATCAAGCACGGCGGCATTCCCGCCTACAAGCTGGCCCGCGCCGGCAAGGAAGTGCCCGAGCGACACCGCACGGTGCACCTGCACGACCTGGAGATCGAGAGCATCGCCCTGCCCCATGTGACGTTTCAGGTCACCTGCTCCTCCGGCACGTACATGCGCAGCCTGGCCGCGGATATCGGCGAGGCCCTGGCCGTGGGCGCCCATGTGACGGCGCTGCGCCGCGTGCGCTGCGGCCCCTGCTTCGAGCTGGCCCATAGCTGGACGCTGGACCGCATCGACGAGGCCATCGCCGCCGGCGATTCGGCCTTTCTGCACAACCCGGCGAGCTTTTTGAGCGACTATTGGCCCTTCGCCGTGGATGGGGCGGACATTCCCGCCTTGCGCCAGGGGCGCACCATCGCCCTGCCGGGCCAGCCGTCGGCCCCCGGGGACGCCGACAAGGTGAAGGCCATGAGCAGCGACGGCGAGCTGCTGGCCATCGGCAAGGCCACTCCCGGTTTGCAGGGCATTTGGGGCTTTCAGCCCAGCCGTGTTTTGGTGTAAGCTAGCAGGATTAACGAGAACCCCATCGCGAGCTCGCCGGGACACCATCGGCGACATTGGCCCAGCATGGCCCACGCAGCATCGAATACGACGCGCCCAGAGACAGGAACGGAGCAGGGACCAACATGTTGAATGCAGATCGGAAGCAGGAAATCATCGGCAGCTTCAAGCGGGGCGAACGGGACACCGGATCACCCGAAGTGCAGATCGCGCTGCTGACGGAAAAGATCAAGTATCTCACCGATCACTTCAAGACGCACAAGAAGGATCACCACTCCCGGCGCGGTTTGCTCAAGATGGTGAGCCGCCGGCGCAAGATGCTCGACTACCTGCACGACAATGATATCGAGCGCTATCGGGACATTCTGCAACGGCTGGAATTGCGACGTTAGGCCTCAGCGGCCAACCCTGCCGCGGGCAATGGTGCCCCGGCGACAGACCCATGCGCAGCGCCGCGCTCCGCGGACTGCCCTGCCCGACCCCCGGTGACTGCACCGGGTCGACGCGCACCACCGGCAAGCCCCAATCCGGAAGAACAAGACGCGCCACCGCGCGGCGGGCTGCCGATCACCCGGTGCCCTGGCGAACCACGAATTTGGGATGCAAAGGGACCTTCAGACCGATGTGGGATCGACCCTGAAGCTCGCTTTGGATCCCAAAGCAATCGGATCGCCGGCGGCACCTCTATCTGTACCGACAGAAGAGGACCATCCATGAAACTCGTCACCACAGAACTGGGCGGACGCCCGTTTTCCATCGAATCGGGCCGCATGGCCCGCCAGGCCGGCGGCGCCGCGCTCGTGCGCTACGGCGACACGGTCGTGCTGGTCACGGCCACCGCCGACAAGCGCGCCTCGGCCAACCGCGGCTTCCTGCCGCTGGCCGTGCACTACGTGGAGAAGATGTATGCCGCCGGGCGCATCCCGGGCAACTTCTTTCGCCGTGAAGGCCGCCTGTCAGACCCGGAGACGCTGATCTCCCGCTTCATCGACCGCCCCATCCGGCCGCTGTTTCCCGATGGCTGGTTCTACGAGACCCAGGTCATCGCGACCGTGCTGAGCACGGATCATCAGAACGAGCCCGCGGTGGCCGCCATGATCGGCGCGTCGGCCGCCATGACCATCTCGGACATTCCCTTCAACGGGCCCATCGCCGGGCTGCGCGTGGGCCGCGTGGGCGGGGAATTCGTGATCAACCCCACCCCCGAGCAGTTGGCCGAGAGCGAGCTGAACTTCTTCGTCTGCGGCTCCAAGGACGCGATCCTGATGGTGGAAGGCGAGGCCAAGGAAGTCTCCGAGGCCGTCGCGCTGGATGCCATCATGCTGGCCCACAAGACCATGCAGCCCGTGATCAAGATCCAGGAAGAGCTGCAAAAGGCCCTGGGCAAGAAGAAGCGCGAAGCGGCGCCCGTGGAAGTGAATGATGCCCTGGTCAAGAAGGTGGAGAAATCCGCGCGCACCAAGCTGGCCAAGGCCCTCAAGGTCAAGGACAAGCAGGAGCGTGCCGCGGCGGTGGACGACGTCAAGGCCGAGGTGGAAGCGGCCCATGCGGACCCCGCATCCGGTGATGCGGACCTCAAGCGTCAGGTCAGCGAGGCCTTCAACGACTTGAAGAAGAAGGTGATGCGCGAGCGCATCCTCAAGGACGGCGAACGGGTGGACGGGCGCACGACGACGGACATCCGGCCCATCACCTGTGAGCTGGGCATCCTGCCGCGCACCCACGGCTCGGCCCTGTTCACGCGGGGCGAAACCCAGGCGCTGGTCACGGCCACGCTGGGCTCCCGTGAGGACGAGCAGATGATCGATGCACTCTCGGGCGTGTCCTTCAAGGGCTTCCTGTTCCACTACAACTTCCCTCCCTTCTCCGTGGGTGAAACCACGTTCCTGCGCGGCCCGGGCCGGCGGGAGATCGGTCACGGCTTCCTGGCGGAGAAAGCCGTCACGGCGCTGCTGCCCAAGAAGGAGGCGTTCCCCTACTCCCTGCGCATCGTCTCGGAGATTCTGGAATCCAACGGTTCCTCGTCCATGGCCTCCGTCTGCGGTGCCTCCCTGGCCATGATGGATGCGGGTGTGCCGATTCCCAAGCACGTGGCCGGTATCGCCATGGGCCTGATCCAGGAAAAGACGAAGACAGCCATTCTGTCCGACATTCTGGGCGATGAGGACCACCTGGGCGACATGGACTTCAAGGTGGCCGGCACCGAAGACGGCATCACCGCCCTGCAGATGGACATCAAGATCGGCGGGATCACCAAGAAGGTGCTGCAAGACGCGCTGAAACAGGCCCAGGAAGGTCGCCTGCACATCCTGAAGATCATGAACGACGCCATTTCCGGCACCCGCGACGGGCTGAGCCAGTTTGCCCCCAAGTTCATTGCCTACAAGATCTCCGAGGCCAAGATTCGCGACCTGATCGGCCCCGGCGGCAAGAACATCAAGGGCATCACGGAAAAGACCGGTGCCAAGGTGGACGTGTTCGACGACGGGGTGGTCACCATCTCCAGCCGCGACCATGGCGCCGTGGACGAGGCCCTGGAGCTGGTGAAGTCCATGACCCAGGAAATCGCCATCGGCACGGTCTACCATGGCCCGGTGCGCAAGGTGATGGACTTTGGCGCCTTCGTGGAGCTGGTGCCCGGCACCGACGGCCTGGTGCATATCTCCCAGTTGGCCGAAGAGCGCGTGGAGCGCGTGGAAGACGTGGTCCACGAGGGCGACATGGTCACCGTGAAGGTGATTGGCTTCGACAAGCGCGGCAAGCTGAAGCTCTCCATGGTCAATGTGGAGTCCTAGCCCGCGCTGCAGTCCCGGCCCCGGGGCCATGCGCGCCGGGAGCCGGACAGCGATGGCGGCAAGGTTCCAGGCACCGAATGTTTTGAACCCAAATGCTGTTTGGATGGTCGCACCGTTTCAACGTCAGGGCTGCTGGACCAGGCATGTGGCCTTGACGGCACAGCGACGGCTCGGCGACCCGAGCGGGGGACCGAGTCGCCTTTTGCGACTGATCCATGCCGGATGCTGTGCTATAGTCGGTCCTCATCTTGCGGATGCGGACGATGGAACCAACGCGCATAGACGAACTGGAACATGCGGATCTGGCGCATCCCCAGCGGATTCTGGTCGCTGAGGATGAAGAACCCATCCGCCTGCTCTGGCAGCGCTTTCTGTCCCGCTGGGGCTACGAGGTGGATCTGGCCGAGGACGGCCGGATCGCCCTGCAACTGGCCCGCGCCAGCCGCTATTCCCTGCTCATCACCGACCTCACCATGCCCGGCATGAGCGGGCTGGACCTGGTGCACCAGCTCAAGGCGGAACAGCCGGAGCTGGAGATCATCGTCACCACCGGTTACGGCACCATCGAGAATGCCGTGGACATGATGAAGGCCGGTGCCCACGAGTTCATCACCAAGCCCATCAGCTTCAAGCACGCCGAAAAGGCCATCCAGCGCTGCCTGCACAATGTCCGGGCACGTCAGGAGAACGAGCGGCTGCGTCAGGCCAATCAGGATCTGACCGAGCTCAGCCACATGAAGGAGAAGTTCCTGGCCATCACCAGCCACGAGCTGCGCACCCCCGTGGCACTGATCAGCAATGTGCTCGAAGTGCTGGGCAATGAGCTGGACGGCCATCCCGCCGCGCCCATGGTGACCATGATCGAACGGGCCGCGCGGCAGCTCCGGGAAATCGTAGGGGAAATGCACGAGCTCTCCAGCGCTACCTCCGGCAACCTGAAGCTCCAGCGCACCCGCTTCGAGGTGGCTGCCATGTGCGGCGAAATCTACGAGGAGGAGGAACTGGGCATCGCCGAACGGGGACACAACGTGATCTGCTCGGTGCCCGGCGGGCTGCAGTTCTATGCGGACCGCACCAAGCTCAAGATGGCCCTGCGGGAGCTGGTACAGAACGCGATCAAATTCACGGGCGACGGCGGCACGATTCAGGTCAGCATGGACTGCGACCCCGCCGGGGCCCTGTGCGTCCAGGTGACCGACGATGGAATCGGCATCGCGCCCGCGGAGCAGCACCGCATCTTTGACCTGTTCTACGAGATCAATGATCCCCAGCACCACCACTCCTCGCAAACCCGTTTTCAGGGCGGCGGCATGGGCATCGGCCTGGCCATGGTCAGCGAGATCGTCAGGGCCCACAACGGCCAAATCAAGCTGGAGAGCGCCAAGGGCGCGGGCTCCGCGTTCACCGTCACCATACCCGCCGCGCAGGAACAGCCGGCCGCCCCCTGGGGCGAATAATGCCCATGCCAGTCGCCGATGGTCACGCAAAGCTGCTCGAGCGGCTGGGCTACCGCTTCATTGACGCGGCCTGGCTGACGCTCGCCCTGACGCACAAGTCCTACGCCAACGAGAATCCGGACAGCGCCCCGCAGCACAATGAGCGGCTGGAATTCCTGGGCGATGCCGTGCTGGATTTCGTAATCAGTGACATGCTGATGGCGCAACATCCCGACATGCCCGAGGGCGATCTGTCCAAGCAGCGCGCCCGTCTGGTCAGCGAGCAGGCCCTGGCCGAGGTGGCCCGGCGCCTGGGACTGGGGGACTGCCTGCACCTGGGCCGGGGCGAAACGGCGAGCGGCGGCGCGGAGAAGCCCTCCCTGCTCGCCGACGGCCTGGAGGCGCTGTTCGCCGCGATCTATCTGGACAGCCGCGCTGCCCACGGCATGACGGAGATCAGCCGCGTGATCCGCGGGCTGTTTGAGGAGGCCATCGCGGCCGCCCCCGGCGATGCCGTCCGCCGGGACAACAAGACCGCGCTCCAGGAGCTCGTGCAGAAAGTGTTTCGCAGCAACGTCACGTACCGGCTGATACACGAGGAAGGGCCGGACCACGAAAAGCGCTTCGAGGTCGCCGTGCAGGTGCAGGATCGCGAATATGGCCGGGGCAAGGGCCGCTCCAAGAAGGAGGCTGAACAGCAGGCCGCGCGCCAGGCGCTGCTGGCCCTGCAACAACCCGACCGGAAAGAGGCCCGATGACCGCGGAACGCATTCGCGCCCACAAGGCCATCGCGGCCGCCGGGCTGGCCTCGCGCCGCGAGGCGGAACGGATGATCCAGGCCGGCCTGGTGCGCATCAACGGCGAGGTTGTGCGCGAGCCGGGCGCCTCCGTCGTGCCGGGCGAGGACACCCTGGAGCTCGACGGCACGGTGGTTCCCCTTGAGCAGGCGCAAAAACGGGAACTGTGGGCGCTCTACAAGCCACGCGACTGTGTGAGCACGCTGCATGATCCGGAGGGCCGCCCGACCCTGAAAGACTTCTTTCCCCGCAGCGCGGCCCGCCTGTTCCCCATCGGGCGGCTCGACTACGACGCGGAAGGCTTGATTTTGCTGACGAATGATGGTGCCTTGGCCCATCAGATAGCGCATCCTTCATTCCAGGTACGCAAGACTTATCTCGTGAAGGTCAAAGGGCTCGTGCCGCCGGAAGCATTGTCGCGTCTGGGGCAGGGACCGGTACTGGAGGGCCGCCCGCGCAGCCCCGTGCGGGCCCGTGTGCTGCACACGATCAATGACAAGACCTGGCTGGAAGTGACGCTGACGGAAGGCATCCAGCACCACATCAAGAAGATGTTCGCCGCCGAGGGACACCGCGTGTTGAAGATCAAGCGCTTTCAGATCGGGGCGATCACACTGGAAGAGATGCAGCCGGGGGACTGCCGCCGCCTGTCCGAGCAGGACATCGAGGCCCTGTTGCAGCCGGCACCCAAGGGCCGCAGGCGCGCCGGCGCCAAGGGCCCCAGCCATGCTCCCAAAGGCGCGCCGCGCCGCGCCCGCCGCTGATTTCGCGGCCGGCTCGCCACCAGACATCCCCTAGTGCCCCCTCACACGAAGAGTATCGTGAGCGCCGACAAACACTACGAGATCAAGATCGCCGGCTCCCAGGTGCTGCTGCGCGTGGCCCCGCCGGACAAGGCAGGCCGGGCGGCCATGGGCGACATTCAGCGTGACCTGCAGGAACTCGGCGTGAAGTTCATGCCGGAGAATCTGTTCGAGGTGTATCGGCGCACCAGCAACGCGTTCGAGCCGGTCGGCATTCGCGAGTCCAAGGAGTACACCGTCATGGTGGACGTGACGCCGGACGCCATGGAAGCCTACCTGACCATCTACCCGCCCGACGTGCCCGGCGCCGCGCTGCACCCCAACCAGGTGCGCGACGCCCTGGAGGCGGCCAAGGTGGAAAAGGGCGTGCTCTACGATGTGATCAAGACCATGCTCGCCGAGCACACCCTGGGCAAGCGCACACTGATCGCCCGCGGCCAGGCCCCGGTGCATGGGGATGACGGCCGGATCGAGTTCTTCGTGGCGGAAGCCAAGGATTCCACCGTCCATACCAACCGGGTCGACTTCAAGGAACTCAACCTGATCGACAATGTGGAGGAGGGCGACATCATCGCCCATCTGCTGCCGCCCTCGCCCCCCGAGGACGGGTTCACCGTGTTGGGACGTATCCTGCCCGGACGGCTCGGCGTCAAGGCCAAGATGAAGGCGGGCAAGAATGTGCGGCGCAGCGAGGAAGGCACCGAGCTGATCGCCAAGAAGGCCGGCTTCATCGTGGTATCCGGGGACAAGATCTCCGTGGAAGACATCATGCGCGTCAAGGACGTGGATGCGGAAACGGGCAATCTCCACTTCACCGGGGTCGTGCAGATCACCGGGCAGGTGCAGGACGGCTATACCGTGCAGGCCGATAGGGGCATCCAGGTCAGCGGAACGGTGGGCCGGGCCAAGCTCAAATGCGGCGGGGATATCCGCGTCAGCGGCGGTGTGATCGGCGCCAACATCGAAGCCTCGGGCAACGTCTATGCCCGCTTCTTCAATGAGGCCACCGTGGAAGCCGGCAAGGACGTGATCGCCAACGAGTACATTCTCCATTCCCGCGTGCTGGGACACCAGAACGTCATCGTGGAGAAGATGCCCTCCGGCTTCATCAATGGCGGGCTGGTGCAGGCCGGCATCTCCGTGACTTCCCCCAACCTGGGCTCCGACGTGAGCGAGGAGAAGACGCAGATCGAGGTGGGCACGGGCTTCGGCATCCGGCAGCGCTTCGACGCCATGGAGCGCAAGATGAAGCTCGAGCGCGCCTCCTTCGAGAAGATCTCCCGCCAGCTGCTGCTGCTGCAGTCGCAGAAGGAACAGCAGCGCGGCCTGCCCAAGGACAAGGTGCAGGCGCTGGAGAAGATGAGCCGCACCGCCCAGGCCTTCCGCGCCGAACTCCTGTCCCAGTTGCTCCCCTTTCACGAGCTGCGCCGGGAGATGGAGGTCAATGACGACGCCCCCGCGGAACCTGCTGTATTCGTGGAGAAAATTGTCAATGTGGGCACCAGCATCCAGTTGCAGCGCCACCGCGTGACCATCAAGACCCCACTGGAGTATTCCGCCTTCCGCATCATCAGGAACGAGATCAAGGCGCAGGACTTCAAGGAGGGCCAACGGGCCCACAAAATGCATCTCAAGGTGCAAAGCGAGCAACACGCAGAAGCCGAATAGCGGGACGTCATGGCCAAGGACATCAGGAGCATTTCCGCCAAGGACCTGCAATCCATGGCGGCCCGGCAAGAGCCGATGCAGGGCGTGAATCTGGAGGGCGCCACGCTGGACGGCGCCAGGCTCGACGGCGCCATCTTCACCCAGTGCAACTTTCGCAATGCCTCGCTGGCCGGTGCCTCGCTGGACTGCGCCATCCTGGAAGGCTCCATCTTCGAGGGGGCCGACCTCACGGACGCCCACCTGCAGGAATCCCGCCTGGTCGGCGCGGACTTCAGCAACGCGGATCTGAGCCGCGCGGTGCTGATCGAGGCGGATCTCAAGGATGCCGTGCTGGAGCAGACCCTGCTCATCGACGCCCGACTGAGCGGTGCCTTTCTGGTGCGTGTACAGGGCTTTCTGGCAGACTTCTCCGGGGCCGACCTGCGCCGGGCCACGCTGAGCGGGTCACGACTGCTCCTTTGCAACTTCCAGGGCGCCCATGGGGAGCTGATGCAGGCCATGAAGGTGGATTTCACCGGTGGGCTGTTCAGGAACGCCAATTTCGACCGCGCCCAGCTCTCCGGCAGCAACTTCTCCCTGGCCAATCTGGAGGGTGCTTCCCTGCGCGGCTGCCCGCTGCGCATGGCCAATTTCTTCCAGTCCAACCTGGTGGGCACCAAATTCACCAAGTCCATCATGGAAGGCGCCCACCTGACCGACGTGCATGGCGAGGGCGCCCAGATCAACGGGGTCAACCTGCGTGGCGCGCGCATGATCGACGGGCGCTTTCTCGACGCGAATTTCGATGCCTCCTTTCTGCTGCAGGCGGACACGACCGGCGCGCAGTTCAAGGGGGCGAGCTTCAAGGAGGCCCGCCGATGACGCGCTGTGGCGCCATGAGACGTATGGCTGTGGCCGGCCTGGCCGTGCTGGGGTCGGCATTGCTGTGGGGCGCCGCGCCGGCGTGGGCCGAATATCGGGCCTATGAACTGGAAGTGATCGACGTGGTGGAATGCCGTCTGGCCAAGCAGGAGACGTGCAAGCGCCACCGCATCACCACCGCCATGTCACCCGACCTGTATGCCCGCACCCATGGCGGCCCGCAGCGGCTGGGGGTGCAGCTCATGGCCACCTGGATGTGCTACGGCGACACATCGTTCTACAAGGAAATCTGCCCCCGCCCCACGCCTCGCGAGGCGCGCTTTTCGGTGGGAGACACCGTGCGCGTGCTGCTGGACAAGCACATCACCCAGGGCTGGCAGGGACGCATCGAGATGGCCTACTACCAGCCGGGCATTCGCGCCAACGTGTATGGCGTACGCTTTCCCGACCGGCAGAACGTTTACGCGCGCTACTTCGAGAAGGATCTGATCCCCGTGGGCGAAACCGCCGGGACCACGCCTGCGGGTGGCAATCCACCCCAGGCGGCGACGGCAGCCCAGCCCACCGCGGGCGCGGCAACGGCGGCCGCCGGCACACCGGCCCAACCCGGGGCCTTGGGCCCACAGGCCGTGCAACCCATTGCCTCCCAGGTCACCCCGGCGGCAGCCCCCGGACAACCGACACCAGGCCCGAACCCATGAGCAAATCCACGGCAATCGTCGGCAAGTCCGGTACCGGCAAGACATTCGTGGCCGCCCATGTGGCCAAGGCCCTGACCCATCTGGGGGCCCGCACACTGCTGGTGGGCTGCGACCAGAAGCGGGACACGCACCGGGCGGTCAGCGCGGAAGCCAGGCCCTCGCTGATGGAGGCCCTGGAGCTGGCCGGCTACGACTACGAGGCGGTGGACCTGGCCCAGAGCACCGTCAGCACGCGTGACGGGCTGGATGCCCTGGAGCTGGGCCCCTCCCAGCTCATCGTGGGCCACTACGGCGCGGTGCTGGACGATGCGCTGCATCTGTTCGCCCTGCACGGCATCCCCGAGCGCTACGATCACATCGTGTGGGATATCAGCGACGACCGCTTCGACTCTGCCTTCGCGCCCCTCTTCCGCTGGGTCGATGCGGCCATTGCCGTCACGGACGAGGCGGTGGGTTCCCTGTTCGTGCTCAACCGCATGTTGCGGGCCATGCTGATCGGCTATAGCGAGTATCAGTTCACCGCGCGCATCCTGGGCGTGATCCACAACCGCTCGGTGGATCGGCGGCCCTTTGACAAGTACGTGAGCCAGACCCACCTCTTTCCCCTGCTCAGCGTACCGGCCGACGCCGCGCTGGCCCGCATGCACCTGCTGCATGCCACCCTGTTCGACCTGCACAAACCCAGCGAGGAGCAGGTGCGCCTGCGCTCGGATTTCGTGAAGGTGGCCGAGCTGCTGCTGGGAAATCCCTTCACCGTGAATCCGCCCGTGCCCCTGCCCGATGAGGACATCTGGCGGCTGGAAGCCCACACCATCAGCGCATAACGGCGGCCCGGGATACGCAGACCGTGACACGCGGGTCGTAGCCCGTCAGGTGACGCCCGCCCGCGCAGGGTCGGCCCGACGTCGCACTACGGATTGGCGGCGACGGCATCCTGCTGGCGCCAGAAGTTGTGCCGCGCATGGGCCTGATAGTAGCGCAGCAGCCCGTCCTGATCCTCGTCGCTCAGCCGCAGGCCCGTCACCACTGCCCGCTTAAAGCCCGACTCGTCGTAGTTCAGCACGGTGAAGTATCCGCTGTGGGATGACACCTCCTGCCCATCGTCGCGCTGAATGTGCACATTGATTTCCACCTCCATCGTGTAGCGCCGCACATAGACCACGCGGGAGACCATGCGCACCAGATCCGTGGGAAAGATGGGCTGGCGGAAGAAGATGCGGTTCATGGCGATCGTCACCACGTGGGGATTGCGCGTGAAATGCCGCGCCGTGTAGGTGGCCACGCGGTCCATCCAGATCAGGATGTCCCCGCCGAAGATGGTGCCGGCCTGGTTCAGGTTGCGCGGCATGAACTGGCGCGTGACGACGATCTCTGTCTCCGCGGGTGTGAGATATTCCGACTTCTCACGGTTCAGCGGCTGCTCCACCGCCGCGGCCCGCAGCGCGCCCAAGCGCTGCCCCTCCTCCTGCATGCGCACCCAGGCGGCGCTGCGCTGCTTGAGCTGCTCGCCCTCGGCCCGGATGGCCTCGTCTTCCGCCGTGGCGTAGCGCAGGCCGGGAATGTCCCGGTTGGCGCGGCGCTGGGCATTGATGGCGACGAACGTCACATAGGCGCGCTGGATGGGGATGAATTCCCGCGTGTGGCTGTCCTTGCGGTAGCCCTGCACACAGATCAGCATGGAGGAATTGCCCACGGAGACCATGTTGCCGTCCAGCCGCACCAGGTCCATGTGGTGGATCGGGTAGACCAGATCCACCCGGTCGAAGGACAGCGTGGTCACGTCCGAGCCGGAATGGCGATGGGCGATGCGCCCGGAGATCATGTCGATCAGGTCCAGGATCGCCCCGGCCTGCATGCGCTGCCCCATCAACCCCTGCTCACCCACGATTTCCGACTGGGTCATGCGGGAATCCGCGATATGCTTCAGTGGCCGCTGGCTCATAGGCTCCTGGTGCCGGGCACAGACCCTTTGCGACACTGTCCGCCGTATGCTGTGATCGGACAGCCCGCCGGTCTGGCATTGTTTATCGTCGACGTTTATTCTAGAGTCCTGCGCTGCGGCCACCTCAGGCCAAGCCCCTCGCGACACCCCCGCTCGTTCAGGAGACCGGATTGCAGAGTCATTATTTCAACAGCCTGATGCACCACGTGTTGCAGGGGGAACGCTATAACATGGAACTCTCCGATGCCAAGGCGGAATTCGAGGAGGTGGCGGGGCCCATCTTCGTCACCGACCGGGGCTACGACGCGCGGATCAACTCCTTCCACAACTGGTACATCCTGGACCGCCCCCTGCGCAGCAACGGCAAGACACCCCTGGCCTACTTCATCGAGTTCAACGCCAATGCCCTGGCCCCCAAGGACCTGGAAGGCTACGTGGAACTGGGGCGCAACATCCACGGCGTGTTCGAGCTCGCGGGCATGGGGAAGACCCAGACCATCCTGATCAATGTGCTGGACCGCCGCAAGTACAAGGTCGAGGGCGTGGAGGACACGGCCAGCCTGGACCGCGGTGCCCTGTTCAACGGGCGCATCTTCATGCACGGGGACCAGTATTTCCTGTCGAACTATTTCATCCTGCACCCCGCGGAGGTGGCGCGGCGCATCCGGCGCGCCGCCAAGCAGGTGCGCAAGCAGAAGGCCGACACCAAGGCCTTTCTGCTGCGCCTGCTGCTGTTCCAGAGCCGCTGGGAGCAGTACAAGCAGATGGATGTGCACAACATCTACCGCCTCGACGAGGAATAGCCCCGCGCACCCCGGCGCCGCTACCGGCACACCACACCGCCGGGGCGCGCCGCACAGCAGGAGTCCGCACCATGCAGCGCAGCACCTACCGGGTCGAAGGCATCCATGTGGAACAGGCGCGCCCGGACGCGCCTGATGCGGCCCGGCCGCCCCTGCTGCTGGTGCACGGCACGTCCCACGGGGCCTGGTGCTGGGAGAACTGGCTGGTGGCCCTGGCCGAGGCCGGCTGGGAGGTGCATGCGCTGGCCCTGCGCAACCATCCCCCCTCGCGGCCGGAGGACGAAGCCGTGTTTCGCGAGCGGCTGCGCGTGGCCGACTATGCCGCCGACGTGGCCCTGGTGGCACGCCGGCTGGGGCGCCCCTGCGTGGTGGCGGGGCACAGCATGGGCGGCATCGTGGTGCAGGACTTCGCCCAGACCTTCCTGCGGGAGGGGGGCGCCCTGGCGGGCATGATCCTGCTGGCCGCCGTGCCGCCGGCGCCCCTGGGGCCGTTGCGCCATGAGGCGCTGACCACCGCGCGGGTCTATTTTCCGCCCCCGGAGACCGCGCGGGAGCTGTACTTCCACGATGTGGACCCGGCCGTGTTCCGCTGGGCCGCGGCGCAGTTCTGCGCCGCGTCTCCCTCGGTGCTCAACGAGTACAGCCTGGGGCCCGGGCTGCCCATCGACCCGGCGCGGCTGACCTTTCCCAAGCTGGTGCTCACTGGTGGCCAGGACCGCACCGTGGTGCCCCACGACCGCAGCCTGGCGGACTTCTACGGCGCCGACTACGCCCATTTCCCGGACATGGGCCATGACATGATGCTGGAGCGGGACTGGCGCGCGGTCGTGGATGCGGTGCGGGACTGGCTCCTGCGCCGTGTTGTGGCGGACGCGGCATGACCGCCCCCGGCACCCCCGGCCAGACCCCGCCATGAGCCTGCGGCACAACCGTCCCCTGTTCGCCCTGTGGAGCGGGGAATTCTGCTCCCGGATCGGCGAGAGCATGTTCCAGATCGCCCTGCTCTGGTACCTGCTGGAGGCCACCAACTCCAGCCTGGCCACCGGGCTGGTCTCCATGATCAGCTACCTGCCCGCCATCGTGGTGGGGCTGTGGGCCGGGGTGCTGGTGGACCGCTGGCCCTTCGTGGCCGTGCTCCAGGGTGCCAACGTGGCCCGTGTGCTGCTGGTGGCGGCTCTGCCCCTGCTGGCCCTGATGGCCGCCCTGCCCATTGCCGGCGTGGCCCTGCTGGCCTTTGCCGTCTCCAGCGCCTCGGCCTTCTTCGGCCCGGCGCGCGACGCACTGATTCCCCGCCTGGCGCGGCCCGGCGAGCTGCTTTCCGCCAATTCCCTCGTGCAGAGCGCGTGGCAGTTCTCCCTGCTCATCGGCCCGTTTCTGGCGGCGCTGGTGCTGCCCTTCGTGCCCACGGTGCAGTTGTTTCTGCTGGTGGCGCTGGCCTTCGGCGTTTCCCTGGCCGTGCTGCTGCCCCTGCGCACACCCCCGGCCGACCATGGCGCTGCAGCCGGGCTGCGCGACGCGGACCAATGGGCGGACGGCTCCGCCGCCCAGGCTGCGGCGGCACGGCCCGCGGCCTTCGGCACGGCTTTCGCGGACGGCCTGCGCTACCTGTGGGGCCAGCCTCAGGTATTCTGGGTGTGGGTGCTCACGGTGGCCAACAACTTCTTCCTGATGGGGCCGGTCATCGTGGGGATGCCCTTCTACGTCAAGATGCACCTGGGCGGCTCCGCCTCGGCCTTCGCCGTGGTGGAGGGCACCTACGCGGGGGGCATGATCGTGGCCACATGGGCCATCGCCCGCTTCGGCGGCCGCTGGGACCCCTTGCGCATGTTGTATGGGGGGCTGATCTATGACGGCCTGACCTACCTGCCCCTGCTGTGGGTGACCACGGTGGAAGGCACGGTGCTCACCGTGCTGATCCATTCCCTGGGCATCCCCACGATCACTATCTCGCGCATCACGGCCCTGCACCGCATCGTGCCTCACCGTATGCAGGGGCGTGTGTTCTCCTACTTCCACTTGGCCGTGGCGGGCATGACGGCCCTGTCCATCGGCGTCACGGGCATGGTGCTCACCTGGCTGCCGGCGCCCTGGCTGTTCTGCTGGATCGGTCTGCTGGCCGCGGGCTGCGGCGTGGTGGGGCTGCTGCATCCGGCCCTGCGCCGGGGTCTGGCGGGGTAGGCACAAGGCCGCAGCACGGCAGAGGGAGACGCGGGGTTGCTGCCCCTGAATTCCACGGCGGTCGCAGTCCCATAGACCTGTGAGTCATCCCATATTGCGCACCACAACTTGCATTGGGTGCAGGGAACGTGTTCCCTGCCGGGGGTGCGGGGGCAGCGCCCCCGCGGAATCCGCGGTATCCGGGGATTTGCCTACCCCGCCTACGCCGGCAGTTCCACCACATAGCGCCCGCGCGCGCCGCCGCCGAGAATTTCCTTCAGCTTGGCGGGCAATTCGTCCAGGGTGATCGTCTTGCCGATTCTGTCCAGCGCCTTGGGCTTGAGCGGGCCGGCCAGCCGATCCCAAGCCTCCTTGCGCAGGGGCATGGCGCAGTTGACCGAATCGATGCCGAGCAGATTCACGCCGCGCAGAATGAAGGGGTACACCGAGCCGGAATACATGGGGCTCTGCACCAGGCCACACAGGGCCACGCTGCCCCAGCCCTTGGTGGTGCGCAGGAGGTATTCCAGGGTCGTGCCGCCCACGTTGTCGATGGCCCCGGCCCATTCCTCCTTGAGCAGCACGCGCTTGGAGTCGTCGGTCACCTCCTCGCGGGAGACGATGCGGCTGGCGCCAAGTTCCTTGAGAAAATCCGCCATGTCCGGCTTGCCGGAGCTGGCCACCACCTCGTAGCCGCCCTGGGCCAGGATGCCCACGCCGATGGAGCCCACGCCGCCCGTGGCGCCGGTGACCAGCACCGGACCCTGACCGGGCTTGAGCCCGTTGCGCTCCATGGCCAGCACGGAGAGCATGGCCGTGAAGCCGGCCGTGCCGTATATCATGGCCTCGTACAGGTCCAGCCCCTTGGGCAGGGGCACCACCCACTCGGCCGGCACGCGCGCATACTGGGCATAGCCGCCGAAATGGCCGATCCCCACATCGTAGCCCGTGACCAGCACCTGGTCCCCGGCCTTGAAGGTGCCGCTGCGGTCCGCCTCCACCGTGCCGGAAAAATCGATGCCGGGAATGTGGGGAAAGGTGCGCACCATCTTGCCCTCGCCCGCGTCCACCATGGCGTCCTTGTAGTTGATACAGGAGTAGGCCACCTTGATGGTCACGTCCGCGTCGGGGAGCGTGCTCGTGGCCACGGACTTCACGGCACCGTGTATTTCGTCCGGACTGCCTTCCAGCAGATAGGCCTGCATTTGGTCATTCATGGTGTCTTCCTTGGGGAGCACAAGCGCGGAACTTCAGCCCCGTGCAGGTTTCAAGAGGTTCGCATGTCTCATCAACCTTAACAGATAGGCGCGGTGGGCCGAAAATGCAAAGCGGCCCAAACGGCCGGGCGCTTCAGGCGAATTCGGCAGTCATGGTACACTTCGCCACACAAGGGCGTGAGGCAGAACCAAATACAAACGGGAGCGGGAGATGCTCTACCTTGCTGCGTTGGTCGTGCTGGTCGTGTTTCTGATCGTGGCTCAGAACAATCGCTTTCTGGGCCGGGAACTATACGCACCCAAGGTTGGCGAATGGGTCGCGCATTGCGTGGGAGCGTTGTTGCAGGTGCTGTTCGTCTTCGTGGTGACGTGGCTGCTGCTGCGCTGGCTGGGCGCGGGACATGGGCGCGCCGAACTGTGGACCATCGGCGTGCTGTGGGTGGTACTGGCAGAGGTGTGGGAACTGGTCGTGCTGCGCCGGCTCAAACGGCTCAGATGGGAGGCCGTCCTGGCGGAATACAGCCCCATCGCGGGACGCATCTGGTGGCTGGTGCCGCTGGCCTACCTGTTGGCGCCGGTGCTCGTGGCCGGCTGGATGGCCTGAGCCAGATCAAGCCGGGCGCGCATTGCCTTCGCCCGGATACCGGCACCGTGGCGGCACACATTGCCGACGGCGGGAGTCGCCCCGCCGTCGGCCGTTGCAACTGATGCAGCCGTCCTACGCGTCAAATCCGGCCAGACAGTCTTCCGGGCAGCGCTCGTGATCGCCACGCAGTGTGCAGCGGCGCACACGCAGGTGCGGCTCGCCATAGGCAGCACTCAGCGCAGCCCCGCCGGCATGCAGCGTCAGATCCCCATAGGTGTTGTGCGTGGGGCAGAACAGGCGCTGGTGTCCGGCAAAACGGTCGAAGTTCAAGACGAGCGGTGCGACCAGGGTGTACGCGACGAATACGCCGAACACGATGGTGATCAGCAGAAGCGCGGTTGTCATGGCGCCACCTCCTTATGCGAGGGGGCCGACACCGGGGGGTGTACGACCGACAGGGCGGTCGTGAGGAACCTTGCAGGCCACCCCGCCGGGCTAGCCCCACACTTCTCCTCCAACACCATCAGCATACCACGCCACGCATGCGACAAATGCGTCAACCAAGGGCCGGGTTTGTGAGATTTGTCACGGTGCCGAGCAGCATCGCGGGGCGCATGCGGCGACGCCTGCCAGTGCCTCGCCGCGCGGTGCTCACGAAAAGAATTCGATCAGCGCATCGGCGGTCGCCCGGGGCTGCTCGATCCAGAAGAAATGGGCGGCTTCGGGCAGCAGCAGGGCACGCGCGCCGGGGATGCGCTCGGCGATCAGCGTGGAATTGGCCGCGGGGATCAGGCGGTCCTCCGCGCCCGTGATGGCCAGTGCAGGGGCCTGGATGGCGGGCAGCTCATCGTGGCTGTCGAAGCCCTCAATGGCATTCAGGTGCCCCTGCACCGCATGGAGCGGGGTGGGGTTCGCATTCACGATCTCGAACAGGTGATCCAGCAACTTGCGGTTGGCCGCGCGAAAGGCGTCGGTCACATAGGCCTCCTCCTGCCGGTAGGCGATTTCGCGGGCATCCAGCCCCTCGCCGGGCATGAGGCGCAGCAATTCCCAGATGCGCCGCTCGGCGGGGATGGCCCGCTTGCCGCCGCAACTGCTGCACCCGATGGCCAGTCGCCGCACCCTGTCCGGATGGCGGGAGGCCAGCCGCTGGGCGATCATGCCGCCCATGGAGGTGCCGAAGACATGGGCGCTATCCATGCCCAGGGCATCCAGCAGCCCCGCGCAATCGTCGGCGAAGGCGTCCATGGAATAGTCCTCCGCCGGCGGCTGGTCGGAATGGCCCGTGCCCCGGTTGTCGAACAGGACGAGCTGGAAGTGCGGCGCCAGGGCACTGAGCAGCGGCTCCAGCCACACCACACGGCTGCGCCGGAAACCGCAGATCATCAGCAGCGGCGGGCCACTGCCCCGCAGTTCATAGTCCAGCGTCACCGCGCCCGCGTTGACTCGTGTCATGCCGGTCTCCTCTGCCGCCACGGGGCGGTGTTCAGCCTTCGACAATGGGGTTGCGCAGCACGCCGACCCCGGAGATGTCCACCTCCACCACATCCCCGGGCTTCATGAACACCTGCGGATCCCGCGCGGCGCCCACGCCGCCCGGTGTGCCCGTGGCAATCACGTCCCCGGGCAGCAGTTCCGTCCAGGTGCTGATGTAGGCGATCAGCCGCGGAATATCGAAGATCATGTGATCCGTCGTGGTCTCCTGCATCACGTTGCCGTTGAGCCGCGTGTACAGGGACAGCCGGGTGGGGTCGGGAATCTCGTCCGCCGTCACCAGACATGGCCCGAAGGCGCCGCTGGCGGCGAAGTTCTTGCCCGGCGTGAACTGGGACGTATGGCGCTGCCAGTCGCGCACGCTGCCGTCGTTGAAGCAGGAATAGCCCGCGATGATGCCCAGGGCATCGCCCTCGCTCACGCGCCGCCCACGCTTGCCGATGATCACGGCAAGTTCGCCCTCGTAGTCGAACTTGTCCGATTCCTTGGGCTTGACCATGGGCTGGTTGTGTCCCACCTGGGAGCTGCCGAAGCGCGTGAATACCGTGGGCTGGGCCGACTCGGCCCGCCCGGTCTCCTGGCGGTGCATCTCGTAGTTGAGGCCGATGCAGAGAATCTTGCCCGGATCGGCGATCAGCGGCAGCAGCGGCCCGTCCGCATCCACCGCCGCCTTGCCCCCCTGCAGGGCGGCGCCCGCCTCGGCCAGGGCGCCCGCGGCGATGGCATCGAACAGGGTCGGGAAGCGCCCCGCCGTCGCGGCATCCACGGGCACAATCCCCCCATCCTGCACAAGGCCCCAGGTGGCCCGGCCCTCATGCTCGCAACTCGCAAATTTCATGTGTTCCCTTCCCGCAGGCGGATGAATGTGCGCGCGGCCCCGTGGCTCCATCGGTGCGGCGCCGCGACAATGTCCTTGGATTATGGCCGGCCCGGCCACGCAAGAACGGCCCGGCCCCGCCCCTGGGCATGGGGCGGCAAATGGGGTAAGGAGGGGCGAAGGGAGCCGGCCCGCGGGCCGCCCCGCCATCGACCCGAGCATCCAGCCAGGCGAGTGCCATGACCAAGACTGCCGTGACAAAGAAGATCCTCATCACCAGCGGCGACGGTATCGGCCCGGAGGTCACCGCCCAGGGCGTGAAGGTGCTGCGCGCCGTGGCGGCCCAGGCCGGCATGGACGTGACGCTGACCGAATGCCTCATCGGCGGGGCGGCCATCGATGCCACCGGCGACCCCCTGCCCGCCGACACCTGGGCGCAGGCCCAGACCGCCGACGCCATCCTGTTCGGCGCCGCCGGCGGCCCCAAGTGGGACAAGGGCGACTTCTACCAGAATCCGGGCAAAGGCCTGCTCAAGCTGCGGCGGGACCTGAAACTCTTCGCCAACCTGCGGCTGGCCAAGGTGTTCGAGTCGGCCATCGATGCCTCGCCCATCAAGCCGGAGCGCATCCGCGGCGCCGATGTGCTGATCGTGCGCGAGCTGACCGGGGGCATCTATTTCGGCAAGCCCCGCGGGCGGCGCGAGGAGGACGGCGTGCAACTCGCCCTCAACACCATGGTCTACCGGGACTGGGAGGTGGAGCGCATCGCCCGCAAGGCCTTCGAGATCGCCCGCCTGCGCGGCAAGCGCCTGACCAGCGTGGACAAGGGCAATGCGCTGGAGGTGGGCCGCTTCTGGCGGGACATCGTGGAGCGCATCGGGCAGGAGGAATATCCCGACGTGGCCCTGGACAGCCTGTATGTGGACAACGCGGCCATGCAGATCATCCGCGATCCGCTGCAGTTCGACACCATGGTCATGGGCAACATGTTCGGCGACATCCTCAGCGATGCCGCGGGCAACCTGGCCGGTTCCCTGGGCATGCTACCCTCGGCCAGCCTGGGCGAGAGCCATGCGCTGTACGAGCCCTGCCACGGCTCCGCGCCGGATATTGCCGGGCAGGACAGCGCCAACCCCATGGCCTCCATTCTCTCGGTGGCCATGATGTTCCGCTACAGCTTCGACCGGCCGGACCTGGAGACGCGCATTCATGATGCGGTGAACACCGTGCTGGCCACCCACCGCACCGGCGACCTGATGGCCGAGGGCAAGACCCGCGTGGGATGCAGCCAGATGGGCGATCTGGTGGTGCAGCAGTTGGAGGCAGCCTGAGCTTGGCCTGAGCTTAGCCCCGCGAGCGCCTATTTCGCCCCTGCCTCGCGCTGCCTGGCGATGCAGGTCACGCTGCCGAAGGAGCAGAACACACAGCAGTCTCCGGCCAGGGGACGCAACGGTCGACCACACCCCGTGCAGTCGTACATCACCTGTCAGAAGTCCTCGGGCAGCCGCTCATCCGCCGTGTGACCGCAGTGGGGACAGGTGATGCGCGAGGTGTATAGCAGGGCGGTCATGGAACCTCCGGTGCCGCCGGCTTGCGGAAATAGCGCCACGCGCCGACCAAGCTCAGGAGCAGGAAGAAGCCCAGCAGGGGAAACAGCACCGCATCCAGGTAGACCGCCAGGGACGCGGCGCCGACGGCGCCCAGCAGGATCACCAGCACGGGCGTGAAGCAGCACAGGGCCGTGAGCGCCGTCCCGGCGAGACCGGTCACCAGCAGACGCCGGGCGTTGGATGGGCGAGGGGACATGGGACTCCAGGTGACGGTGGAGTTCCATCAAAGCAGATGCGGCACCAACCGCCGTAAGCCGATTTACGACGACCCTGGTGGCGGCGCGGCGCGGGGACGCCTCACGCCACCTTGAAGCCATAGACCGCCGCGGCGTTGTCGCGGATCACCTTGCGGCGCAGGTCCGCCGGTATGTGGCCCAGCTCCTTTTCGATGAACGTCTGGGAGTCGGGCCAGATGCCGTCCGGATGGGGATAGTCCGAGCCCCACATCACGTTGTCCGGCCCCAGGTCCTCCAGCAGCTTCACCCCGATGGGATCGGACTGGTACGTGGCCTTGCACTGCCGGTGCCAGTAGTCGCTGGGCTTCATGGTGAGGTCCAGGTCCTTGAACTGCTCCTCCCACTCCATGTCCATGCGGTCCAGCAGGTAGGGAATCCAGCCGATGCCCCCCTCGCCGAAGACGATGCGCAGGTTGGGGTGGCGCTCCAGGCAGCCGGAGAAGATGACGCCGGAGAGCATGTTGGCCATCACCATCTGGAAGGTGGTGAGGAAGGAGGCAAAGGCCGCCCGCTGCACGCGCTGGGGCCGGTCCGGGGCGGTGGGCATCTTGCCCCCCAGGGTATGGAAGTGCACCGGCACGCCCGCCTCCGCCGCCCGCGCCCACAGGGGCTCCCAGCGGTCGTGCCACAGGGGCACCATGGTGGGATGGTTGGCCACCTCGATCCCGCGCAGCCCGCCCCGCTGGAGCACCCGGTCGATCTCGGCCAGGGCCGCATCCACGTCGTGGCCCGGAATGGAGGCCAGCCCGGCAAAGCGCTCCGGGTGCGTGTCGCAGAAGTCGGCCAGCCATTCGTTGTAGATGCGGTAGAGCACCAGGGAGGCCTCCGGGTCGTTCATGCGCATGCCGGCCCCGAGAATGCCGTAGATCACCTCCGCCTGCACCCCGTCGCGCTCCATGTCCTCGATGCGCAGTTCCGGCTCGGTGAGGCGGCGGATGCCCTTCTTGCCGTCCTCGAACAGGCCCGTTTCGGCCATGCGGTCGGAGCGGTGAATCTCCCCCGGGACATAGGGCCGCCCGGCGGAGCCCATGCCGTTCATCAGCCCGAACTTGGCGCCCTGCCTGGTGACCCACAGCGGCCCCTTGGAGGTCTCCGTCACGTAGGGCATGCGCTCCTTCATGTCGGCCGGCGCCTGACTGGTGAACAGGTCCGGCGGCATCCAGATCAGGTCAATGTGGCCATCGGCTGAGATCACGTCATATTTCATGGTGCTCCTGCCCTTTGTCGGTTGATTCTCCTGGCCGCGTGGTGGCGCCGGCCGCGTACGACGAACCCGCTGGGCTGCGACTAGCCTATGCATAGTAAATCTGGAATCTTGATGCAATTTGCTGGGACCCGGGGGGGCGGGCCCGCCCGCCCAGGTGTTGGAGCAAGCCGTAGAGGAGCGAGGATGACCCGATTCGAGACGCCGCGCGTGTCCCCCGTGGACGCCATGGGCTGGCACGGCACGTGGTTGGCAGACAGGGAGGCCGTGGTATGCGGCGATGTGCGGCTCACCTGGGCCCAGTTCAACGCGCGCATCAACACGGTGGCCAATGCCCTGCGCCGCAGGGGGATTCGCCAGGGCGACGCCGTGGCGGTGCTCATGCAGAACAGCGTGGAGATGGCCACGGTGCTCTTCGGCGTGCTGCGCGCGGGCGCCGTGCTGGTGCCGCTGTCCGCCATGATCACCACGGAGACGGTGGACATGATGCTGCGCGACGCCGGCGCGCGGGCCGTGTTCGTCGCCGCGCCCCTGCGGCAGCTGGTGGAGCCGCTGCTGGGCAGTGACGGCCCCATCATGCCCGGCGGGCACATCAGCGTGGGCTTTGCGGGCGCGGGCTGGCGCGCCTACGAGGCATTCCTGGCGCCGGCGGACACCGCCGATCCGGGCACCGAACTGCGCATGGACGACCCGTTCGTCATCATGTACTCCTCGGGCACCACGGGCACACCCAAGGGCATCGTGCACACCCACTATTCCCGCCTCATGCTGGCCCTGCGCGGCAACAGCTTCCGCTTCAGCAACGCCTCGCGCACGATCCTCACCACGGCCATGTACAACAACGGCACGTGGGTGCCCATGCTCTCCACGTTCTACCAGGGCGGCACGGTGGTCATCATGCCCCAGTTCGACGCGGGCGACTTCCTGGCCCTGGTGGCCCGCGAGCGCGGCACGCATGTGCTGATGGTGCCTACCCAGTACATCGTGACCCTGGCCCACCCGGACTTCGACACGCACGACACCAGCAGCCTGGCGGTGCTCATCTCCGTGGGCAGCCCCTTGCGTGCGACCACGAAGGCGGAAATTCGCCGGCGCTTCTCCGCGGACCTGTTCGAGCTGTACGGGCTGACCGAGGGGGTGGGCACCCTGCTCCTGCCCCAGGACATGGAGCGCAAGCTTGGCTCGGTGGGGCGGCCCTATCCGGGCAGCGACATCCGCATCATCGACGACGCGGGCCGGGAGCTGCCCTGGGGCGAGACCGGGGAGATCATCGGCTATGGCTCCGGCATGATGCGCGGCTATCACAACCGCCCCGCGCAGACGGCGGAGGTCATGTGGCCCGACGCCCACGGGCGCATCTATCTCAAGACCGGCGACATCGGACGGCTGGACGAGGACGGCTTCCTGTACATCCTGGACCGCAAGAAGGACATGATCATCTCCGGCGGGATCAACATCTTCGCCACGGACATCGAGACGGTCATCGCGGGCCATCCCGCCGTGCTGGACGTCACGGTGATCGGTGTGCCCCACGCGAAGTGGGGCGAAACGCCCCTGGCCCTGGTGATTCCCAAGCCCGGCGCGGACGCCACGCCCGAGGCCCTGGCGGCCTGGGCCAATGCGCGGCTGGGCAAGTACCAGCGGGTGAGCGGCGTGGTCTTCCGCGAGGAGTTTCCCCGCAATGCCCTGGGCAAGGTGCTCAAGCGGGAACTGCGCGAGCAGTTTGCCCAGGCCTGAGGCGCACCGCCTGTCGGTACGCCCGAGGCCGGAAAGACTACAATTTTCCGTCCGCAGACGGCACACTGGAGGGGTACCCACCGGGCGCGGCGGGCCTTTCCCCCGCGCCGGTGTTTCCCGAAGCGGGGTTCTCTCAACGCTGATGGCCGCAGGGCGAAGGACGGCATGAGACTGGCGTATGCACACACGGGCGGGGAAGTGCTGGGCACGACCCTCGCCGACTACCTGGATGACTGGATCTTCGATCCCCTGTTCCTCGTCCCCCTGGTGCTGGCCCTGCTGTATTTCCGAGGACTGCGCCGCGTACCCATGCGCGCCGGGGGACAATTCGGCCGCTGGCGGCCCGTGGCCTTCGCTGCTGGGATCGCGGTGCTGGCCCTGTCCCTGCTGAGCCCCATCGACGCCCTGGCTGACATCTCCTTCTTCTGGCACATGGTGCAGCACGATCTGCTGGTGCTCTACGGCACGCCGCTGATTCTGCTGGGGGCGCCGTTCGTGCCCGTGGTGCGTGGCCTGCCCCGGGTGATCCGCCGCAAGCTGTTCATTCCCTTCGCCCGCGCGCCGCTGACCCAGGCCTTCTTCCGCATGTTGACGCAGCCCGTGCTGGCCTTCGTCATCCTGGAGTTGTGGATCATGGCCTACCACCTGCCGGCCATCTATGACCTGGCACTGAACAACAATGCGTTCCACACCCTGGCGCACGTGCTGCTGGTGTTCGGGGCGGTGCTGTTCTGGTGGAACATCATCACGCCCTATCCTTTCCGTCTGCGGCTGCATCCGCTGCTGGGCTGCCTGATGCTCTTCGGGGCGTCGGTGGTCAATGCGGGAATCAGCTCGATGATCAGCTTCTCGCGCGAGCCGATATACCAGTACGTGCGGCCGGAGCTGTTCATGGGCCTCACGGCCCAGCAGGACCAGTCCCTGGGGGCCGTGCTGATGTGGGTGATGGGCGGCATGTTCCGGCTGCTGGTGATCATCGTCGTCGCCTACCGCTTCGCCATGCGCGAGGAGCTCAAGGAGCCGCGCATGGCCCCCCGCTTCGCGGGCGCCTCCGCGGTGGCGGGTAACTGACCCGCGCGGGCTGCGCACAACCGGCGCTCAGTCCTTGCTGACGCGGTTCTCGATGGGCGGAATGGTCTGGAGATAGGCCACGATGGCGTTCATGTCCTCCGGCGTGAGCTTGCTGTAGCCGTGCTCGATCAGCTCGGCCATCAGCCCCTGCACGTCGTCCCCATCGGGCAGGAAGCCCGTCTGCATCAGCCAACGCAGGTCCGCGGCCGACCAGTCCCCGATGCCCGTGGCGGCGTCCGGCGTGATGTTGGGGGCCAATTCCCCTTCCGGCCCATCCGCCGAGCCGGCCATGAACCAGCCCGCCTTGAGCCCGCCGGCCAGATTGCGCGGCGTGTGGCACTCCGCGCAGTGGGCCACCGCATTGACGAGATACGCGCCCCGCCGCACCTGGGGATCGCCTGCCTGTGCCGGCGGCAGCACGGGGCGGGGATAGGGCAGGCTGATGCGCTTCCAGACACCGATGGTCCAGCGCCAGCCGAAGGGCGGCCACACGGCATGGGGCGTGTTGACCTGGTGCACCGCCGGCTGGGCGAACAGCCAGGCCTTGATGTCCAGCAGATCGGCCGTGGTCATGCCGGAGAATGAGCCGTAGGGAAAGACCGGAAAGTAATGGCTGCCGTCGGGCGCCAGACCCTCGCGCATGGCGCGCAGGAAGTCCTCGTCGCTCCAGGCGCCGATGCCCGTCTCCCGATCCGGGGTGATGTTGGTGCTGTAGAAGATGCCGAAGGGCGTCTTCAGCCCGCACCCGCCGGCCAGGGGTTGGGCGCCCTGGGCCGTGTCCGTGTGACAGCGACATCCCCCACTGGCCTGCACCAGGTAGCCGCCACGGGTCACGTCACCCTGGGCCCGCAGGGTCCCCGGCACGAACAGCAGGCACAGCACGACACCGGCGCAGGCCCACAGGCACACGCGGCAGCGCAACATGGCAAACGGAGAGCGCCGTTCCCATCCTGCCTTGGTGGACGGGACGGCGCGTGGTTGGCTTGGCACTATTTGTTCTTGTAGCTCTCTTCTTTGGGCTTGCGGAACTTCTTGTGGCAGTCGCCGCAGGTGCCCCCCAGCGCCTTCACGGCCGGACCGACGCGGGACATGTCCCCGCTCTGTGCCGCGGCGGCCAGGGCGGCGGCCTTGTCCGCCGTGTTCTTGGCCATGTCGGCGAACTCGTCCCAGTTCTGCCAGATGGCCGCCTTTGCGTCCGTGGCGCCGGCGGAGATGTTCTTCTTGAAGGCCGCGGCGATCAGGCCCGCCGTCACTTCGATATTCCTGGCATGGCCCGCAATATTCTCCGTGAGGGGCAACTGATGCTTCAGGATGTCGCCGATGGCCCCCATGTTGGCCCCCTGGCTGCCCATCACCTTTTGCCGGTACTGGATGAAGGCCTCGTCGCTCTGTGCGGACAAGGGTGCCGCCACCATCACCATCAGTGCTGCGCTCAACAGTCCCACCAGCCACATCCGTCCGATTGCACTCATCTGATCTTTCCTCCGGTTTGGATTGGGGACCCCTGCCGCATCGGCCGGCCTGCCCCCATGGCCAGCCCATGTGTCTCGACGTGTCGCTCGCCTTCTGGCAGATCACGAAGTTACGAGGTCTGCCTGACATCGCAGGCCGGCGGGGGTGCCGTCCGTAAGCAAAACTACGGATATTGGAGGCCGCCCGGGCAGCGACGGTTCAAGCCTTGACCTTGAGCAGCTCCGGCATCAGCTCATCGGAGATCATGCGCATGTTCTGCAATGCCACGGAGAGGGGCATGCCGGACCATTCGGTGCGGAAGATGAACGTGTTGACGCCCAGCTTTTCCCAATAGGGGCGCAGCTGCTCGTAGCATTCTTCCGGCGAGCCCAGCACGAAGCGGTCGTCCAGCAGGGACTCGAAGTCCTGCTCGAAGGATTCCCCGCCGGGCATGTACTTGTCCTGACCCCACTTGGCATAGGTGGCATACTTGGCGGCCAGATAGGGCCCGGCCTGCGCAATGGCCGTCTTGCGATCCTTGGCGCAGAAGATCTCTTTGATTTGCGGTATCTCCTGCGGCATGGGTTTGCCTGCCTTCTGCCGCTCCGCCTTGAACACCTCCAGCAGTTCGGCCACCGTGTCCGTGGTGGAATGGGGATTGATGAACCATGTGTCCCCCATGCGCGCCGCGCGGCGCACCGCCTTCTCGTTGTTGGCCGCGAACCAGATGGGCGGGTGGGGCTTCTGGATGGGCTGGATGTTCATCACCACCTCATTCAGCGTGCACAGCTCGCTGTCATGGGTCACCGGCTTGCCCGTCCACAGTTCCTGCACCAGGTTCAGGCATTCCTCGAAGCGCTTGACCCGCGTGCCCTTGCGCACGCCGAAGGCATCGAATTCCATCTCCCGATAGCCCAGCCCCACGCCGAAAACGAAGTTGCCCCGGCAGATCACGTCCAGCGTGGCCACCGCCTCGGCCACGTACACGGGATTGTGCAGGGTGAGCAGCATCACGCCCAGCCCCAGGGTCATCTCCCCCGCCTCGGCCTGGAGCCGGGCCATGAAGGGCAGCAGTTGCAACTGCTTGTTGTCGCCTTCGTTCAGGTAGTGCTGCCCGGAGATCAGGTAATGCCAGCCCCGGTCGCGCGCATAGCGCACCATGACGTACTGGTCTTCCAGGGCGGACACCATGTCCACGTCCAGGTGCTGCTGGTTGGTGATGAACAGTCCGATCTTCATGACGTTGCCTCTCCTGGTCTGCTGCGCGCAATTCGGCGCGCAGCCGGAATAGTGGCCGCGGCCGCGTCAGATGCGTCTGGTGCGCAGCGCCAGTGCCGCGCCTCCCCACCGCCGCGACGCCCCCATGGGACGCGCTCTCGCAGCGGTGATCCTATCCCCACCGGTCGGAGGGAAGCAACCGGGGGCATTCCGGGGCGGCGTCCCGCTTTCGACATGGCGCGGCCCGCAGGGTGGCCGGTGGACAGACCCCGGGACGCGCGCGACGCGGACCACGCCGGCTGAACGACCCTTCGTGCGGGCGGCGCATGCATGGGGGCGAGTCAGCCGGGAAATCCACCCGGGCAGCCTGCCGATGGCTCGTCGCCTGGCGATGCAACGGTTCCCCCGCGCCCATTCAAGCGGAGACACTTCAAGCGGAGACACGGCCCATTTTGGCCTTGCGCGTATTTTTCACGTATGCGAAACATTCTTCATGGTTATGGAGAATGCAGCCAAATCGACGGAATCGGAAACGCCCTTGGCGCGGGACGGGGTGAAGACCGCCCTGCGTACCCTGGACGTGTTCGAGGCGTTCCGTGTGGCCCGAACGCCCCTGTCGCTGACGGAGCTGGCGCGCGTGATCGGCTCGCCCGTGAGCAGCTGCTCCGCGCTGATCCATACCCTGAAAGGGGAGGGCTACCTGTACCATCCGGGCAACGGGCGCAAGCTGTATCCCACCAAGCGCCTGCTGGAGCAGGCTCAGGAAATCGCCCGGCACGACCCCCTGTTGCAGCGGCTGCTGCCCGCGCTGACCGACCTGCGCGACGAGACGGGCGAGACAGTGATCCTGGGCAAGCTGCAGGACGATGCCGTGGTGTATCTGGAGTTGCTGGAGGGCCTGCAGACCGTGCGATACACGGCACGGGCGGGCGACATCAAGCCCCTGCACGCCTCCGCCATCGGCAAGGCCCTGCTGGGCACACTGCCCGAGGCCGCACGGGAGCGGCTGCTGGCGCGCATTACCCTGTCGGCCAACACGCCCCACACGATCACCGTGGCCGATGCCCTGCGCGCCGACCTGGACGCCGGCCGGGCCGCCGGGCTGTTCGTCACGCGCGGGGAGAACGTGGTAGACGTGATGGCGCTGGCCACCGTGGTCGCGCCCCAGGGCGAGGCCCTGGGCATCGCCCTGGCCGGACCGCTGAACCGCATGGAAACCCACTTTGCTGCCTATTCGGCCGCCCTGCACCGCTGCCGCGACATCCTGGAGAGCGCATGAACCGGAAGGCCCACGAACCCGCCCCCGTGGCGCAAGGCGAACTGTTGCACGAGCTGGGCGCCGATGGTGTGCTGCGCATCACGATCAACCGGGCGGAGAAGCGCAACGCGCTCAGCCGCTCCCTGCTCGCCGCCCTGGGAGAGCTGTTCGACAGCTACCGCGAGGCCGAGACGCTCAAGGTGGCCGTGCTCACCGGCGCCGGGGACAAGAGTTTTGCCGCGGGCGGCGACCTGCGCGACCTGGCGAGCATCCGCACCATCGCCGGCGCGGAGGAGATGTGCGTCAACAACAAGGCGGCCCTGGAAGCCATGCGATGGTTTCCCGTGCCGGTGGTGGGCGCGCTCAACGGCGATGCCATCGGCGGCGGCTCGGAGCTGGCCATGGCTTGCGACCTGCGCGTGGCCGCATCCCATGCGCGCATCGGCTTCATCCAGCCCAAACTGAACATCACCACGGCCTGGGGCGGCGCGGCCGACCTGTTCAGCCGCGTGGGGCCGGGCAAGGCCCTGGACATCCTGTGCCGGGCGGACATATATGGTCCCGCAGAGGCCCAGGCCCTGGGTCTGGTGGATGCCGTGGCCGACGCGCACGAGTCGCTGGCCCAAGCCGTGGAACGCTTTATCGCGCCGTATCTGAAGCAGGTGCCGCAGATTCTGCGCACCTACAAGGCCATGGTGATTGCCCATCGCAAGGGCATGTCCCGTGCCGAGCTGGACAAGCTGGAAACCAGGCTGCTGGCCCAGAACTGGGTGCATGACGACCACTGGGCCGTGGCCGACAACCTGCTGAAATAGAGGGGTTCGACATGAGCGAACAACGCACGACAGCCGCACCGCAGCATGACGCACCCGCCTACGCGGGCGAGACGCCCTCCGGCATCCCGATTCCGGTCACGGCGACCCCGGACATGGCGGGCAGCTATCAGCCCGTGCTGCCCGGCGAGTACCCCTACACGCGCGGCATCTTCCCCAACGGTTACCTGGGGCGCCTGTGGACATTCCGCCAGTACTCGGGCTTCGGCACCGCGGAGGAGAGCAACCAGCGCTACAAGTTTCTGCTGGAGCAGGGCCAGACGGGCCTGTCCGTCGCGCTGGACCTGCCGACCCAGTGCGGCTATGACCCGACGGACCCCATGGCCCGCTCGGAGGTGGGCAAGGTGGGCGTGAACCTGTTCTCCCTGGCGGAGATGGAGACCCTGTTCCAGGACATCGACCTGAGCCGGATTTCCACCTCGTTCACCATCAACGGCACGGCGGCCATCATCTATGGCATGTACCTGGCCGCCGCCGACAAGGCCGGGGTACCCCGGGAAAAGCTGACCGGCACCATCCAGAACGACATCCTGAAGGAATACGTGGCCCGCGGCACCTGGATCTTCCCCGTGCGCCCCTCCATGCGGCTCATCGCGGACACCATCCTCTACTCAAACGAGCAGACGCCGCGCTTCAACCCCATCAGCATCGCCGGCGCCCATGTGCGCGACGCCGGCTCCACGGCGGTGGAGGAGATCGGCTATACCCTGGCCAACGGCCTGGCCTATGTGGATGAGCTGGTGCGGCGCGGCGGCGACGTGACCAAGTTCGCCAAGCGCCTGAGCTTCTTCTTCTACGTGCACATGGACTTCTTCGAGGAGGTCTGCAAGTTCCGCTCGGCCCGGCGCCTGTGGGCGCGGCTGCTCAAGGAGCGCTACGGCGTGGAGGACCGCAACGCCCAGCTGTTCCGCTTCGGCGTGGTCTGCGGCGGCTCCTCGCTCACGGCGGCGCAGCCCTACAACAACATCGTGCGCGTGGGCCTGGAGGCCACGGCGGCGGTGCTGGGCGGGGCGCAGTCCATCTTCACGTGCGCCTTCGACGAGGCGTTCCAGATTCCCACGGAGCAGAGCGCGGAGATCGCCCTGCGCACCCAGCAGATCATCGCCCACGAGTCGGGCATCGCCAAGACGGTGGACCCCCTGGGCGGCAGCCACTATGTGGAATACCTGACCGACCAGATGGAAGCCGAGGAGATGAAGATCATCCAGGAGCTGGAGGACTACGGCGGGGTGGAAAAGGCCATCGAGGACGGCTATGTGCAGATGCGCATCGCCGAGCGCGCCCGGCAGCGCAAGGAGCGCATCGACAGCGGCGAGCAGGTCGTGGTCGGGGTCAATGCCTTCCGCCGCGAGAACCAGTCCGAGGGCGTGGGCGAGGTGTTCCGCATGGACCCCAAGGTGCGGGACAACGTGATGGAAAAGCACCGGCGCCTGCTGGAAACCCGCGACGACACCGCCGTGGCCGACAGCCTGGCCAAGCTGGAAGCGGCCGCCCAGGACGACGGCACGAACCTGATGCCCTACATCATCGACTGCTGCCACGCCTATGCCACCATCGGCGAGATGGTGACCACCCTGAAACGCCAGTGGGGCGAATTTCAGGAACCGGTGCGGCTGTGATGGCGCGCCGGCCGCAACCTGCTGCGAGGTAATTCATGAGTCTGCAAGGCAAGCGCATCCTGATCGCCAAGCCCGGCCTGGACGGGCATGACGTGGGCGCCAAGATCATCGCCCTGGCCCTGCGCGACGCGGGGGCGGACGTGATCTACACGGGCCTGCGCAAAAGCCCGGAATATATCGCCCGCGTGGCCGTGGACGAGGACGTGGATGCGGTGGGGCTGAGCCTGCTCTCCGGCGCTCACAACGAGCTGGTGCCCGAGACTATCGCCGCCTTGCAGGCCCAGGATGCCGCGGACATCAAGGTGTTCGTCGGCGGCACCATCCCCACGGAGGACCAGCAGAGCCTGCGCGACGCCGGCGCCGTGGGCATTTTCACGTCCGAAATGAAGCTGGAGGACGTGCTGGCCCAGATCGAGCAGGCCCTGGGCTAGCCTCTGCCGGTCGGGCTCCCATCCCCGCTGCTCGTGGGCTGGGCTGCGCGGGCAAATTCACCGCATTAACCGGATACGGAGGCCACAGCAGATGGGACGGTATGTGGACGGATTCGTGCTGCCCGTGCCCAAGGCGCGGCTGGACGACTACCTGGAAATGGCCCGGCAGGCCGGCGCCGTGTGGAAGGAATACGGCGCCCTGGAATACGTGGAGTGCGTCGCCGATGACGTGAGCGAGGGCGAGGTGACCTCCTTTCCGCGCTCCGTCCAGCTCAAGCCCGACGAGACGGTGATCTTCGCCTGGATCGTCTACGAGAGCCGGGAGGCAAGGGACCGCATCAATGCCCAGGTCATGGCGGACGAACGGCTCAATCAGATGACGCCGGAGGATACGCCCTTCGACATGCAGCGCATGTTCTTTGGCGGCTTCAGTGAGCGGGTCAGTTACTGACGCCGCTGCCCCAACCATGCGGCCCACGCTGCCCCGCACCCACCCATCATCCCCCATGATTTGGCATGACTGATCGCGCCATCACCAACCGCCGCGCCCTGAGCCGCCTGCTGACCCGCATCAGCAACGCCTCGGTGGCCGAGGCCATGCGCGGGCTGGAAGCCGAGACCAGCGCCCCCACGGCCCGCATCGGCATCACCGGCGCCCCCGGCGCGGGCAAGAGCAGCCTCATCGCGCGGCTGGCGCGCCATCGGCTGGCCCAGGACAAGCGCATCGGCGTGCTGGCCATCGACCCCACCAGCCCGGTCACCAAGGGCTCCCTGCTGGGCGACCGCATCCGCATGGACGCCGTCGCGGACCATCCGGCGTTCTTCATTCGCTCCGTGCCCAGCCGCAACGCCCATGACGGCCTGTCGGACAACACGCCGGACCTGCTGCTGGCCATGGAGGCCCACGGCTTCGACGAGGTGGTGCTGGAGACGGTGGGCGTGGGGCAGGCCGAATACGCCGTGAAGACCCTGGTGGACACAGTGGTGCTGGTGCTCATGCCCGGCTCGGGCGATGCGATCCAGGCCATGAAGGCCGGCATCCTGGAGACCGCCGACATCTACGTGGTCAACAAGGCCGATCTGCCCGGCGCCGGCCATGCGGCGGGGGAGGTCAAGGCCACCCTGGCCCTCAAGACCCTGCGGCCCGGGGCCTGGCGGCATCCCGTGCTGCTCTCCAGCGAGAAGGACGAGGAGAGCATCGCCAAGCTGAGTGATGCCATCGATGCCCACCGGGAATGGCTGCGCGGCCAGAACCATGGCGAGGCCATCCGCCGCCGGCGGGTGCAATATCACCTGCAAAGCCTGGTCGGCCGCCGCGTGGAGGAGCTCATGGCTGCCGGCGATGCCGCCCGCTACGACCAGCCCCTCACCGATCTTTTCCAAACTGTCGTCGAGGAACTGGGCAGCACGCTGGACTCCGCCGGGGAGTGACCCCTATCGCCGCCGCAGGCGCTGCACGGGCCACCAGAGCAGGCGCAGGGTGGTGCGCAAGAACAGTCCGATCAGGATGCCCAGCACCAGCATGGCGGCCAGGAACTGGTCGATGTGCTGGAAGAAGTAGGTCTTCAGCCGCTCGCCCGGGGAATGCTCGATGATGTCCTGCTCGGCGGTCACGTCCCCGGCCTGCATCAGGTAGCCGGCGACCGCGTCGATCTGCTCGGCGCTCAGCGCCGGCTCCGGCATGGCCGCCTGGGGGTCGTCGAACTTGGGATAATCCAGCCGGGCGGCGATCCACCGTCGCACGCGCGCGTCGATGCTCCCCTCGCCCTTGCGCAATTGCTGCAACAGGTCGGCGAATTCGCCTCGCCGCAGGTCATCCATGGACAGCGCCGCCAGGCTTTCCCGGTATTCATCGCTGGCCAGCCGACCCCGCAGGCGATTGACCACATTGTCCAGGCTCGGCCCGGATACGCCGCCCAGGCCCCCGAGCTGGTGACACCCCACGCAGCCCACGTTCTGGAAGATGGCGCGCCCGTCCAGGCGCCGGGGCTGGGGCGCGGCGCCCGTTTCGTCCGGCATCAGCTTGAGAATGGCCGAGGGCGGTGTGCCCGGCGGGCCGTAGCGCATGTGGGCGATGTAGATGCCGTCCGGCCCGCGGGCGATGCCCGTGAAGGCCTGCTCCGCCGGGTCGTTGCGGGTGACCAGGGTTTCCGGCGGCCCGGTCACGCCGAACTGGGGATGCACCGGTACACGCACCAGATGGGTCAGGAAGGAGCCGGTGATCAGGAGGCTGTTTTCCGTCCCCGGCAACACCGGCTCGGCTCCCTCATGGATCATGGCCGCCGGACCGATGGACTTGGGCCAGGTGAGCGCATTGTTGTAGATCAGGCTCGTGTTCGAGCCATCCCAGGGGTAGTCGCGCCCCGGCTCGATGTTGAGCAGGCGGTCCACCGTGGGGCCGTTGTCGGCGATCCACACCTGGCGCGGCGCCACCTCGGCGATGGCGAAGGGGTTGCGCAGCCCGCTGGCGAAGACATAGCTCGGAATGCCCGCCGGGTTGGACGGATTGTAGAAGGGATTGTCCGCCGGCGCGGTGAAGTCCGGGTTCAGCCGCAGCAGCTTGCCATTGGCATGATTGATCAGGTGGCTCGTGCGATGATGCGAGCCGTCGCCCGTGCCCACCCACAGCTTGCCCTCGGCGCCGATGAAGCAGTTGCCGATCTGGTGCGGATTGGACGCCTCGTCATTGCGGAAGATGTCCGTGAATTCCGCGGCCACGCGTCCCTTGGCCCATCTGCGCGGGCCCACGCTCTCCCAGCGCACGATGCGGTTGACGCGCAGCTTGCCCACGGGAATCACGCCGGTGGTGTAGACGGCGGAATCGTCCGGCGCCACACAGATGCCCGTCTGGCCGATCTGGGCGGCCACGTCCGGCATGGGCGCGCCCGTGGGCAAATAGGTGCCCGTGTCGTCGGCGAAGACCCGTACCTGGCGCTCCCGCGTGACCACTTTGATGGCGCCGCGCAGCTCCGTCACCAGATACAGGGGATCCTGGGGATCGTCGCCGGGATGGTTCAGAAAGGCGATGCCGACCGGCAGGTCGAAGCCCACCGCATCCTGCACCATGCGCGTGCCGGGGGGCACATTCCACATGGGCAGCTTCTGGTTCTGGCCCGCTGCCGGGCCCGCCAAGGCCAGCCCCCACAGCAGCACCGCGGCCACGGCCAGGCGCGGCGGGCGGAAACGGCGACGGTGGTGTGTGCGGCGCACGCGGGGCACCTAGCCTCCCAGGATGGCGGCGCTGGTGGGCGCAACGCCCAGCCCGCCGCTGACGAAGCACAGCTCGGCGCCCGCCACCTGCGAGGTGGACTCGCCGCGAATCTGGCGTGCCCCCTCCAGCACGTGGTTGAAGCCGTGAATGTAGGCCTCCGACAGGTTACCACCGGCCGTGTTGATGGGCAGCTTGCCGCCCTGCCAGGCGCAGTTACCGGCCTCGATGAAGGGCCCGCCTTCGCCCCGCCCGCAGAATCCGTAATCCTCCAGGGCCATCAGCACCAGTCCGGAGAAGTGGTCGTAGATCTGGGCCACGTCAATGTCCTGGGGCGTCACGCCGGCGCGGCCAAAGAGGTCCTGGGCCAGTTCGCGGCCGTTGGTGGAGGCGTAGCTCTCGGCGGGCATGTTGTGGGCGCCCAGGGGGCCGCTGCCCCAGGCCGGCCCGCTGCCGTGCACGGCGGCCAGGATGTTGACCGGCTTCTTGGCCAGGTCCCGGGCGCGCTCGCGGGTGGTGATGACCACCGCGCAGGCCCCGTCGCTCTCCAGGCAGCAATCGTAGAGCTTCAGCGGATCGGCAATGATGCGCGAGGCCAGATAGGTCTCCATGTCCAGGGGCCGCTCGTGCATCACGGCGCGAGGGTTGCGGTTGGCATTGTCCCGGCAGATCAGGGCCACATGGCCGAGCTGCTCCTGGGTCGTGCCGTACTCGTACATGTGCCGCCGCACCTGCAGGGCCAGCATCTGAGGTGGGGCGAAGAGCCCGAAGGCATCGAGAAAGCTGGCATGCAGCCGCCCGGGGCTGAACTGCCCGAAGCGCCGCGACTGGCCCTGGCACAGCCCACGAAAGGCCACCACGTACTGGGCCTGACCCGATTCCACCGCCGCCACCGCATGGGCCACCGCCCCGCAGGAGCCGCCGCCGCCGCCGCCCCACACCATGGAGGCATAGCGCAGCATGGGTGTGCCCAGCGCCACCTGCAGATTGGCGGCCAGGTTGGCGTCGTTGGAATAGGAGCAGAAGCCGTCCAGCGCGTCCACCGGCAGCCCGGCATCCTGGGCGGCCAGCATGATCGCCTGGCAGGCGAGCTGAAATTCGGAGCGGTCCTGAATGCCGCCCCACTTGGTGAATTCCGTGGCGCCGATGCCCACGATGCAGGCGCGTTGATCCGCTGCTGTCATAACACTCGTCTTCCGGAGAATTTTCGTTCGGTTGTCGCAAGCCTTGGGATGTCGTCAGGGATGCCGCGGCTCAGGCCCGGCGGAAGCGCGGCAGGAACACGCCGGCCGTGTGCTCTTCCCACACGAGGCGCACCTTCATCCCGACCTGCATGTCGTTGGGCCCCACGTCGATCACGTTGCTGACCAGGCGCACGCCGTTGAGCTCGGGAAAGGCCACCACGGCGATGTTGTAGGGCAGCACCGGCTTGACGGCCTCATGGGAGGGATGGTGCACGACGGTGTAGGTGAACACCTCGCCCACCTCCGGCGCATCGCCCCAGTCGCTGCGGGTCGAGCGGCACTTGCCGCACACGGGCGTGGGTGGATGGCGGTAGTGGCCACAGTCGGCGCAGCGCTGAAAGGTGAGGCGCTGCTTGGCGCAATTCTCCCAGAACGGCCGCTCATCCATGGTCGGATTGGGCGCGGGCAACGCGGTGGGCATGTACGGCATGGGGCTCCTCGGGATGTCTGCTTGGCTGGCCGCCCCAACCCGCGCTGCGCAGCAGCAGGGGCCTCCTCCGGGGGCGAGTCCGCCATCGCTTGTATCATCGCGTCTCCGGAATTGCATCCCCGTCTCGCCGCGGCCGGCCTGGATTGACGCCCCGCGGCCCCGCTGCTAGGACACGGGAACGCCCGCGGCCCACCGTCGGCGGGGCGATGGTTCACGGAGTCATGGTGCGCGAGCCGATCGCTCGCGAAGCATTGGCCGGTGGTACGGGCCGGACGCGCAGACGGGGAACACTGTGCGGAGGGGGAACACCATGGACGAGCAGGCCAAATCGGACGCCTGGGTCGCGCTGCCCAGCGAGGCGCAGGTGCGGGCCGACATGCCCGCCGGCGCCAAGACGCCCTACGACTTCGAATTTCTGCCCAACATGACGCGCCTGCTCATGGCGCACCCGCGGCTGGGGCTGAGCTTCCGTCGGCATTTCTCCGAGGTCATGTTCAAGCCGGGCGTGCTGAGCCGGCAGGAGAAGGAGCTGGTCGCGGCCGTGACCGCCGCGGCCCAGGACTGTCACTACTGAACCCAGTCCCACGCAGAGTTTCTGCGTGTCGAGGGCGGTACCCGCGCGGTGGCCGAGGCCATCAAGCAGGGCGACTGGGCCGGGCTGCGCGAGCTGTCCGATCGGGAGCGGGCGCTGTGCGCGCTGGCGGAAAAGCTGAGCGCCACGCCCACGCGCATGGTAGAAGCGGACTGGATGCCCCTGCGCCGCCTGGGGCTGGACGATGAGGGCTGCCTGGAGCTGGCGCACATCGTGGGCCTGTTCAACGCGCTGACCCGGCTGGCCGATGGGCTGGGCCTGACACTGGACGACGCCGTGACCCAGGCCGGGCAGACCGGCGAGGCGCTGCGGCGCCCGTCATCCACCGTCCCGAAGTGACCACCGTCCCCGAGTGACAATCACCGACAAGCGAAAGGCGCCATCATGTCATCTGCGCAAGCCACCGTGGCCTCGTTCATCAAGGCGTGGGAAGCCCGCAACGTGGACCAGATCATGACCCATTTCACCGCCGATGCGGTGTACCACAACATTCCCATGAAGCCGGCCCAGGGCACCGAGGCCATCGGCAAGCTGATCGGCAAGCTGGTCTCGCCCGCCTCGGAAATCCGCTTCCAGGTCTTGCGCGAAGTCGCCGACGGCGCCATCGTGATGAACGAGCGCATCGACACCTTCGTCATCGACGGCAAGACGGTGTCTCTGCCCGTGATGGGCGTGTTCGAGGTGCAGGACGGCAAGATCAAGGCATGGCGGGACTACTTCGACCTGGAAAGTTACACCAAGCAACTGGGCTGACACTGCCCCGCGGGCCGGCACCGTCCTTGGCGACACCGTCCTTGCCGGCACCATGCATGGCGGCACCGTCCTTGCCATCAAGGTCCCTGCCGGTGCCGGGACCCGCGCGACCTGCGCCGACCCACTACACGCCGGAGCGCAGCCCCTGTCCATGATTCCCACGCATCACCCCTTTGAGTTCAAGACCAGCGACGGGCTGACGCTGCACGGCATGGTCTATGGCGAAGGCTACCCGGAGCTCGTGTTCGCTCACGGCAACGGGCTCGCCGCGGAATGCTACGCGCCGGCCTTCGCGCCCCTGGCCTCCATCGCCCGGGTGTACGGGCTCAATGCGCGGGGCCACGGGGGCAGCGACGTGCCACCGGACTTCCCCAGCTGGCGGCACAGCATGGAGGATCTGCGGGATTTCATCGTGCAGCACCTGCATCCGCCCGTGGTGCTGGTGGCCCATTCCTTTGGCGCCAATCTGTCCCTATGGCTGACCGCGGAACATCCCGAGCTCGTGCGCGGCATGGTGCTGATGGACCCCATCATCCCCTTCCGCCGCTTCGAGCCCTGGCCGGAGGGCGCCTATGCGGAACACCTGCACCAGATCGCCCTCAAGCGCCGCAGCAAATGGCCCAGCCGCGCCGCGGCCGAGGAGAGCCTGAAGGGGCGTGGGGGCTACCAGGGCTGGGACGAGGAGGCGTGGCAGCAGTTTCTGGATGCCTGCTTCGTGTTCAACGAGTTTGCCGAATTCGTGCTGGCCTGCCCCCCCTGGCTGGAGGCGGCGATTTTCAAGACCCGCCCGGCGGGCATCACGTGGCAATGGGCCGAGCAGTGTCATGTGCCCGCCGTGGTGCTGGGCGGCGAAGCCTCCCCCGTCACGAGCGCCGAATGCTTTCAGGATCTGGCCGATGCGCTGCCCCAGGGGCGCTTCGTGCAGCTTCCCGGCGGCCACACCTTTCCCCAGGAGCACCCGGCGGAAACGGGCCGGGCGCTGTTCGAGGCCGTCTCGGGCATGCTGGAACCGGCGTGAGCGACTAGGTGCCTTCTGGCGTGCTTTGTCCCTTGAACTGATTTTCCGTTGCTATGACTTGACCATGCACTCTCTCCACAATGAGTTGACATACGCTAAGCCCAGGAAAGAGAAGAAATGGACTTGTTCCAAAGTTAATCATTTCAAGGGTGATCGTACCAGAGAAGTTCGTGTGAATTGTGGGCGCTGTGAAGTGAACCAAAATGCCGCACCTCGCAAGAGAACTTCTTCCTTCGACGCGCGCTGCTAGGTTTAATCCATCAGCCTGGATAGGAAGATCTATCTTTTCGGATGTTTGCGCCAATATGAATTGCCGGGGATTTAAGACATATGGCTGATCTGTCGTCAGAGTCCGCCTTTCAACATTCTTGGCAAGATATGAGGCTAAACCGCCGCCCCTGATATCGATGGTTACTACTGCCTGTTGAACTGGAATTGACAGATTATGTGAAAGAGTGAGGTCAATTGAAGTTGTATTGAGGGGAGGCAAGGAAGGGTCCTCGCTGCCGGTGAGATTCCCAACCCTTAGTTGACCAGATCGGATAGCAGCGAGAATTTCGGAATTGCTGAGAATCATCTATATTGAAGAAGCTCTAGAGGGATCTTTAGATTCCGGCGCCCTTGTTCCATCGTTTCTGCCGGAAGTGATACGGTTCCATCTTTTTCGTTAAGCAATACCACTCGAAGTAAACCTTTCCCTTCTTTTATATCGCCTTCCACGGAATCTTTGTCAACAAAGAGGGAAAGACTTGTCCCAAGGATATTGATGACCACCGAACGTTCATTGGCAAACATTCCGGGTCCGAGTTCGCAAGGAAGATAAACTGCCGTATGTTCGGCCACGATCGTCTCCAACAAATTTCTGGTTGTTTGCCGTCGGGTTCAATGCAATTGCATCCTATTGGCGAATTCTCTGAAATTCTACGGTCCTTTTTTCAACTGAATTTGATATGGTAAAAGGTGATTTCCTAGTTTGAGCCTCTTTCCCGCTAATTTGCCCTACCCGATCCGCGTGATGCGGATGCCGCCCAGAATCAAGGCACCCCCGGCGAGCTGAATCCCCGTGAGCTGCTCCCCCAGCATGAGCACAGAGGCGGTCACGGCCACCACCGGCACCAGATAGGCATAGGGCAGGGTGCGCGCCACGCCGATGCGGCCCACGGCGATATACCAGAACAGAAACGAGCCGGCCCCGGCGAAGACCGTGGTGAAGCCCAGATAGCCCCACAGGGTGGGCGTGAACAGCCCCCAGTCCTGGGCTGCGAGCTGCGGCCAGGCAACGGGCAGCAGGGCCGCGCTGCCGATGAGCATGGCGTAGCTGCTCACCTTGAAGGCCCCGTTGCGCTCCACCAGCCCCGCCCCCAGCACCGTGTAGAACGCCCACGAGGCCTGGGCCGCCAGGCACATCAGGTCGCCCACCCAGTGCCCGCCGGCATAGGCGACGTGCGTGAGGCTGTTGTTGACCACCAGCAGCGCGCCCAGGAACGCCACGAAGATGCCCAGCACGGCCCAGCGCGTGGGCCGGCGCCGCGCCACCCAGGCGAAAAAGATGCCGAAGATGGGCGAGGTGCCGGCCAGCAGCCCGGCATTGGACGAGGTGGTGCGGTCCAGCCCCGCGGCCCAGAAGAACTGAAACCCGGCCACGCCCAGCCCCCCGAGCAGCAAGAGCAGGCCCGCATCGCGCCGGCTCAGCCCCACCCCGCCGCCCTGGGCCAGCGTGATCACCAGCAGCAGCAGCGCGGCGCTGCCGTAGCGCACCACCGCATAGGCCGCCGGACCCATCACGCCAAGCAGTTCCTTGGTGATGGGAAAATTGATCCCCCAGAACAGCACGCCCAGCAACAGCAGCCCGTCGGCCACGTCCAGCTTGGGCTTGCCCGCGGGCAGGCCCGGCGGGTTGGACGCGGAATCTCGGGACATGGGCCTCTGAGCGAGGGGAGGGGGGATGGAGCCGGCGCCGTGCGCCACATTGGGCCATGGCGCTACGCGCGGCGCTGGTCGAAGCTGCGGCCGAACTCCATGGCGGCGATGGTGTTGCGCAGGATCTCCGTGGTGCCGCCGCCCAGGGCATAGGCGCGGCCGTCGCGGTACATGCGCTCCAGGGGCAGCGAGCGGGTGTAGCCGTAGTGGCCGTGGATCTGAATCGCCTCGTTGGTCACGCGCTGCACCATCTCGTTGGCAAACAGCTTGGCCAGGGTGGTGTCACGGGGATCGGGAAAGCCGTCCACCTCATTCAGCGCGCCCCGGTAGACCATCAGCCGCGTGGCATGAATCTGCGTGGCCATGTCGGCGATCTTCCATTGCAGGCCCTGGAATTCCATGATGGGCCGCCCGAACTGCTTGCGCTCCTTGGCGTAGGCCACGGCGATGTCGTAGGCCCCATTGGCCAGCCCCAGGCACATGGCCGCGTTGCCGCAGCGCTCCGGGCCGAAGGAGGTCATCAATTTCTTGAAGCCCTCGCTGTTGCCCGCATCGCCGAGCACCAGCACGTCCTCCCGCGGAATGTGCACGTCGTCGAAGAACACCTCGCATTCCGGCGCGCCGCGGCCACCCATCTTCTTGTCCGGCTTGCCCATGCGCACGCCCTGGGCGTCGGCGGGCACGATCACCGCGCCGATGCCGCGCGGCCCCTCGCTCTTGCCGAAGCGGGCGAAGACCAGGGTGTGGGTGCAGTAGTTGCCCAGGGTGGTGAAGCACTTGCTGCCGTTGAGCACGAATCCGTCGCCGTCGGGCATGGCCGTGGTGCGCAGGTCCGTCACGGCGGAGCCCGCGTCCGGCTCGCTGATGCTGATGGCGAACAGCACCTCGCCACTGACCACCTTGGGCAGGAAACGCTGCTTCTGTTCCTCGTTGCCCAGCACCGTGATGGCGCGGGCCGGGCCGTGCAGGGCGATCTGGCAGATGGTGGCCGTGTTCATGCAGACCCGCGCCACCTCCTCCACCAGCAGCACGCTCTGGATCAGCCGCCCGCCCAGGCCGCCATAGGCCTCCGGGATGAGCAGGCCGAAGTAGCCTTCCTGGGCCAGGTACTGGCGGTTCTCCTCGGGAAACTCCTCGTTCTCGTCCCAGCGGGCGGCATTGGGCGCGAAGCGGTTTTCGGCCATGCGCCGGATGTCCATGCGGAACTGCTCCAGCTCCTCGCTGAGCTGGTAGGGCGGCAGGCTCAATGCGCCGTCACCACCGGAAGGGGTAGCCATGGGGGTCGTCTCCTGAAGAAGGGTCGGGCGAAACGGGGCTGCCTCAACTGCTGATCACCAGCCTCAACTGCTGATCACATAGCCGCCGTTGGGGCTCAGATGCTGGCCGGTGATGTAGGAGGCCGCATCGGAAAGCAGAAAGCACACCGGCTGGGCCACCTCCTCCGGGGTGGAGAAGCGTCCCATGGGCACATTGGCCAGCACGCCATCGCGGAATTTGGGGCCGCGGATGGTCTCCGTCATGGGCGTTTCCACCACGCCGAAGCACACGCTGTTCACGTTGATGCTGTGCCGGGCCCACTCCCGCGCCGCACTCATGGTGATGCCCATCACGCCGGACTTGGCCGCGCCGTAGTTGATCTGGCCGATGGTGCCGCGCCGCCCGGCATCGGAGCTGATGTTCACGATGCGCCCCGGCTGCTTGTCGCCCGCCTCGGCCTTCTTGAGCAGATGCCGCCCCACCGCCTGCAGGCACAGGAACACGCCCGTAAGATTCACGCCGATGACCTCGTTCCACTGCTCCAGGGACATCTTGTGGATCATGGCCGCGCGCACGATGCCCGCGTTGTTGACCAGCCCGTGCAGGTCGCCGAAGTGGCTGACGGCCTGCTCCACGGTGTCCTGGACGAATTTCGGATCGGCCACGCTGCCCTGCCAGGCATGGGCCTTGTCCGCCCCCAGGGCCTTGGCCACGGCGTTCACGTTGTCTCCGATCACGTCGATCAGGGCCACCCGCGCCCCCAGGTCCACCGCCAGCTCGGCAATGGCCTTGCCGATGCCCTGGCCGGCGCCTGTGACCATGACCACCTTGCCTTCCAAACTCATGGGATTGCTCACCGCATCACCTCCTGCTGAAATTGCCGCCTCGTCGCGGCGCCGCCCCCGGTGCCCCCATCGCCGCAGCACTGGACCCTATGCGAAGCGGGCGTTGAGTTCAAGGGCGCGCTTTGGCAGAGTGGGGCGGTCATTTTGCCGCACCCATTGCCCCGCGGCCGCAATGGGAACCACATGCCCCAGCCGCAAACAGAGCATCACAAGGGAGAGATCGTGAGCCAAGCCACCACCGCGGCCTTTGCCGCGCCGGGCCCGGAGCGGCAGTTCCGGGAGCACCTGGCGCAGGGCCGCTTCGTCATCCAGCGCTGTGGGAGCTGCGCGGGCTACCTGTTTCCCCCGCGCCAGGTGTGCCCCCATTGCGGCGGCATCGAGATGGGCTGGGAGGATGCCACCGGGCGGGGCACGGTGTACGCCGTGACCGTCGTCAACCGGCGCGCCGAGGATGGCGGGCCCTACAACGTGGTGCTGGTGGACCTGGCCGAGGGACCGCGCATGATGTCCCGCGTGGAGAACATCGACAATGACGGCGTGGTGATCGGCCTGGGCGTCGAGGCGCGCATCGCCAAGGACGAGACCAACGGCCCCCACATCGTATTCGACCCGGCGGGTCGGGGAGGTGACGCATGAGCCATCCCCTGCGCGGTGCCACCGCCATGGTGGGCGTGGCCCAGGCGGGCATCGGCGAGGCCCCGGGCTTCACCCAGATGGAGCTGGTCTCCCAGGCGGCCCACCAGGCCCTGGAGGAAGCGGGGCTGCGCCTGTCCGATGTGGACGCGCTGTTCTCCGGCTTTCCGGACGACCTGTACAGCACGGCCACCATCGGCCAATACCTGGGCATCCACCCCAAGTTCAGCGACAACAACCGCATCGGCGGATCCTCGTTTCTTTCCCATGCGCTGATTGCCGCCATGGCCCTGCAGAACGGCCTGTGCGAGGTGGCGCTGATCCTGTACGCCAGCACCCAGCGCAGCTCCCTGGGGCGGCTGGGGCGCCCGGACCGCAGGAATCCCTACGAGGATCCCTACCAGCCGCGCAACCCGCCCAGCGCCTATGCCATGGCGGCCTCGCGGCACATGTACGAATACGGCACCACGCGGGAGCAGCTGGCCGAGGTGGCCGTGGCCGCCCGGGGCTGGGCCAACAAGAACCCCGAGGCGTTCATGCATGGGCCGCTGACGGTGGAGGACGTGCTGGGGGCGCGGGTGATCTCCACGCCCTTCACCAAGTTCGACTGCTGCCTGGTCACCGACGGGGCGGGCGCCATCGTGATGACCACCGCCGAACGGGCCAAGCACCTGCCCCAGAAGCCGGTGTATCTGCTGGGTGCGGCCCAGGCCCACTGGCACTGGGACATCAGCTACATGCCCGACCTGACCGTGACCGCCGCCGCCGAGTCCGGCCCGCGCGCCATGGAAATGGCCGGGGTGACCAACAAGGACATCGACGTGGTGGAACTGTACGACGCATTCACCATCAACACGGTACTGTTCATGGAGGACCTGGGCTTCTGCGCGAAGGGCGAGGGCGGCGCCTTCGTCAGCGGCGGGCGCATCGCGCCGGGCGGCACCCTGCCGGTGAACACCAACGGCGGCGGGCTCTCCTTCTGCCATCCGGGCATGTACGGCATCTTCACGCTGATCGAGGGCGTGCGGCAGTTGCGCGGCAACACGGGCGAGCGCCAGATTCCCGGCGCCAAGCTGGCCCTGTGCCACGGCAGCGGGGGCATGCTCTCCTGCCAGGTCACCAACATTCTCGGCACGGCGGACACCCTGTAGTCCGCCGGCCGTCAGCGACGCATTCCACGAGAAGCAGGGCCGTCATGAGCAAGGAGCAGTCATGAGCAAGGATCTGTTGGTCGATATCAAGGACGGGGTGGCCACACTCACCTTCAACCGCCCCGACGCGCGCAATGCGCTCAGTGTGGAGCTGCGCGAGGCCATCGCCCAGGCACTGGGCGATGTGGAGTTCGACGATGCCGTGCGCTGCGTGGTCCTGCAGGGCGCGGGCGGCAACTTCATGGCCGGCGGCGACGTGAAGGGGCAGATGGAGCGGCAGAAGCTGCCACCGGCCGAGCGCCGCGCCTACAGCCAGCGCAACCTGCACAGCCTGCACTATGCCATCATGAAGATGCGCCACATGCGCAAGCCCGTGCTGGCCGGAGTGCAGGGGGCCGTGGCCGGGGCCGGCGTGGGCCTGATGGCCGCGGCGGACCTGGTGGTCGCGGCGGACAATGCCTTCTTCTTCGTGGCCCATGTCCACGTGGGGCTGAGCATCGACGGCTCCACGTCCTACTTCCTGCCGCGCATCGTGGGTCAGAAACGCGCCATGGAACTGGCCATGCTGGGCGACCGCATCGACGCGCAGACCGCGCTGGACTGGGGCCTGATCAACCGGGTGGTGCCCCTGGCCGAGCACGAGGCGGAAGTGGCCAAGCTCGCCGCGCGGCTGGCCAAGCTGCCCACCGGCGCCATTGGCCGCAGCAAGGCCCTGATCGAGGCCTCGCCGGGCAACACCCTGGAAACTCAGTTGCAGCTGGAGGCCACCTTCATCGGCGAAAGCGTGCTCACCGAGGACCACGCCGAAGGGGCCAAAGCCTTCATCGAGAAACGCAAGCCGGTGTTCAAGGGCAAGTAGACTGCTGCCCCATCCCGCGCTCCCCCTGAGGAGTGGGGCGTCCCGGCGCACCCGGCACAGATGCACCTCGCGCCGCGCAATGCTAGGATGGGGGTTGATATGTCGCGCCGCGGCAGCCTCTTGGCGCCCGGCCCTCCGCAGAACCCCCAAGGCCGCGGTCACGCCCATCCATGTCCATCAAGCGCGAGGATCTGAACGAGGCGTGGGTGCAGCGCATCACGGCCGAAATGGCGTCACGGGGGAACTTTCAGCCCCGGTCGCCGGAGGAACGGGAAGCCAGCCTGCAGCTGGCCCTGGGCCAGTTGGGCCCCGGTGAGGACGCGTGGCTGTTCGGCTACGGCTCCCTGATGTGGAATCCCACCGTCCGCTACAGCGAATGCCGCGATGGCCTGATCTACGGCTTCCACCGCGCCTACTGCTTCTGGACCGAAGGCGGCCGGGGCAGCCCGGAATGTCCGGGCATGATGCTGGCCCTGGACCGGGGCGGGTCGTGCCGCGGCATGGCCTTTCGCATTCCCGCCGCCGAGGCGGAAGCGGAACTGCGCCTGATCTGGATGCGGGAGATGCTGAGCGGGGTCTATCAGGCACGCTGGGTCAACGTGCACACCAAGCGGGGCCCGGTGCGGGCGGTGACTTTCGTCATCAATCGCGAGCATCCGCTCTATGCGCGGGATGTCCCGCTGCCGGTGCAGGCCCGCCACATTGCCCGCGCCGCCGGATGGATCGGCTCGTGCCGGGAATACCTGGACAACACCATCGCCCACCTGGACGCCCTCGGCGTGCGGGACAGCAGCCTGCACCGGCTGCAGACCCTGGTGCACCGGGAAGATTGCAGCAAGCCCCTGGCCGGGTAGCGCCCCGCGGCCCGGCACCAGGACGCCCGATTACCGCGCCGCGGGAGACAGGCGCGCCCGCGGACCCGTCGTCAGCCCCGCCCTCAATACAACTCGTGCTTGTTCTTGTGTTCGGTCACCTGGTCGGCCTCTTCCGCGGTGAAGCCGCCGATCTGATCGGCCAGCATTTGCCCCATGGAGGGAAATGCCTTGCGCTCGATCTGCAAGGAAGGGTCCCACAGGTTGGAGCGGATCAGTGCCTTGGCACAGTGGAGAAACGCCTCCCGCACGTGAATCAGCATGCCCACCTTGGGCACCTTGCCGCGCACGGCCAGGGGCTCCAGCAGGGCCGTGTCCGTGGTCAGCTCGGCCGTCCCGTTGATGCGCAGGGTCTCGTTCATCCCCGGCACGAGGAACAGCAGGCCCACGGCGGGATTCTCCAGCACGTTGTGCATGGTATCCAGCCGGTTGTTGCCGATGCGGTCGGGAATGAGAATGGTCTCGTCGTCCAGCACGGCCACAAAGCCGGGCGCGTCGCCCTTGGGCGAGACATCGGCCCGGCCGTCCGCGCTCTGGGAACTGAGCACCAGAAAGGGCGAGATGCCGATGAAGGCGCGGCAGTGCCGATCCAGCCGTGGCAGCACCTTTTTCGCGGCGCGGGGCGACACGTCGCCATAGAGCGTACGCAGGGTCTGGGGATTGTCGATGGGCATAACCGGCTCCCTGGGAAGAGTGATGTGTGCGCGGGGCGGGGCTCCCTGGGCCATAGTACAGCACATGCCGTCGGGGAATTCACCGGGTGCTGCCCCGGCGCCACGAAGCCGGTGACAATTGGGCGCGAAGCGACTATGGTTTGCTGGTTTTTTTGCGGCGCCGGGTGCGCGACACCCGTTCCGCGGCCTGGGCCAACCGGTGGCTGGCGGGCCTGCAACCCCCACAGACGGAGCAGCGACACCATGGAATACAAAGACTTTCAACACATTGAGTTCGAGCACCGCGACAACGGCATTCTCCTGATGACGCTCAACCGGCCGGACAAGTTGAATGCCACCAACAAGCGCCTGCACTGGGAACTGACGCAGGTCTGGCGCGTCATCGACGAAGATCCCAAGACCAAGGTGGCCGTGGTGACCGGCAAGGGCCGCGCCTTCTCCGCCGGCGGGGACCTGGAAATCGTGGAAGCCCAGCGGGGCAACTTCGATGAAGTGAAGAACATCATGAAAGAGGCGGCGGACATCGTCTACAACATCACCAACATGGAAAAGCCGCTGATTTCCGCCATCAACGGCGTGGCCGTGGGCGCCGGGCTGGCCGTGGCCATCATGGCCGACATCAGCATCATGGCCGAGGATGCGCGCATCACCGATGGCCACATCCGCCTGGGCGTGGGCGCGGGCGACCATGCGGCCATCATCTGGCCCATCCTGTGTGGCATGGCCAAGTCCAAGTACTATCTGCTCACCTGCGACTTCATCGACGGCAAGACGGCCGATCAGATCGGTCTGGTGAGCATGGCGGTGCCCCAGGATCAGGTGCTGCCCAAGGCCATGGAAGCGGCGGAGAAGCTGGCCAACGGCCCGCAGATGGCCATTCGCTGGACCAAGCGCGCGCTGAACAACTGGATCCGGCAGGCGGGTCCGATCTTCGATGCGTCGCTGGCCTTCGAGATGCTGAACTTCTTTGACCAGGACGTGGCGGAAGGCGCCAAGGCCATCAAGGAAAAGCGGGCGCCCAAGTTCCCCTCGGCCGCCGTCTGACGCAGCCCCCCCTTGCGGGGCAGGGCCGGCCTTGCGCACGCGGCAAGGTTCCGTCCGGCCCCGGCATGGCACTGTCTCTCAGGTTCCCAGTGTTCCGCGCAGCTGGTCGTTGACCTCGTCAATGGCCGCGAGGCAGCCGGGAATCTTCGTGTATGTCAGAAAGCCGTGAACGTACCCGTCATAGCGCTTCAGCGTGGTGGGTACGCCCGCCTCCTGGAGGCGCTTGGCGTAGTCCTCGCCCTCGTCGCGCAGCGGATCGAACTCCGCCGTCATGATGTGCGCCGGCGGCAAGCCTGCCAGATTCTGCGCCCGGAAGGGGGATGCCATGGGCAGCTCCGCCTCGCTCGGCTCGTTCACGTAGTGCCCCCAGAAGTAGCGCATGCTGTCCGCGGTGAGCATGTACCCCTCCCCATTGTCGCGCATGGACGGCCGGGAGAAGTCATGGTCCACCACCGGGTAGATCAGCAGTTGGAAGGCCAGGCGCGGCCCGCCCCGCTCGTGGGCCAGCTGGGCCACCACGGCGGCCAGGTTGCCGCCGGCGCTGTCGCCACCCACGGCGATGCGCCCGGCGTCGGCGCCGATCTCCCGGGCATTGTCGGCCACCCAGGTCAGGGCGTAGTAGCAGTCCTCGACGGGAATGGGGAACTTGTGCTCCGGGGCCAGGCGGTAGTCCACGGAGACCACCAGACAGCCCGAGCCGTGGGCGATGCGGCGCATCAGGTCGTCATGGGTGTTCAGGTCACCGATGACCCAGCCGCCGCCGTGCAGGTAGACCAGCACGGGCAGAGGCCGCGCAGCGGAGGCCGCATAAATGCGCAGGCCGATGTCGCCGTTGGGTCCGGTGATCGTGCGCGATTCGACGCGGGGCAGCGCCACCTCGTCGCCGGAAAAGATGGCCTTGGCCTTGAGCATGGCCACCCGCGCATCGGGCGGGGACAGCTCATGCAGCGCGGGTACATTGCGGGACGCAATGAAGTCCAGCACGTCCTGGAATTCCTTGGCGAGGGGCATGATTCGGGTCTCCCTGGTCGGGTGTGGGGGGGCCCAGCGGCGATGGTGCGCCAGATGGGCTTTCCGTGAAAATTCAGGCAGTGTTGTAACCCATTCGCCCGTGGAAATACACCAACCTCACCCATGGTGCCAAGCCGCGCCGTGGCAGCTTGCCGGAGTATACAGATGACAGCAGGACCTTTGCAGGGCATTCGCATCCTCGACCTGTCGTCGGTGCTGATGGGGCCCTTTACGACCCAGATCCTGGGCGATCTGGGGGCGGACGTGATCAAGGTGGAAATGCCCGGCGGCGACAATTCGCGCTTCATCACCAAGGGCCGTCACGAGGGCATGGGCGGGATGACCCTCAACCTGCACCGCAACAAGCGCGGCATCGTGCTCAACCTGAAGCACCCGGAGGGCAAGGCGGCGCTCCTGCGGCTGGTCGAGGACGCCGATGTGTTCTTCTACAACATCCGTCCCCAGGCCATGGCGCGGCTGGGCCTGTCCTACGAGGACGTCAGCGCGGTCAATCCGCGCATCATCTACGTGGGCGCGTATGGCTATCACAAGGAAGGCCCCTACGGCCCCAAGGGCGCCTATGACGACCTGATCCAGGGCATCTCGGGTATTGCCGCGCTCAACGGCCGCCTGCTCGGCGAGCCGCGCTACGTGCCGGCGGCCATGTGCGACAAGATTTCCGGCCTGACGGCGCTCTATTCCATCCTGGCGGCCCTGTTGCACCGGGAGCGCACGGGCGAGGGGCAGCAGGTGGACGTGACCATGTTCGAAACCATGGTGGCCTTCAACATGCTCGAACACATCCGGGATTTCGTCTTCGAGCCGCCCATGGGCCAGGTGGGCTACGTGCGGCTGCTCTCGCCCAACCGCAAGCCCTTCGCGAGCGCCGACGGCTACGTGTGCATTCTGCCCTACAGCAATGCCAACTGGCGCGACATCTTCACTTTCGCCGACCTGACCCATCTGGCGGAAGACGAGCGCTACACCACCATCCGCGGCCGCACGGAGAATTCCGATGAGCTCTACGGGCATCTGGCGGAGGCCGCCGCCCGGCACACCACCGACGAGTGGCTGGAGTTCTGTGACGCCAACAACATCCCTTGCGCCCCGGTGGTGGACCTGCAGGATATGTTCGAGGATCCCCACCTCAAGCAGACGGGCTTCTTTCAGACGGCCGAGCACCCCACCGAGGGCGAATACAAGGTGATCGGCTTTCCCACCCGCTTTTCCAAGTCGCCCATGGCGCTCCATCGCCACGCCCCGCGCGCCGGCGAGCAGAGCCGGGAGATTCTCGCCGAAGCCGGCTACAGCGAGGCGGAAATCCAGGCCATGCTGGACGCCGGCGCCGTGTCCGAGCCACAGGTCTCGGAGCCGTAGCCGGCCCGGGGGCGCGCCATGGCCCGCCCTAGCGCCAGAGGCCGATGATGGCGCTCATCACGACGATCACGACCACCGTGTGGCCCATGTCGATGGCGAAATGCATGGGCGTGCGCATCTGGAAGGCATAGTGGGGTACGCTGGCCATCAGGAACACGCCGATGCCCGTCACCAGCCCCACCAGCACGCCGTCGGCCAACGAGGCGCTGCGATAGACCCCGTTGAGCCAGGCCAACGCGATGGCCAGCACGACCGATGAGGCCACGGTGAGGGCCAGCATGCGCGGAAATGACCCCTGCTGCGCGTCCGCCTCGGTGATGCCCACCTCCCGCATCCAGCGCGCGCCGAAGAGCCGGGGCGTGAACCACACCGCGCCGATCACGTTCGCCGCCACCACCGCCACCAGAATCGCCCACCAGTTGATGCTCATGTCCCCCATGGTGCCCTCCGCGCTTGGTTCATGCCTGACCGCCGGCCACGGGCTCAGCCCGCCATCTTGGCCGGCGTGAACTCGCCGATGGTGGCCTTGAAGATGTCGTGATTGGTGGACGCCCCGTTCACGGCGGGCGTCTGCACACCGGCTTTCCAGTATGCCCGCACCCGGTCGCGGCATTGCTCCGCCGTGCCGATCACGGCGAACTTGTGGATCAGCTCGCTGTCGAATGCCCCCAGGGTCATGTTGCGATCCTTCCGGCGGAAGCCCTCCTCGATCTGCGCGGCCTCCTTCTCGTAGCCTACCCAGCGCAGGAACTTGTTGTAGACCGGGGTGGAATAGTAGAAGGCCGCCACATTGCGGAAGTCCTGCTCCGCCGCCGCCACGTCATTGGTGACAAAGGTGTTGAGCAGGGTGGAGACCTCCAGGTCCTCCACGCGCCGCCCGGAGCGCTTGGCCCCCTTGTCGATGGCCTCCAGCATGCGCGGCAGCACATCCAGCGGCGCCAGGTTGAGCATGACGCCGTCGGCCATTTCCCCGGCCATCTCCAGCATGCCGGGCCGCAACGCCGCCACATGGATCGGAACCTCGCCCATGACGGGCGTACCCAGCTTGAAGTTGTGGCTGTGCACCGTCTCGCCATCGTAGTCGCTCTTCTCCCCGGCGAGCATTTTTCGCAACAGTTCGATGGTTTCCTTCACCCGCGTCTTGGGCTTGAAGAAGGGCATGCCGTACCAGCCCTCGATCATGGCATGGGTGGAGGAGCCCAGGCCCAGCACGAAGCGGTCCGTGGCCAGGTGGGACATGGTCATGGCCGAGGTGGCGAACACGGCCACGGGCCGGGTGTACACGGGGACGATGCTCATGCACAGCCGGATGCGGCTCGTGCGGGCGGCGATGGCACCGGCGATGGTGAAGCCGTCCATGCGGCCGCCGCCGTCGGTGATGAAGACGCTCTCGTAGCCCTGCTCCTCGGCCCAGATGGAACGCTGCAGCCGGTTGGCCGCGTCCACCGGCGCCTGCAGGCTCAGCGCGACGCTATGCTTGATGGTCATGGAGACGATCCTGATCGATGCCGTACGGGTTGACGAAGGGGGTGATGCGCCCGGGTGAAGCGGCAGCCATGCTGCTGATGCCGCTACATCGCTGTTGCAGCAACTTCGCTGTTGCAGCAACATAGGGGGAAATCCGCCACCTTGGCAACCGTCCCGGCGAACAGGGGCGCCTCGCTCACGAGCCTCGGTGGCGCGTGCCCTCGTAGATGACCTTGCCGGCGGTATCATAGAAGCGAAACGTCACCCCCGCCGGACGCACCTCGAACCACACGAAGCCGCTGCCACGGCTGCGGAATCGGGCATCTGCCGCCGAAGGCCCGGCCTCGACGGGCTCCATCCGGGGCTGGCCGCCACCGCCGCTGATCAGAAAATCCGTACCTTGGCCCGACTTGCGCAGGTGCTCCAGATCGTGGGTGTGGCCCGAGAGGTAGAAGTCCACCCGTCCCCGGACGGCGTGATTCCAGTACCAGCGGGTCACGGGATCGGCATCTCCATGGTGCCCCACCGTATAGATCGGGTGATGGGCCAACACGAACTGCCAGGGCCTCCCGACGGCAAACCCCGCGCCCGGCAGGCTATCCGCCAGATCGGGCAAATCCTGCACAGGGCAATTGGTGTTGATCGCGTGAAAGGTTGCGGGACCCGCCCGGAAGTTCCACTGGAAGCTTGGCATGACCCAGGCGCTGTGCTTCCGCGATTCGCCGAGCATGGCGGCCACATCGCCCTTCACATCGTGATTCCCCAGCACCGGCACCAACGGCACGTCCAGCCTGCGGTATGGCCCCAGCACCAGGCGCTGGAAATCCGGATCATCCGGGCTGTCCAGGCCTGCCGGATAGACGATGTCTCCCAGCAGCGCCAGGAAGTCGCAGCCTTCCGCGCGGCACACCCTGGCCACGGCGGCGGCCACCGCTGCCTGCCGCCCGTTACCGCTGCCCGAGTCGCCGATGGCCGCAAAGCGCACCACATCCCCCACAGAAGGGAGCAGGGCTGTCGTCCCGGTCGTGGGGCGAGAGATGTCGCAGCCCAATTGGTGGAATTTCCTGACGCCGCCGATCATTACCAGGGGGATGAGCAGGAGCACCAGCACGGTCAGTGCGGGCAGAACGGACTTGCGGCGTTTCGTCATCGCAATCGACCGCCCTCGGCGCGGCTAGGGATTTCGGCCAGACGCCGTGCATCGGCCCGATACGGCCAGTGTAGTGTACTGTCGTGTTTCATGCCACGTCTGGCAGCCCCATGGCGCCGTGTGGTCATCTGCCATGCGCCTGTCGTGCATGCCGTGTGTGCTCGTACAGGAGCGCGCCCTCCCTGTCATGGAAGCGCATGTGCACGGCATCGCGCTGCACCTGGAACCAGGCAAAGCCGTTGCCCCGATGGAGGAAGCGCGTCTTGGCCGGCGACGCGCGCCGCTGCCGCGGCTCCAGGTTGTTCTCGCCCCCGGCACCGCTGACGATGAAGTCCGCCGGATCGCCCGCCATGCGCAGGTGTTCCAGCTCGTGACTGTGCCCGGAGAGATAAACATCCACCTGGCCGCGCAGGGTGCGGTTCCAGTACCAGCGCACGATGGGGTCGGCATCGTCCTGCTGGCTGGTGGAATACAGGGGGTGGTGGGCCAGCACGAATTGCCACGGCCGCTCCGCCCGGCCTGCCCCATGGCGCAGGCGCCGATGCAGCGCGGGATATTGGTAGAACAGGCAATTGCTGTTGATGGCGTGAAACTGGGCGGGCCCGGCCCGCACACTGTAGCGGAAATTGGGCATGTGCCACCGTTCGTGGCTCAGGCTCAGGGCGGGCAGGGCAAATACGTCCAGCTTGAGGTCATGATTGCCCACCACGGGCAGCATGGGCACGTCGAGGGCCGCATAGGGCTTCACCCATAGCCGCGCCACGGCCGGGTCGTCCGGCCCCGTCAGCCCGTTCGGATAGAACATGTCCCCCAGCAGCACGACGAAGTCGCAGCCCGCCGTCGCGCAGACGCGCGCCAGTGCCGCCGCCACGGCCTGCTGGTTGGCATCGCCGGTGCCGGTATCGCCCAGGGCGACGAAGCGCACCGTCTCCGCCTGCTCCAGCCCCAGGGACACGTCGCGCACCGGCCGCGGCAGGTCGATGCAGCCCTTGGCGCGGTATAGCCCGGCGAGCGGCAGCGCCGCGCCCATGGCGCCCAGCGCCACGATCAGGGCACAGACCAGCAACCACCAGCGCCATGTTCGGCCCATGGGCATCCTTTTCCTCGTGAACTGTGGCGCGGCTTGCCGGCCGGCCGGGCAGGCGCCGCCCGCGCCCTGGGATCGTGTTGCGGCGGCAGTCGCGCGCCCTGCACCTTACGCGGCTCCCGTCTTGGTTGCCAATCCCTACAGTTCCATTATGAGTCCCCTAATTCGCCGCCTTCGCACGGAGGCGGATCGGATGGCGGAGGGAGGAAGCCCTCTACCCGGTGGCCCAGGAGGGCCCGTTCTGCTGCCTGCATGCCGATGCCACGGACAGATTCGCTAAATCGCCAGCGGCAGATTCTGGCCGAGATCATCCGCTACTATCTGCACAATCACGAGGCCATCAGCGCCCGTACGCTCTCCAAGATTTCGCGCCTGCGGCTCTCGCCGACCACCATCCGCAACCTGATGGAGGATCTGAGCAGCGAGGGCTTCCTCACCAACGAGGGCGTGGCCCGGGGGCGCATCCCCACGCAAAAGGCCTTCACGATCTATGTGACCCAGCTCCGGCAGGAGGAGCGCCCGCCCGAAGCCCAGATCAAGCTGCCACCGCGATCAGATGGGGACTCCACGGACCTGTCTGCCCTGCTGGACGAGGTCGGCGCCCTGCTCACCTCGCGCACGGGCTATGTGGCGCTGAGTTCCCTGCCGTCGCGCGATCACTACCCCCTGGACTGGGTGCGGCTGATGCCGGTGCCGGACAATCAGGTGCTGGTGGTGATGCATTCCCTGCTGGGCGACCTGTGGAGCCGCCTGCTGCCCACGCCCGAGCCGCTGGCCGGAGACGTGCTGAAAGCGGTGGAAACCCACCTGTGCCAGACCTACCGGGGCATCTCGCTGGAGCGGGTGCGGGCGGACATCATGTCCGGGCGCGGCCCCTTGCAGCACATCATCGGCTCCACCGGCATGGCGTACCGGGTGCTGCGCAAGGCCTTCGAGTGGGAGGGGCGCGCCGAGCTGCGCGTGTGGCACCCGGTGAACCTGATGCGCATCGAGGAATTCCAGGAACCGGAGATGCTGGAGCAGGTCTATGCGGCCCTGCGCGACGACCAGTTTCTGGTCAAGGCCCTGGCCGGCGGAGATCCGGTGGACGCGGGGCGGGCCGTGCTGGGCACCAATATCGGCTATGCGGGCATGGACCATGCCGCCGTGGTGGGTTTTCCCTTCGGGCCCAGCAGCGAATGGCAGGGCACCCTGGCCGTGCTGGGCCCCATGCGCATGGACTATCCCCTGGTGATACACCTGCTCAAGGACTGCGTGGAGCTCCTCAACCGGCGCCTGCGGGACATCTACGCCCGCGCCGCCTCCTGACCCGCCGGCGTCCGGCCGGTCCCGTCGGGCACGCCAACCGTCAAGCACAAGACCAGCCATGTTTCTGCTGATGCTGCATCTGGTGGCTATCACCCTGCTCGTGCTGGCGGTGGCGGGGGTCGCGTTTCGCCTGGGCGTGCAGACGGGCGAGCGGCGCCTGCAACAGCGCCTGGAGTGGGCGGCGGAAGACCAGGCGGCGCAAGACAGTTCCCGGCAAAACAAGGATTAACAGGCGCGTGGGGCAAGGCGGCCAGGCCCGCGTGAGCGCCGAAACCGCACCCGATCCTGAAGCCGTGAGGAGCGCGGCGAGGGCACGCGTTCCCTCGCCGCAGCTGTCTTGCACAGGCTGTTCAGGCCTTGTTGCGCTTCTCCCAGCTTTCCCGCTCCGACTGGTTCAGGATGCGCTTGCGCAAGCGGATCGACTCGGGGGTCACCTCCACCAGCTCGTCCTCCTCGATCAGCTCCAGCGCTGCCTCCAGGGAGAGTTGCAGGTGCGGGGTGAGCCGGATGGCATCGTCATGGCCCGAGGCGCGCACATTGGTGAGCTGCTTCTTCTTCAGCGTGTTCACGGACAGGTCCCGGTCCTTGTTGCACAGGCCCACCACCATGCCCTCGTACACCGACACGCCCGGGGGAATGATGAACGTGCCCCGGTCCTCCAGTTGCCACAGGGCATAGGCCGAGGCCTCGCCCTTGTTCATGGAAATGATGGCGCCCCGGTTGCGCATGCGCACATTGCCGCGGAACGGCTGGAAGGCCTTGAAGGCATGGCTCATGATGCCCTCGCCGCGCGTCAGCGTGAGGTAGTCGGAGCGGAACCCCATCAACGTGCGCGTGGGCACCGCATAGCTCAGACGTTGCCGCCCGGAGCCCTGGGGCGCCATTTCCAGCAGCTCGCCCTTGCGCCCGCCGAGCAGCTCGATCACCGCGCCCATGCTCTCCTCGGGCAGGTCCAGGATCAGCTCTTCGATGGGCTCCTCCAGACCATCGGGGCCCTCGCGCATGATCACCTGGGGCCGGGAGACGGCGAACTCATAGCCTTCCCGGCGCATGGATTCGATCAGGATGCCCAAATGCAGCAGACCCCGCCCGGAGACGCGGAATTCCTCCGGGGTCTCCGTGTCCTCCACCTTCAGGGCCACATCGGAGAGGGTTTCCCGGTACAGCCGGTCGCGCACCTGACGACTGGTCACATAGCGCCCTTCCGTACCCGCCAGGGGGGAATCGTTCACGCGGAAGGTCATGGTCACGGTGGGCTGTGCCACGGTGATCCCGGGCAGGGCCTCGGGCTTGTCCACGGCCGCCAGGGTCTCGCCCACGGTGGCATCGGCCAGGCCCGCGATGGCCACGATGTCGCCGGCAGAGGCGGTCTCCCGTTTCTCCCGGTGCAAGCCGCGGAAACCGAACAGGGTGGCCACGCGCCCCCGCGCCGTGTCGCCGTCCGCGGCGATGTGCACCACCTCCTGCCCCGTGCGCAGGCGGCCCCGGTGAATGCGCCCCACCAGCAGACGCCCCAGGTAATCGTCATAGCCCACGCTGCTCACCAGAAACTGGAATCCGCCCTCCGCGTCGCCCTTGGGCGGGAATACGTTGGCCACGATGCTGTCCAGCAGGGGCAGCAGGTTCTGCGGCGTTTCCTCCGGGGAGGCGACCGCAAAGCCCTGCTTGGCCGAGGTATAGAGCACGGGAAATTCCAGCTGTTCGTCACTGGCGCCCAGGTCGATGAACAGGTCATACACCGCATTCAGCACCTCATGGGGCCGCGCCCCGGGGCGGTCGATCTTGTTGATCAGCACGATCAGGTTCAGATTCATGGCCAGCGCGCGGGAGAGCACGAAGCGCGTCTGGGGCATGGGGCCCTCGAAGGCGTCCACCAGCAGCAGGGCGCCATCCACCATGTCCAGGATGCGCTCCACCTCGCCGCCCAGGTCCGCGTGGCCCGGCGTGTCGACGATGTTGATCAGCGTGTCGCCGTGCTGGATCGCGGTGTTCTTGGCCAGGATGGTAATCCCCCGCTCCTTCTCCTGGTCGTTGCTGTCCATGATGCGCTCGCCCATGGCCTTGTGCGACTCCAGGCTGCCCGTCTGGCGCAGCAGGCCGTCGAGCAGCGTGGTCTTGCCATGATCCACGTGTGCGATGATCGCCACGTTGCGCAGATCGTTCCGGGTCATAGGGGGCATCCTTGGTATGAATAAGGCCGGTGCAACACGCATTTGTCCCGCCCCAGGCGGGGAGCGGCAACCAAAAATCAGGCAATCGTGAATGGGTGCAGGGCCGCCAGGTGGCGCTCGGGTTCGGTAATCGCTTGGCAACGAACGGCTTGTTGCAGCAAGCTCCTGCTAATCCACACAGTGTACCACGGCTTTTGCGGCGATTGTACGAAAGAAATTTTTTGGGTAGGGTTCGGAGTTTTGCCCCGGTGCAAGGTCGCCGATTCTCATTTGGGCGGCGCTCGGCTAAGGTGGTGCGGGTCGGGCCGGACACGCGGGCCCTGGTTCATGCAGCACGGCGGTACCATCAGCACGGCGGTACCACCGGAACGGCAGCTCGAACGGTACGGCAGTGCAAACGGCACGGCAGCGCAAAACAGCACGGCAATGCGGAGAGACGCGGATGTGGAAGGAGTCGGTAACCATAGGCGAGCGCACGATCACGCTGGAAACGGGGCGCATCGCCCGGCAGGCCCATGGCGCCGTGCTGGTCACGGACGGCAACACGACCCTGCTCTCCACCGTGGTCCATGACGCGGGCAGCGGGGCGCGCGACTTCTTTCCGCTCACGGTGGACTACCGGGAGTACATGTCCGCCGGTGGGCGCATCCCCGGCAGCTTCCTGCGCCGCGAGGGGCGCGGCGGCGACCGGGAAGTGCTGGCCAGCCGCCTGTGCGACCGCACCATCCGCCCCCTGTTTCCCAAGGCGTTCCAGGCCGAAACCCAGGTCATCTCCACCCTGCTCAGCCTGGACCCGGACTCGGATGTGCCCCTGCTCTCCATCGCCGGGGCCTCGGCCGCGCTGCACAGTTCGGAAATTCCGTGGGACGGTCCGGTGGCCGCGGTGCGCGTGGGCCGGGTGGACGGCGAGCTGATCGTCTTCCCCAACCGGGAGCAGCGGGCGGCCTCCGACCTGGATCTGGCCGTCTCGGTGAGCCGGGAGGGCGTGGTGATGATCGAGGGCGGCGGCCAGCAGGTGCCGGACGGGGAGATGCTGGCGGCCATCAATTTCGCCCAGGCCCAGGCCGAGCCCCTGCTGACGCTGATCGAGACCCTGCGCGCCGCGGCCGGGCGGGAGAAGCTCGCCCTGGCCGAGCCCGCGCCGCCGGCCTTTGGCGAGGCGTTGCGCCTGGCAGCCCAGGATTCCCTGCGCGCGGCCCTGGCCATTCCCGAGAAGCTGGCCCGCCGGCGCGCCGTGAGCAGCGCCAAGGCCGCGGCCCTGGCCGCCGTGCCCGAGGCGGACACCCCGGAGACGCGGCCCCGGGCCCAGGCCCTGCTGGAGGCCCTGGAGGCGGAGATCCTGCGCACCGCCATCGCCACGGAGAAGCGCCGCGTGGACAGCCGCGGCCCGGCGGACATCCGCAACATCACCTGCGAGGTGGACTGGCTGCCCGGCACCCACGGCTCGGCCCTGTTCACGCGGGGCGAAACCCAGGCCATCGTCTCGCTCACCCTGGGCTCTCAACAGGACCGCATGATGGTGGAAACGGCCGAGGGCGTGCGCTTCGAGCGCTTTCTGCTCAACTACAGCTTCCCCCCCTACAGCGTGGGCGAAACACGGCCCCTGCGCGGCCCCGGCCGCCGCGAGGTGGGCCACGGCACCCTGGCGCGGCGTGCCCTGGAGCCGGTGCTGCCCGCCCAGAAGGCGTATCCCTATACCCTGCGCATCGTCTCGGAGATCACCGAATCCAACGGCTCCTCCTCCATGGCCACGGTCTGTGGGGGTACGCTGGCCCTGATGGACGGGGGCGTGCCCATCAGCGCCCCGGTGGCGGGCATCGCCATGGGGCTGATCAAGGAGGGCGACCAGCTCGTGGTGCTCAGCGACATCCTGGGCGACGAGGATCATCTGGGCGACATGGACTTCAAGATTGCCGGCACCGCCGAGGGCATTACCGCCATCCAGATGGACAATAAGCTGGGCAGCCTGCCGGACGCCATGATGCAGCAGGCCTTTGAGCAGGCCCGCCAGGGGCGGCTGCACATCCTGGAGATCATGGCCCAGACCCTCGCCGCGCCGCGGGAGACGGTGAAGCCCAATGCGCCCCTGAACGACGTGATCTCCATCTCCCCCAGCCGCGTCGGCGCGCTGATCGGGCCGGGGGGCAAGGTGATCCAGGAAATTCAGAGCACCACCGGCTGCCGCATCGAGGTGGACAACGAAGGCAACGTGCGCGTCTCGGCCCCCACGCGCACCGCGCGCGATGCCGCCGTGAAGGCGATTCAGGAAGTCGCCGGCACCCTGGAGGTGGGCGCCGTCTACGAAGGTGAGGTCACGGGCATCAAGGACTTCGGCGCCTTCGTGCGCATCCGGGGCCAGGAGGGCCTGGTACACGTCTCCCAGTGGGACACGCAACGGGTCGAGAACATGGCCGCCGTGGTCAAGCCGGGGGACAAGGTGCGCGTGAAGGTGCTCCCACCGGACAAGGCCGGCCGCCTGAGCCTGTCCCGCAAGGAGGCGCTGTAGACACGGAGTGCCGATGGGCCAAGCAGCCCCATGGGGCCAGCCTAGCCCAGCACGCCCAGCCGGTCCAGCAGCACCAGCACGAACAGCACACCCAGCAGGATGGACAGCATCACGCCCAGGTGCCGGCGCGCCATGGGGTTGGCCAGGTTGGGCGTACTGCCCCGCTTGGCGCGCACGATCAGCCCACGTTTGGGCACCCACGGCCGGGGATCGTCCGGTGCGTAGTAGAACACCCCCAAATGCCAGTTGCGGCGGTTGTTCCACGCGGCGTCCCAGCGGGCCTGCATCTCGATCTGCTCGGGGGTCGGCTCGTAGGTTGCCTGCGCGTCGCTTGGGGAATCGCTCATCGGTGCCACGGAAAATCGGGGTTGCTTAAGGTATGGTTGCGCCGGCAGCGGCTGTAGCGCCGGGTCAGCCCGGTGGAGTGTGTCACACAATGCCAATCCCCTGCCAGCGTGTCACGCCGTCAGGGCCGAGCGGCGTCAGGGCTTCAGCGCCCCGCACTTCCAACAGGAGCCGAATTCCGGGTCGTGCAACTCCTCGCAGGAAGCGCAGCGCCACACCGTGCCGCGCACAGGGCCCGGCCCTGCGCGGAAGGCCGCGATCAGGCGTCGCGCCTCGGCCAGCAGGGCGGGGTCTTCCAGATAGATCTCCGCGGGAATTTCCTGAAACGGTATCTCGCCCATGGCGCCGCGCAGGGGTGCCTCGGCCAGACTCACGGGGATGCCCTGAGCATCCAGGTAGTGCACCAGCGCAAAGGCGCGCACCGGATCCAGTTCCCGCTCCAGCAGGATGCGTTGCTGCCCCGTCATGGCCAGTTCCTCACGCCGTGGCGGGATGCGCCCGCGCGCCCGGTGGCGGCCGTGCGGCTCGACACCGGGCGTACACCGACAGGCGCTGGCCCGCGGATCCTTCCCGGCGCTCACGGTAGCACTGCCGGAAGCCGCAGGCCAAATCCGGCCACGAACCTAGCTGACCAGGTTGGGACGGATCAGCCAGCCCGCAATGTCATCGAGGGTCTTGGCAAAGATGTGGGTCACGTACTTCAGCTTGACCTCGTCGGCCACCATCTTGTCCATCTGCAGCACGGCCTTTTCGGCCGCATCGGAGACGAGCCGCTCGAATTCCTCGTTGCGGCACAGGCCGTGGTACTTTTCCAGATAGCTGTCGCCATGCATCGGATTGCTCCATCGATTGCAGGACGCACGGCGGGCCGTGCGTCGGTTGCCACGGTTGGTCTACCTGGCATAACGGCGGAATCGACGGAAACTTGAGCGGATCGGCGCGGGGGCGCCGGAGATTTCATGACGGGGTGTGCACCGCGGCGGCGCGGCGTACGGCCACCGGATGGACAATCCGGATGGACAAGGCCGTCCGGCGCAGGGCCCGCGACGCACTGCGGGCCACGGCAGGCTATCCCGCCACCCGGGCGCGGCGCGCGCGGTGGGCGGTCATGCGGTGCAGAATTTCCTGATATTCCCCGGCTTCTTCCAGATGGAAGCGCAACCGGCTGATCACGCGGAAGACCTCCAGCACCAGGTCATTGGGAATCTGGGCGTCATGCAGATAGCGGTTCAGCGCGCCCAGGCGGGACTCCAGGGCATCCAGATCCTGCTGGAACCAGAGGATCGTGTCGATGGCCCCCTCCACGGTGTGTTGAACTTCGGCAACTTCGAATCCGAACGGCAGGTGACTGTGACCATCGCTCATGACAGGCCCTCCTGGATGGGGCATCGCCGCGGCCCCGCCCGACGTCCCGAGGCAGATCGGATGCCGTGTCCCACACCCGCAAGTCGAGCAAGATCAGTGCCAGGTGCCTGCGACACGCGGGCGGGCAGTGTCGCAGTCTGGCAAATTCCCCCGCCGCGCGGCAGGTGGACAGGCCCAGGCAGGCGCGGGCAATGCAAACCCGGCGGGCCGCATGACCATTCACGCAGGCGGAGCCCGGGCAGGGGCGGGTCGGGCGGGCAGACAAGCCAGGTCTCCCGCCGATGGTGCGGCGCGTGACGCTGGGACTGTCCCCGCTTGCCGATTCACGCCGGGGCACGAGCCGGCGCAGGGCGCGATTGACGCGGCGAGGGCGCTGGCCCTAAGATGTTCGTTTACCGCTTCCAGCGCGGCTGCCGACCGTCCGGGTAAGCCCCCGGCAGAGACGGCCGGCAGGCGGCGCAACAGATCAACACGGCCGACACCGCACGCGACCCAAGGTGCCCTCAGGCATCCGAGCGGGGCCCTCCCAGACGAAGTTCATGATCACTTTTCTGCGCGACCACGCCCAGTCGTGGCTCATCAAAGGCCTCCTGCTGATCATTGTGGTCACGTTCATCGTCTCCTTCGGCGTGGGCACGTTCAGCAACACCAAGGAGGTCATGGTGACCGTGGGCGACCGCGAAATCCTGGTGCAGGACTATGTGAGCCGCTATCAACGGCAGCTGGAGCAGATGCGCAGCCAGTTCGGCGAGAACACCGAACGCATCGCCCAACAGATCAACCTGCGGCAGCAGGTCTATGACAACATGATCAACCAGCACCTGATCCTCATCTCCGCCGAGGAGCAGGGTCTGCGGGTCACGCCGGAGGAGCTGCAGGCCACCGTGCTGCAGCAGCCCGTGTTCCATGCGGATGGCCGCTTCGACCGTAGCCGCTATCTGACCGTGCTGCGCCAGAACGAGCTGACCCCGGCCCAGTTCGAGGGTGGACTGCGCGAAGACCTGATGGTGGAGAAATACCAGCGCAACCTGCTCGCGGGGCTGGTGGTGAGCGACCGGGAAATCGACCAGCGCTTCCGCATCAATCACGAGCAGGTCACGGTGAACTACATCCTGGTGGACCCGGCCAGGTTCTCCCAGGGTATCCAGGCAACCCCGGAGGCGGTGCAGGCCTACTACGAGCAGCACAGCGGGGAGTTTCAGCAGCCCGTGCGCGTCAAGCTCGAATACTTCGTGCTCTCCACCAAGCAGCTGGAGGAGAGCAGCAGCGTTCACGACCGGAGCGTGGAACGCTACTACGAGCGCAACCGGGATACCCAGTACACGACTCCCATGCGCGTACACGCGCGCCATATCCTGAAGCAGGTACCCGCCGACGCCACGCCGGAACAGGAAGCCGCTGCCCGGCAGGCGGCGGAGCAGCTGCGCCAGCAGGCGCTGCAAGGCGCCGATTTTGCCAAGCTGGCCCGGGAGCATTCCGACGGCCCCACCGCCAAGAGCGGCGGCGACCTGGGCTTCTTCCGGCGCGACGAGATGGTGCCGGCCTTTGCCGATGTGGCCTTCGCGCTGGAGCCGGGCCAGACCAGCGAGGTGGTGCGCAGCCAGTTCGGGTTCCATGTGATTCGCGTGGTGGCCGTGGAGCCGGCCAAGGTGAAGCCGCTGGACGAGGTGCGCAAGGACATCGAGGCCGAGCTGCTGACTGCCCGGGCGGAACGCAAGCTGGAACTGGAGTCCGAGCGCCTGCCCCAGCGCATGGAACAGGAGGGCATGGCGGCCGTGGCTCAAAGCCTGGGCGTGACCGTGCAGCAGACGGATTGGATCGACGGCACCGGTGTGCTGCCCCAACTGGGCTCCACCGCCCCCCTGTATCAGGCGGTGGCCAATGCCCAAACCGGCCGCACCGGCGTACTGCGGCGCAATCCGATCCAGGGTCATGTCTTCTATCGCGTGAGCGACCGGCAGGAAGCGCACACCAAGCCCTTGGACGAAGTGCGCGGCGAAGCCAGGGCGAAGGTGCGCGAGCAGCAAGCCATCGAAGCCGCGGCGGAAGCGGCCAAGGCGGCCCTGAAGACGCTGAAGCAGCCGGCGGACTTTGCCGCATTTGCCCGGCGGCACGGCCTGACGGTGAAGTCGGCGACCTTCACGGCGACGGCGCGCAGCATTCCCGAGCTGGGCGTGAACAGCGACTTCCAGCATCAGGCCTTCCGGCTGGGGCCGGAGCAGCCATTCGGACTGAGCATCCGCGAGCGCGAGGCATACCTGCTGCAGTTCGCGGGGCGCAGCCTGCCCCAGGGCGAAGAGGCCGACAAGCTGCGTCAGCAGATCGGCTCGCGCATCCGCCAGGAATGGGCCCAGTACTTCATGGCCAATGAGATCGAACGGCTCAAGGCGCAGATACCGGTGCAGCTGGAGATTCCCGAGCTGCTGCTTGCCGGCTCCTGATTCCCGGTTCATCTTGCCCGGCGGTGTGCCTGTCAGGCAGTGTGTCTGACTGGCCGCGGCGGGCAGCCCGCGGCCCATGACCATTCCCTCCTACCATACCTGGGTTCTCGCAGCCGTCGGCCTGCTGCGCCTGTGGGAGTTGGGCTTTTCCGCGCGCCAGCTGGCCCGCGACCGGCGGGCCCAGCGGGCGGCGCTGATCCGCGAGCCGGGTTTCGCGGCCATGGTGGCCGTCCATGGCGGCTGGTACCTGGGCATGGTGGCCGAGGTGCTGTGGCGGGATTTCCCCTTTCCCAGCGGGATCATGCTGTCCGCCCTGGTGGCATGGTGCCTTGCGCTGGCCCTGCGGGCCTGGGTGCTGCTGAGCCTGGGGGAGGTGTGGAATGTGCGCCTGGTCTCCCGACGCAACCAGCCGGTCATCACTGCCGGCCCCTACCGCTTCGTGCGGCACCCCAACTACAGCGCGGTGATCCTGGAAATGGCGGCCGTGCCGCTGTTGGTCGGCGCCCCGCTCACGGCGCTGCTGGGGAGCCTGGCCAACGGGGTGGTGCTCTATTTCCGCATCCGCCAGGAAGAGGCCTACCTGTTCTCCGTATCGGGCTACGAGCGGGCCTTTGGCCACAAGAAGCGCCTGGTGCCCTGGGTCTTCTGAGCCTGCCCGCGGGTATCCGAAAATTGGTCTATTCGCCATAGCCATTGGGCCCGGATTGGGTTATGCATGGGCAATGTCCAGTGTCGCCCCTGGCGCGCTGAGAATCCCACGCTTTGCCAATCTCTGCCGAAGGCCGCCATGATCAAGGCGCTTTTCAAGCTCTCGGGCTTCAAGGTCTCCCTGCTCACCACCCTGATCGTGCTGGGGCTGTTCGTTTACGGTACGGCTGACCCCACGGGCAGCTTTCTGAATCTGCTGGACAAGAAATGGGTGGATTTCATCCTGAAGGAGCGGGATGTGCAGCCCCACACGTCCGAGGTGGTGATCGCCACCATCGACACCAAGAGCGTGGACCGCTATGGCCGCTGGCCCTGGCCCCGCGCACGCATGGCGGAGCTGGTGGAAGCGCTGAACGCGTACAACGTCAACACGATCGCCTTCGACATCGTGTTCTCCGAGCCGGAGGACTCCGCGGGCATCACGGTGACCGAGGAGGCCCGCCAGCTGTTCACCAGTCTGGACTTCGGCGGATCGAGCAAGACCAACCGCTTTGTGCGCTTCCTGGAAGAGCGGCAGCGGCAGCTTGACGGCGACAGCGCCCTGGGCCGCGCGATGAAGAAGAAGGACAACGTGGTGCTGGGCTACTTCTTCTTCACCAATGACGAGGCCGTCGCCCACCAGTCCCAGGATTTGCTGCTGGCATCGGCCAGCCGCATCTCCGGCTCGGAAGTTTCGGCCATGCAGGGCAGCTTTCCGCCGGGGATCATTCCCATCGGTCGCGCGGTGGAGTCGAACATCGAGAAGATCTACGAGGGGGGCACACTCTCCGGCTTCTTCAACATGGCGCCGGACGTGGAAGACGGGACCGTGCGCCGGGTACACCTGCTTTATCAGTACGGCGAGCAGATCTATCCCTCGCTGGACCTGCAGGTGCTCAAGCACTACTTCAACGCGAACAACATCACCGTCTACGCGGACCCCAATTCGGGCATTCTGGAAATCGCCCTGGACAATACCAAGTCCATCGCGACCAATTTCGACGGGTCGGTGTTGCTCAACTACAAGGGGCCCCAGGAGACGTTTCCGCACTATTCCATCTACGACATCATCGAGCGCACCGTCCCCAAGGAGGCGCTGGAGGGGCGCATCGTGCTGATCGGCGCCACGGAGGTGGGCATCTTTGACTTGCGCACGACGCCGGTCGGCGTGGCCTATCCCGGGGTGGAGGTGCACGCGACCCTGCTGGACAACCTGATCACCGACTCCTACTTCCAGCTCTCCTTCGCCAATGACTTCTTCACGGCGCTGCTGATTCTGGTGCTGGGCCTGGTGTTGGGCGTCGCCCTGCCCAACCTGAAGAACATTTATGGCACGGTGCTTACCGTTGTGCTGCTGCTGGGCTACCTGGTGCTGCATCGCTGGATGGTGATGGAGATGCTCACCTGGACCTCGGCGATCTATGTGATCCTGGTGATCATCCTCAGCTGGGCGGCGGTGACCCTGTACCGCTTCCTGGTCACGGACAAGGACAAGCGCTTCATCAGCGGCGCCTTCAAGCAGTACCTGTCCCCGGAGGTGATCAACCAGCTCATGGACAACCCGGATTTCCTCAAGCTCGGGGGCGAGCGCCGGGTGATGACCGCCTTCTTCTCCGATATTCAGGGCTTTTCCACCATTTCCGAGGCCCTGGAGCCGGAGGAGTTGGTGACGCTGCTCAACGTCTATCTGACGGAGATGAGCGACATCGTGATGCAGTACGGCGGCACGGTGGACAAGTACGAGGGCGACGCCATCATCGCCTTCGTCGGCGCTCCGGTGTCCTACGAGGACCATGCCGTGCGCGCCTGCCTGATGTCCCTGGACATGCAGGCGCGGCTGGCCGTGCTGCGCGAGCAGTGGCTGGCCGAGGGCAAGCCCAAGATTCTCAACCGCATCGGGCTCAACACCGGGCCCATGGTCGTGGGCAACATGGGGTCGGAAAAGCGCTTCGACTACACCATGATGGGCAACTCGGTGAACCTCGCCGCGCGGCTGGAAGGGGCCAACAAGAACTACGGCACCTTCACCTGCATGAGCGAGTACACCTACGAGATGGCCAAGGACGCCGTGGAAGCGCGCGAGCTGGACCTGATCCGCGTGATGGGGATTCACACCCCCGTGCGCATCTATGAGTTGATCTGCCGCAAGGGCGAGCTGTCGGAAGCCCAGCAGAAGGGTTTTCCCTACTATGCCAAGGGGCTGGAGTTGTACCGCGCCCAGCAGTGGGAGGAGGCCTACAAGTACTTCGCCGCGGTGATGAAGTTCATCCCCGACGACCCGCCCTCCAAGACCTACATGGAACGCTGCAAGGACATGCGCGGCAACCCGCCCGGCGAGGACTGGGACGGCGTGTTCACCGCGGCGTCCAAGTAGCCCGGATACCGCCCATGGCGCGGCCCGACGCAGGCTCGCGCCCGGCCGGATTCAACGATAAATTACCTGCGTGTGCAAAGCGGCGTGGGCCGGCTCAGGCCTGGGCCCGCTTGGGCTCGTCGACACCGGCAGCGCGACATGCCTCGGCATAGCGGGACTCGCCCTCGGCCGTGGGGTACTTGGTGCGTACGCAGCCCAGGCAGAGATGCTCGGCGGGCAGGTCGATCGCCTTGATGAGGCGGCTGATGCTCAGGTACGACAGGCTGTCGGCCCCCAGCGAGGCGGCCATGGCCTGGAGCCGCTGACGCGGCATGTCGTCTTCCAGAGGATGATGCAGGTAGGGGGGGGCAAACAGCTCGTTCACGGTGGGCATGTCGATGCCGTAGAAGCATGGGCCCATGATCGGCGGGTTGCCGATGCGGATGTGAATCTCCTTGGCCCGCCCGCGGGTCTTCATATCCTCCACGACCTGCTTGAGCGTGTTGCCGCGCACCAGCGTGTCATCCACCAGAAAGATCTTCTTGCCCTCCAGAATTTCCCGCAGGGGCGTGAACTTCATGCGGATCGAGGCTTCGCGGTTGGCCCCGTTGATGAAGGTGCGCCCCACGTAGCGGTTGCGCAGCAGCCCCTCCATGACCGGAATACCCAGGTGGTAGCCGAAGGAAGTGGCCACGGCGTTGGCCGTCTCCGGAACGGGGACCACCACATAGTCCTCCTTGTTCGCCAGATGCTCCATGGCCGCCAGCTCGCGGCCGATGTTGTGGCGCACCTTGTACACCGAGCGCCCCTCCAGGTTGGAGGCCAGGTTGGAGAAGTACACCCACTCGAAGTAGCAATAGGCCGGGGGCTTGGCCGGGGCGAAGCGCTCCACGCGGTAGCCGTCCTTGTTCGCGACCAGGATCTCGCCCGGCGCCAGCATGCGGATGTCCTCGATCCCCATGTTGGTCAGCACCACGCTCTCCGAGGCGGCAATGAGCAGATCGTCCTGCACCCCGTAGCACAGGGGCTTGATGCCCAGCGGGTCGCGCACCACCACCAGCTCGCCGGCGGCGTTGAGGAAGACAATGTTGTAGGCACCGTCGAAGATGTCGGTCAGGTTGCGGAACAGGTCGGCAAAAGAGGGGGGGTCGTCCCCGCGCAGCTCGCGGTTGATGTAATGCATCATCACCTCCGTGTCCGTGTGGTAGGTGATGTGATACCCGCTGTCCTCCAACTGCCCCTTCAGCTTGTCGTAATTGGCCAGGTTGCCGTTGAACGCGATGGCGAACCATTTCCACATGCGCCCGTGCACCCGCTCGAAGGGCTGGGCCAGGGAATCGTCCTCCGCCCCGCTGGTGGCGTAGCGGTTGTGCCCGATGGCGGCACGCCCGCCGTATTCCTCCATCAGCCGCCGGCTGCGGCCGGGGTTGTTCAGGCGGAATACCTCCTGCACCGAGCCCAGATCCTTGTGGGTCTGGAGAATGCGGTCCCGCGCCGGATTGTAGCTGGTGATTCCCGCGGAGAGCTGGCCGCGGTTCTGCAGCGCCAACAGCCCGTGCACCACGTAGGGCACGACGTTCATGTCCGCCGAACGCTTGCCCATCTGGTATGCGGCAACAATTCCGCATTCCTCTTTCAGTCCGTCCATTGCTGGCGTGACTCCCGGCCGGGTGTGCCCAAGAAATTGGAAGGGATTGTTAGGCCATTGTAAGAGGGACCCGGATTTTCCGCAAACCGGTTCCGCCATCCCCCGCCGCCCCTCAGAAAACTTCCGTCAGCAGCACCTCGTAGGCTTCCTGGAGGCGCAGGAAGTCCTGCACCGTACCGCCCTGGTCCGGATGGTGCTCCTTGACCTTGCGGCGGTAGGCATTCTTCACGTCCAGCAGGGACGCGGTGGTGGGCAGCTCCAGCACCTCGAAACAGGCCTCCGCGGCGGCCGCGGCCTTGCTCGCGGCAGCGTCGCCCCCATTGCCGCCGGCCGAGGCACCGGCCTTGCGGCGCTTGCCGTTGAAGCGCGCCCCGCGGGTCCACTGGCTGCGCGCCCCGGCCTGCTCGGCCTCGAAGTCGCGCCGGGAAATATACACGCCCAGCCGCCGCGCTGCATTGGCCATGGTGCGGGCAAAGATGATCAGCCGCTCCTCCACCCCCTCCATCTCCGGGGGCGGATTCTTCCAGAAGCGGTCCCGCGTCAGTTCCTCCACCTGATAGCGGGCGGTGGCGCGCAGGTAGTCCGAGTCCAGCTCGTCGTAGATCGACGCGCGCTGCCCGGCGGAGATGGCCTCCGTCTGGATGCGGTGGATGATCTTGCGCAGATGGTCGTCGCTCCAGGTGTTGCGCGGGCGCAGCACGGCGGCCAGTTCCTCGTCGGAGAGCGTCTCGTAGGCCTCGATGCGCTCAAGGATGATGTCCTCCAGCGCCATGTAGATCTCTTCCCGGTGCCGCCGCAGGAAGATCAGGCCCGAATCGCGCACCGCCTGCACGTCCCAGGCAAAGTCGCAGCGCTGGAGTATCTCCAGCAGCACCTCGTCGTCCTGGGGGCGGATGGTCTGGTAGATGGATTCGCCCTGCTCCTGCTCCCAATAGGCATACCACTGCCACAGCACGTCCTTGGGCGGCAGCCCGGACTGCAGCAGGAAATGCAGCGATACCGCGGAGACAGCCTCGTAGGCATAGTCGCCCCGCGCGTCAAGGCGCACCTTGCCGTGGCTTTCCTCCAGGAAGTGCAGGACGGCGGCGGTATGATCTTCGGACATGGGACGCGCGGAAGGCGGCTGGGAGGGTTGGTGGGGGGGTCGCCGCCTGCTGGGCCGATCCCCCGCCTTTGGCGTTGTCATGTGGCGCCGTCATCGAACAGGAGCGACTCCAGACCGTAAACGAGCTGCTGCAGGGTTACCACTTTCTTCGCGGCCAGCATGACGCCGGGCATGAACGACTCCCGGCTCACCGAATCGTGACGGATGCGCAGGGTCTCGCCCAGCCCGCCCAGAATGACCTCCTGATGGGCCACATGGCCGGGCAGGCGCACGGAGTGGATGGGTACCGCATAGCCCTGGGCGCCCCGCGCGCCCGGCTTGAGCTCGCGGGATTCCACCTTGGGCGCCGGGCGCTGGGGCCGCGCCTTGCCGATGCGCTCGGCGGTCATGATGGCCGTGCCCGAGGGTGCCTCGGCCTTGCCGTCGTGGTGCAGCTCGATGATCTCCACATGGGGCATGAAGCGCGCTGCCGCCTCGGCAAAGCGCATCATCAGCACCGCCCCCAGGGCGAAGTTGGGCGCGATCAGCCCGCCCAACTTCTGATCGGCGCAGCGCTGTTGCAACTGGAACACCTGCTCCGGCGTGAAGCCCGTGGTGCCGATCACCGGATGCACCCCCGCCTCGATGATGGCCGCGGCATTGGGAAAGGCCGCGTCGGGGGTGGTGAAGTCGATCACCACCTGGGCCTTGGCCTGGGCAATGGCGGCTGTCAGGTCATCCGCCACATCGGCCTGCGCCACCAGTTCCAGGCCCGGCTCGGCCTCCACGGCGGCGACGCACTGCCGCCCCATGTTGCCCTTGGCTCCGTTGACGAGGACGCGTATCGACATGTTCCAGCTCCGGGCCGTTCCACCATCAGGCCATTCCGACATCAGGCCGTTCCGACATTAGCCAGTTTCAATCGCCGAGCCACGGGGGGACAGGCAGGCCCTTGGTTTTACTGCTGATCCGAGCGCACCTCGCAGGTTGCGTCGATGCCGCCGCGGGTATTGTAAACGGTTCTCACACAAAGGAATTGGGGTTGCAACAGCGCCTCCAGGTCCCGGTACAGGCGCGCCGTGGCCGGTTCCTGAAAGATCCCCACATTGCGATAGGAGACGATGTAGTACTTGAGCGACTTGAGCTCCACGATGGTCTTGGCGGGAATATACTCCAGCACCAGTTGGGCATAGTCCGGCAGCCCGGAATAGGGACATACCGCCGAGAACTCCCGTGTCTCGTAGCAGATGCGCTGCCGTGGCCCCTCGTAGGGAAAGGTCTCCAGCAGATCCGTGCGGATCTTGTCCTCTCCCTCGAAGTCGAGAATGCGCCCCTCGGCATAGCTGGTGTCGGTCACGTCCATGTCGCGTCACGTCTCTGCTGGTTCACATCGCTGCTGGTTCACATCGCCGCTGGTTCATCGCACTGCCGGTCCGAATCGCCGCTGGTTCATAACACGGTCGATTCACGTTCTTGCCGGCTCACCCCATTGCCGTCTCACCCCGTCGCCGGTTTGCCTGGCCCGCGGGTCGGCCCTGCCGTTGCGTCGCGCGGGGCGAATCAGTTGGCCATGATGTTGAAGCCGCCGTCCACGTAGATCGACTGGCCCGTGATGCCGCTGCCCGCGTCGCTCAGCAGGAATGCCGCCGCATGGGCCACCTCCTCCTGGGTCACGTTGCGTTGCAGGGCGGAATGCTCGCCGGCAATCTTGAGCATCTCCCCGAAGTTCTTGATCCCCGAGGAGGACAGGGTGCGGATGGCCCCGGCGGAGACCGCGTTGCAGCGAATGTTCTCCGGCCCCAGTTGCCGCGCCAGATAGCGCACCGAGGCTTCCAGCGAGGCCTTGGCCGGGCCCATCACGTTGTAGTAGGGCACGGCCAGCATGGCGCCGATGAAGCTCATGGTGACCATGCTGCCCCCACCGCGCTTGCGCATCAGCGGCGCGGCCTGATTGGCCACGGCGACCATGGAATAGGCGCTCACGTCGTGGGCCATGCGCCAGCCCTCACGGCCGGTCTGGGAGAAGGGCTGCTCCAGGTCCCTGCGGTCGGCAAAGGCGATGGAATGCACGGCGAAGTCCAGCCCGCCCCAGGCATCTTCCAGGGTCTTGAACAGCCCCACGATCTGCCCATCGTCCTGGGCGTCCATCGGCAGCACATGGGTCACATTGAGCCCGGCGGCGAATTCCTCCGCATTCTGCTTGAAGCGGCCCTTGGGGTCGGGCCCGTAGGACAGCGCCAGCTCCGCCCCCAACTCGCTGAGCTGGGCCGCGACCGCCGTGGCGATGCTGCGCTGGTTGGCCACCCCCAGCACGACGCCTTTTTTGCCTGTAAAATCGATCATGACGACTCCGATGCCTGGCATCCGTGGGGGGCAAATCGCGGGGGAACAGCCGGGTGCCTACCCGACCGGTGGTGCACCGCCAGGTGCGTGCAACCGCCCTCCGCCGCGGCCGACGCCGCGCAGCACCGGCCGCAGCAACTGCGACCACTTGAATGTGCGCCACGCGTGGCGTTCCGCAACTATCTCTAATAGCGTATCCGCAACCTGGGGCCAATGCCTCATGCCCCACACCAACAGTTCGCTGCCCCGGGGCGAGGCCACCAAGGCGCGAAACACCCGGTCGAACCCGCCGTAGTGCCGCTGCAAGGCGCGCCGGGCAGCGTGATACTCCGCCACATGGCGGGCCCCCGCCGCGGGCTGGGCCAGCACACCCGCGATGGCCGCATCGGCCAGCCGGGCCGAGAGCAGCGCCAGGGAGATGCCCATGCCCAGGCAGGGGTCGATGCCGCCCCCCGCATCCCCCACCAGCAGCATGCCGCCCGGCGCGTAGTGCCCCGGCGTGAACAGGGGATGGCTCCACCCCAGCACCGGCGAGACCGGCGCGGCGCCCGCGAACCAATCCCCGAACTCGCCCGCCTTGAGGAATGCCCCATAGTCCCCGCGGATGGCGTCATAACCCGCCCGATCCGTCATGGTGGTGGCGAGAAATGTCTCCCCACCCACCGGGGTCAAGTATACATCGTGGGGCGGAAAGAGGCCCACCGCCACTCGCGGCAACGGCCCGGCGGGCCGGGTGAAATGCTGCCGCAGCCCCATGCGGTATCCGCTTCGGCGCAGGGGCACGCCCGCCCCTCGCGCCATGGGAGAGTTCACCCCGTCCGCCGCCACCACCACCCGCCCCCGGTATGCCACCCCATGGCTGCGCGCCCCCACGATGCGCCGCCCCTCCCACAGGGGTCCCTGCACATGGGCCGGTTGCAGCGTCACGCCGGGCTGGGCCAACGCCTGGACCTGCAAGTGGGCCAGCAGGGCCGTGCGGCGCATGCCCCGCCCCGTGCGGCCCGGGCGCAAGCGCAGGGCCGTGGCCTGCCGCCGCGTGCGGTAGTCCAGCCCATCGAAGGGTGACCCGGGAATCGCCTCGGCATTCACCCCCAGCTCGGCCAGCACGTCCAGCCCCAGGGGCATCACCCCCTCGCCGCACACCTTGTCCCGCGGCAGGCCGGCGCGCTCCAGCAGCAGCACCGAGCGCCCCCGCCGCGCCTGTTGCAGCGCCAGGGCCAGCCCCGCCGGCCCGGCCCCCACGATCAGAATGTCCGCCGATTGGGTCATGGGATGATGCCCACTTGCTGACCTCCATGCCTCGCCAATTCGACCTGGCAACCACCCACGTCCCTCTCCCCAC